>Ga0316187_10000607_pt1 | contig 28840 bp, 32 predicted proteins | sample CroRivburrow1_MG_FD_204927 | JGI IMG/M metagenome (GOLD analysis project Ga0316187, IMG submission 204927) | Coastal sediment microbial communities from Maine, United States - Cross River worm burrow 1 | ecosystem: Environmental > Aquatic > Marine > Coastal > Sediment | place: USA: Maine... | reverse complement strand
TGGTTTAATGCTTGGGAAACTCTGCAGCGAAACGTGAGATCCATTCGTTGGCGGCTTCTTCAATAGTAATATTCCGGCCATCATTTTCTCTGGCATGTCGCCAGTAGCTCTCAATAAGGCACACCTGTTCAACCATGCGTGCCCTAAACGCTTCATCTCTGTTTGTGAATGCAATACCCATGGTACAACCTCCATCATTCTCCTTTATCCAGGCTACCTCACCAGTCACATTAAAAGAGAGATCAATCTGGGGGATTTGAATGGTAACCATTGCTCCAATAGGAAGAGGTGACTGGCTGTCGAAAGCCAAGCCGCCGGCACTGATATCTACAACTCCATCATGATTGATTCTCTCACCACTGGTGAGAGATGCATCAACTGAAATCCCGGATAGGTGGCGAATATATTGTCGTTGTTTCATGAGTATTTGGCAGCATATGGTGTGCCAAAATGGCTAACAGATTCAGGAGAATGGAAATGCGCTTACTACATACGATGTTAAGAGTCGGTGATCTTGAAAAGTCGATTCTGTTTTATACTGAAATATTGGGCATGAATCTCCTTCGAAGGAAAGATTTTCCCGGTGGCCGATTTACATTGGCCTTTGTCGGGTATGGTGATGAGTCAGTTACCAGTGTGATAGAACTGACCTATAACTGGGATACCGATTCGTATGAAAAAGGTGATGGGTTTGGGCATATCGCTATCGGGGTAGATGATATCTACAGGTTATGAGATCAGATCAGATCCAGAGGTGGAAAAGTAACCAGAGAACCGGGCCCGATGAAGCATGGGAGCACTAATATTGCCTTTGTAAAGGACCCCGATGGGTATGCCATCGAACTCATTGAGAAAAATGAATGATGCATCTATATAGAAAAATGCTTTTGGTAACAATTAGTTAAGATAGAAAAAAAGAGGAAAAATTGCAGTCGGTCCATATTTGGTCTATTAATAAGGTAACAGATCATGCTCCTATATCAGGAGAATATGTGAAATTGTGCTAATGTGTTCGTTATGGGTAGGTATAAATGGAGCGGACAAGAAACCGTGCTGTTGCAACATCTTAAAGAGATGCGCAAAGAAGCGGGGCTATCAGGCCCTGAAATTCAACGGCGCCTTAACCGACCAAACTCCTATGTTTCAAAAGTGGAGTCCGGTGAGAAGCGGTTGGATATTCTTGAACTTCGAGAATATTGCAAGGCTTGTGGCGTCTGTTATGTGGAGTTTGTACAAACCCTGGATGAGAAGCTCTCAAGGTAAAGAGTCTTCTGACCTAGTCTGATTATTAACAAGCAGACTTCATTTTATACAACAGGCATATTAATAGTGAGGTGGAGGCGTTTCTTCATCAGGACGAGCAATTTGCGAAGCTGCACTCTCTTTCATGTGATCTCGAACCCGCTTCATGCCTGCTTCAAGGTGATCAATCTGATTCTGCTGTCGAGTCACCACTTCATTGAGCTCCTGAATCAGTCGATCCTGATACGAGAGTCGTGTTTCCAGTTCAATAATTCGATGCTCTATATCCATTGTAGCGGCTCCTCATGTAGGGCCGAAGCCTGTTCTTTGAGTGAAAGTATGTGCTCTTCCCAGTAATTCTGACTGTTAAACCATGGGAATGCATGTTTAAAGGCCGGATCATCCCACCGGCGAGCCAACCAAGCTGCATAGTGCATCATGCGGAGTGTGCGTAACCCCTCCATCATAGCCATCTCTCTGAGGTCAAACTCAAAGAAACGGGTATAACCCTCCATGAATTCAGATAGGGCACCTTCCCGGTGAGCACGACTTCCGGTTAGGAACATCCAAATATCCTGAACAGCAGGCCCCATGCGCGCATCATCAAAATCAACAATATGGGGGCCGGAGTCAGTCCAGAGAATGTTTCCAGGATGGCAGTCCCCATGTAGTCGGATATGTGAAGCAGATGGGACAGATTCGAACATAGATTCAATATGGTCCAGCAGGTCTTCAGCGACCTTCTCGTATGCTTTTTCCAGCTCCTGCGGGATAAAGCCTTCATCCAGAAGATAGTTGTAAGAGTTATCGCCAAAGTGCTCAATATCCAGTGTCGGCCGATGTTCAAAAGAAGTGGTGGCACCCAATGCATGAATACGTCCCATAAAGCGGCCAAGTTGTTTAAGTTGGGCCATATTCTCCAGGTCGGGGGCACGACCTCCCCTTAACGGGTAGAGGGAGAAGCGGTAGCCGTTATGGGTGAAAAGAGTATCACCATCAAACTCAAGTGGAGGGACAACGGGAATCTCCAGTGTATTTAGTTCGAGCGTGAATTGGTGCTCTTCGAGAATCGCTTCATCCTTCCAGCGGTTAGGGCGGTAGAACTTGGCAACAACAGGTCTTTCCCCTTCGATACCGATTTGATAAACACGGTTTTCGTATGAATTCAGTGCCATTTGGCCACCATCACATTCGAAGCCGATGCTCTCGATGGCCTGAAGCACCTGTTCAGGCCCTAAATTGAAAAAAGAGTCAGATGGTTGCGGCATCAGGAGTTACGTGTGAGGCCGAGGAGAAACTCAACATTTCCCTTTGGTCCATGGATAGGAGATTCCGTCACACCGAGCACCTCAGCGGTAGATAGTTTGGGTATAAACTCAAGGATTTTATCAATGGCGGATTGTCGGACTTCATCTTCCTTAACGACACCCTTAACCAGAAATTTTGGGCCAACTTCAAACTGAGGTTTTATAAGGGCAACACACCATCCCCCTCTCTTTAAGAAGGGCCATGAATATGGCAGCACTTTAGTCAGAGAGATAAAAGAGGTGTCGATGACAATGGCATCCACCTTCTCAGGAATATGCTCATCAGTTAACAGTCGAACATGAGTTTTTTCCAGGTTAATGACCCGGGCGTCATTTTGAAGCTTGTAGTGAAGTTGGCTATGGCCAACGTCAACGGCATAAACTTTTTCAGCTCCATTTTGCAGTAGTACATCAGTAAAACCACCCGTTGAAGCACCGACATCAAGACAGATGGCGCCCTTTGAGTCAAAAGGAAAATGGTTCAGTGCTTTTTCAAGTTTCAGACCGCCTCTGGAGACATACTTCAAGGTCTCGCGAACTTCAATTTCAACATCACCACGGAATTTAGTGCCAGCCTTATCGGATTTCTGTCCATTCACATAGACTAGGCCCGCCATAATCAATCGTTGGGCCTGAGATCCACTCTCAGCCAGTCTCCGGTCAGTTAACAGATGATCAAGGCGCTGCTTTTTACTGCTTGAACTCATTTAAGTAACTCCGGGAGGTCAACATTCTTGTTTGGATAGCCAATCACGTTGGCTGGGGCATCTCCACGATTATATATCACAGCAAAGGAGAGAACAGGAGTCGATGATTAATAGATTAGAGTGTATGGCTGGCAAATCTGCTGGAGAGACGAATGCCAGTTGGCTCATCAAGCGAAAGCTTTTTGGCTTTAGATTTCAGTTGTCGAATACGTGTCTGTGGAGATGGATGTGTTTTGGATAGCACTTTGGTCGCGCCCTGTTTTCTACGATCATCGAGCAGCGCCAGTACATCAAACATCGCAGGGTAGTCGTAGCCCAGGCGGTTAAGGTACTCAATCGATTTGGCATCTGAAGCATACTCATCTTTTTTGTTCAGGCCTTTAAATAGAGCGTCTGTGGCAAAGCTGGTCATCTGTTCAAGCAGCGGGCCGGGAGTCTGGAAGGCCTCTGCTGCCACCTCTGTTCCAACCTTCATGAATTTTGAGTTTCTCAAGGCATTAACAATATGACGCTCAGTTACATGAGAGATTTCATGGGCAAGAACTGCAGCCAATTCAGCTTCATCACGCACCATCTTCAAAACACCGCGAGTCAGGAAGATATAACCGCCAGGACATGCGTAAGCATTTACATCATCGGTAGCGAGAATGGCAAAATGGTAAGGGATATCGGGTCGATCTGAGCGTTGAGCAATCGCTGTGCCCATGATGTTTAGATAGAAAGTCATCTTTGAGTTGTTTTCAACGCCGTAACGGGCAATAACCCGGGAGGCCACTTTTTTCCCGAGAACACGCTCCTCTTCGTCAGAGATGGGAACAAGCGATGAAGCGACTCTGAAAATCTGTTCGGCCTGACCTAGTCTTTCTCCCAACTGGCCGGAACCACCAAGGCCAAATCCACCCAGATCAAAGGCTGATGCAGGTGTCGTTAGCAAGATGATTGAAATGATGACGGGTAGAGAGCGTTTCATGGATTGAGATCCCCCTCATCAATAAAGGCGGCCACGGCATCATCCGGAACATTGAGTGTGTCCATCCATTTTACGATCTTGTTCGCTCGCTCCGTAGCGGCCCGCCCGGCGCTTTTGGCACCGATATCTTCAAGGCCGCGAACGCCAAGTACTGCGGTCTTTTGAGGTGGTTCAGGTGAACGGAAGTAGGATGCGAAGCCTGATAAGAAGGATGATTTCTTTTTGGCCTTAGCGGCTCTGTAACGTTTGCGAACCGCGCCTTCAAAGACCCATCCGGTGATCTTTTGTTTGCCGATGGCACTCTCTACTTTCCACCAGTTTCGGCGCTTTTGAAGTACGGTGACTGAATTCTTTCTGGGCAGGTGGGCGGTCACTTCAGCACGTTTGTTTGGAGATTCAAAGACGTCTGCACCACTACGTGCCCCGATATAGTAAGAGGCATCATCAGCCAGAGCTGTTCCACTCAGGCCAAGCATCAAGAGGGTGATCATGATCAGGCGCATATAGAGAATGTAGTTGTGCCTGGAAGCAGAGTCAAAGTTCTGAGGCTTTCCTGAGGCGTTTTGCTATACCTGAGGCATCAAGATCCAGGTCTCGAAGGATCTCATTTTGAGTGCCGTGTTCCGGGAAAACATCAGGCATACCGATATGGGAAAAGCTTCCCTGCCATCCAGATGAGAGCGCGAGTGTTGCAATGGTTTCACCGATGCCACCTTGTGCCACACCCTCTTCAACCACAACCAGAGGCTTGCCCGGTTTTAGATGAGCCTTGATGGCTTCAACGTCCAGCGGTTTGATAAAGCGAAGGTTTAGAACGGCATAGCTGATGCCGTTTTCAGAAGAGAGAGCTTCTGCCGCTGCCAATGCATCCTCTGCACGGGTGCCAACGCTGATGAGCAGGCCGCCACTGCCATCTCGAAGGAGTTCCGACTTGCCGACAGGTAGTGGAGAGGCTGTATTCATTTCGAGACCAATTCCATTGCCTCGCGGATAACGAATAGCCGATGGGCCATCAAGGGTGAATGCAGTAGCCAGCATACTTTGTAGCTCAACCTCATCTTTGGGAACCATGATGGTGAGATTGGGCAGACAGCGTAAAAAGGCGATATCAAACATTCCGGTATGGGTGGCTCCATCCGCACCAACAATACCAGCCCGATCCATACAGAAGAGGACAGGTAGATTCTGGATGCAGACGTCGTGGATGATCTGATCGTATGCACGTTGCATGAAGGTGGAGTAGATCGCGACTACCGGTCGTAGCCCCTCTGTTGCCAAACCAGCAGCAAAAGTAACGGCATGTTGCTCAGCAATACCGACATCAAAGCAGCGTTTTGGATGCCTCTTTTCAAATATAGAGACGCCTGTACCACCCGGCATAGCAGCTGTAATAGCAACAATGCGCTCATCTTTATCAGCAAGATCGGCCAGTGTATTACCAAACACCTGAGTATAACTTGGCGGTGCGCCATCCGTCTTGATCGGTTCGCCATCTTCAATATTGTAGGGGCCAAGGCCGTGCCATGTTTCCGGATCATCCTCGGCTGGAGAGAAGCCAAACCCTTTCTTGGTCAATACATGCAGCAGAATCGGACCATCAAGCGCCTTACAATTTTCAAGTGTAGGTAGCAGATGATCAAAATCGTGGCCATCAATCGGGCCGATATAGCGAAAGCCCATCTCTTCAAACAGAGTGCCGGGAGTGATCATGCCTTTGACATGTTCTTCAACCCGCTTGGCTGCTTCGAGTGCGCCTGGAAGCTTCTCCAATACTTTCTTGGTTGCATCTTTTACGCCGGTGTACGTCTTGCCGGTGATCACGCGTGCCAGATAGGCGGACATGGCCCCAACGTTGGGTGCAATCGACATCTCATTGTCATTGAGAATCACCAGCATTCGGTTGTCATGAGCGCCTGCATGGTTCAACGCCTCAAAAGCCATGCCGCCGGTCAGGGCGCCATCTCCGATCACTGCGATGGCATGATGGTCCTCATGTTTCAGATCACGCCCGACTGCAATTCCATAAGCTGCTGAGATCGAGGTGGAGGCGTGGCCTGCACCAAATGCATCATGTTCGGATTCTGCCCGGTTGGTAAAGCCACAGAGGCCACCATATTGACGAATCGTTGGTATCCCATCTAGGCGACCGGTCAGGATTTTATGCGGGTAGGCCTGATGCCCTACATCCCAGACGATTTTGTCATTGGGGGAGTCATAGAGGTAGTGAAGTGCAATGGAGAGTTCAACTACGCCAAGCCCTGCTCCCAGATGGCCACCGATCGGTGCCAGGGTTTTAATCAGGTACTGCCGCATCTCGCGTGCCAGTTGTGGCAATTGCTCCCGGGAGAGCGCCTTAACATCAGCAACGCCGTGAATATTGTATAGTAGTTCAATTGGTTCGTTCATTTGTTACGACCATAAATATAGTGAGCCAGTATTTTGAGTTGTTCGCCATCTTTGCCCAGTGGCTCGCACGCTTCCAGAGCAATATCTCGCATCTCTTCGGCCAGCTCACGCGCTTTCTCCAATCCAACCTGCGACACATAGGTCGCCTTGTTCTGTGCTGCATCTTTTCCGGCACTCTTACCCAGCTCATCCGAGGTGGCCGTGGCATCAAGAATATCATCGGCAATTTGAAATAGCAGGCCAACGGCCTTACCAAAGCGGGAACAGGCCTTGAGCTGATCAAGTGTTGATCCTGCCAGCAACGCACCTGCTTCACAGCTATAGCGGAGCAGTGCACCGGTTTTATGCACATGGATGCGCTCTACTTCCAGCACACCATTCACACCGTCTGCCTCAGCTTCCATATCAAGCATCTGGCCACCTACCATACCCTGGGCACCTGATGCGATAGCAAGGCGCTTAACCAGTTCGAGGCGGGTTTCAACAGGGTGCTCTGAACCAGTGAGCAGTTCAAAACTCAGTGCCTGAAGTGCATCAGCAGCAAGGATGGCTGTCGCCTCATCAAACTGTTTGTGACATGTCGCCATGCCACGGCGGAGATCATCATCATCCATGCAAGGGAGATCATCATGGATCAGGGAGTAGGTGTGCATGCTCTCGATACTCATCGCGGCACTCATCACAGATTCAGGATTGTTGCCGCCACACGCCTTGTAACACTCAAGGATCAGAGCCGGGCGAATCCGCTTGCCACCGGCCAGCAGTGAATAACTCATCGCATCCCAAAGCCGTTCGGGTACAGCGCCACGTTTTGTGGTTAGCAGCTGTTCCAATGCGCTGTTCACATGCGTTGCATGCGTTTCAAGGAAGGAGATGTCTGGCACGCTTACTCGCTATCTTGGTCGTTAAGGATTTGCAGGCGCTGTTCAGCATGATCGAGCAGAGATTCGCAGCGTCGTGAGAGCTGTACACCGTCTTCAAAAGCGGCGACGCTCTCTTCCAGCGGAAGTTGGCCCGATTCCAGTTTGCCCACCAGCTCGGTCAGTTGTCCAAGCGCCTCTTCGAAAGAGAGTTTTTCAATCGCTGGTGATGTTGGATTTGTTTTGCTCAAGACCCGCTCCTGTAGAAAGAGTCCTCTATTGTAGAGCACTCAATTTCATGGTCAATGCACGGTCACATCGTTAGCGTTTTGATGATGTCCGACACGGCTACAGAATTGACCACCCTAAAGGTAATCCGCCACCAGCTGCAATCCTATCCGGAATCGGTATTGGAGCAGGAGAGATATGTCGCAGAACTGCTTAAAAAGCGGTGTGGCAACACGCTGATTTTCACCGAGCATCCAGCAGTTTACACACTCGGCACCTCTGCCAGCGAGAGCGATGTGCTTACCCGCGAGATTGATGGAGATCTGATCAAGGTCTACCCGACAGGACGCGGTGGTGAGGTTACCTACCACGGCCCGGGGCAACTGGTCTGCTATCTGATTCTCGATATCAGCAGTGAGCAGGATCTGCACAAGCATGTCTGGCGGCTGGAAGAGATGGTGATCCGGATGTTGTCAGACTTTGGCGTGAAGGCTGGTCGAAACGAGCGCGGTATCGGTGTCTGGGTTGGAGACAGAAAGATTGCCGCAGCCGGTGTGCGATGCCGTAAATGGATCACCTACCACGGTATTGCCATCAATATTGACCCCAACATGAAACATTTTGATGGGATCGTCACCTGTGGCATGGCTGATCGCCCGGTAACTTCCATGAAACAGCTTGGGCTTGATCAATCACGCAGTGATGTTGAGGCCGCGATTACCCGGTATGCAGAGGAGCTGTTCAAAACCTGAACGTCTGCTTCCGGCCAAAAGCGGACGTTCAGAATTTAAGCCATCTGAGATGGGTAGCAACAAACATATTCAACCTCGAAATGTATTGCGCTGAAAGAAAATAGTTGATGTTCGACTGTTGTTCGATCAATGTTCGAACATTATTCGTTTTTATACCGAGGTGAAAATGCAACGGCGAGAGAAGCGTGAACTGCGTGAAAAAGAGATTGTTGAGAAGAGTATAGCGCTTCTCTCTGAGCGTGGGTTTCTAGATCTTCGCATGGCCGATGTTGCCAAAGAGAGCAAATATTCGATGGGTACTATCTACTCTCATTTTGAGAGCAAAGAGGATCTTCTAGTGGCCTGTGCTCAGGCACTTGTTCAGGAACATCAGGTACTGTTTAGCGCCATAACCAATCAACCCATTCCTGCTATTGAAAAAATTATTACTTTGGCTCAGTGCAGTTGGCAGCTTTCAATGAACCATCCCGACCTGATTGAGATCGATAACCTATCGTTGATGCCATCTGTCTGGCGCAGGGCAACCAAACAACGTGCTCATGAGTTAAATCAGCTGCATGTGGAACTGGCGAATATGTTCCTCGGAATTGTGCTTGAGGCGATTGAGAAGAGTCTGGATGGATATGAGAAGCTGACTCAAGCTCAGACTGAACAGTTGGCGCATCACCTGACCCACGGCATGTGGGGGTTGTGTATCGGGCTCTCAAGTACCGCGCAATCCGGTTATGCAAGCACCCTCTGCCCTGAGAGTGGAGATGAGAGTTATGCCCACTTCTCCACCAACTACAGCAATTTTCTCAAAGGTTATGGCTGGCAGGAAATGCATCCCGATGCCGTATTTGAACGCTGCAATGATGTCGCACAGCAGTGCATCAATCAAACGACCTGGTTTGCAAACGGAGAAAAGAGCTCATGAGTATGTTAAAGCGAAATGCGCTGCTGCCGATGGTTCTCGCTCTGTTTGTCGCAGGCTGTGCGGTTGGTCCTGATTTCCACTCTCCTGAATCACCTGAAATTAAATCGTACTCAGCTGAGCTATCCGAACTGAAGGTGGAAACCTCACTGGTGCAGACGCGAACCAAAGAGTCAGCCACTATCCCGCAACTCTGGTGGCAACTGTTTGAATCCAAAGAGTTGGAAGCGCTTGTTGAGCTTGCTCTCCAACAGAGCCCAACACTTGCAGCTGCCAAAGCAAAACTGGTCGCTACACAAGAGACATTCAATGCCGATCATTCATCGATTTTCTTTCCCTCTGTCGATGCAAGTCTGAACAGCTCAAGGCAGAAGATTTCCGGTGCAACGTTTGGCAATGCAGGAAACGGTAGTCTGTTTACTGTGCACAATGCATCGGTAGATGTCAGTTATAACATTGATCTGTTTGGTGGGGGGAGTCGTTTTCTGGAGTATGGTTTGGCACAGGTTGAGTTTGAGCAGTACCAACTTGAGGCAGCCAAAATCACGCTGGCGACCAATATCGTAACAGCCGCGATCAATGAAGCATCACTGCGTCAGCAGATCAAAGCGATGCAGCAGATCATTGATGCAGAAGCTGAGCAGCTGGCCGTGACGGAAAAGCAGTATGGGATAGGTGTGATAGCCAAGGTCGATCTGTTAAGTCAGCGCACGTCGCTGGCGCAGAGGCGCACGCAGTTGCCCGCACTGCAAAAAGCAGTGGCACAAACCAGACATCAGATTGCGACCCTGACAGGCAGGTTGCCCGGTGAGGTTAATCTGCCACAATTTAATCTGACAGGGTTAACCCTGCCGCGTGAGATTCCATTAACTCTGCCTTCAACCCTGACCCGGCAACGTGCTGATGTGCGTGCTGCAGAGGCGATGCTGCATCAGGCAAGTGCGCAGGTGGGCGTGGCGACTTCAAATCTATATCCCAATATCAGCCTCTCCGGTAGTTATGGCACAGAGGCAGTGAAATTCACTGATCTGTTCAGTGCCGGCACTGCGGTGTGGGGACTGGGCGCTGGCATTCTGCAACCACTGTTCAGAGGTGGTGAACTGCATGCGAGAAAACGCGCGGCGGTTGCAAAGTATGAACAGGCCGCAGCCGAGTATCGCCAGAGTGTGTTAAGCGCATTCCAGGATGTGGCCGATGCACTTCTGGCGTTGGAGATGGATGGGAAACAGCTGCAGTTGGAGATTGAATCGGAGAAGATGGCATCAGAAACATTGGAACTGGTCAATCTACAACATAAGCACGGCGCGGTAAGTTCGCTCACGTTACTCAATGCCCAACAACAGTATCAGCAATCACGTATCAGTCTGATTCAGGCGCGTGCAACCCTCTATGCTGATACTGCTGCACTGATGTATGCACTCGGTGGCGGTTGGTGGAATCTGGATAGTGATGAAGCGACTCAAACAGATAAGAAGAATTTGGAGAAACAGCTATGAAAAAACGCATGATTTGGATGGTGGCTATCGTCGGGTTCGTTTTTGCAGTGATTATCGGATATCAGATGTTTGTGGCCAGTATGATGAAACAGTTCCTGGCTTCCAATGCCCAACCACCAGCCACGGTGACGGCTACTGAAGTGAAAGCTGAGGTATGGCAGCCGCAACTGGCATCGGTGGGAACACTGCGTGCCATTCAGGGTGTGCAGATCAGTGCCGAGATTTCGGGTGTTGTAAAAAAAGTTCACTTCACATCGGGTGATGAGGTCAAAAAAGGGGAGCTGTTACTGGAGATGAACAGTGATGAAGAGGCTGCACAGTTGTTGGCACTGAAGGCCAACCGAAAGCTGGCTGAGATCAATTTTAAACGTGATGAGCAGCAGTTCAAGGTGCATGCGATCAGCCATTCCAAGCTGGATGCATCTAAGGCAGAGCTGAGCAGTAGGCGTGCAGTTGAGCTGCAGCAGCAGGCGATTATCGATAAAAAGCGAATTCGAGCACCATTTGATGGGCGGCTTGGCATCACTCAGATCAATCCGGGACAGTACCTGAATCCTGCAGAGCCAATCGTGACGCTGCAGAACGGCCAGGCTCTCTATATCGATTTCAGTATGCCGCAGAAATATGTGACCCGGTTGCAGAAGGGGCAGAGCATCACCATTTTTGCAGGTAACACTTCTCAGCAATCTATCAGCGGAGCAATTACCACTATCAATAGTGTGGTGGATAACAGCACACGCAATGTGCAGGTCGAGGGGCTGATAGATAACAGTGATGGCAAACTACTGCCCGGCATGTTTGTGAAAGTGAACGTTGATGTCGGAGCGCCGCAGAATCTGCTGACTCTGCCGCAGACTGCTATCAGCTTTAACGCCTACGGCTCTACCCTGTTTGTAGCCAGAGAGGAGAAGGGAGCTGAGGCGGGTAAAACTCAACTGGTAGCACAGCAGCTGTTTGTAAAAACCGGAGACAAGCGTGGCGATCAGGTGGCTATTTTAGAAGGGCTGAGTGAGGGCGCTCTGGTGGTGACCAGTGGCCAGTTGAAGTTGAAGAATGGTACACCGCTGATTATCAATAATGAGGTGTTGCCGCAAAATCAGGCTGCGCCGAAGCCGCAGGAACAGTGATTTGATGTCCAATTATACCGATATCTTTATCCGTAAGCCTGTTCTGGCAACCACCATAAGCCTGTTGCTGTTGGTGCTTGGATTGCAGGCGATTATGAACATGCCAATCCGGCAGTATCCTGAAACACAGAATGCCGTGGTGACAGTAAGTACGGTCTATTACGGTGCTGATGCTGAAACCATATCCGGCTTTATTACCCAGCCGCTGGAGACTGCTATTGCTCAGGCTGAAGGTATCGATTACCTCTCCTCGGTCAGTGTTAGTGGCGCCTCCACCATCAGAGCCACTTTAAGGCTGAATTATGATTCCAATCGGGCGCTCACGGATATCAATGCCAAGGTGAATGCCGTACTTAATCAGTTGCCTGCAGAGGCGCAGCAGCCGGTACTCACCGTGCAGGTCGGCGAAACGATTGATTCGATGTACATGGGCTTTTTCAGTGAAGTGCTGCCCAATAATAATGTTACTGATTACCTGTTGCGTGTGGTCAAACCGCAGCTTGATGGTCTTGAGGGTGTACAACGTGCCGAGATTATCGGTGCACGCCAGTTTGCTCTGCGTGCCTGGCTTGACCCTGCCCGCATGGCCGCCTACGGCATCACCGCCACTGAAGTGTATGCTGCACTTGCTGCCAACAATTATCTGGCTGCCCTTGGCAGCAGTAAGGGGCAGATGGTCAGTGTTGATCTTAATGCTGCAACCAGTCTGCACTCTGTTGATGAGTTCAAACGACTGGCGATCAGGGAGAAAGATGGTGCGATTGTCCGGTTAGAAGATATCGCCAACGTGGTGCTCGGTGCAGAAGATTATAATTTGGCAACAGCTTTTGATGGTGATAAATCTGTATTTGTTGGTATCAAGGTGGCTCCTGATGCCAATGTTCTGGAAGTTGTGCAGCGTGTACGTGATGCCTTTCCTGCTATTCAGGGGCAGATGCCAAATGGGCTGACCGGCAAGATTGTCTATGACGGCACCAAGTTTATCGAAAGCTCGATTGATGAGGTGGTCAAAACCCTCTTTGAAGCCTTGCTGATTGTAGCTCTGGTGGTGTTTGTCTTCCTCGGCAACTGGCGCGCAGTGATTGTACCGCTGGTGGCAATTCCGCTATCACTGATTGGTGCATTTTTCATGATGCAGATGCTGGGATACACCATCAATCTTCTCACGCTGTTATCGCTGGTGCTGGCGATCGGCCTGGTCGTCGATGATGCCATTATTATTGTCGAGAACGTTGATCGGCATATGCATGATGAGGGTAAAAACCCGTTTGAAGCAGCTATTCTGGCTGCGCGTGAACTGGGCGGGCCGATTATTGCCATGACAGTTGTACTAATCGCGGCTTATGTACCGATCGGCTTTCAGGGCGGTTTGACCGGCGCACTATTTACCGAGTTTGCATTTACGCTGGCCGGTGCGGTCACGATTTCAGGTGTTGTGGCATTAACACTCTCACCCATGATGACCTCCAAGCTGTTTAAACCTAAACAGCAGGAATCCAGGCTGGTTGAATTTATCAACCGTCAGTTTTCACGCCTGCACGGAAGTTACCAGCGCCGACTAACAGGCACGCTTGAGACCTGGCCGGTGATGGTGGTGATGGGGGGGCTGTTGCTTGTTGGCGTGGTTTATCTCTTTGCCACTTCCAAGGCTGAACTGGCACCGGAAGAAGATCAGGGAATCGTGATGGCACATGTGGTGGGGGCACCTAATGCCACAGCCCAACAGATGGGTGCGTATGCTGATCAGGCATACCAGCTGTCACGTGATCTGCCTGAATATGACCAGATGTTTCAGCTAACCGGTATTCCCACAACAAATCAGGGTATGGGTGGTGTGCTGCTCAAACCCTGGGAAGATAGGGATCGTAGTGCGGCTGAGATGCAGCTGGAGTTGCAGGCAAAATGGAACACCATTGCAGGCGCCCGGGTTGCGGCATTCCAGTTTCCGGCCCTGCCTGGATCCGGTGGTCTACCACTACAGTTCGTGATCAAAACAACCGAGTCGTTTGAGAACCTGAATGAGATCGTAGGCAAGGTACTGATCAAAGCTCAGGCCAGCGGCATGTTTTTCTTCATCGATTCCGATCTGAAAATTGATAAACCACAGAGTACATTGGTGGTGGATCGGGATATGGCCACAAGTCTCGGGCTAACACAGCAGGATATCGGGGCAGCTCTTGGTGCAGCGCTTGGTGGTGGTTATGTGAACTACTTCTCGATAGGTGGACGCTCTTATCGCGTAATGCCTCAGGTTGCACAGGAGCACAGGCTTAACCCTGAGCAGGTGTTGGATTATTATATCCGCACGCCATCGGGTGCGATGATCACTGCATCTACAATTGCCTCGATCTCGCATGAAGTGGTTCCGGAGTCGATCAACCGTTTCCAACAGTTAAATTCGGCTACCATTTCCGGCGTGTATGCACCGGGAGTGTCACAACAGCAGGTGCTGGATTTCATGCAGCAGGCACTGAATGAGGCAGCACCTGCCGGTTATAATCCGGATTATGCAGGCCCGTCACGCCAGTATATGCAGGAGTCCGGTGGATTCGTGTTCACCATGCTGTTTGCTATTGTGATCGTTTTTCTCGCCCTCTCTATCCAGTTCAACAGCTTTCGTGATCCGCTGGTGATTCTGGTTTCTGTGCCGCTGGCACTATTGGGAGCGCTGCTGTTTATCAATGTAGGTTTTGCTTCGATCAATATCTATACGCAGGTAGGGCTGGTCACTCTGATGGGGCTGATCAGTAAACATGGTATTCTGATGGTGCAGTTCGCCAATGAGTTGCAGCTACAGGGAAGATCGAAGCTGGATGCGATTATTGAGGCCTCATCTGTGCGCCTGCGGCCGATTTTGATGACCACCGCAGCCATGGTGCTGGGTGTTTTGCCACTGGTGCTGGCTAGTGGTGCAGGTGCTGCTGGCCGCTACTCGATGGGGCTGGTGATCTTCACAGGTCTCTCGATCGGTACGCTGTTCACGCTGTTTGTTGTGCCTGCTGTTTATATGCTGCTAGCTAAAGATCGTGCTGCGGAGGTGATCAACAGTGACGCAGAGTTGGAACTTGCGGAGAAGTTAACTTGAGTTACTCTTATTCAGAAATTATTCATAAAATAATATAGTTTTAGACCGAAGGCTGTCATTGCAGGTATGTAAGTACCGCTGACCTCCAATCTGTGCTATTCATAGATAAGAGGCGTTTGTATGCCATTACCTGAAACCGTACTGATTACAGTTTTGCTGCTGGGTGTTGCCGTATTGGCGGCAGTGGCTTGTCGTCGTGTTCCTGTTCCATTCACTGCGCTGCTGGTACTGCTTGGGATTGGTCTGGGTTGGCTTGATCAGCATTGGCTCATGCTTGAGCCGCTACAGTCGTTTCATCTCTCACCCGATCTGGTGCTTTTTGTCTTTCTTCCGGCCTTGATCTTTGAGTCCGGCTTCAATCTTGATGGCAGACAGCTTCTCAAGGATATCGTACCCGTCTTCACGCTAGCTGTACCTGCACTGCTGATCTCTACGGCGCTGATCGGTGCGGGGCTCTGGTGGCTTCTCGATATGGAACCTTTCTACGCACTGCTCTTTGGCGCATTGATTTCGGCAACCGACCCGATTGCTGTGGTTGCGTTGTTCAAAGAGTTGGGAGCTCCTCTCAGGCTCAATGTGCTGGTTGAGGGTGAATCACTGCTTAACGATGCGACGGCACTGGTGGTGTTTAAGGTGTTGCTTGGTATTGCTGCTGTCGGCTCTATGCAGTGGAGTGAGTTGGGGCACGCAGCTGGTGAGTTTGTCAGGGTATTCTTCGGAGGTGCGTTGGTCGGCTTCATGTTCGGAATCGTCTGCAGTGAACTGATGCGGTTTGTTCATTCTCGAAGTGCAGTTTTTACGCTTACCGTTGTCATGGCCTATACCAGCTTCATCATCTCCGAGCATCTGTTGCATATGTCGGGAGTGATGGCAGTGGTCGTATCGGCAATCTTTCTCAGTGTTCTTGGTCGAAGTCGCATGTCGCACGAGGTGGCTGAAACGGCTCGCGAAATCTGGGAGTTCATTGCCTATCTCTGTAATGCACTACTCTTCCTGTTGGTTGGTCTCTCGGTTGACCCTGCAGTGCTGTTGAATCATCTCGGGGCGATTATGGTGGCGATCCTGCTGGTGATTGCTGTTCGTGCAGTCACGGTACATAGCATGGTGCCGCTGGTGGTGAGCTGGTTTAAATTGCCACCCATTGGTATGCCGGAACGCCACATCATGTGGTGGGGCGGCCTCAAAGGGAGTCTGGCGATTGCCATGGCGCTCTCAATTCCTGAAGGGGTTGCCGGCCGTGAGATGATTCTGGCGATGACAGTTGGTGTGGTGGTGTTCACGCTGCTAATCAATGCCTCAACGATCAGAACATTGATGCATACGCTTGGTATGGACCGGCTCGATCGTTATGAGAAGGCGGAGTTTAATACAGGGCTGAGGCGGGTGGAGCAGAGCGCGCAGAGTGTGGCGCAGCAGTTCCGCAGTGTCGGTGTGATCTCCAAGGGTGCTTCCCACAAGATTAGTGATGAGGTCCACGGCCTGCTCAAGCGTCAGCGGGTTGAAATCGGTGATCAGGACAATGAGCGGAATCTCTATCTCTCGCTTCTCTATACCGAGATGGAGACACTCGATGACCTTTACGAAGCCGGAATTGTCCCTCAGTACACCCGTATCGAGCTTCGACAGCAGATTCAGGCGGAGCGTGATCTTCTCTATGGCGGTGCAGACCTGGAGAATCTGATTGAAGACGAGGCCGGACAAGTGGGGATGTTTGCCACGGCTGAGCAGTATCTGCTTAGCAAGATTAGAGAGTGGAATTGGACAACGAGGCTGTTGACCGAATACCAGTATATGCGGCTGTCCCAGCATTTCCGCCGTGATGTGGCGCGACTGATGATGGTGGAGTCCTCCATTCGCGAATTGGAAGCGGATGATTCGATGTCAAAGAGGATGCAGCAGGAGCTTCTGGGCCATCTCAAAGGTCGAAAAGAGCGCCTTGAGTCGATGCTTACAGATTTCAAAAGGGATATGCCTGAATTTTACCGCAGATACAGCTATCGCATTGCCAGTCAGGCTGCCTGGTCGGCGGCCATTGCCGAGTCGGACATGATGTATCAACACGGTCAGGTAGGTGGCAAGGCCTTTGCTCGCCTGCACAGGCTTCTTTTTCGAAAACTTGAATCGTTGCCATCGGTTTCTGAGGCTGTGCCAGAGCCGTCGATGGCAGGGTTAGTTAGTACCGTTCCTCTCTTTTCGGGGCTCGCGGGTGAGGTGGTCGATGAGCTTGTGACCAAGGGCGTGGTTGTCACCTTTCTTCCCGGTGACAGGGTTATTGGCGAAGGTGAGCGTGGAGATGCTCTCTATATTGTCATACGTGGGTTACTGCGTGTTCATAGGGATGCAGGGAATGAAGAGCTGGCTTATTTGGATGATGGCGATTTCTTCGGTGAGATGGCGCTGCTGGGAGATCAGGTGAGACATGTGAATGTCACCGCTGTTCATGCATGTGAACTGTTGCGAATAAGACGTGGTGATGTGCTGGGACTAGCTGGCCGCTTTCCTCAGGTTAGCCAGCGTTTGCATGAGGTTGAACAGGATCGCCGTAGTGCTTAGCTAGAACGGACAGATAATAAGTTACTGTTTATCTTTATGGTTGCATATTACAACTGTTGTATATACCATCCGTATTCATGAGAGATCGAGTTGACAACTTTGAGTTGGAGCGAGCGATTGGGTTTTATGTAAACAGAACCGCATTCGTGATGAGTGATGAGGTGGCCAGGCGATTTCAAGATTGTGGCTACAAACTCTCCGCGCAGGACTTCGGAATCCTGTTCAGGCTCTGGAAGCAGGATGGCCTGTCGCAGGTTCAGATTGCCAGCTTGATGATGCGAGATAAAACGACCATTACCCGCAGGCTTGATGCGCTTGTGAAAAAGGGACTGGTTGAGAGACGACTCGATGGGGCAGATCGAAGGCTCTACCGGATTCATCTGACAGTTGAAGGAATGAAAGCGGCCGAGACGCTGATGGTGATGGTAGATGAGTTCCAGAAAGAGGTCCTGGACGATATTCCAGATGAGCATAAAGAGATTACGATCAACACGCTTAAAAAAATAACAGAACAGGTCATAGGTAACAAAAAATGAAAACAACAACCCCGCACTGGATTGTAATTGGAGTATTGATTGCAGTAATTGGTGCCATTGGAATTAAATTTGTCGTGTTGGGGAGCACGGAGAAGGGAGATGACGGGCGAACAGCCGTAATACTTGAACCGGCTGAGCGAATGGCGGTACTTGAAGAGATGAGACTGCTGCTTGAGACCAGCCAGGTTATTGTTGAAGCCTTGGCCAATGAAGACCTGAAAGCGGTTGAAGATGCCGCACGCCCGATTGGTAGTGATGCTATTGCAACAGTGGATTTTGCATTAAGGGCAAAACTTCCTCTGGAGTTCAAAAAGCTTGGATTTAGAACGCATTACGCCATGGATGAGATCGCTGATATGGCAAAAGCAGGCAAGCCTGCCAAAGAGATTCAATTGCTGTTGGCGAACACGATGAACAATTGCATTGCATGTCATGCGATGTACCAGTTACCCGTGATGAAAAAATAGAAGCCAGATAATGTTGTGAAAGAGGGCTGCGAATTCGTGGCCTTTTTTTATTCAAATCGGAAAACGTGAATCTATCGGTGAGTTTAATTCTGATATCCATTCAGGACGATCTTTGCGAAAACGGGCTGTTTCATCCATGATATCAAATAAGCAGAGGGGAATAGTAAAGGATTTCACTGTTAACAGGCCCTGATTGAGTGCATATGCATTACCACCTGGGGAGGGGCATATGAAGAAAGTGTTTCGAGCAGTTTTGATCAAACCGTCACATTATGATGATGATGGATACGTGATTCAGTGGCACCGATCTGCCGTTCCCTCCAATACGCTGGCTGCTGTTTATGGACTGATTCAGGATCTGATTTCTCGCAAAGTTCTTGGTGATGTCGAGATCGTTGTGGATGCCTATGACGAAACCAATACCCGTATCCCGGTCAAAAAAATCATCGAACAGATCGGATCAGCTGAAGGTGGTTTTGTCGGTTTTACCGGTGTTCAGTCCAATCAGTTTCCTCGTACCATGGATCTTGCAACCCGTTTTCGAGAGGCCGGACTTCAGGTGTGTATTGGCGGCTTTCATATAAGTGGGTGTATTGCCATGCTACCCACACTTCCAGACGATATTCAGCAGGCTCAGGACATGGGAATTTCCCTGTTTGCAGGTGAAGCTGAGGGCAGGCTTGATGAACTGTTTCAGGATGCTTATGCGGGAGCGATGAAGCCGTTATACAATTATCTGAGTGCTCTGCCTGAGGTTGAATCCCAACCTATACCATTTCTTCCTGCCAAAATGCTGGAGCGCTCTATGGGAGCTCTGACCAGTTTTGATGCCGGGCGTGGCTGTCCGTTTGTCTGCAGTTTTTGCACAATTATCAATGTCCAGGGAAGAAAATCACGACGACGCAGTGCTGATGACATTGAGATGATTGTACGAAAAAATGCAGCTCAGGGTATAACCCGTTTTTTTATTACCGATGACAATTTTGCCCGCAACAGGGATTGGGAGCCGATTTTTGATCGACTGATTCAGATTCATGAGCAGGAGGGAATTGTTATTCACCTAACCATTCAGGTAGATACGATGTGTCACAAAATTGCACATTTTGTAGAAAAAGCAGGCAGGGCTGGAGTCCAGCGAGTTTTTATCGGTTTGGAAAATATTAATCCTGAAAACCTTAAAGCTGCAGGAAAGAAGCAGAATAAAATTGCTGAATATCGCGCATTGATGCAGGCGTGGCGAAATGTCGGTGTGATGACCTGCGCAGGATATATTCTCGGCTTTCCAGGTGATACGCCAAAGCAGATTCTTGCGGATATCAAAGTGATTCAGCGAGAACTTCCGGTTGATCTTCTTGAGTTCTTTTTCCTGACACCGCTGCCCGGTTCCGCTGATCATAAAACACTGCATGAAAACGGGACATGGATGGACCCGGATATGAATAAGTATGATCTCAATCACGTCACAACCGAGCATCCGAATATGAGCAAGGCGGAGTGGGAGCAGGTCTATCAGCAGGCGTGGGACAGCTACTACTCGCCTGAACATATTGAGACAGTGCTGAAACGGGCGCGGGCCAGCGGTATCAGTGTTGGCAAAATGATGTTTCTGATGCTCTGGTTTTATGGTTGTTTCAAGTTTGAAGGATTGCACCCGCTAGAAGGTGGCGTGCTCCGTCAGAAACAGAGGCTTGATCGCAGGCCGGGGTTGCCGATTGAAAGTCCGTTTATTTTCTATCCAAGACGTATGGTTGAACTGGTTCGTAGCCATTTCGGTATACTCGCTATGGTGTTGAAATATGGACGGGTGCGTCGAGCGATTAAATCCGATCCAAACGCCACGAATTACATGGATGAGGCTCTTTCTCCAGTCAAAGAGGAAGAGCAGTTGGAGATGCTTACCAAGTAAAGTTTGGTTTTTATGTCAGACAAATCACTGTTTATAAACAGGGCTTGCGAATGCACAGGCCTTTTTTGTTTCAAACGCACAATGCGGTAGGGTGCGCCCTCTAGAGTTGTTTGAGGAGTTTTATGATGCTGGTAATGTTTTTCTGGCTGCTGTTTGCAGTAGTTGTTGGTTGGCTTGCATACCTGAAAGGGCGTTCAGCATTCGGACTTTTCCTGATATCGATCATCTTTAGCCCGGTGATTGGTTTGATCACCGTATTGATCATGAAGCCGAGCGACGAGATTATGGAGCAGCGTACTCTGCTCAGCGGTGAAGGAAAGATCTGCCCGTTCTGTGCTGAGGTGGTGAGAAGTGAGGCGGTCACCTGTAAACACTGCGGTAAAGATATCCCGGCTGACTCTCCTCCCTCTATTGAGGCTGAATAGAAGCGCCATTGTAGAACGATAGTGAAAGAGCAGCTAAACAGAACAGTTCTGAGCGCGACAGGTGCTCAGGTAGCAGTGCGTGGAGAAGTGATTCAATCGCTATGGAGTGGTTATGGCGAGATTGCCAGAGTAGCCCTTCAGGGTGCGCCAATATCCTCAGTAGTGCTTAAATATGTTGTATTTCCAACACAATCAGATCATCCCCGAGGCTGGAACAGCGATCTCTCCCATCTACGCAAGGTAAAATCCTACGAAGTGGAGATGGCGTTTTATGCCGATTGGAGCAGCCGTTGTGGTGATGGTTGCAGGGTGCCGCACTGCTATGCTGCGGAGACACTTGGCGAAGAGCACCTAATGGTGCTGGAAGATCTGGATGCGATGGGATTTCCCATAAGAAAAACATACCTGAGCAAGCCTGAAGCAGTTCTCTGCTTGAAATGGCTGGCAAACTTTCATGCGACCTTTATCAAAGAGAAGCCAACCTCTCTTTGGGAGATTGGAACCTACTGGCATCTGGAGACACGGCCTGATGAGCTGGCGGTGATGGAAGACGTATCACTTAAGCAGGCTGCAGCACCGATAGATAAAATATTAAACGAATGCCAATTCCAGACACTGGTGCATGGTGATGCCAAGGTGGCTAATTTCTGCTTCTCGGAAGATGGTGAAAGTGTGGCTGCGGTAGACTTTCAATATGTTGGGGGTGGATGTGGCATGAAGGATGTCGCCTACTTTCTGGGTAGCTGTCTGGATGAATTGCTGCAGGAGCGGTGGGAAGCGGAGTTTCTCGATCTCTATTTTTCCGAACTGAAAAGAGCACTTGTTAAAAAGGGGAAAGAGGTTGATTTCAGTGCTTTGGAAGCTGAGTGGCGAGCCATGTATCCAATCGCACAGGCGGACTTCTATCGATTCCTTGTTGGCTGGATGCCTACCCACTGGAAAATCAATGATTACGGTAAGCGCGTTGCAATGGATGTGGTTGCGCAGTTATAGATTAGATGGAGTCGCTGTGAATTGCCTAAGCTGAATCAGCTTTTTTTCTTGCAGTCAGATAGAGCGCAAAGCCGGTAAAGATCATACCACCAATAATATTGCCCAGCAGAACAGGGATCTCATTCCATATCCACCAATCGGCAATGGTCACATTAGCTCCCAGCATGATCCCGGCAGGAATCACAAACATATTTACGATGGCATGCTCAAAGCCCAGAGCAAAGAAGGTCATGATCGGTAGCCACATAGCTGCTATCTTTCCAATAGTGGTAGTAGAAGTAAGCGCCATAACAGCACCAAGGGTTACCATCCAATTGCAGAGGATTGCACTGCTGAAGGCTGTGATTGTCCCATCAAATCCAAGCTTGGCATAGGCGATGGTTTTCTTCTCGGCGATAGCAATGATCTTGTTCGCTGCCTCGATGGTTGCAGGATCAACATGCCCCATCTTTGTGATCACAACATAATAGAGCGCAGCGTAGAGGATGCTGCCGATCAGGTTGCCGATCAGTACCCATGTCCAGTTGTATGCCAGTCGTCCAAAAGAAGTTCGGCCATCTTTGACTGCAATCGGCAACAGAGCAAAGTTTCCTGTCGCCAGTTCGAGTCCCAACAGAATAATCATGACAAAGCCAACAGGGAAAATGAGTGCGCCGACGATGCCCAACCCTGTCTGTGTCGCTCCGGTAACCGCCAGGGTGGTGGCATAACCGAGGAATGCACCGGAGAGTGCGCCTCGAATCAGCATATCTTTAATGGTCAGGCCAGCCTTCTTGGCTCCTGCCTGCAGCATGTTTTCAACAACGTCTTCCGGTTTAACATATGCCATTCTGCTACTCCGCCTTGTCCCATTTTCCGAAAAACACCACACCAACCCAGTACAGTGCAATGCCCAGCGCAACCATCATAGCAGTATAGCCGAATGATTCCTGTTGGTTCACAAGGTAATTATTACAGACCCGTATGGGGGCCGCCACATAGAGCCAGCCAACAACCACCAACATGGAGATGGCATTGGTCCAGACAACGGCTCTGGTAAAAGAGGACATCCGTGGCCAACTGATGGCAAGCGGCACACCAATCAGCAGAGGAGTAGTTATAAACTTGATCACCTCCCAGAGAGGTTCACTAAGGGCTGTATCAAGCCAGCGTGGAATCATCCAGAAGAGCATGGCGAAAATGGCGATTAGCAGTCCCGGAATGCCACGTTCATTCCACTTCTGAAACAGAGAAGAGAACATGCCCCTGCCGATCAACCAGCCAGCCAAAGCAAGCAGTGGAATCTGGATCAACATGTGGTTGATCAGGCTCGATTCAAGCAGTGATCTGCAGACAGGTAGCGCGAGCAAGGCAATGAGAGCAATTCCAATCCCAGTCTTGATGTAGGGGTGGTCAAAAGAGAGGTGCATTCTACGGAAGAAAGTCATAGTCGCTTCCATAGGGTCTCCAGTGTTCTGGTGGCTGGATCATGGTCGACGATTCTATTTAGATAGCCGTTTTGATCCACGAAATGAACCGCAGCATTATGCTCAAAGTTACCCCACTGATCGGGAATGACAGTGATGCCAAAAGTATCGAGCAGTAGCTTGAGTTCATCAGCGTTTTCGACTCGGGCGATGCGCCAGTGATCGGGTACTGCATCGAAGCGATCACCGTAGTCGCTTAGATCACTTGTGGAATCACGCGGATCAAAGCTGATACTCACCATGTTCACCTTGTTACCAAGGGCATTTTTTGGGAGTTCTCTGTTTACCTGCTCAAAGGTTACACCGAGCGAGGTGCAGAGCGTTACGCAACGGGTATAGATAAACTCAACCAGGAGGTTACTTCCTTCAAAATCCTGCAAGCGAAAAGCCTCCCCCCGCTGATCTCGTAAGAGAACAACAGGAAGAGGCTTTGGCTTCTCTTCAATAGTCAGGCGGCGAGCGCCTTCTGCAGTTAGAACCTGCAGGCCATCAGTTCCTGCCCATAACACGCCAGCTCCGGAGAGCAGCAGAGCAACAATCGTGATGGCACCACGCAAGTTCATGAGCCGTTCAGACTAAGACTTAGCTGCCTGTCCCAGATTGGCCAGGAAGCGAACTGCAAAGATTGCTACACCAAGAATTGTCACAGCTGCAAACAGTGCTCCCAGCTGATCTGTACCCATCCACTCGGCTTGATGTTCTGCAAAACGACGCGGTACGCTCTCTTTACCTGCCCATAGGAAGGTGAAGATGAAACCGAAGCCGCCGACAACAAATGCCCAGAACCCAGCCGTATCAATAAAGCTGCCTTCGTTCTCAGTGATGTAATACATAAAGCCCATCGCCATTGGCACTACGCCCAGAAGCAGATAGGTGTGGAAGTGCCCGGGCACCCACTGAGTATTATGCAATACGAGGTTTACAGAGATGGTTCCATCAACGATGGCTGGAATCACACCTGCAGCCCAACCAAAGACTGCAAGGAATAGCAGGCTGGCCGGCATACCCCATTTCATGCCGGAGCGATGAACATAAGCCAGTGCACCAAATGCAGTAACAACCAGTACAGGCAGACCACTTAGATATGAGATCACCTGACCCATCACAGCCATCCAAGTTGGCATGTTGATATCCATCAACAGATGATGTGGATATACGATGACAACAAACAGCGTTGAGCAGGTCCATGCAAACAGGAATGGCTTGCTAGATTTCCAAGCGCGCCCTGTATAGCGAGGCAGGATTTCATATACAGCAATCACACTCATGTAGATCGTTGCATTAATAAATACGTGACCAAAGAAGAAGATCATGTTTTTACCAAGCAGTGGATCGATACTGAATTCAGGAACCAGAATGTTCACCATTGAGATAACCAGAATGGATGCACCTGATACCAGACCCAGTACATTCACAATCAACACCATGGTTGATGCAACTACGGTTGGTGGTGGAGCATCTGCAGTGCTGTTACCAAACAGCTGAGGCCAACCCAGTGCTTTACCAAGACTGCCGTACTGTTTCAGAATCGCCCAACCTGTATCCAGATGGAAGAGCAGGAATCCGACACCAATAATCAGAACACCACTTAAGTGCACTACAGCTGACATATCTCCCCAAGCACCAGCTGAGTTAGCAGGAAGCGGGTAGAGGAAGGTCCATGCACCGGCAAAGCCACCGATGAAGATCGCGCCGAGAATCATCACAACGCCAACCAGGAACAATCCAATGTTCAACAAAAAGATAGGTGTGCTGAGCTTCACATATTGGCCAAGGAAGTACCACATGATGGCTGCGCCACACATGCCGGCAATGCCGACCATGCCGATACCATGAGCTGTCATCAGCTGATAAAAGATCTCAGCAGGAATATCCAGTCCGCCAGCCTGAGCTGCACGCATGGTGAGTCCGAAGACCATCAATAGAAGTAGAACTACACCAGCTGTTGCCAGATAACCGAGAACAGACTGCTTAGCACCTTTGGAGATTACGTTTTCCATCTTAGTTACCTCCCGCAACAACAGTGATCTCTTCCGACATCACGTGATGGCCTGATCCACAATATTCAAGACAGAGAACTTTGTAGGTTCCTGCTTTGGCAAAAGTGTATTTCAGGATGTTTGTATATTCAGGCATCGCCTGTGTCTGAGTCAGCAGTGTCATGGTGTCGTCATAGACTGCAAAACCATGTGTAGCATCAATGGCTGTCACATGAAATTCCACCGGTTGACCGGCCACGACCTGTGTAGGGTTGATATCCCAGTTAAATTGAGACCCTTCGGCCTTAACGATTTGTGCAGTGCTATCAGACTGTGCTGCATATGGCAGGTCAGTCAGGGTCACCATAGTGATCGGCACGCCCGCAATAAGAATGACCCAGAAAAGTGCCGCTCTGATTTTTCCAGCACTACTTTGAACCTCCGCCGCATCGGCTTTTTCACCCGATTTCATGGCAACGAAAATAAATGCTGCAGCTAGCAATAGCATTAGCCACAACGAGATGTTCCACGCAAGATCTTGCATACTCTCCTCCTTTTATAAGATGTAACGACGACGCATCGTTATGAAAGCCGCCAAACATGTCAATAAAATATATCTTTAAATATATTATTAATTTCTTATACTTAGGCCATGCAACTCACCTCCTATACCGACTATTCACTTCGGGCGCTGCTCTATCTTGGCGCGCACAGTGACAGGCTGGTGACGATCTCAGAGATCAGCGAGTACCATGGTATTTCGCGCAATCACATGGTCAAAGTTGTTCATAATCTCGGTAAAAACGGGTTTGTTCAAACCGTTCGAGGAAAATCAGGCGGTGTTCGCCTGGCACTCAAACCTGAAGCGATCATCCTTGCAGATGTTGTCCGACTCACAGAGCCGCATATGAATATTCAGGAGTGTTTCTCCAGAGAAACAAATACGTGCCCTTTGATGGATAACTGCAGATTGACCGGTGTGCTCTATCAGGCCCGTCAGGGTTTCATGAAGGTTCTGGAAGAGAACACACTCGCTGACATGCTGTAAGTCATGCGAATGTCCGCTTTCGGCCAAAAGCAGACGTTCGATAGCTTTGCAAAAGCTCATGTGCTTTAATAATTTCATTAAAGGGACTGGGAGGTAAACTCTATGTGGTTTTATATCGCAACTGCATGCACGGTAGCATCCATTTATTTTGAAATTGAAGATAGAACCTTACAATCTTTAGTGGCAGGCACTTGGGTGTTTGCTACTTTCATTTTATATGAAGATCACAACGAAGCAAAAGGTTTCATTGATAAATATTTTACTTTTTTGGTTCCGTTTTTCCTAACTGTTTTAGCTCTTGCTGGATGGTATAAATTTGCCAATGTAAATGAGAGCAATCCAATTTCATCTTTCATTATTTATGCTCTGTTAGGTATGACCTTTGGCTTAGGAACTACCCAGAGTAGAAAGATGAGAAGAATGGCGGCGGCAAAAAAGAAGCATTGATGAACCAACTAGGTTTAAGTATCGCCATCTCAATTCGTATCCCCAACTGCAATTTTAATGATGGGTAATACGATTTTCTCGGAAAGAATGAAAAACACCGTACCCAACGCAAGAGAGATGAAAATATATTTTGGTGGCAAATAATCGTTGAGCCCTTTTTTACATCCAAGTTTTTTAATCGTAAAATGGATAAAAAACACGCAGGCTATGAGAGTTCCAATAGCGTGGATTATTTCATGTATAACCATCAAACTCCCCCTTCTAATGAGCAATTATAGCCGATCCTTTGACAGTTGCTAAATGTCCGCTTCTGGCCGAAAGCGGTCATTCATTTTTTCCTGGCTCGTATTCAATTGGCGTGAAAGAAATATTATGGTCTAAGTGTGAAGTTGGCCTAAAAGCAGTCTTGCAATGAATACATTTTTTGTAACGAAGTGCTGATCGCATCATTGGTGCCCAAATAGGTTTCCCACAATTTGGGCATGGCGAGTTTGCAAACCACATTGCAATTCGATACATGCCTAAGAAATATATTGTAACGAATATGAACTCGGCCCATATGCCAAAATAATTTGATACTGGGAAAACCACCAAAAAACAAAAGGGCAAGAAAAGAAGAACAGAAAAAATGAATAATTTCTCTCTTCTCCAAATTTCCTGTCTACCTCGCTCAAGGTTGTCATTTTGATCAGTCATGGTTTGCACGCTAGTTTTTCCCCTCGTCTAGTGAGCACTATAGACTAATTTTCCAATGTCTGCTTTTGGCCGAAAGCAGTCATTAAGGGTTTCACAGTTTTCATTTGCACTTTGAGCACAGAGCGCGCCCTTTTGCAGCAGAGATTATTGGACGAATTGTGAGTCCTCTAAATCCATATTCATCCGATTTAAGCACCAAGCCCTCACAGGATTCACATTTCAGTTGGATTCCAAAATAGCGTGAGATCCATCCGAACAAGAACCCAAGAATTATTGGAAGAAAAAAGAATGCGAATGTATTTGCATAGAAATCGATACCAAAAACAACAAAGTTACCGATCACATTTTTTTGAATCAGAAAAGCCAATAGCCCAAAGAGCAATCCAACGCTAATAGTTAGATATGTGATGGCTCCCCACACTGCGAACTGGACTCGTATATCCATGTCTAAAACATCCCCATAAAAAGTGACTATAGCACAATTTTGAATGTCCGCTTTTGGCCGAAAGCGGACATTCAAGAGACGTGTTCGTTAGAAAGGAAAAGAAGGTGGTTTTTCCTTTAATGAATTCTTCCAATCATTATATTCTATCTTCATTTCTTCCCACTTATCTGGATTGGTTTGTATTATTGTTGAAAACGCTATGGCCCAAAAGTCAAGAAATAATAAAATATACGTAAACGCTTTGTTCCTAAGAGATACACCTTCTTCAGTCAGATATTTCTTCATGACATGAGCACATCCAGTTAACTTAATCAGGAAGGGTGCTGGCTTCACATGCCCTAGCATTTTAATGAAATTAACCACAGCAGATATGATTGCGAACCAAGCTCCAACAAAGGCAACAATAAAAATCGAAATATAAATATAATGGGTAATCAACTTACATCCTCTCCCTCTTAAAGAAGGACTATAGCATAAATCTGAATGTCCGCTTTTGGCCGGAAGCGGACGTTCGGGCTTAGTTGAAATTGATTCGATCATACGGTTTCTATTGATGATTGCAGTGGGAAGTCACGGCGATCTGGTTCAATAATCAGAAATAAGCTCGATACTCGATAGTGATCGAATCTGCATACAGGCCAAATTCACTCTGAATCACAGCAGCCTGTGGCTTATGGCCTATTGATTGAGTGCCGCTTAGTGCAAGCTCGGATTCATCTGTAAGCGAATAGAGTGCGTAGAGTGCAATCAATGCCGAATGATCAATCCAGTTATAAATCGTGGTCG
>Ga0316187_10000606_pt1 | contig 28846 bp, 19 predicted proteins | sample CroRivburrow1_MG_FD_204927 | JGI IMG/M metagenome (GOLD analysis project Ga0316187, IMG submission 204927) | Coastal sediment microbial communities from Maine, United States - Cross River worm burrow 1 | ecosystem: Environmental > Aquatic > Marine > Coastal > Sediment | place: USA: Maine... | reverse complement strand
ATAAATTTGTTGGCATTGGTCGATTTAAAGTACGGAAGGAAATAGTAAAAGATCTTGAAGAAACCGGGTACCTGGTGAAAGTAGAGTCCTTTACTACTCGAATTGGTAGGTCTGAAAGAACTAATACGATTGTGGAACCTAAACTTTCATTGCAATGGTTTATCAAAATGAAAGAAATTTCACGAAAGGCACTGGAAGCTGTAGAAACTGATGAGATACACCTCTACCCCAGGAAATTTAAAAATACTTATAGATACTGGATGGAGAATGTTCGTGATTGGTGCATTTCCAGACAACTATGGTGGGGGCATCGCATACCAGCCTATTATTATGGTGAAGGTGATGATGATTTCGTAGTAGCTAAATCAAAAGAAGAAGCGTTGGAGATAGCCCGTATTGAATCAGGAAACTCAAAATTAGACATGGATTCACTGCGACAGGATGAAGATGTGCTGGACACCTGGGCTTCTTCCTGGTTATGGCCTCAACAAGTTTTTAATGGTATGAATAGTGACAGTTTTGATGAACAAACAGGTAAAATAAAAAAGGGATTTAACAAGGACCTTGATTATTTCTACCCAACCGATGTCTTGGTTACAGCACCTGAAATACTGTTCTTCTGGGTAGCACGAATGATTATATCCGGCTATGAATATCTGGGTGAAAAACCTTTCAAAGATGTTTATCTTACGGGAATCGTAAGAGATAAAAAACGGCGTAAGATGTCAAAATCATTGGGCAATTCTCCTGATCCACTTGAATTGATAGAAAAATATGGTGCCGATGGTGTACGAACCGGGATGTTGTTTAGCTCTCCCGCGGGTAATGACCTTCTGTTTGATATTAAGTTATGTGAACAGGGCCGAAATTTCGCCAATAAGATATGGAATGCCTACAGGTTAATAGAAGGCTGGAAAGTGGATGAAAAGTTAGACAATCCTGATCATGACCTCGCCGTAAAATGGTTTGAATCAAAGCTAAACTTTTCAATAAAGGCCCTCGAAGATCATTTTGAAAAATACAGGATGTCTGATGCTTTGCTGACACTATACCGATTGATATGGGATAATTTTTGCTCCTGGTATCTTGAATTGATTAAACCAGGTTTCGAACAACCTATAGATAAAAAAACTTTTGATGCAACTATTGTTTTCCTTGAAAAGTTGATGAAGATTTTACATCCCTTCATGCCTTTTATTTCTGAAGAAATATATCAAAGCATAAAAAATCGGGGGGATAATGATTTTATTATGATAGCCCCATGGCCTGAATCTGGCCCATTTGATTCAGAACTTATTGAAGGGGCTGATGAAACATTTGGAATCATTACAAATATCAGGAATCTTAGAAACAGTAGAGGTATTTCACAAAAGACAGCCCTACCTTTATTAATAAAAACAACAAATCAAGACAGATTTACGCATTTCGTTCATTCATTGAAAAAACTAGCTAATTTAAGTGATATTCAATTTGTGGAGGAAAGTGTGGCAAGTTCAATTCATTTTATCATTAAAACAGATGAGTTTTATATCCCAATAGAAGGAGAATTAGATCAGGGACAGCAATTTGAAGAACTTAAAAAGGAACTTGATTACACGAAAGGATTTCTTTCAACTATCATGATAAAACTTGGCAATGAAAGATTTGTTTCTAATGCACCGGAAAAAGTTGTTGAGATCGAAAGGAAAAAGAAATCAGATGCGGAGGCTAAAATCAAAAAATTAGAAGAAAGTCTGAAAAACTTAAAAAAAAGTTGATATAAAATATCTTAATTTTTTGTATATTTGATTGAGCGCCAATTGATTAAGGCATTAATGGATTCAAAGTTATTTACACTCGATAAAAATTATATTTTAAAGGAAGCTCAGATCAAATTAAAAAAGCAGCTTCTCACTCAACTTATCGATGAGGTGAAAAACGATTATATTCAGAAATGTAATCCACTGGGATTGATTGATCCCACCATATCTTCTATTAGAAGTCATACCTATTCTGATTTAGAATATCTTGATTCTTTTTACTTTGAACTAGCCGGAATATATCGGTTAAAATATGGTGAAAACCAGCTTGAATTTTTATTTGACGGCGCATCCCATTTTATTAAGTACCAGGAAGAATGGGGAAAAACATTTAAAAAATGGACTCAGGATTTTTTCCAGCACCAACATTTTATTAGAGCCATATTGGAGGGATCAGTTTTAAAACCTGAAGAACATATTCAAAAGAATGTTCAGATTAGATTAAAGTTATTTCTGGAACAGTTTTTTCATCTGCGGATTTATAAATATCGGGGAATTCGGAAAATTCAGACTGCCTGAAGATTATTTTCTTAGCTCATTAAATATTAATGGATCCTTCGTATACTAACTCAGCTGGTCCGATTAAATAAATGTCAGTAAATCCCTGAGGTTCCTGCTTTTTAAAATCAACAGATAGCTCACCTCCCTTTGTCGATATTTTGACAGGACTATTTTGGCCGGATCTATATCCAATTGCGAGTGCAGCAGCGGTAACGCCAGTACCACATGATAAAGTTTCGTTCTCTACCCCCCTTTCATAAGTTCTGACGTATATGTGCTGTGGATTTAATAACTGCATAAAATTAACGTTTGTGCCACCAGTACTAAAATTCGAGTCGTACCTGATATCCCTTCCTTCATTATATACATCAACTGATTCCACATCACTAACGAGTCTAACATAATGTGGGGATCCGGTATTAATAAACCAATCTTTATCTATGCTGCTCACTTTATTTACATCCGGCATTTTCAAATGGACCATATCTTCTTGTATAAAGGCATATAAAGGTCCTTCAATAGTGAGAAAGTGTGTTTCTTCAGCTACTATCCCCAGTGAATGAGCAAACTTGACAGCACAACGGCTACCATTTCCGCATAAACTCTGAGATCCATCCGGATTAAAAAAAATCATTTCAAAATCATACGAATCATGATTTTCAATTAGAATTAATCCGTCAGAACCAATCCCAAACTTTCGGTCACACAATCTTTTTACAAGATCCAGGTTTGTATAATCCATGTTCTGATCTCTATTATCAACCATAATAAAGTCATTCCCGGTTCCCTCGTATTTAGAAAATTTTAAGAGACTCATTGTAACCAAATATAATGATGCATTGAATGTAAACAAAAAAAGCCGGCTTTATCAAACCGGCTTTCTTTATTACTTTTTTGATAAAGTTATATTTTTTCCTTGACACGGGCAGCTTTACCTTGTTTTCCTCGAAGATAATATAATCTAGCTCTTCTTACCTGTCCTTTCCGAATCACTTCAATTTTTTCTAAGCTTGGAGAAAGAATAGGAAATATTCTTTCGGCTCCCACGCCATTTGATATCTTTCTAACAGTAAATGTTTCACCCGCACTGTTCACATGCCTTCGTTGCAATACCGTCCCCTGAAATTGCTGAATCCGTTCTTTGTTTCCTTCCTTAATCTTAACGTGAACGTTAACAGTATCACCAGATTTGAACTTTGGGAACTTATTCTTCTTCTCGAGAAGCTCATTTTCTATTTCTTTTATTAGATCGCTCATGATCGTTTAGCTTTTTACTTTTGCAAAATGGAGTGCAAATATAATTAATTTAATTAAATCGGGGCAGATTAAATTTTAATTATTTTTTATCTTTTAATAAATCAGGTCTTCTTACATTCGTTCTTTCAACGGAATGGCTGAATCGCCATTGCTCAATTTTCTTTTCGTGTCCTGATAATAATACCGATGGCACTTTCCATCCATCATAAATTTCAGGCCTTGTATATACCGGGGGAGCAACCAAATCATCCTGAAAGGAATCCGACAATGCAGAGGTTTCATCATTCAATGTTCCTGGCAACAATCTAACGATAGCATCAACCACAATTGCTGCTGCCAATTCTCCACCCGTTAATACATAATCTCCTATGCTGATTTCTTTTGTGATTAGATGTTCCCTTACGCGTTCATCAACTCCTTTATAATGCCCTGCAAGAAATATCATATTTTGATTGAGTGATAATTTATTAGCCATCATCTGATTGAATAATTCTCCATCAGGACTAAGATAAATTATCTCATCATATTTATTTTTCGATTTTAAAGCCTGAATACATCTATCGATTGGCTCTATCATTAATACCATCCCGGCTCCTCCACCATACGCGTAATCATCAACCTTTTTGTGTTTATCAGTTGTATAGTCTCGTAAATTATGCAATTCAACTTTCACGATTCCCTTGTCTCGGGCACGTCTGACCATAGATTCATCGAAAGGTCCTGATAACAGCTCAGGATGGCATGTAATAATATCTATTCTCATTGTATTACTAATTCAGATAAATATCTAAAAGACCATCGGGAAGGCTCACAAAAATAATTTTATTATCTTTATCAACCCTGGTGACAATATCATCTCTGATGGGGATTAGTACTTCTTTTCCTTTGCAATTCACTGCAAGTAAATCATTGCCGGAAACTTCGTAAACATTTTCAACACGGCCAATATCTCCTTCCTGGCTATCTGTAACTTTATAATTAATTATCTCGTGATAATAAAACTGAGTATCCCCTAATTCAGGTAAGAATTCAAGAGGCAGATATATGCGAGCACTTTTTAAAGCTACAGCCTCTTCCAGTGTACCTATATCTTTTAGCTTGACAATCGCCTTGTGACCCTGCAAATTAATTGTTTCAATAAAAAATGGAACCAGTTTTTGTTGAATTTCAACATAAACCGATTCCATTTCAATATAATTTGCAGGAAAATCTGTATCCAGGAATATACTTATTTCACCATGTAATCCATGGTTCTTAATAACATAACCAAGTTGAAAACATTCTTCAATTTTCATCCCGGTAATTTTTCCTTGTTATTAATCCTCTTTCTTCTTAGATTCTTCAGCCTTATCCTTATTATCTTCCTTTTCGGAACTGTTTTCAGGATCCGCTTTGGCCGAGACCTTTTTAGCCTCGTCTTCTTTCTCAGCTTTAGCTTCTTTCTTTTCTTCTACTGGGGATTCAACCTCTTCTACTTTCTCTTCAACAGGAGTGGTATCCTTAGCTTCTGGTTCTTCAGTAGCAGGCTTTTCAGCCGCAACTTCTTCCACCTCTTTTTCCTTTTCAACAAGTTTCTTTTCAACCTCTTCTACTTTCTCTTCAACAGGAGTGGTATCCTTAGCTTCTGGCTCTTCAGTAGCAGGCTTTTCAGATGCAACTTCTTCCACCTCTTTTTCCTTTTCAGCAGGTTTCTCTTCAACCTCTTCAGCTTTTGGCTCTTCAGGAGTTTTTTCTTCTGCTACAGGTGCTTCTTCTGGCTTCTCTGTCTCTTCCTTCTTTTCTTCTACTGAGGATTCAACCTCTTCTACTTTCTCTTCAACAGGAGTGACATCCTTAGCTTCTGGCTCTTTAGTTTCTGCTACAGCAGGTTCTTGAACTGCCTCTTTCGCTATGGTTTCTGTAACCTTTTCTTCAGTACTTGCTTCCGGGGTATCAGTTGCAGCTTCATCCGCTTCTGAATCGACTTGAGACTCCTCACCTGCTTCTGCCTCAACAACTAAAGCTGCCTGCTTTTTCCTGGTCTCTTCAGCACGGGCTTCATTAACCTTACGCTCGGCTTCCAACCTGGTTTTACGATCAGCATCTTTCACTTTAGTAATTTGTGCAATATCAGCATCTTCCTTGTTAGATTTCTCTTTCAACCAAGCTTCATATCGCTTATCTGCTTCTGCTTGTGTGATGGCACCCTTCTGAACTCCAATTTGGAGGTGCTTTCTCAACATAACACCATTTCTTGACAAAATAGTCCTTGCTGAATCAGTTGGTTGTGCACCTTTTAAAATCCATTCCAATGCCTTATCATTGTCAATCTCAACAATAACTGGATTCGTTGTAGGATTAAATATACCGAGTTTCTCGATATAACGACCATCTCGTGGTGACCTGGCGTCTGCTACGACTACATCGTAAACCGCCAATTTCTTGCGTCCTCGACGCGCTAATCTAATTTTAACTGCCATTCTTCTTTTTGTTTTTTAAATACTTGGAACACGTCCATTTTTTAAAAAGGAACGCAAATTTACTCTTTTTTACGTATTTTAAAAACTCCACCATGATTAATTAGACAATAATGTTATCCGGAGGCCTATCTATTACAAAAGAATATATTTATATTAAGTAATATCGTATAAACGCGTATGCGATTTTTATAAATAAAAATGGCTTCTTATTTTTGTAGATGGTATAAAATAAAATCAATGGACCGATATTCATATATATCTAATGCACATGGTGCTTATATTGAAGAGTTATACAGATCGTATAAAGAGAATCCTGAATCAATTGATCCTGGTTGGCAAAAATTCTTTGAGGGATTTGAATTTTCACTGAATTTCAGAGATGATGAAAAACTGGAAACCAATGGCATAGATGCTTATGATCAGCTTGCCACTGAAGACTCTATAAAAGAAACCCGTGTAAGAGAACTGATTCACGCTTATCGTACTCGAGGACATTTAAAATCTGATACCAACCCTATCAGACCTCGCAGAAAGCACAAGGTTTTTCTTGATCTGGAGGACTTCGGTCTTTCTGATACCAACCTGGATGAAGAATTTGAAGTTGGTAATCGAATAGGGATTGGTAAAGCCAGTTTAAGGAAAATACTGGATGCATTAAATACCAGTTACTTAGGCCCCATAGGATTTGAGTACATGTATGTTCGTAATCCGGACATCCTGGATTGGTTTAAATATAAAGCTGAAATTGAATTTGTAAATTCCAGGCCCAACAAGGAAGAAAAGACAAGAATCCTTCGAAAATTAAATGAAGCCGTAGTATTTGAGAATTTTCTTCACACAAAATACATTGGGCAAAAACGATTCTCTCTTGAGGGGGGAGAGAACCTGATTCCCGCTTTGGATACTATCATTCGCCTGGGTGGATCCAAAGATGTATCTGAAGTAATTATTGGAATGGCACACCGAGGCAGGCTCAATGTATTAGCCAATATTATGGGCAAGACATACGAAGAAATATTCAATGAATTTGAAGGGAACAGCACTCCTGATCTTTCATATGGCTATGGTGATGTGAAATACCATATGGGCTATAATAGTGTGATTAAATCAGAGACTGGCAAGCCAATGTATCTAAAACTTTCTCCCAACCCCTCTCATCTGGAGGCAGTTGACCCGATAGTGATAGGATATACAAGAGGCCAGATTGATGATGAACACGACGGAACAGAAGAAAAAGTTCTTCCGATTTTAATTCATGGGGATGCTGCTATTGCGGGGCAGGGTATCATCTACGAAATTGCTCAAATGTCCGGCTTGGCTGGCTACCGTCTCGGTGGTTGTATTCATTTAGTTATAAATAACCAGGTAGGATTTACAACAGATTATGATGATGCCAGGACAAGTATTTATTGCACGGATATAGCTAAAACCATTGATGCCCCTGTATTGCATATCAATGGAGATGATCCTGAAGCAGTAATTTTCGCGTCAAAACTAGCTGTTGATTACAGACAAAAATTTAAGAAAGATATCTTCCTTGACATATTATGTTACAGACGTCACGGACATAATGAAAGTGATGAACCGAAATTTACACAACCGAAGCTGTATAACATGATTGCTAAGCATCCTAATCCAAGAGAAATCTATACAAGGAGGCTGATAGAACGAAAAGATCTCGATACACAGCTTGCAAAGGACATGGATAAAAAATTCAGAGCGCTTTTGCAGGATCGCCTAAATCAAGTCAAACAGCATCCACTTCCTTATAAACCTCAAAAAATCGAAGAAGAATGGCGGATGTTGAAGAAACCAACGGATGAGTCCTTTAATAAATCGCCCAATACTGGTATTTCATTAAATACCCTGAACCAGATAGGCGAGGCATTAACACGACTTCCAGATGGTTTCAAACCATTAAGACAAATAGATAAGCTTATTAAAGAACGACGCTTAAACTTCTTTGAAAGGAAACAACTTGCATGGGCGGATGCAGAATTACTTGCCTATGGCTCTTTATTACTTGAAAAAACTATTGTTAGAATGTCAGGACAGGATGTGAAAAGAGGGACCTTTTCGCACCGCCATTCTATGGTATTTGATGCTGAAAATAATGATTCTTACTGTTTCTTATGTAATATCAAGAAGGGACAGGAGAAATTTAGGATATACAATTCCCCGTTGTCGGAATATGGCGTATTAGGATTTGAATATGGCTATGCAATGGCTACTCCAAATTCTTTAGTGTTATGGGAGGCTCAATTTGGTGACTTTGCTAATGGTGCTCAAGTGATAATAGACCAATTTATTGTCAGTGCCGAGAGCAAATGGCAAAGAATGAATGGCATCGTTTTATTATTGCCTCATGGTTATGAAGGTCAGGGTCCGGAACATTCCAGTGCCCGGCCCGAAAGATTCCTGCAGCTGGCAGCTGAAAATAATATAATCGTAGCCAACGCTACTACTCCTGCCAATTTCTTCCATTTGCTCCGCCGACAGGTGAAATGGAATTTCAGAATACCTTGCATTGTTATGTCTCCTAAATCTTTATTAAGACATCCTGATGTAATCTCACCTATTAGTGACTTTACAAAGGGACATTTTATGGAAGTTATCGATGATGACACCGTCATTAAATCTAAAACTAAAAGAGTTATACTTTGTAGTGGAAAGGTGTTCTATGATCTTAAAAAAGAACAGACTGTAAGAAGTATTAAGGATATTGCCATCATTCGATTGGAGCAAATGTTTCCTTTCCCAATTAAGCAATTGACCTCCGTAGTAAAAAAATATCCAAAAGCTGAGTTATTCTGGCTACAGGAAGAACCTGAAAATATGGGTGGTTGGAGTTTTATACAAAGAATGTATGGAGATTATATTAAAAAGGTTATTTCACGAAAATCCAGTGCCTCTCCAGCAACAGGTTTTATGAAAGTACACCTTAAAGAACAAAATCAAATAATTCAATCTGCATTTGAATAAAATAAAAAAAAATGGCAATAGAAATCAAAGTACCAACCGTTGGTGAATCAATAACTGAGGTTACTATTTCAAATTGGTTAAAAAATGATGGGGATTTTATTGAGATGGATGAAATCATATGCGAGTTGGAATCTGAAAAGGCGACTTTTGAATTAAATGCTGAAGCTTCAGGCATATTGAAAATCTTAGTACAAGAAGGTGACACAGTCCTGGTGGGTACAGCAATTTGTGAAATTGATGAGAAATCCATTCCCCAAAAAGAAAAGAAAGATGCTCCCGGTATTTCAGAGGCGCCTTCGGAACCAGGTAAACTTTTTGAAATGAAAGTTCCAACAGTAGGAGAATCAATAACCGAAGTAGTTATTTCAAGCTGGGCAAAAAAGAATGGCGAATACGTTCAGTTGGATGAAGTTATAGCCGAGATAGAATCTGAAAAAGCTACTTTTGAACTAACTGCTGAGGCCAATGGTATATTGCATCATATAGCGAAAGAAGGTGCTACACTAAAAATAGGAGCTTTAATATGTACGATTGAAGAAACCAGTACCCCTCCTCAAAAAAACAATGTGCCTCCTGAAAAGGAAGTACCCGTTCATGCCGAAGACAATAAGAAGGGAACATATAGCGAAGGTCACCCTTCCCCTGCTGCAGCCAAAATTCTTTCAGAAAAAGGCTTGTCACCAGCAGAAATAACTGGCAGTGGGCCCGGAGGAAGGATAATCAAAGAAGATGCATTAAAAGCTTCAGCTGAATCAAAACAATCAGATACCTCTAATTTGAAAGCACCTGACAACGTCAGCTTATCCAAAGAAATATCAAATAGAACCCAAAGAAGAAAAAAACTGTCTCAGTTACGAAAAACTGTGTCCCGAAGGCTGGTAAAAGTAAAAAATGAAACAGCAATGCTTACGACTTTTAACGAGGTCAATATGGGCCCTATTATGGATTTACGAAAAAAATACAAAGAAGCATTTAAAGAAAAATATGAGGTGAACCTCGGTTTTATGTCATTCTTTACAAAAGCTTGTTGTATCGCATTGCAGGAATGGCCATCAGTAAATGCAATGATAGATGGAGATGAAATGATATATAATGATTACTGTGATATATCCATTGCTGTTTCTGCGCCCAAAGGTCTTGTTGTTCCTGTTATACGGAATGCGGAATCAATGTCCTTTGCCGAGATAGAGAAAGAAGTCTTGTTACTCGCCACAAAGGCTCGTGACAACAAATTAAGTATTGAAGAAATGACCGGTGGCACTTTTACAATCACCAATGGAGGAGTCTTTGGATCTATGTTATCGACTCCGATAATTAATGCTCCACAGTCTGCTATTCTAGGTATGCACAATATTGTCGAGAGACCAGTAGCTGAAAATGGTGATGTTATTATTCGCCCGATAATGTATATCGCTTTGTCATATGACCATAGAATTATTGATGGCAGGGAATCGGTTGGTTTTCTCGTAAGAATTAAACAATTATTGGAAGATCCTTCCAGGTTATTATTAGAAATTTAAAATACTACTTACTATGGATTATGATGTTGTTGTAATAGGATCTGGCCCTGGTGGATATATAGCTGCTATCAGATGTGCTCAACTTGGGATGAAAACTGCAATAATTGAAAAATATGAGAGCCTTGGAGGAACCTGCTTGAATGTGGGATGTATTCCTTCAAAAGCCTTGTTAGATTCAACTGAGCATTTTATAACTGCCAAAAATGATTTCAAAGAACATGGCATTGAACTATCAAATCTGAAAGCTGATTTATCGAAAATGATTTCCAGAAAGGAAGAAGTAGTAAGCCAGACTACCCAGGGAGTTTCATTTCTTATGAAGAAGAATAAAATTAAGGTTATCCATGGTACTGCAAGTTTTGTCGATAAAAATACTGTTTCAGTAATTTCTAAAGACGGGAAAAAAACTCGGACTACAGGTAGCAGGTTTATTATCGCCACCGGATCAAAACCAGCCTCTTTACCCTTTATAAAGCTGGATAAAAAAAGGATTATTACCAGTACAGAGGCTCTTAATTTAAAGCAAATTCCTAAACATCTGATTGTGATAGGAGGTGGTGTAATTGGAATGGAACTTGGGTCGGTATATGGAAGATTGGGTTCAAAAGTTACTGTTATCGAGTTTCTCGATTCCATAATACCCACTATGGATAAAACTATGGGTAAAGAGTTACAGAAATCACTTCAAAAGCTTGATTTTGATTTTTATCTAAATCACAAAGTATATGAAGTGACTTCTACAAGCAGACAGGTAACTGTAAAAGCGGAAGGTTCGAAGGGAGAAAAGATAGAAATTAAAGGTGATTATTGCCTGGTTTCAATAGGGAGACGCCCATATACAGACAACTTGGGTTTGGATAAAACAAGTATTGATCTTGATAAACAAGGCAGAATAATTGTAAACGAGAAATTACAGACAAATATTGAAACTATCTATGCTATAGGAGATGTAATAGAAGGGCCGATGTTAGCTCATAAAGCGGAAGAAGAAGGTGTTCTGGTGGCTGAACAAATAGATGGCCAAAAACCTCATATAAATTACCTTCTTATCCCTGGAGTTGTATATACCTGGCCAGAAGTCGCAAGTGTTGGATATACCGAAGAACAACTCAAAGAAAAAGGGCATAAATATAAAATTGGCACCTTCCCATTTCGTGCTTCAGGCAGGGCACGTGCAAGTATGGACTTAGATGGATTGGTAAAGGTTCTGGCTGATCATTCTACTGATGAAATACTCGGTATGCATATTATCGGACCAAGAGCTGCAGATATGATTGCTGAAGGTGTTGTGGCTATGGAATACAGGGCTTCTGCGGAAGATATTTCAAGAATGTCGCATGCACATCCTACCTATTCTGAAGCCATAAAGGAAGCTTGCCTTGCTGCTACTGAAAACCGAGCACTTAATATGTAGGAATGAGTTTATGACTTTAAAAGTATAAGATCTTTGTTGCTGTCATAAAGATTTTTGAGATACTTCTCAAAATAGATTTTAATTGTCATCAAAAGAATCTATTTTTGCCTCAATTTGATCTTTGATAAAATAGTATCCATTCCCAGATGCCAAGAGACCATAGTATTAAATCAGTGCTAATTATTGGAAGCGGCCCGATCATTATCGGACAAGCTTGCGAGTTCGATTATTCAGGTTCACAAGCTTCACGTTCGCTACGTGAAGAAGGAATTGAGGTGACCTTGATTAATTCAAACCCGGCTACCATAATGACGGATAATGTTACTGCTGATAACATATACCTTAAACCGCTAGAAAAAAAATTCATTATTCAAATCCTGAAGAAACACAAGATTGATGCTGTGCTTCCAACGATGGGTGGGCAGACCGCCCTCAATCTGGCAATTGATTGTGAAAATGCCGGGATCTGGGAAAAGTTCGGAGTAAGAGTAATAGGTGTTGATATAGCTGCAATAGAAACTACAGAGGATAGAGAGAAGTTCAGGCTTCGAATGGGAGAATTGGACGTAAATGTTTGCAGAGGCAAGACAGCTACTAGTTTTCTGATGGGCAAAGAAATAGCACAGGATATTGGATTCCCATTGGTTATACGACCTTCCTTCACTTTGGGAGGCTCCGGGGGTGGCTTTGTAAATTCACCTGAAGAATTTGAGAAAGCCTTGACCAAAGGATTGCATACTTCACCAATCCATGAAGTTCTTGTCGAACAAAGTATAATGGGTTGGAAAGAATATGAACTTGAATTACTTAGAGATTCTATTGGCAATGTTATCATCATATGTTCAATTGAGAATTTTGATCCTATGGGAATACATACAGGTGATTCAATTACTGTAGCACCTGCTATGACCCTTCCTGATACTGTATACCAGGAGATGAGAAATCTGGCTATCAAAATGATGAATGGAATTGGAGAATTTGCTGGCGGTTGTAATGTTCAATTCGCGGTAAATCCTGAAACTGATGAAATTATTGGTATCGAAATTAATCCAAGGGTTTCCAGGTCATCAGCTCTGGCTTCTAAGGCTACCGGATATCCAATTGCCAAGATAGCAGCAAAATTAGCCATTGGATATAATCTTGATGAACTTAAAAATCAGATTACTAAAACAACATCTGCATTCTTTGAGCCTACACTTGACTATGTGATCGTTAAAATTCCTCGTTGGAATTTTGATAAATTCAGAGGATCTGACCGCCGTTTGGGATTACAAATGAAGTCCGTTGGAGAAGTGATGGGTATAGGCAGAAACTTCCAGGAAGCTCTTCAAAAGGCATGCCAGTCACTTGAAATAAAAAGGAATGGTTTGGGTGCTGATGGCAGGGAACTAACAGATCAGAATGCGATATTAAAAAGTTTGGCGAATCCAAGTTGGAACCGCTTATTTCATATATATGATGCCTTTAAATTAGGTATTCCATTTAAAACTATTGAACAGCTTACTAAAATTGATAAATGGTTTCTCAACCAGATCAATGAACTTGTTCATCTCGAAAAGGAAATTAAAACCTATAATATTAATAGCATCCCGGCATCCCTTATGCGTACTGCAAAGGAGAAAGGATATGCCGACAGGCAGATAGCTCATCTATTAGATTGCCTGGAAAGTGAGGTACATAAAAAACGAACTGAATTTGGGATTAACCGTGTTTTTAAACTTGTCGATACTTGTGCAGCGGAATTTGAAGCACAAACCCCCTATTACTATTCAGCCTTCGACCAGGAGAATGAGTCAATACCTTCAGATCGTAAAAAAGTAGTCATATTAGGTTCGGGCCCTAACAGAATTGGTCAGGGAATAGAATTTGACTATTGTTGTGTTCACGGAGTGCTTGGAGCTAAAGAAGCCGGGTACGAAACGATTATGATTAATTGTAATCCCGAAACTGTTTCTACAGACTTTGACGTAGCAGATAAATTATATTTCGAACCTGTTTTCTGGGAACATATATACGATATAATTAAACATGAAAATCCTATTGGAGTTATAGTTCAATTAGGTGGTCAGACTGCCTTGAAGCTGGCTGAAAAATTAAACCGATATGGTATCAAGATCCTAGGAACCAGCTTTGAAGCTCTTGACCTGGCTGAAGATCGCGGAAGTTTTTCCAAACTATTAAAGGATAATAATATTCCATATCCTGAATTTGGAGTTATTGAAGATGCTGACCAGGCACTGGAGTTATCTAAAGACCTCGGTTTCCCCTTACTTGTAAGACCTTCCTATGTATTAGGTGGTCAGTCAATGAAAATTGTGATCAATGAGCAGGAATTAGAAAATCACGTTGTAGATCTATTTAAAGAATTTGCCGGAAACAAAGTATTACTTGACCATTTTCTTGATGGAGCAATTGAAGCTGAAGCTGACGCGATTTCAGATGGTAATGATGTATACATCATTGGTGTCATGCAACATATAGAACCTGCCGGTATACATTCAGGGGACTCTTATGCTGTACTCCCCCCCTATAATCTGGGAGATTTTGTGATGCAACAAATAGAAGCTCACACCAGAAAAATAGCCCTGGCTTTGAAAACGGTTGGCTTAATAAATATACAGTTCGCGATAAAGAATGATATCGTTTATATCATTGAAGCTAATCCCAGAGCTTCCAGAACGGTACCATTTATTTGTAAGGCTTACAAAGAGAATTATGTGAATTATGCTACTAAAATTATGTTGGGAGACTTAAAACTTAAGGATCTGAACTTCAAGCCTACAAAAAATGGTTATGCTATTAAAGTACCTGTATTCTCTTTTGATAAGTTTCCTAGCGTCAATAAGGAACTGGGCCCTGAAATGAAATCAACAGGAGAATCGATTTATTTTATAGAAGACCTTATGGATGACTACTTCATGGAGGTCTATTCGTATAGGAATCTGTATCTTAGCAGATAAAAGAAAGAATAGGTCATGATAAAGTTTTTAGCAATTGTATTCTTTTTCTTCTTAGGCATTTATTACGTATTAATATTGCCTTTTAAATCAAAAAGCAATCTAAATCAGAATAAATCCTCTAAAAAAAGAGCTCCCGATAGTAATGTTGATATCGATTATGTCCCCGATGATGACAAAACAAGCAGTAGAAAGGGCTTTAATGATGGGGATTATATTGATTATGAAGAAGTTAAATAATATATTCTCCTAAATGATATATTTCATTTTATGATTTGGAATAAATATCTAAATTTACCAATCTATTAAAAGATATTATATATGTCGTGGTTTCTTAGAAAAACTAAAGGAATACAGACTCCTACCAAGGAGAAAAAGGATGTTCCTGATGGGTTATGGTATAAATCTCCCAGTGGAAAGATTATTCATACCAGGGAATTAAAAAGCAATTCCTATGTAAGCCCGGATGACGGATACCATGTTAGAATTGGCTCAAAGGAGTATTTTGAAATATTATTTGATAAAAATAAGTTCACAGAGCTTGATGCCAAAATGGTTTCCAGCGATCCTTTGAGTTTTGTGGATTCAAAACCTTACGCAGGCCGTGTGAAAGCCAGCATGCAAAAAACTCAACTTAAGGATGCAGTTAGAACAGCTTATGGAAAAATGAATGGTCTAAATCTTGTTGTTGCCTGCATGGACTTCTCATTTATTGGAGGCTCAATGGGATCGGTTGTTGGAGAAAAGATCTCAAGAGCTATCGATTATGCCATAAAATCAAAAACACCATTATTAATTATTTCCAAATCTGGGGGTGCCAGGATGATGGAGGCAGGATATTCACTTATGCAAATGGCTAAAACTTCTGCAAAATTAGCCTTGCTTTCTGAAGCTAAAATTCCATATATCTCTTTAATGACTGATCCTACTACAGGAGGAGTTACAGCTTCATTCGCGATGCTTGGGGATTTAAACATTGCTGAACCTGGAGCCCTGATAGGTTTTGCAGGGCCAAGGGTCATTCGTGAATTTATGGGTAAAGATCTTCCAAAAGGATTTCAAACTTCAGAATTTTTGTTGGACAATGGTTTTTTAGATTTTATCGTTGACCGAAGAAAGCTAAAAAATACGCTAACAACTCTGTTAAATATGTTATTAGAAAAATAAGTGCTTTAAATTACAGAAAGTATTAATTTTCTTAGCAACTTTTTTATATACTGAATGAATCCTTTTAATATATATAGATATATTTGCACACATATAAATTTGAGTGAATAAATTATAGAATAAATGGGTCCAGTAATCATATCCGCAATCGTCGCATTCTCAGTTGTAATCTTACTTTTAGTTCTGATTTTATTATATGCACAGTCTAAATTAGTTCAAACCGGGGATGTAAAAATTGTGATTAATGGTGATGAAGATTCCTCTTTGATTGCATCAGGTGGTTCTACATTGTTAAGCACACTTTCATCACAGAAAATATTTCTTCCTTCAGCTTGTGGAGGTGGTGGTACTTGTGCCATGTGTAAATGTGTGGTTGAAGAGGGAGGTGGTGAAGTTTTACCTACAGAAGTTGGGCATTTAACAAGAAAAGAACAGAAGGATAGGGTTCGTTTATCCTGCCAGGTAAAAGTGAAAGAAGATATGAAGATCAGAATTCCTGATGAGATCTTCGGGATTAAAAAATGGGAATGCGAAGTCGTTTCCAATTATAACGTATCTACTTTCATTAAAGAATTTGTGGTCAAACTGCCTGAAGGAGAATCACTGGATTTTCAATCAGGAGGATATATACAAATAGATGTTCCTGAAGTGGATGTAGACTTTAAAACAATGGACATTGCACCCCATCCTGATTTATTACACCCTGATGATGTGTATCAAAGCGATTGGGATAAATTTGGCTTGTGGGATCTTAAAATGAAGAATGATGAGCCTATTTTCAGGGCGTATTCAATGGCAAATCATCCGGCAGAAGGAAATATTGTAATGCTCAACATCCGTGTAGCAACTCCTCCGTGGGACAGATCCGCTGGCAAATGGATGGATGTGAATCCGGGTATCTGCTCTTCTTATGTATTCAGCAGAAAACCGGGTGATAAAGTTACTGTTTCAGGACCTTATGGAGAGTTCTTTATAAATCCAACTGGTCGCGAGATGATTTATATTGGTGGAGGAGCCGGAATGGCCCCTTTACGATCTCATATATTCCATCTGTTCCATACAGAAAAATCCAACCGTAAAGTAAGTTACTGGTATGGGGGCAGGTCAAAAAGGGAATTATTTTATGTTGATCAGTTCAGAAAAATTGAAAAAGATTTCCCAAACTTTAAATTCAATATTGGTCTATCCGAACCACTTCCTGAAGACAATTGGAAAGTTAAGAAAAGTATTAATGACGAAGGAGATGGATACACCGGATTTATCCACCAGGTGTTGTATGATAATTATTTAAAAGATCATCAAGATCCTGATGAAATCGAGTACTATCTCTGTGGTCCTCCATTGATGAACGCCGCCGTTCTTAAAATGCTGGATGACCTGGGTGTGCCGCCCGAAAACATTCGTTTTGATGACTTTGGAGGCTGATAAAAAGCTATCTTATTTTAAAAAGGGAGAAGAATTTCTCCCTTTTCTTTTATATTTATCTTCTGATACATAGCAATAAATAAAATAGTATGGATGTCAAGATTTTTTTTAGCCCTATAAATGAATCGATATATCATTCCATTGAATCCGGGCATTCTTTTTATAAGAATATTTTTATGCCAGGTTCAGGATTCCCGGATATAAAAAAAGCAGATATCGCATTAATTGGCCTTGAGGAAAATAGGGGATCTACCTCCGGAGAAGGAATAGAAAAAGCTGCTGATGAAATCAGGAAAAAGCTTTTCCGGTTAAAGAAGGGATTTGGAAAATATAAAATCGTTGATCTTGGGAATCTCAGGAATGGTCATTCTCATGAAGAAACAAGCTTGAGGCTTAAAGAAGTTTGTAATTTCCTGATAGATAATGAAGTATTCCCTTTAGTAATGGGGGGTACTCATGACTTTGATCTGTCTTTGTATACCGCTTATGAAGACATGGAGAAACTTGTATCCATATTGAATGTTGATGCATTAATCGATCTTGGTCATGATGATGTTAAAGGTCCCAACACAAAACACATCCATGATATATTAACTTATGAGCCAAATTTCCTCTTTAATTTCAGCCAGATTGGCTATCAAAGTTACCTGATTGATTCTGATAGTCTTGATATCATGGAGGAATTGTATTTCGACACCTATAGGGTTGGCAAACTTAGGGGTGATATCTTTGAGGCAGAACCAGTTATTAGAGATGCTGATATATTAAGTTTTGATATTACGGCGATACGATCAAGTGATGCTCCTGGCAATAGTAATGCACAGCCATTTGGATTAACGGGTGAGGAAGCGTGTCAGCTATGCTGGTATGCCGGACTAAATGAAAAGTTAAGTTCTGCTGGATTTTTTGAATATAATCCTGATCTGGACGACGACCATAAGAAGACAGCTTCAGTAATTGCTACGATGATATGGTATTTTATTGAAGGCTTTTATCATAGAAAGGATCATTTTAGCTTTAAAAGTAATTATTATTTAAAATATGTGGTATCCATGCCTGGAGATCCTGACGCACTTGTATTTTATAAAAGTAAGCTTTCGGAAAAATGGTGGTTGGAAGTACCGAATCCAAGAAGTAAAAAAGTATTTGACCGAAATAGTATCGTCCCATGTAGTTATTCGGATTACCAGATTGCTATAAAAGGTGAATTGCCAGAAAGATGGATTCAATCACAAGCCAGGTCATTGTAAATTATAAATAAAGATTTTTAGTAAAGGACCCCTCTTTAACTTTAATAGGTACCTGTGAATGTATCGAGAAAGTGATAAAAAACTTAATTAGAAAATATTTGGTCATTTTCTAGGTATGCTTCAGCTACTCGTCCTCCACTCATATTAAAGGGGAAAGAAGAAACTTTTTCGGCTAAATCATCAATTTCATGAATAATTCTAAGATCCCCTACCGCTAAAAAATTATTGTTTATATCGTTTTCCTTTTCGATAATAATGAATCCACTTTTAAAATTTACTATGCCATCAGAAGTAATTGTACCAGAATAAATATCTGCTGTTTTAATATAAATCTTGGAACCCATATCATCTATAGTATGATTTCCTTCACTATATATGGAAAAGTTATTCCCTTCTCCTGAAATAAATGCGGCTGATGCAATAGCGTTTGATTGATCTGAAGCACTTTCTACCTCAATGGTTAAATCCTCACTTTGCTTATCAAAGCGATATGTATAATTCAGATATTTTGTGCCGGTTTCAAAATTAGCCCAGCTATCCACATAATATATCCCCTCAACATTTGGAGGTACAAGCCCCCTGTTAACTTCCAATCCTTTATGTTCAAGCATTTCTATAAAATCAATACTTAAAAAACCATTTACTTCATCCGGAACTCCATAAATGAAATTTTCACAACCCCCTCCCCCTTTCGAAATCTCAATATATAAAAATGCAGTCTCCACATTTATAAATTTTTCGTCCTGATCTGAAAAAAAACACTTAACGGATAAGGGACATCCTGCCAACTCCTCTTGTGATAGATCCCAGTAGTCCATAGCTTTCGCTATAAGGTTATCCTTCAGAGTATTATTATCAACAAGTATATCAGAACTGATTTCTATTATTTCGCGTGATCCATCTATTTCCAGGGATATTAATATAGAGGATGCTGACAAATTCTCCGACCTTGATTTTATCAATTTAGCTACATGATAGAAGTCCTTACAATATTTATCATAGTCTTTACTTTCCTCACTTGAACCTGATATGTAAAACTGATTGACGTAATGAGCATTATCAAATGATTCTACCTTTGATTCAGTTAGTGAAGAAACAGAACCTATCAATCCTATGGTCAACTGAATGGCACCCTCTGTCATGCTCCCCTCCTGCTTCTTTCCATTTATATTCAAAGAAAATTTATCAAATAACTCATCTGGAGTGCCATAAAAGAAAGCTGAATTGTACCTGTTAAAATGATCCTTTATAAAAAAAACTGATTTGCCATTTACCTGATTATAAACCACTGTGGCATCCTCCACAGCTTCTCCACGATCATTAATAACTTTAACCTTATAATATATAAATACTCCATTAAACTTCGTGCGGATTTCCAATTTCCCATTTCCATTGGTATTGGATTCCAATGCTTGACCGTTGTATGTGAGTTTTTCAGTTAAAATGTCATTTTCACCTCCAGGGTTATCCGAATTCTCACAGGAAACGGAAAAAAACAACAAAATCAATATTGTTGTAATGATATTTAACCCCTTTGGATTCATACTGAATGAAAATAAGTGCCGGATTTATTGAACATTTTTAATTATAATTTTAATGATTCTAACCCAAGAATCTCCTCATTAAAGAATAATTAAACTTAATATTAGAAAAATTATATTGAAAATCAAAGTAAATACCCGGAAATTGCTGTTTTCATGTAACATTTTAATCGGATGTGTAAAATATTAGTTGAATTTCCTGATTTTACACCTCTAAAAATCATGTATATCCAACTATATTTTTCTAAAATCTATACTTGCATGGGCCTATTTTGGATTGAAAATATTATCCAAATAATTTCTACTCGATCTATGATAGAACAGAAGATTTCGTTTTATATCAGGTAGTGAGTTTATGAAAGATAACAACCAAAAAAAACCCATACTGGAAATTCAGCATGGGTTTCTTTATCTTAATTCAAATTTAAAAATTAATAGTGATTCCGGTATTCCAGGTTCTTCCAAATCCCCAATAGCCAATATTAGCTTCAATATTGTCTCTATCCTTGATATAATCAATTTCAGAAATATATTCTTCATCTAATAAATTATTAATATTAAGTCTCCATGACCATTCTGATTTTCCAACTTTAAATGAGTAATACAATCCAAGATCCACCAATCCATAACTTGGTAATTTAAGTGCGCCTTCATTATCTGGTTCTTCAAAATATCCATCATCAGGACTGAAATCCGAATATAGGTTTGCAGCATAAAAGTAATTGCCGTACAATCTTAGATCACGTACGATCGTCCAGGTTAATCCAATTCTACCTGTAGTCTGAGCTGCATCTCCAACTTTTACACCATCCAGATAGAGGGTGTAATCTCCAATTGGTTGCCTATTTTCATCGAATACATCTGCAACGACATTATTAGCATATTCCCAGTTACCAACTGATAACATTACATCTACCTCCAGGCTTTTTGCAATCTCACCAAATAATTCAACCTCGATACCAGAATGATTTTGAGCTATTCCGTAGAGATTGGCTGTACCTTCTTCGCCGCTAGGCTGAGTAACCTCCGCCTGTAAGAACCTGTCCTCCCATGTTGTGCGGTATAGATTTACATTAGCTTTCAGAAACTTGCCTCTGAAGCCATAGCCAAATTCCAACCCTGTTATTTTTTCATTTTTCAGGTCTTGATTAACTTCATTAACGAAATTGAGAAAAACCGCATCGAATAAAGGTTGTTTAGAATAATACCCTCCATTAAAGAACACATTGTGTTTGCTATTGATGTTATAGTTTACACCACCTTTTATATTCCCTCCTAGTTGGGTTACAACTTCCGAGTACATTTTTTCATCAAATCCTGCAGCCTCACTCATCGCATCGCTATAATAATAATTAAAATAATCTACCCGTTGATAGGACTGCATTGATCCCGATGCAGTTAAATGAGCAGACCATGAATCATTAACATATTCAATTTGTCCAAAACCACCGTACCAACCTACTAAACCATCATTATAGTAATTTAGTTTTCTATCATTCACAATATTAACCAAAGCATTTGCTGGCTTTTCCTGGGTAATAAATTCACCTGAAATGTTATAATCTGTTCTTGTGAAGTAAGCATCAGCTCCTAATAAATCATTAACCCTTCTATAATGCATCCCCTTATAATAGCGTAAATCTACACCGGCTACTAAATTCCAATTCTCAGTCAATGAACTTGTCAAGGTAGATAAAACTCCATACCAGTTGTGAGAGTTCATAGAAGCCCTCCTGATAAATCCATATCTGCTTGTATTTACATTTTTATCAGCAAAAAAACCTTCTCTGTTATCATAATCTGTTGGATCAAATCGCAATGCCCCTGGATCAGTATTTTCCCAATCAGTTCGGTCATCCCCAAAATCTGGTATTGATCCTCCAGCATTCCATGTCTGAACATCCTGGAATCTAAACTGGCCATTTGAATCCAAGAATGTGCTACTGGTCTCAAAATTGCCATTTATATTACCGCGGGGTCCTGTTCCTCCACCGCGCCCCATTGAAACGTAAGCAGTGGTAGCAAGCTCTGTTTTATCTGTAATGTTCCAATACCAGTTCATAAAGATCTTTGGCTTGTGATAAAAATTCCTTCTCCAACTATATTCTTCACCATTTAGGTTTCCCCACATCCAGTTATATTTTATTCCACTTGGGCTATTCTTAATATCCTCAAGATTTACAGGATCGAAATTATCAATAGTTCGCTGATGATGCCATTGTGGAGCTCCCAATGCTGTGAATACAAGTTGATGTCTATTATTGATCTTTTTAGCCAATGACATAAAATAAGATCCTGCCCTGAATTTAGTTCCGTCCACATATCCATTTCCTCTGGTATAAGTGCCCTGTACAGTAAACGCCCATCCCGTTTTACCCAATCCGGTTGATAGCACCAATCCATATTTCTGATAACCATCATTTCCAACACTTACATTAAAATTTCCTCCCTTATCCATTTCAGCTGCATTGGTGACAATATTTATAGTTCCACCAACAGAAGAGATAGCAAGTTTAGAGGCACTAAGTCCTCTTTGCACCTGAAGCTGATTGGTGACATCACTCAATCCTGCCCAGTTTGACCAGTATACCCAACCATTCTCCATATCATTAACAGGTACACCATTAATCATAACAGCCGTATTTCTCTGATCAAAGCCTCGTAGATTAATTCTTGAATCTCCATAACCACCACCCTGTTTTGTCACATATACTGATGGTGTATTTCGTAAAATTTCAGGAAACTCCTGGCTTCCGACCTTCTCAGAAATATATTTACCATTAATAGTGGAGACGGCGACCGGAGTTTGTCTGTCAATTGCAAAGGATGCAATTACTTCAACTTCCTTCAATCCAACAGCTCCAAGTTTTAAACTAATAGTACCCAAATCTGTTGTCCCGCTTGTGACACTAATCGTTCGCTCTATGTTTTCATATCCTACATAAGAGATTACAATCACCTGATCCCCGGTCGGCACATTACCTACGGTAAAATAACCATCCAAATCAGTAATAGAACCAATTGCGGTTCCTTTCAAAACAGCATTTGCCCCAGGTAAAGGCTCATTAGAAACTTCATCCAGAATTCGACCTGTAACCGTTCCTGTCTGTGCATACGCTGTCACAGTAAGTAAAAATGAAAACGTAATAAGTAAAAATCTTCTCATAAGGCTATAGATTAAGGTTATAAGATTCTATAATTTGAAATAAACATGGTATAATATAATTATATAGCAAAATTATCAATACTAAGAAAATTCTATTTTATTCTGCCAATCAATTACGGAATCAGTAAAAAGGGAAAAATGAATTTTTTGAATTTTAAAGCTATTTTTTTAAAAAATCTTAACTTATTCAGCTTTTTTTACCTCTGATTCAATAAAATAAAAATTAAATAAAAAATGAAATTTTACTGTTCCCGTATTCAAAAATTTCACTACGATATTACAAAATTTTACTGAAAATTCAACTCAAATCATTATCAAATATTCATAATAATACCTCTATCCGTATATGAAATATTGATTTGGAAACTTGCATAGTTTAAACTTATCTTTGGGCCTAGCTTAGCATGAATATTATGAGATTTATATCCTTCCTTTGTTTGTTGTTTTGTATTTCGATCAATTTGATAGCCCAACCTGGACTGGACTATTATTTCCCCTCTGAAACTAAACTTAACGAAAGTATTCCAACTCCGGAATCAATATTGGGATTCCAGATAGGTGAAACACATGTAAGCCACGACCAGCTTGTAAAGTATATGTATACCCTGGCAGAAAAATCTGATCGTATTAATATAGAGAAATATGGATGGACTTATGAACACCGGCCTTTACTTCTTCTTACTGTCTCATCCCCGGAAAATATACTTAATATTAATGAGCTTAGGGAAAAACATGTTCAGCTATCTGATCCTGAAGTTTCAGATAAGATAGAAATGGACGATTTACCTGTTGTTACCTGGTTGGGATATAGTGTTCATGGAAATGAACCCAGCGGTGCCAACTCCTCTTTATTGGTAGCTTACTATCTTGCAGCATGTGAATCAGATGAATTAAATAAGATCCTCGAAAACAATATTATATTACTAGATCCAAGTATTAACCCTGATGGATTGAACAGGTTCTCACAATGGGTAAAACAGTATAAGTCAAATGTTGCTATTTCTGATCCGAATAATATTGAACACAATGAACCCTGGCCCAGAGGGCGTACAAATCATTATTGGTTTGACCTGAATCGAGACTGGCTACCATTACAGCATGTTGAATCAAAATCCAGAATTCAACAATTTCATAAATGGAAACCAAATATTGTAACAGATCATCATGAAATGGGAAGTAATTCAACCTTCTTTTTTCAACCAGGGATTCCATCTAGAAACAATCCCAATACACCTGAAAATACATACAAACTAACTGCCAAGATTGCTGAATATCATGCCAAGGCACTTGATGATATAGGTTCTTTATACTATGCGCGGGAATCTTTTGACGATTTTTATTATGGAAAAGGCTCTACATATCCAGATGTTAATGGAGGTATTGGTATTCTATTTGAACAAGCATCATCCAGAGGCCATATAAGACAAACAGAAAATGGCATTCTGGAATTTCCTTTTACAATCAGGAATCAGTTTACCGTATCTCTCTCAACAATTAAATCTGCCAGTGAACTTAGAATGGAGTTATTAATCCACCAGAAGAATTTCTATACAGAGGCATTATCATTAGCTAAGGAAGACCCTGTGAAGGCATTTGTATTTGATGCTGGAAATGACATTTCTAAAACCTATCAATTTATTAAGCTAATACAATCTCATCTGATAGATGTTTTCCAAATCTCTTCAGAAATTCAAACAGGAGATCACAATTATAAAAAGGAATCAAGTTATATCGTTCCAGTTCAACAGAAGCAATACAGGCTGATAAAAGCAATATTTGAGCAATCAACAGATTTTAAAGATAGCCTTTTCTATGATGTCTCGGCATGGACCTTACCCCTTGCCTTTGATATGCAATACAGTGAAATACTTGAAAAATCATATAAGAAAATTGTTTTGGGAAATAAAATGCAACCCATCAAACTATCTGAAGGTAGCGTTTCCGGCAAAAGCGATTATGCTTATCTCATGAAGTGGGATGATTATTATGCTCCGAAAGCATTATATAAATTGTTTAAGTATGATATAGTTGTAAAAGTTTCACTTAAATCTTTTACTACTGCGGATGGTGAAAAATTCGAACCAGGCACCATTTTAATCCCTGTTAGCATTCAAAAACAAACAAGTGAAAACTTATATAAATTATTGAATAAAATAGCAAAGTCATCAAACCAGAACTTTTATCAAGCATCCTCTGGCTACTCCCTATCCGGTATTGACTTGGGAAGCCCCAATATACCCTCCTTAGAAAAACCAAAAGTAATGATGCTGATAGGTAATGGAATTTCTTCTTATGAAGCTGGTGAAATATGGCATCTACTCGATTATCGTTACGAAGTCCCACTATCTCTTGTTTCCATTGATAGAGTTAATTCAATAAACCTGAACCGTTACAATACATTGATAATAGTGAGTGGAAATTATTCATCTATTTCTGAAAACACAATACAAAAAATCACACAGTGGGCACGGGATGGAGGAACAATTATAGCTATTAAAGGTAGTTCTAACTGGTTATCTAAACAAAATCTTGCACAATTTGTTACTAAAAAAACTAAGCTGGACACCACCGCCGAAGTTAGCTATGGTGATATGACCAGCCATCTGGGCGCACAAGCAGTTGGAGGTGCTATTTTTAAAACTAAATTAGACCTTACGCACCCACTCTGTTATGGTTATTCTGATGATCAGCTAAGTATATTCAAAAACAGTAAGCTCTTCTTCGAAAAATCAAGGAATCCTTACAACAATCCAGTTATATTTGAAAATAATTCACTCCAAAGTGGATATATTTCTGATGAGAACTATCAAACAATTCATAACTCTTCTGGTATAATAATCACAGCAATTGGACGTGGTAAATCAATATGCTTTAGTGATGACCCAAATTTCAGAGCTTTCTGGTACGGTACTAATCGATTGTTTTTTAATGCCTTATTCTTTGGGAAAATAATAAGTTCGAGTTCGGCAAGGTAAACGACTGAATATAATTCTTAATTGGAGGTAAATTCTCGGGCTACTTCGCTGATCTCTGTAATTTCATTAATTTTTTCAAGTTTTGATATAACAGATGTGGCCAACGATTCTCTCACCGAAAATTGTATTGAACATAATTCTTCATAATTCTGTTCAATAATATTTAAGTCATTATCCTGAAAAATACGCATTACCTGACTTGTGCCTTCATAGGCAAAATCAATTCTGTAATTCTTCAAGAAGTATTTTTGCACTAATTGAACCTTCTCCAGAGCATCCCTGGCTGCTATTTTGTAAGCATTAATCAAACCGCTTTTACCAAGTTTTGTTCCTCCAAAATATCTAACTACAATTACAAGAACATTAGAGAGATGAAGTGATTTGATTTGATTTAAAATTGGATCGCCGGCAGTATGCCTGGGTTCCCCATCATCATTCGATTTAAATATTTCTTTATTACCTCCCAGGATATATGCGTAGCAATGATGTCTCGCATCATAATACTTTTTACGGTTAAGAGTCAATATTTTATCAATCTCATCATGATTTGATACGGGATATGCGAATGAAAGGAATTTGCTTCCCTTCTCTTTATATATGCCCTCAGTAACATTTTTTATAGATTGATAACTATCCTTCATTTATTGAATTTATGTATCCTTCCGCTTCCTCGGTTACAGGGATATAAGGATCCAGCTTAAGTGCCATTTTATAATATTCAACAGCTCTTTCTTTATTTTCTTCAATAACAGCCAATCGCGCAATACCTACATATATCAAACTTAAGTAATGATCATATTCCTTACCCATTGAATTATATAATTCCAAAGCTTCGGAAAGGCTTCTTTCTGATTCCTTATAGGAACCTTTTTGTTCAGATAAAAAACCTTGAAAAAGCAATCCGGCCAGTCGGTAAATATCTTTCTTGTCTGTAATAAGTGAATCAATTATATTTTGTGGTATACTATCAGAAGAATTAAATATCATGGCCTCCAGGTATAAAGTTTTAAATCTGGTATTTCCCGGGAACCTGCCAATTAAATATTCTGCATATGGCAGGGCTATTTCAGGTTGATTCTGGTATCGCAAATAAATATGAAAAAGATAAATGTATGCCTCTCTTTGAGTGAATATACCTTTCTGTGTTGCGATCACCAGTTGACTTAAGCCCAATTCCATATCACCATTTACGAATAGCCAAAGAAATGATTTATAAAAAGGATGTATTTCAGGATATTTAATCCGATAATAATTATATAGTCCAGTTGGGAAATAAAAATCAGGAAACTCTTCCATAAGTTCAAATCCTTTTTTTAGTAATTTATATGCCTTTTTTGCTGATCCTAATACTTTCATCCCTGATCCCTCTTCGCTGTAAAGTTCAGTTAATAAACTATACCCTGCCATAGTGTAAAATATTCCCTCCTCCTCCAATCTTTCATCTTTATCATATTCGGCAGCCAGTTCGATAGCTTTATACAAATAGCTTTCATATTCCAAAAAGATTTCTGATTCAGAAACAAACGGTCGCTCCCTCCAATATAAAATCAAAGCCCGTAATAAATAATTAGTAGGATGCTGTCCGTTTTTAATTTCCAGAGTTTCAATTCGATGAGATGCTTCTTCAAATTCAAAATTATAAATAAGATCTATGGTATGATTTATCTCATTTATTAATTCAGGATTATCCATCAAAGGGGTTTGTCCCCATACTATGGATATTTGAAAGAAACCTAATGCAAATAATAAAGAATATTTCATCTTATAATTAATATACAAAGTTTATAATATCTTGATAGGAAATCAAAATAATTGTTAATACAGCTATTGAATTGCTAATAATATTCCTGCAATCCAATCTTTCTCTTAATAGAATTAAAGCTAAAACACTGGATGACACAATAATACTTATATTTAATAAAGGGAACACAACCGATCCTCTGTTATTGAATTATGATAATACCAACAGTAAAAATAAATCCCAATCCAATCAGCATCCAAATCCAACTTTTTGGCAACTTATCAAGATGTAAATTAAAATCCTGTTAATTTTAAGAGTTATTAGGCAACTAGATTTTAAAATCTCCAGATTTGATTCGAACAATAAGTAAGAAATATGATTTGATCGCTGAATCAGATACAAATAAAATAAAATTGAAACCGGTTTCTGTTTTATTTTCGAACCTGGAATACCTTCAAATAGTATCTTCGAAATCATTGTGTTCATTTTATATATACGATAAGATCAAGAGTTATATCCTGGGAATTATCAGATTCCAAATTGATGATGACACAGCAACTTCATTAGTTAATGCTCCCTTTGGATCAATAGTCCTCAATACTCAGGTAGAATTCGAGATCCTAGACAAATTCATCCGGTTTTTTACTGAATACTTATTTGATTCTGGAGTTTCCAGAATTTTAATAAACCAT
>Ga0316187_10000605_pt1 | contig 28886 bp, 28 predicted proteins | sample CroRivburrow1_MG_FD_204927 | JGI IMG/M metagenome (GOLD analysis project Ga0316187, IMG submission 204927) | Coastal sediment microbial communities from Maine, United States - Cross River worm burrow 1 | ecosystem: Environmental > Aquatic > Marine > Coastal > Sediment | place: USA: Maine... | reverse complement strand
CGCCGGGGGCAAGGCCCGGGCCGCGGTGCTGTCGCTCGGTCACCTGAGTGAGCAGGAGCGGCAGTTTGCGGTGACCCTGGTGTTGTCGAAGATGATCAGCTGGATGCGAAACCAACCGGGCACCGGCCAGTTGCGGGCCCTGGTCTACATCGACGAGGTGGCGGGCTACGCCCCTCCGGTTGGCAAACCGCCAACCAAGGGCCCCATCCTCACCCTGCTGAAACAGGCCCGGGCCTTCGGGGTGGGGCTGGTGCTCTCGACCCAGAACCCCGTCGACCTCGACTACAAGGCCATCTCCAATGCTGGCACCTGGCTCATCGGCCGCCTCCAGACCGAGCAGGACAAGCGCCGCCTGGTAGACGGCCTGCGCTCGGCCGACGGCAGCGTCGACCTCGACACCCTGGAGGCCACGATCTCGTCGCTGGGCAAACGCCAGTTCGTAGTACGCACCACCCGCTCCTCCGACCTGCTGCTGCTGACGACCCGCTGGGCCCTCAGCTACCTGGCCGGACCCCTCACCGGCGCTCAGATCACCACGTTGATGGCCGACGAGATCGCTGCGCTCAACTCCGATGCTGGTTCGGCCTCTGCCTCTGCCACGTCGACGTCATCATCAAAGACGTCCTCACCAACGCCTGAGCCGAACCCGGCTCCAGCAGCGAGTGATCTGGCCGACAACGAGTCGCCGGTGCCGCCGAAGGTGCCCGATTCCCTAACCGTTCGCTACGTCAAGGCCGCCGCCCCGTGGCGCGAGCAACTCGATCTCGCCCCGGCCCGTGCCGGTGCGCCGCTCACCGCCTACCTGGCGACCCGCGTGGAGTTGCTGTTCGACGAGACCCGGGCCGATCTACGCCATCAACAGGAGTGGGAGGCCCTTATCCCTCTCGTTGACGACGGCATCGACGTCGGGGCGGCCATTGCCGTCGACTTCGACGACCGTGATTTCACCGACGACGCTCCGGCCAACCCTGTCTACCGGCTACCGGCGGTCAAGATCACGGCCTCGGGGATTCGCTCGGCCAAGGCCGCCCTCAAGTCCCAACTGCACGGCGACGAGACCTACACCCTGTTCCGCAACGCCGAGTTGAAGTTGTGGTCGCGCCCGGGGGAGACGGCCGAAGCGTTCGCCGTGCGCTGCGAAGCGGCGGCCGACGACGGGGCCGACGACGAAGCGTCCAAGATCCGCGACCGGCTGGAACGCAAGCGCGACGCCATCGAGACGGCCCTGGCCAAGGCCGACGACCGGGTCAACGAATTGGAGGTGCAGGTCCAGGGGCGCAAACAGCAGAATCTGATCGATATCGGCTCCAGTCTGCTCGGCGGTCTGCTGGGGGGCAGGGGCCGTTCCCGCAAGATGGCCTCGGCCGCCCGTCGAGCGGCGTCGGGCCGGCGTCAGAGCGCGTCGAGTGGGGCCCGGTTGGAGTCGGCCCGGAGCAGGGTGGCGGAGAAAATCGACGACCTCGAAGAGCTCGAACTGGACCTGGCCGAGGCCCTCATCGAGATCGACGACGAATGGTCGGCCAAGGCCACCTCGGTGGAAGAGGTCGACATCCCCCTGGAGAAGAACGACATCACGATCGAGGACTTCTCCCTCGTGTGGCTGTAGCCGCCGCAGTGACCGCACCACAGCATGTGGTACGGTCACTGCCATGCAGCGTGATCAGAAGGTAATAGCCGCCGCCCTGGACCAGGTCACGGAGCTTCTTTCGGTGGGCGAGGACACGGCCACCAACACGTCCATCCGCTTCCCCGACAACCTCCGCGAAGCCACCCGTATTGCCGTCGACGTACTGGGCCTGGCTCCGACGACGACGGCGCTCGCCACCACGGCGCTGCGCAACACGCTCGAAGCGGCGGCCGCCGAGGTTGCGCTCGAACTTCACTACGCCGCCAATCCCGACGTGCGGCCGACTCTTGGTGATCTTGCGGTGGCTGCAGCCGAGATCGACGGACACGATCTGGCCGAGAGCGCGGAGATCCTGCACCGTGCCGCGGCGGAGATCGTGCAGACCCGGCCCGATGCCACGGGTGACGATGTGTTGCTGTGGGCCGAGGCCCAACAGCGGGCCGGTGCGGCGTGAGCCGCCTCGTGCTACTCGACAACGAGGCGGTCCGGGCGCTGTCGAGTGCGAGGCACCCAAAGCATCGCAAGGTGATCTCGCACCTCCAGGTCATCACGACCCGCAGGAAACGGTCCCGATCAACGACGGTAGGTGTGCCGACCTCGGTTCGGGTCGAGGCTGGTTGGGATCGCCGCAACCAGGCCTGGGCCCTGGCCAACCGACTGGGTATCACCGACATGGCGCTGGATCAGACCGTCGCCGATGTGGCCGCCGAAATCAGGAACGGGCTGGGAACTCACATCTCGGTCGCTGACGCCCACCTCGGCGCCGTGGCTCAAGGCGTCGATTCTGAGGTCACGGTGATCACCAACGACCCTGAAGACATCACCGCAGCAGCAGGATCGGCCAGAGCCACCATCGTTCGGATCTGATCAGCGGGGGGCGAGATCCCTGATGGCCTGGCGGGGGTCGATGTCGGCAAAGCCCATGATCGACAGCGCCGGGATGGTCACCCCGGCTTCGATGTAGCGGCCGATGTGTTCGCGGCATTGTTCCGGTGAGCCGTGGATGATGATCTCGTCGACCACCTCGTCGGGGATGACCTCCAGGGCCTTCTTGCGGTCACCCTCGGACCAGGCGTCCCACATCGGCTGCAACTTGTCACCCCGCCCGATCCATTGGTGGAAGGCGGCGTAGACGGGCACGTTCAGATAGGCGGCAATGGCCCGGCGGGCCTGGGCCCGAACGGTGTCGGCGTCGGTGCTGGGAGCGACGAAGATGCGGGCTGCGATCTCCTTGCCTTCCCCTTGGGCGTGGACGATGGGGGCGACCTTTTTGACATCCTCGGCCGAGAGCCAGTTGATGATGGCGCCATCGGCCTCACGACCGGCCATGCGTAACATGCCTTCCCGCAGGGCCGCCACCAGGATCGGGGGTTGTTGGGCGGGAACGATCCCGCTGCGGAAGCCGTTGACCTCGAAGGTGTCGTACTTCTCGGTGATCTTCTCCCCCGTCATCGCCGCTTTGAGGAAGCGCACGGCGTCGCGGGTGCGCTTGTAGGGCTCGTCGAAGGGGATGCCGTTCCAGCGCTCAACAATCACGTTCGACGACGAGCCAATACCCATCACGAACCGGCCGGGGGCGGCGTCGGCCAAGGCCGCTGCGCTCTGGGCCAGCAACGCCGGACCTCGGGTGTAGGCGGGGATGATGGCCACCCCGAGATTCAGTTCGGGGGCCCAGGCCGAGGCCAGGGCCAGGGGGGTGAAGCCGTCGGATCCGTCAGCTTCAGCCGTCCACACATCGGTGTAGCCCAGGTCGACGAGTTCCCGGAACCATTCCCGGTGTTCTGACAGGGGCACGCCGGCAAAGGGGACGGTCATTCCGTAGCGACTCATGGCGACAAGGTAACCACTTCTCCAAGAAATTTCAGAAATCTTGGCGCCGCGGGCCGGATTCGGCTCTTCACTGTCACACCCCATCGTCATAGTTGTCGACATGGCACACGCTCAGTTGCTTCTCATCGACTTCGCCGACGAGCAGTGGAAGCTCGACGACCGAACCATACGGGTTGGCCGCCAAGGCTTGGCTGCCGCTCGGGCTGCCCTGGCCCGCTCGGCCCGCCCCTTCGAAAGCGACGACCGCCAGATCGCCGCTTAGTGCCCGCTCCGGTGCATACCGTAGGATCGCGGCCATGAGTGAAGTCGTCATCATTGATGCTGTCCGTTCGCCTATCGGTCGCCGCAACGGCGGGCTGTCAACCATGCACGCCGCCGACCTCCTGGCCGAGATCCAGCAGGAACTGATCACCCGCACCGGTGTCGACCCCGCCCTGGTCGGCCAGGTGGTTACCGGCTGTGTCAGTCAGGTCGGCGAGCAGTCGTTCAACGTTGGCCGTACCGCCTGGCTCTCAGCCGGGCTTCCCCAGGAGGTGGCGGCCACCACCGTCGATACCCAGTGCGGCTCGTCACAGCAGGCAACCAACATGGCCACCGCTCTGGTACAGGGCGGTGTGGTCGACGTTGCCGTCGCCTGCGGGGTTGAGGTCATGAGCCGCATCCCGATTGGGATGAACTCCTCCCGCAAGCTGGGTATGGGCGTACCCATCCCCAAGTCCTACTTCGAGCAGTACGAGTTCACCTCCCAGTTCGAGGCGGCCGAGCGGATCGCCGACAAGTGGAACATCAGCCGAACCGATGCCGATGAGTTCGCCTTCCGGTCCCAGACCCTGGCCGCCCAGGCCTGGGCCGAAGACCGTTTCGCCACCCAGATCCGAGCCGTCGATGCCCCCGACCTCGACGACGATGGCAAACCAACCGGCACCACCCACCGGGTGGAGCGGGACGAGGGTCTTCGAGAAACCACGCTGGAGAAGCTGGCAACGCTCAAGCCCGTGGCCCGCGAAGACGGCGTACACACCGCCGGTTCCTCCTCGCAGATCTCCGATGGTGCCGCTGCGGTCCTGATCATGACCGCCGACAAGGCCAAAGAGCTCGGACTGACACCCAAGGCACGGGTCATCGACACCTGCCTCATCGGCGTCGATCCGGTCATGATGCTCACGGGCCCCATTGACGCCACCCGTCGCCTACTCGACCGCACCGGGCGCTCGATGGGCGATATCGACGTCGTTGAGATCAACGAGGCATTCGCCTCGGTGGTTCTTGCCTGGCAGCGCGAGCTCGACGTCGACATGGATATCGTCAACCCCAACGGCGGGGCCATTGCGCTCGGCCACCCCCTCGGAGGCACCGGCGCCTTCCTCATGACCAAAGCGGTGCACGAGCTCGAACGAGCCGACAAGACCACCGCCCTGATCACGATGTGTTGTGGTGGTGGCCTCGGAACCGGAACGCTTATCGAGCGACTGTAGACCTCTCGCCCGGGGTGCGCCCCGGGCACTGGTCGTAGCGCTGCTTGGCGCAGTGTTGCTTGGCGCGGCGTTGCTCAGCGCCTGCAGCGCCCGGACGGCGCCCTCAGCCGCCCCCGATATGGAGGCGGTCGCAGCCGTGGCCGTGGTCGAACGCGTTGTCGATGGTGACACGGTGATCCTGGTCATCGATGAACAGACCGAGAGCGTGAGACTGATCGGGATCGACACCCCCGAGTCGGTCTCACGCAACGTTCCCGATCAGTGTTTCGGCGCCGAGGCCTCGGCCGCCCTGTCGCAGTTGCTGCCAGCCGGGAGCGAGGTGCACATCAGCCGTGATCTTGAAGCCCGCGACCGCTACGGGCGACTCCTGCTCTACCTGCACCGGGCCGATGACGGGTTGTTCATCAACCACTGGATGGTGACCGAGGGCTACGCGGCATCGATCAGCTATGAGCCCAATACCGCCCACCGCTCGCTACTGGCCAGGGCCGAACACAACGCCAGCACGGCCGGAATCGGCCTGTGGGGCCAATGCGACGGACCAGACCAACCCCTCGATCCCGACTGAACCGAAACGTTGGAGCTAGCTTCATGGTCATGGCTTCATCGCTCCTGGAACGCTTGGGCAAGCCGGCCGACGCTCGTGTGGTGCTGCTGGTCTGCGACGGACTTGGCTCGTCGAACGCCGCCAACATCGCCGTTCAGGAAGCGTTGCGAACCGGGGTCGCCACCACCGCCACCCTGCAGGTGCCGTGCCCCTGGGCCCGGGGGGCCGCTGCCGCCCACCAGGGCGAAGACGTCGGTGTTGCCCTGACGGTGAACGCCGAGTTCGAGGTCTACCGCTGGGGCCCAATCACCCATGCCCCCTCGCTGCTGGGCGGCGACGGAGGTTTCCCCCAAACTCCGGCCGATGTGTGGGAACACGCTGATGTCGACGAGTTACGGCGCGAAACCAAGGCGCAGCTGGAGCGGGCAGCGTTGTGGGGTTTCGACCCGACGCATCTGAGCGCCCACCTCGACACCCTCGCCTCCCGCCCCGAATTCTTCGACGTCTACCTCGAACTCGCCGTCGACCACCAGCTACCCATGAGCTTGCCCGATCGCCGTGTCGACCTCGGTTTCCCCGCCCGTGAACTGGCCGAGCAGGAAGGCATCCTCGTTCCCGACCGGGTGATCGCGGCTCCCGTGGACGCCGAGGCCAGACCGATCGTGGATGCCGCCCTCCAACGGCTGGAGCCGGGGGTGACCGAAATCCACCTCCGCCCAGCGGTGGACTCTCCCGAACTCCGGGCCCTCAATCCCGCCTGGCCGGCCCAGGTCAGCGACGCCCACCTGGCAACCGCCGATTGGACGTTCCGTTCAGCCCTGGCCCGTTCAGGAGCCGAGCTGATCGGCTTCCGGGCCCTCAGGAATGCGCAACGAGCCGACTCCGGAACGTAGCGTCCTCAAAGAGTTCGATGGCGGCCAGCAACGCCCCCGTCGCCCCCTCCGGCTTGATATCGCCCCGCATGAAGGCCTGGGCCAGCGACTCGGAACCATCAATAATCGCATCGAGCTGTTTGGCCGTGGCCGGGATGGTCACAGCTACCTCGGCTCCGCCATCAACTGTGCTGCCATCGACCGGGCTGCCATCGACCGGGCTGTCAGGCTCGGCGGCGGAGACCACCACCCGACCGTCGACGATTTCCAGCACCGCCCGCCGGGTCTTGCCAATGGTGATGGCAACGACTCCCGTCATGCCGACGCCAACGCGATCGGAACTGGCGGCGGCCAGGGTGGAAACCCACTCATCACTCAGAGGTTTCGGCATCTCGGTCATCGGCAGGCTCCACTCTCGACCACGGCAACCAGTTCGTCGGGCACACCGGCAAACAGATCCTCTTCGGGAAGCTCACTGCCCACCCGGGACTCGGCGAGGATGTAATCCTCCCACGGGTAGGCCTCGGCGGCGGCGTCATCAGGCAACCCGAACCAGAACTTCTCCTTGGGGTCAACCTGGGTGGCGTGGGCCAGCAAGGCCTCGCGACGCACCGGATAGTACGGCCCGATATCAATCTTGGTGGTGATCCGCTCATCACTGGAGGGCCGGCTGAACCATCGATCGTCGTAGGGGGACTCCAGACCCAGGGCGCCGAACTTCTCGTGGTGGGCCAGCAGGCGGGCTCGACTCCACACCGAGTAGTACAGCTTCAGGGGCTGCCACGGTGCACCTTCCTCCGGATACCAGGCCGAGTCGCCTGCACGTTCCCAGGCCAGGACGCTCACATCGTGCACCCGCAGGTGATCGGGGTGGCGGTAGCCCTGCTGGTCGTCGGAGTAGGTGATGATCACCTCGGGGTGCAGGCGCCGAATGATGCCGACCAGGCGTCCGGTGGCCTCGTCGATATCGGCCTGGGCGAAGGAATCGGGGTGGTGGTTAGCCTCGCTCTCGGCCATGCCCGAGTCCCGGTAGCCGAGCCAGATGAGCTCGTTGTAGCCAATGGCCTCTACCGATCGGGCCAGTTCTTCAGCTCTGACCTGGGGCAGATTGTCGCGGACCTCGGCGGTGTCGAGGGCCTTGTTGAGGATGTCCCCCTCCTCCCCTCCGGTGGCGCACACCAGGTACGCCTCGTGGCCCTCCGACACGTAGCGCGCGACAGTGGGAGCACCTTTCGATGCTTCATCATCAGGATGGGCATGGACGCAGAGCAGGCGGGCCATCAGAATTACGGTAACCGTTCCGATCAGCACCCGACGAACTTTCCCGGAACGAACGAACGAACGAAGCAAGAAGGGGCATTACATGGACAACCCAGCGGTATGGGCGGTGATCTGGCTCGCGGTCTCGGTTGGTTTCGGGGCGGGCGAGCTGATGATGCCCGGCTCATTCTTCCTGCTCCCGTTCGCCGTTGGGGCCCTGGCTGCCACCACCGTCGCGTTGTTGAGCGCCCCGCTCATCGTAAGCTTTCCCGTATTCATCGTCGTCTCGTTCGGAGCATTCCTTGGCCTGTGGCCACTGGCCCGGCGCCTCGACGCCACCACCCCCGAGATCGCCGGGGTCGGAGCCAATCGGCTCATCGGCGCCACGGGCCGCGTCATCGAGGCCATCACCCCGCCCCCCTCGAACGACGGAGCAGTGCTGGTTGGGACCGAGGAATGGAAGGCGGTGACCACCGCAGGAATCGCCATGCCGATCGGTATGGCGATTCGGGTTCTCGAAGTCCGCGGCACCCGGCTCATCGTTGAACCAAGTGAACCCTTCGGCTATGGAGAACTCCAATGACTTCCATGCCGATTGCCGACAACGCACCTGGTCAACAACACTGTTCAGACACCAAGCCATCGTTCCGCCAACGAAAGGCAATGCCATGCCCGAAGTGATCCTGGTATTTCTCCTCCTCATCTTCGCCGCCCTCATTGGCTATGTCGCCACGGGAGTCAAGATTGTCCGCCCCCACGAGAAGGGCGTGGTTGAGCAACTGGGCCGCTACAAGGGCACCGTGCAGCCCGGGCTGCGCCTGATCTACCCCGTGCTGCAGCGGATCACAAAGATCGACATGCGGGAGCAGGTCATCGACGTGCCCCCCCAGGAGGTGATCACCGAGGACAACGTGGCCGTCTCGGTTGACGCCATCATCTACCACCACCCCACCGACCCCCAACGCTTGCTCTACAACGTGGGAAACTTCGTGCTGGCGGTCACCAAACTGGCTCAGACCAACCTCAGGAACGTGATCGGCGAGATGACCCTCGACGAGGCGCTCACCTCTCGTGAGCGGGTCAACACCACCCTGCGCCAGATCCTCGACGATGCCACCGACAAGTGGGGGGTGCGGGTGGTGCGGGTCGAGATCCAACGCATCGACCCTCCCCAGGATGTTCAGCACGCCATGCACGAGCAGATGAAGGCGGAACGAAACCGGCGGGCCATCGTCACCGAGGCCGAGGGTGCACGGGAAGCGGCGGTCACCAGGGCCGAGGGCGAAAAGGCATCCGCCATCCTCTCCGCCGAGGGCATCAAGCAGCGCGACATCCTGACCGCCGAGGGCACGGCCCAGGCCACCCGAACCCGGGCCGAGGCCGAGCAGTACCGTCAGGAGGTGGTGGCCATTGGTGAAGCCGACGCCATTCGCAGCGTGTACTCGGCCATCAACAGCTCCGGCACCGATGAGCGCGTCATCGCCATCAAGTACCTGGAGACGTTGCAGGGCATGGCCGACGGCCAGGCAACCAAGATCTTCGTCCCGGCCGACATGAGCGCCGCCCTTGGTTCCATCGGCGGTATCGCCGAGATGCTCCGTGGCAGCGAGCCCGACAACGACGCCAAGACCATTGAACGAGTGGACACCGGCGACCCCCGAACACTGGCCCGGGATCAAACCAAGGTCAGCGTGAGCTCAGGTGAGCGCGAGCACGAGCACGAGCACGACGTCGAGACGGTACACGTTCCGTTGTCGTCGAACCCGCCGCTGCCACCCAGTTAGTTCTGGGAGGGGGTCAACGCCTCCAACTCCCACTCGTCGTCATCACCTCGAACCAGACGCCATCCGAACATCTCGGCCAGCGCGGCCCGGCCCTCTTCGGGACCGTTGGCCAGGACCTTGTCGCCCACCCGCAATTCGACGTGTTTGCGGGGACGGTAGAGATAGCGGCCGTCGCGCTCGATGGCCAGCACATTGAAACCGGGCTCGATGGGAAGATCGAGATCTCCCAGGGGCCGCCCCCCAACCCGTGCCCCCTCGGCCACCGGCATCTGCACCACGATGTCCTCGGTGTCGCCCAGGGCGACGTGCAGTACCGGGTGCAGATCGCTGGAACGCTCGATGAGCCACACCATCTGTTGCGCCTGATCACCCAGGTCCTCAGCCGCCGCCGCCAGATGGAGCAGACCTCGCAGACGGGAAAGGTCGACGGAGTCGCCCGCGGCGCGCAACACCCACAGCTCGAGGCGGATCTTCATCTCGTCGAGACGGTCTTCCAGGTGACGCACCTCAGCCGCCAGGTTCCGGTCTCGAAACACCAGCGCCGAGTAGGCCAGGCCAACCGCCACCTCCGAGAGGTCCTTCATCTCGACGATGGTGTCGACCGCCCGGTCGAGGTCGGTGAGACCTCCGCTGTCATCGGGTTGGGGAGGTCGCCAACTGGGAGCACCGGCCAGTTCGCGAAGACGCTCGATGCCATCGGGCGACCCCCGCAGGAACAACACGTCGCCCGGATTGAGAATGTCGTCGCCGCCGGGATCGATGAGCCAGCTCCGACCCCGCCGTACAGCCAGGATCCGCATGCCGGTGAGGACCGGCAGCTCGAACGACGACAACGGACGGTTGGCAAAATGTGACCCCCGAGCCACCTCGACCCGGTGGGAGACCTCCTCGGCGGCGGACATGTCAACCACAAGTTGACGGGGAATGCCGAGGCGTCGGGAGACGATGTGGGAGATGTCGACGGCATCGTTGCCGATGCTCTCCACCGCGCTGATCACCTGCAGCACGGCCGACATGGCCTCGGCCTCGCGGGGGTTGCGCACCGCAATAATGCACAGCGCCCGCATCTGGTGCACCAAATCGCTGATCTGGCTTTCCAGCTCCTCGACCTCGTCGGCCATATCGGGGTCGTCGAAGAACAGCGCGGCATAGGCCAGGTCGACCATCAGCTCGCTGGTGTCCTTGGCTTCGGCCAACATCTCACGCAGGTTTCGTGGCTCCACAGCTCGCATCATGCCACTCCCCATAGCAATAGTGCGCCAACCAAGGTCAAGGCCCCAATGACATCGAGGCTGGCGCTGACCAGTGGAATCCCGTGGTTGTCAGGATCGAGACCAAAGCGAACGACGAGCAGGGTGCCGTAGTAGGCAATGGCGGCCACGAACGAGGTGGCCACCAGCCCTCCGGTGACCGCCACCGCCACCAGCACCCCCAACCCGGGCGAGGTTCGGCCTGCGGCCACCCCGATGGTGCCTGCCAGCACGGCCAGCAGCACAAAAATAGGCAGGGCCAGGGCGAAGGTGATGCGGATATCGTCGCGGGCATCGCCCTGGGGAATCGGAGCGGCCCGCACCAGACCGAGATGAACCTTGGTCGACAGCCGACTGGTCAGGATGCCGCCCAAGGCCCCGGCGGTTGACAGGTAGCCGGGCAGCAGCACCAACAACACCGAATAGGTGAGCAGACGGCCAACCGAACGTTCCAGCACCGCTCCGGCGAACAGGCTCAGTGTTCCGGCCACCAGGAGGATGGGCAGCGATTCGATCAGCACCCGACGGGCGATCAACAACTTTGACCTGATCAACATAACGACCGACACCAGCGCGGCAACGGCGAAAATGATGGCCAGCACCAGGGTCAGGTTGCCCCGCTGGATCAGCAACGTTGCCAGCACCAGGGCCGGCAGGGTGACGAAGTCACCCGAAGCCGAGACCAGGGGCGCGGTGACGTTGTCGAGATCCCATCCGAACCGGGCCGAGGCCACCGCCAACCCGAGGGTGATACCGAGCACCGCAATCGAGGCAACGGTGCCACCGAGCACCGACACCACGACGAAGTCGGCGATACCAATGACCGCTACCGGGCCGGTGTGCAGCCAGATGGCGACGCCGTCGGCGATGACGGCCAACACAACGGCGACCCCCAATGAGGTGGCCATGGAGGCCATGATGTTCTGCACCAACAGCGAGTCGTGACGCCAACTCCACGAGAACGTACCGGCCCTGATGGCCGACGACAGCCGGCTGCCCAGGGGCCCAAAGACATTGCCCCGCAGGCCGATGGCGGCCGGGATGAACAGCAACAAACCGGGAAACGTCTCCAACGTGCCTGCGGCGGCAGCGAAGGTGAACCCGGTGACGAGGCTCGTGGTCGCCGAAAGGGCCAGCGCCCCCAGGCTTTGGCTGGCGTCACCTACGGCGGGGCCGAGGAGCCCACCAAGCGGCCGCCATGCACGACCAACCGAAGTCAGACGGCGGCGATCCATCCGGCAACCCTACGGGTTGGCGGGAGTTTCGCAACGGTGGGATCGCTACGATGACGCGCTCGTGGGTGGTGCATGCGGCCCGGTGCCGAAGCTGTACGATCACCCTCCCACCAGCGACTTCGAGAAAATGTCCAACACACCGCCGCCACCGTGACGACGGCCGCCGCCTCGTCCACCGCGGCCGCAGCCCCAACGAGCGCGGCGCCGACACCGGCGGCCGGGTGCGACCCCAACTACAGCGGCTGTGTTCCCATCGCCTCCGACGTCGACTGCGCCGGGGGGAGCGGGAACGGCCCGGCCTACGTTGCGGGCCCGGTTCAGATCCTCGGACAGGACATCTACGGCCTCGATCGCGACAACGACGGCATCGGCTGCGAGTAGGCGAGGTTAAGGGCTGAAGCTTTCGGAGCCGATGACAGCGCTACCCTGACAAATCGTGCACAAATGGCTCCTCGTCACCATCGCTCTGGCCACCCTGGCCGGCTGTGCTTCCGACGGACGTGCGCTCAGCCCTCCCCAGGATTGGCAGACCACAACCACCCGCCCCCCGCCACCGACCTCGGCCCCCGACAACGAGGTAAGCGTGACCGGCCTGGCCCTCACCAGCCCGGACTTCGTCCCTGGCGCTGCCGCCCCCGTCGACACCACCTGTGCGGGCCAGAACGTGTTCCCCACGTTGGTCTGGGAAGGGCTACCCGAGGCGACGACTGAGATCGCGGTATCGCTCAGCGACCAAACCGACCCCGAGGAGCCGCTGCTGTTGTGGCTCATGGCTGGCATCAACCCCAACGAGACCGGGCTGATCGGTGGGCAGCTGCCCGACGGGGCTTACGAGACGCTCAACGACTTCGGTAATCTCGGCTATGGAACCCCCTGTCTGGAAGGCCTCGGCGAGGGCTCCCACGACCTGCAGTTCCGGATCCATATTCTGGAACAGCCATCGGGTCTGGCCGGGGGCGACGCAGGTAACGAAGCCTGGGCTTCGCTGCAGGCCCAGGCAACCGATTCCGCCTCGCTGCTGATGCGGATCGAGTCCGCACCGTGACCTGAGCGGTGTGGGCCAACTACGTTGGCCCGATGCACCAGGTTCCAGATTGCCCTCCATCGTGAGCGAAGACTTTGATCCACTCGCCGTACCGGTCAGCCCGGCGGCCACCGTCATGCTCCTCGACGACCGGCCCGAACTCCAGGTCCTGATGCTGCGCCGCACGGCCAAGGTGGTCTTTGCCCCCGACAACTGGGTCTTTCCCGGGGGGCGGGTCGATCCCGAGGACCATGTTGACGACTTCGACCGTCTCTGCCAGGGCCTGACCGACCGGGATGCCTCGGCCATCATCGATGTTGAGCGGGGCGGCCTTGCCTGGTGGCTGGCGGCATGCCGGGAAACGCTGGAAGAGGCGGGCCTGCTCCTGGCCGCCGATCTGGCGCCGACGGTCGATGTGCACGACCTACGTGACCGGGTCCGGGCCGACGAGGATCGTTTTGTCGATCTGATGCTCGACAACAGACTCACCCTCGACGTGACCGCCATCGAGGAGGTGGCCCGTTTCATCACCCCGGTCGGGCCACCCCGCCGGTTCGACGCCCGCTTTTTTGTGGCCAAAACACCCCACAGCCAGATTGCCCAGCAGGACGACGGGGAGATCGTGAACCTGGCCTGGCTCCAACCTCAGGAGGCACTGGACCGTTGGCGCCGAGACGAGATGACGATGATGACACCAACGGTGCGGATGTTGGAGTGCCTTTCCCGCTATGACTCGGTGGATGACGTGCTACGGGTGGCCCGCAAGCGGCTGCCGTACCAGCGGGTCCGGGTGGCCGACCCTGACGGGGACTACCGGGTCCTGCTGCCGGGCGAGGAGGGCTACGCCGACGCCGACGTCGAGGTCGAAACGGGCTGGATCCGCCTCTGGGAGCAGTAGACGTCAACCGCTCCGATCTCAACCGCGGGCAACCTCAACGAAAGTCCCGGCTGGCCGGGGTGGTGCCCACCGGGAGGGGTTCCAGTTTCTCGGCCACGATATTCACCACGGCTTCCTGGCGTTCGACCCGGCCCCGGATCAACAGTGCGGGCGCCCCCTGGGCCACCCGGCGGTACCGGGACCAGCACCCGATCGAGACCACCACGTTGATCAGACCGGTCTCGTCCTCCAGGCCGATGAAGGTCGTTCCCGAAGCGGTGGCCGGTCGTTGGCGATGGGTGACCACCCCGCCGACCAGCACCTTCGCCCCGTGCTCGATCTTCGACAGGTCGCATGCCCTCACCGCCCCCCGCTCGTCGAGCCCGCCCCGCACGAACCGTGTGGGATGGCCGTTGACGGCAACCCCCGTGGCCCACAGGTCGGCCATGGCCTCCTCCCGCTCGCTCATACCCGGCAGTTGGGGGGCGTGGGTCCCGGTGATGATCCCCTCCAACTGACCAACGGCACCCTGAGCCACCGCTCCCGCCTCCCACAACGCCTGACGTCGGGAGCCGCCAAAACAATCGAAGGCGCCTGCGGTGGCCAAGGCCTCCAGCGCCTCCCCACCGGCCGAGGTCCGCCGGGCCAGATCCTCGATCGAGGCATAGGGCACCCCGGAGGCGATCTCGGCCGCCAGATCGTCGCTGACATGGCGAACCGAGTCGACACCGAGGCGTACCGCCCAACCGTGATCCCGACGCTCGGCCCGAATGTTGTCGGCCCCCGTCACCGACACCGTGGGCAGTTCTTCACCGTCGGTCACCAGCTCCAGGCCGGCGACCGGGCCCGAGGTGTTCACACAGGGCGACAACGACGGCACCCCGTGACGGCGGGCGTCCTGGATCAGGGAGTGGGGTGAGTAGAACCCCATGGGCTGGGCCCGCAGCAGGGCGGCGCAGAACGCCGCCGGGTAGTGGAGCTTCAGCCACGACGAGGCGTAGACCAGGTAGGCGAAGCTGATGGAGTGGCTCTCGGGGAACCCGTAGTTGGCGAAGGCGGCCAACTTGTTCCAGATCTGCAGCCCGGTGTCGTCGTCGATCCCCCGTTGGCTCATGCCGGTAAAGAAACGCACCCGTAGGCCTTCCATGCGCTCCCGGCTGCGTTTGGCCCCGATGGCCTGACGCAACTCGTCGGCCTCACCGGGGGAGAAACCGGCAACGTCGATGGCTATCTGCATCAACTGCTCCTGGAACAGGGGGATGCCAAGCGTCTTCTCCAACGCCGGTTTCAGCAACGGATGCAGATAGCTGACGGCCTCCTGCCCGTTGCGGCGCCGAATGTAGGGATGCACCGAACCCCCTTGGATGGGGCCGGGCCGGATCAGGGCCACCTCGACCACGAGGTCGTAGAAGTTTTGGGGCTTCAGCCGGGGCAGAGTGCTCATCTGGGCTCGGGACTCCACCTGGAAGACCCCGATCGAGTCGGCGTGGCACAACATCCCGAACACGGCCGGTTCCTGCTCCAGGGCGGCGATGTCCACGTCTTCCCCATGGTGCTGGGCCACCAGGTCGATCGTGTAGTGCAGGGCCGACAACATACCGAGCCCCAGCAGATCGAACTTCACCAACCCGGCGGCGGCACAGTCGTCCTTGTCCCACTGGAGCACGGTGCGGTTCTCCATGCGCCCCCGCTCAACCGGGCACACCTCGGTCACCGGGCGATCACACATCACCATCCCCCCGGAGTGGATACCCAGATGGCGGGGATGGTGCTCAAACTGGCGGGCCAACTCCACCACATCGGCGGGCAGCCCATCCCCGCTGCCTTTTCCGGACCCGCTCCCGTCTCCGCTCCCATCCCCGCCGCCGATGGGTGACCATCGATCCATGGCCTTGGCGAACGCATCCTGCTGGCCCGAGGCGTAACCCAAGGCCTTGGCCGCATCGCGAACCGCCGATCGCCCCCGGTAGGAGATCACGTTGGCCACCTGGGCAGCGTGGCGTCGGCCGTGCCGCTCATAGACGTACTGGATCACCTCCTCCCGCCGATCGGACTCGATATCAAGATCGATGTCGGGCGGGCCGTCACGCTCCGGCGACAGGAAACGTTCGAACAACAACCCCAGCGATACCGCATCGGCGGCCGTGATCCCCAGCACGTAGCACACCGCCGAATTGGCCGCTGACCCCCTCCCCTGGCACAAGATGTCGCTCCGACGGCAGAAATCGACGATGTCCCACACCACCAGGAAGTAGCCGGGGAACCCCAGGGCCTCGATGAGATCGAGCTCACGATCGAGCTGATCCCAGGCGTTGGTCATCCCGGTCTCAAGCTCCACACCACGATTGGCGCCGTTGTTGCGGGCCCCATAGCGGTGCCCGCCCCCCACCTCGACCAGGTGACGCAGGTACTCCATCTCGGTCATGCCATCATCGCAGGGAAACGGGGGCAGGGCGGGAGCCACCAACGACAGGTCGAAGGCGCAGGCCAGGCCGAGTTCCGCCGCCCGCTCGACCACCCCGGGATAACGGGCAAAACGGCGGGCCTGTTCCTCCCCCGATCGAAGATGGGCCCCGGCCATGGCCGGAAGCCAGCCTTCGATTTCGTCCAGCGAACGACGGGCCCTGACCGCAGCCATGGCCGCGGCCAGCTTGCGGCGGGAGGGAGCGGCGTAGTGGACGTTGTTGGTGGCCACCGGCTCCACCCCGGCCCCCATGGCCAACTTGACCAGGGCGTCGTTGCGGGCACTGTCGAGCGGGGTCCCGTGATCCCACAGCTCGACGACCACGTTGTCTCGGCCAAAGCGTTCGACCAGCGAGCCCAGAGCCCGCGCCGCGGCCGCCGGGCCCTCGCGTTCCAGGGCTCGGGGAACCACCCCTTTCCTGCACCCGGTGAGCACCGCCCAGTGGTCGAACTCGCCCGGCTTGGCCCAGCGATCGAGGTCGGACATGGTGAACCGGGGCGCCCCCTTCTCCCCCGCCAACTGGGCTTCGCTGATGACCCGAGCCAGCGCGGCGTAACCCTGGGGGTCGCGGGCCAGCACCAACAGATGCGAGCCGTCGGGATCGGCCTGGCCAGGGACGACGTCGAGCTTGTCGACGGTGAGTTCGGCCCCAAAAACCGTCTTCAGGCCAACCCCCCGTGCCGCCTCGGCGAAGCGGACGACACCGTAGAAGCCATCATGATCGGTGATGGCCAGGGCTTTGAGCCCCAGGCGGGCCGCCTCCTCGGCCAGCTCCTCGGGGTGTGAGGCTCCGTCGAGAAAACTGAAACTGGAGTGGCAGTGCAGTTCGGCGTAGGGCACCGTCGACCGCTCCCGCTCCAGGCCAGGGGCCACGTAGGGCTGACGCTTGCGCGCCCACGCAGGACTGTCACCCCCACTCACCCCCGGCCCAAACGGCACGACATCGGGAGTTTGGTAGGAACGGACCGGCTGATCGGAGAGCCGACGCTCTACCTGATGCCAGGGAACAGGAGGATTCTGCCAACCCATCTCCCCACGCTATCGAACAGTTGTTCGATTTGATCTGTCGAGGGCCCCGAACTCAGACGCCAGAGCCTCGGGCCGACCCGGCACGGGGCAGTTCATCCACCGCCGTCAGGGCGCACAACACTTCCCGGTCGTCTTGTTTCCAGCTCTCCTCGGTAGGAAACAGGGCAGAGATGTCGAGCACCGAAGTGTCGTAGGACAACCCCACGAACGGCTCAAACCGGGCCAGACAGCGATCAACCCACTCGTCCTCGATGGCCTCCTGGCCGGGGTAGGCGCCATCGTCGAGTTGGAAGACGTGGTAGATCTCAAAATCGTGGTCATCGCTGCACGGCATGACGGCCACCGACTCAACCTCCCGGGCGTCGGCGGCATTGAAGCAGTCACCGAGGCGAAGATCAAACGCCTTCAGATCGCCAGCCGTCAGAATCGCGCCACCCTCGCCCCGCTCGATCCCCGGTTCGAGCAAACCACAACCGGCCACCGTCAGCAACAACACCAAGCCCATCCCAGCCGACAACCGCCAACGGCCCAGAATCCCCACACTCAGCTCCCATCTTTCACCACTTGTCCGGCCCTCACCCGGGCATTGTGCCACGGGGTGCCCCGCCCATGGCAGCGAAAGTGGCCAACATCGGCTCGGCCGCACCCGCAGCACCGGCCAACGAGGCAAACAGGGAGTTTGTCCTGGTGACATCGCCGTCGAGTTGAGTGAGCAATTCGATACCCAGGAACAGGGCGGACACGGCGTGGGCCAGGTCATCAACGGGCACCACGTCGGCGAAGGAGGTACCGGTCAGGCTGCGCCGTAAAGCCCCTGCAACCAGATCGTCCCAGGGGCGAAGGATCTCGACGATACGGGGGCCGACATCGCCGTTGGAGGACCATCCGGCCACGATGGCGGCCAGAGCGGGATGGTCGCACTGGCCTTCGGAGCCGTGCAACATGATGGCCACGTCCACCAGGTCGCTCAACGATTGCACGTTCTCCAACTGTTCACGGAAGTGGGAGATCCGTCGCTCATTTGCCCGCTCAAGCGCGACCAACAACAAGTCCTCAACCGAGCCGAAGTGGTAGAAAACCAGCGCCTGATTGAAGCCCCCGGTCCTGGCGATCGCCCGCACGCTGGCGCCAACCAGACCCTCGGTGCGAACAGTCTCCAAGGCGGCATCGATGATTCGATCCCGGGTCTGTATGCCGCTTCGGCTGCTCTTACGTTCCCCCATGGTCCCCAATTCTGGCTCCTGCCGCTGCACTTTGCAGGATCGGGCTACATCACGGGATCATCTACCCCCTTGGGCCTGCCCTTCGGGCCTGGAGCCAGTGCCACTTTGATCTCGGCCCGCTGACCGGGCGATAGGCCATGACGCTCAGCCAACTGGGGTGAGGCCCGATCGACGAAGTTGATGAACGCCTCCCGCCGGGCGGCATCGTCGAGCAGGTATTGCAGGGGAAGTTGCTGGGTTCGGATGGTGAACAACACCAAACCCGAGCGGGGAAGTCGTCGCAACGTCTGCCGCTCACTTCGCAGATAGAGATCCCCCAGGCAGTGGGGGGCGGCCACCACCGGGGCGGCACCGCCCAACCCGTCGGGCTGGAACAGTCGCGGGTCGCTGCGCACGAACCAGTTGCGTCGCCTCACGATCCGGTCCTCAAGGCGGTCGAAGAGGGTGTCGACCCGTCGGGCCAGATCCTGGCGGTAGCCCTCAACCGGGGCGTGGACGTCGAGCAGCGGCAGCCCCATCTTGTCGGCCAGACGCCAACGGGAGGGGAACCACACCGCCCCCGCCACCAGCAGCCACCCCGTCGGTGAGGTCGAAAGCAGGCAGAGGTCCTCCTGCACCAGCCGTCCCGCCGCATCGAGGGGGTGCAGGTCTGCGGTGTCGCCGGGCAATGCGATCCCAAGCTCGCCCGTCACCAGTTCAAGTGTTTCCCGCCCGGCGTCGCCGGTGCCGGCCATGGCCTGGAACACCTCCTCGTGGCGGTGGGCCGACAGGGCCGCCTTCAGCCCCATCTCCGCCGACCGCTGCTCGTCGGCCACCAACCACGGTCGCGAACCCAGGGCTCGGGTCCCCATGGGGCGTTCCTGGCGTTCGGCGTCGAGGTCGATCTCGTCCAACCAGTCGTGAGGGACGCGGTCGCTTGGCATGCCCACGATTGTGCCAGACCGCAGGGATGGGGCGAGAGCCGGGGTGTGCCCTAGCATTGGGCCGGTGAGTTTTACCTCGGTCGAACCCGACATCGAGTCCCGGATCCAGGCCTTGACCGCCACCATCTGCGACATCGGACCCGTTGTTGTTGCCTTCTCCGGTGGGGTCGACTCGGCGCTGCTGGCCGTGGCGGCCCGCAGGGCGCTGGGCCCCGACGGTGTGCTGGCCGCCACCGCCGATTCCGCATCCCTCGGTGAGGGTGAGCTTGAACGCTGCCAGGCCTTCGCCAGCGAGTGGGACATCGCCTGGACCGCGGTGCATACCAACGAACTGGCCGATGACCGCTACGTGGCCAACAACGGCGACCGCTGCTTCTGGTGCAAGACGTCGCTGATGGATCAACTGGAGCCGGTGGCCCAGGGTCGAGGGGCCGCGGTGACGTTGGGAGTCAACCTCGACGACCTCGGCGACCACCGCCCCGGCCAACAGGCCGCAGCGGAGCGGGGAGCCCGCTTTCCCCTGGTGGAGGCGGGCCTGACCAAGGCTGACATCCGGGCCGTGGCCCACCACTGGGGTCTTTCGGTATGGGATCGCCCGGCCATGCCCTGTCTTTCAAGCCGCCTGCCCTACGGCACACCGGTCACCGTGCCGTTGTTGTCCCGCATCGACCGGGGCGAACAGGCCCTACGACAGCTGGGGTTCAGCGATGTGCGGGTACGACACTACGACCAAACGGCCCAGATCGAACTCCCGGCCCATGAACTGGGCCGGGCCGTTGATCAACACCTCGCCATCGTGACCACCTTTGAGGCTCTGGGCTACCGCTACGTCACCCTCGACCTGGCCGGGCTGCGATCGGGCAATCTCAATCAGGCCCTCGGATCCTGAGGCCGCGGCAATGGACCATGCACGCCTCGACTTCGACCGGACCCGGCGTATCGACCTCCCCGAAGCCGTCTACTGCCTGCACAAGACCGTCGAGCAGTGTGTCGACATCGTGGGCGAGATGCTGTCGAACGGTTCCGATGCCGTCATCGCCACCCGGGCCACCGATGAACAACAGCAGGCCCTGGCCGAACTCGCCCCCGACGCCGCCGCCGGTTCAATCCTGACCTGGCGACACCGTGCCCCTTCAGGTCGCCGGGCTGCCGTGGTGGCGGCGGGAACCTCCGACATGCCGGTGGCCAATGAGTGCCGACTCACCCTCGAAGCCCTCGGCCACCAGGTTGAGGCGTTCACCGATGTGGGGGTGGCCGGTCTGCATCGCCTGCTGGCCGTGCTGCCCGAACTGGAAAGCGCCGAGGCCCTGGTTGCCGTGGCCGGGATGGAGGGGGCGCTGCCCACCGTGCTGGCCGGACTGGTGGCCCAGCCCCTGGTGGCAGTGCCCACCTCGGTTGGCTACGGAGCGGCGTTCGAGGGTCAGACGGCGCTGGTGTCGATGATGACGAGTTGCGCCCCCGGGATAGCCGTGGTTGGCATCGACAACGGCTACGGCGCGGCCTGCGCCACCCACCGGGTCCTGGCCGGCTACCAGCGGATGGCCCCGTGAGCGCCACCGCCCGTCAGCTCTGGCTCGATCCCGGGTTCGGGGCGTCGGGCGACATGATGTTGGGGGCCCTGATCGGTCTTGGCGCCTCCCCCGAGGTGATCCGTCACGACCTCGAAGGCCTCGACGTCGCCGGTTGGGACCTCACGGTTGGCACGACCAAGCGGGCCTCCATTTCGGCCACCAGGGCCGCGGTTACCACGGCGGAGTCCCCCACCCATCGCCGCTGGTCGGCCATCGATCGCCTGCTGGCCGAGTCGTCGTTGCCCGACGGGGTCCGTGACTGTGCCCGACAGACCTTTGAGCTGCTGGGACGGGCCGAGGCCGGGGTGCACGACATCGACATCGACGAGGTGCACTTCCACGAGGTGGGAGCGGTTGACGCCATCGTCGACATCGTCGGTTCCTGGTCGGCGCTACGGCAACTGTCGATCGACCAGGTCGTCATCGGTCCGATCGGTCTTGGCCACGGCCGGGTGCAAGCGGCCCACGGATCACTTCCCGTGCCCGCCCCGGCCACCCTGGCCCTGTTGCATGGCGCCCAGGTCCACAGCGTCGACACCCCAACCGAGACGGTGACCCCCACCGGGGCCGCCCTGCTGGTGTCGATGGCCGACACATGGGGCGCCATCCCCGCCGGTTCGATCGTGGCTTCAGCCCGGGGCGCAGGCGGCCGCAACCCCGAGACCCACCCCAACGTGCTGACCGCGGTGTTGATCGAGGGTGCCCCGAGCGCCGCCGCAGGGGCACCAAGCCCGGCCCGGGTACTGGCCACCAACATCGATGATGTGACGCCTGAGCTGCTGGGCCACGCCCTCGACCGGCTGCTGGCGGCCGGGGCCGACGACGCCTGGGTGGTGCCGGTGGCCATGAAGAAGAACCGGCCCGGTCATGAACTCCGGGTGCTGTGTTCCCCCGGGGCGGCCGATGAGCTACGGCAGCTGATCTTCGAGCTGACCGGGTCACTGGGTATGCGCACCGAGGAGGTCATCAAGCACGCGCTGGCCCGGACCACCCGAACGATCTCAGTGCGGGGTCACGAGGTGCGGGTCAAGGTCGGGCCGTTCAGTTCGAAGCCCGAGTACGACGATCTGGTGGCGGCCAGCGAGGCGACCGGAATCACCGTGCGTCAACTGACCCGCGAGGCTGTCGTCATTGATTCTGGAGATCGAGTGTGACTTCCGACCCTGCTTGCGGCCACAATTAGAAGAATGTCAACCGTCAATCAGGTCGATATCGATCCTCGCCGCCGGGTAGGCCGCGCCTGGCGCCAAATTCGGCGTGGGGCAAGTGCGATCCGGGTCAAGGATCTCTTCTACGGCAGCGGCGACGATCCGCTCGATCTGGCCTTGGCCGACGCCCTCGCTGTCATCTGCCAGCAGCAGTCGATGCGTATGGGAGCGTTGGCCGAGGCCCTGCAGATCACCCCGGCGTCAACCACCAGAGCCGTGAGCTGCCTGGTCGACAAGGGTTATGCCGAGCGGGTCAAGGCCGTTGATGACCACCGCTCGATCATGGTCTCGGCCACCGAGGCCGGGCTGCAACGCTATGAGGTGTTCAACGCCAGGATCCAGGGTGGCCTGGAGGAGATCCTCGCCGACTTCAGTGCCGAGGAGCAGCTCCAGTTGGCCGAGTACCTGGAACGGTTTGTACAGTCGGTCGACCGGTTCGTGGAGGCCCACGCCCCCACTGACACCCCTTAAGTAGGAGCGCTCATGAAGGCAGCCGTACTAAACAGCATTCCCGGCACGCTCGACATCGAGGAAATCGCCATCGATTCTCCCGGGCCGCGCGAGGTCCTTATCCGCACCGCGGCGGCCGGACTGTGCCACAGCGATCTGCATTTCATGGAGGGCAAATACCCTCACCCCTGCCCCACCGTCCTGGGCCATGAATCGGCCGGTGTGGTCGAGGCCGTCGGCTCCGACGTGCATTATGTTGCGCCTGGCGACCACGTGATCACCTGCCTGTCGGCCTTTTGTGGCTACTGCGAGCAGTGCATCAGCGGGCACCTGTCGCTGTGTGAGAACAAAGCCACCGAGTTGGTCCGGGGCGAGGGCCAGCAATCACGGCTTTCCCGCCCCAATGGGGAGAGCGTCAACTCCTTCCTGCATCTCTCATCCTTCGCCGAGCAGATGCTGGTACACGAGCACGCCGTAGTGAAGATCGACGAGGACATGCCCCTCGACAAGGCATCACTGATCGGGTGCGGGGTGACCACCGGACTGGGCGCGGTGTTCCGCACGGCTCGGGTCGAGCCCGGTTCAACCGTGGCCGTGATCGGTTGTGGCGGTATCGGCCTGTCGGCCGTCCAGGGAGCACGCATCACCGGGGCCAACAAGATCATCGCCGTCGATATGGTGCCGTCCAAGCTCGAACTGGCCCAGACCCTGGGCGCCACCCATGTAGTCAACGCCTCAGAAGGCGATGCCGTCGAGCAGGTCAAAGAGCTCACCGGGGGCGGAGTGCACTACAGCTTCGAAGCCGTTGGCATGAAGCAGACCGCTGAGCAGGCGTTCAACATGTTACGCAAGGGCGGCCAGGCCACGATCATCGGCATGATCCCGGTGGGCACCAAGGTCGAAGTCCATGGAGCCGACTTCCTCCAGGAGAAGACCCTCACCGGTTCCAACATGGGCTCGAATCAGTTCCGCACCGACATGCCCCGCTTCGTCGAGATGTACCTCGACGGCCGACTCAAGCTCGACGAAATGGTCTCCAAGACCATCACCCTCGACGAGATCAACGAAGGCTTCGAAGACATGAAAACCGGCAAAGTCGCCCGCAGCGTCATCACCTTCGACTAACCAACAGCACGAAGTTCCACTCACCGATCGGGCCTGAGACCTCTGGGTCAAGGAGAATCACGTATCAGGTCGCTGTGCGCGCCGTCACAATGAATTGGCGGCTGCTCGCGCAAGTGAGTGGAGGCGTCGAGCTGCAGCAAGAACGTGTCAACCGACTTTGTCAGACGAACGGCGACGGATGAGGCCCCACCAGACGTCACGAAGGGCTGCCCCGATGGCCTGCGACACGGACGTCGTCACACCAGGACACCCGGAGCCAGCCCAGGCTGATCTCGCTCCCAGTTCAGAGGTCGCGGTTCAAATCCCGCCTCGAGCCACCATCGAAGGAAGCGTCGGTTCGTAGGCACCGGCTCTCCCTTGGAGAACGATCATCGACCTGACGGCCCGATCGGTCACGTCTGCGGCTCAGGCGACGCGTTCGCGCAAATCGCGGACCTGTGGCGCGGCTCCCTCAGCGGTAGGGCGTCAGGTCGGCTCGGGGGTAGCGCTTTTGGGTGTCGGCCAAGGTCTGCTCGTCCCAGTACGGATCGCCCGGAGCGGGGAAGCCGAACACCGACCGCTCCCGGGGAGAAGCCCGCTCGATGATCTCGAACCAGTCTGGACGCGTCGCGCGCTCGGCCCAGGCGACTCTGCCGGTCCAGCGCGGTCCCCACGCGTCATAGTCGGCGAGGAGCGCAAAGCGGGTTGATCGCTCGCCGATCATCCGCGACGCACGGTGGAGTACGTCGGTCCAAAAGGCGAAAAGGGTTCCTGCGGGATCTGTCATCGAGACCTCCTCCTCTGCGAACATCCCGTCGGGGAGATAGTTCGTGATGTCGTGATGTCGTGGTGCCCAGCGACCGGCCAGTACGGGACACTCTGTCCGACCGACAGCGGGACGATCTTGGTAGGGCCGTCCTCGTCGCCGACGTCTGACAGGAGAATCCAGCTCACCATCTGTGTGTGACAGGCTGGGAGCGCTTGGGTACCACAAGGCCGTGGTCGACGAAGTCGCGGTGGTGACGCTGCTCGTAGTCGACGGCCCCGGAGCACACCCACGCTACCAGCGCCCAACTCTCGGACGAACAGTCGATAGCTCAACGACAAGGCGAACCCGAGCGCTACCTCAGCAGCCTCAACGAGACGCTCAGGACGTTCGCCGATGAACCAACACTGAGCCGCACCTTCGCCTCGAATGGCCCCGATCGCCTCTCGTACAGCTTCAACAGTTAACTCAGCGACCTCCGAAATCACACATACGATTCTTCCGATCCGAGTATCCGATTCTTTGTGTAATTAAGTCGACCCGGCGTTCGTGATTTATTACTTGAGTGCTCGGGCAATTCTATCTGATGCTAGATCGCCGAACATCAACGGCACGCCCGACTGGTCAGGCAACTGACTCATCCGAGTACTAGTACCAGCCGCATTCGGATTCTCACCGAGGCCAACCAAGAACACCAATATCATCAACCACAAGCCCACCCAAGGGTGGCACATTCAACACAAGCAACCTGTCCGTCAAACCGGACCAGGCCTTCGATGCCTAGAAACAGCCTGTGGCGTACGAAAGCGCTGTGCAGATCTCAGCCATATTCTGATCACTGAGACTGTCCAGCTTCTCTCCCAACTGATGACGATCGACGGTCTCGATTGCCAGGCAGTTGGCGAACCCACGAATCCGCTGTCCATCGATCGGAGCTGATGACAACACCTGACGATCCGTCGTCGTCACCGGAACAACGATGGGAGCTTGGAGTTCCACCGAGGACAACTCAACCATCGGTCGACCCTTCACCTCTCCATCTCGATGGACCACTTCGACCCACCACACATCACCCCTCATGGCTGTCTACTCTGGCGGATTGCGTCCATGAACTCGCCGACATTCCCCCACTCATCTTCCTCTTCATCCATGGGCAGAACCCTGTAGGACGCCTCGATGGCTGCTAGCGCAGATCGGCGACGAGCCTCAGCGATGACCCGTTTGAGCACTTCTGTCAACGAATCGCCCTGCGACCTGAGCCACGCGAGATCCTCTTCGTCAAGCCGTATCGACACCGGAGCTGTCATACAAGGAGACTACGAGTTCGCGATACGTCTGTCAACGAATCGTATCTCTTGACACAACCCACGCGTTCCCGAACCTCAGAACTGGCAGTTTCCGGCAAGCACGAGTGAGCGCACGCGCTCGAACCTGACTCAGGCGGTTACAGGCACGGACCAGAGCCTGGGATCGGTACCACTCGGAGCGTCATACTTGCACCAAACAGAGTGTTCGCCACCGGTTCCGAGGCCTGTCGTCGCCAAGATGGCATCGCCGTCATCCCACTCGCCCTCCTCGGCCCCTAGCCTCAACGACGAAACACCGTTGATGTGAACAAGCTGGCGATTCATCCACGACAGTCCGTGGCAACCTCCAGCGCAACGCAGATCTGCCGTATGCGCGATCCGCTGAGCGCGCCGATTCTCTCGACCATTGTGGCAACTGATACCGATTCGACGGAGTCAAGGTTCACCGCACTTCGATGTCCGATCGGGTCGTCGCCGGGTTCAAGCAGGACTTCGCTGGGCAAGCCTCGAACCGTCGTGCACGGTGCAATCAGTACCCGCCTCAGCCGTGGAATGGCGGCATCACGCGACAACACGACGACAGGTCGTCGACCGATCTCGGGTGGCTCGCACCATCACACCTCACCCCGCTTGGGCCAATCGATCACGTCGCGCCCGCTGCATCACGGAATGACGCAAGGTCGCCTCACTCATCTTCTTCATCGATTGGGTGATCGCGGTACGCGACGTTGTAGGCATCGTCCACCTCGGTGGAGCGATACCGCGAGAGCAGCGCGGCCAAGGCTTCGTCGATGAGTTCAGCATCAGTCGTACCTGCATGCACCTTTCGAGCGCCGTCGAGCAGGTGGCTGTCCACTGTCGTGCTGAGTCGAGTTCGAGCCATGCCACAGGTGACAACCGTTGACCCCTGGTGGCCGGAACGACCCCTGACCAGGGCTGGACCGCCCCGGCGCATTCACCGCTGACTGAGGGACACCACGTCGTACTCGCGGGCGGGTTTGGCAGGCAGGCCACCCGGTTGGCGACAGGCGATGGAGGGCACAGCCCGACCTTCGACCACCTCGACCAGCCACGTTCCGAGCGGGCTTGAGATCGTGACCAGGGTCGTTTCGCCGTTCTGGCCCTCGCCGGGCGTTGGCTCGACCGCCACCGAACGGTCCTGGCCATTGAAGGCCCAGCCCTCACGGGCGAAGACCGCTCGCTCGGCTACCTGAGCGGCTCCCGTTTCGGCCCCCCACCAGCCGCGGCAGCGTTGGGCCAGAGCAGCGGGGTCACCATCGGCGTTCATGATCCGGCTGACCGCCTCGGTGTCAAGGGCGGCCCACATCCGCCCGTCGGGCATGGTGAGGCCGGTCGGGGCGAAGCGGTGGCCACCGGTGTGACTGACACGGTGGACGATAAGGTCGGGGTCGCTCGCGAGTTCGTCGGCCAGACGTACCCCCTCGGAGCCACAACACACATCGTGGCTGCCCTGCACACACAGCAGCACGGCCTGCCGGGCCGGCTGCGCTTCGCCTATCTCATGGAGCCCGCCAGTGGCCGACGGGTCGTCGATCGTGCGGGCGATGGCAACAAGGTCGTCGACCGTCGAAGCTTCGAAGTGACGCTCAAGAGCCGAAGCGCCAGCTCGTTGGTACAGAGTCACCGAGATCGAGAGCGCGTCGCCCCGGGAGCGGGCCGAGGCCGAAGACAGGGCTCGTTTGGCCGGCACCGCCGCCAACAGACGGGTCGGAACTGCCGAGGAGGCGAACACCTCGCGCATCCCGCTCAACAGAGGGTGGTCGAGCGCAGGCTTGGGCCACGGCAGCGGCACTTCGACCACGACGATACGATCGGCGCGAATAGCGGTGCCGCCGGGATCGACGGTTATCAGCCGCGCGTGCTCGGCGCAGCGAAGGGCCTCGTCAGGCTCGGGCAGCAATAGGGACAGGGAACGCGCCATTGTCATCCACGGTATCGATCGGTGCTGCCGACTTCGGTCGGAGTCCGGGCCATCCTCCCTCGAACACGCCATAGAGCACCACCGACAGCGTGGCGATGGCGCCCATGACCATGATCGTGGGCCGAAGCCCGATCCACTCGGCCAACACTCCAAGGGGCAGCGCGGCGATCCCGAACCCGGCGAACGACAGCTGCATCAGCGACTGCACCCGCCCCTGGTGGGCATCGTCGGTCATGCTCATGGCCATGGTGTTTGACAACGACTGGTAGATCGTGGTGGCCCCACCGACGAAGCAGATCACGAAGAAGGTGACCCAAAAGGTGGGTGACGCACCAACCCCTGCCACGCCGAGACCAAAGCCCAGCCCAGCAATCGTCATAGCCACCTTGGCCCACACCGAGTCGGCCCGAGCCGCCAGCGGGATCGAGACGACAACGGCACCCATGGCACTGGCGGAACTGATGTAACCGACCCACTCATCGCCCAACCCGTATTCACCCTTGATCAGCGCCGGGTAGAAGGCCACGTAGTTGAAGCCGAACATGATCACGAAGAACGAACTGATGACCAGGCGGCGAAGGGGCCGACGGGCCAACACGTACTGGACCCCACCGACAATCTCCACCCATGGGTTGGCCGACCGCCTGGGTGCCGTCGCCTGAGAAGCGGCGCTGGTCGGTTTCGGCTTGGGTAGGCGCACCAGGTAGGAGAAACTCACCATGGAGCCGATAGCGGCGATGAGATAGGCCCCGCCGATCCCGATGGTGGCCACCCCGGCCAGCACACCGGCCAGAGCGGGAGCAAACACCCGGGTGCCGTTCATCGACAGCAGCGAAAGGGTGATGGCATTGCCCAACTGCTCGCGACCGACGATCTCCGCCGCGATGGCCACTCGTGCCGGGCCGAAGAACCCGAACGAGGCGCCCTGTACCACTGCCGCCACCAACAACATCCAGAACTGAACCACGCCCGTGAGCACGGCGACTCCCATGATCACGGCAACCAGCATCAGCGCCGCCTGGCTCACGATCAGCACTGCCCGTTTTGACAGGCGATCGCTGGCCACGCCACCCAGCGGGGTGGCGATGAGCAGGGCAAGGCCGAAACAGAGGTAGGTC
>Ga0316187_10000604_pt1 | contig 28904 bp, 27 predicted proteins | sample CroRivburrow1_MG_FD_204927 | JGI IMG/M metagenome (GOLD analysis project Ga0316187, IMG submission 204927) | Coastal sediment microbial communities from Maine, United States - Cross River worm burrow 1 | ecosystem: Environmental > Aquatic > Marine > Coastal > Sediment | place: USA: Maine... | reverse complement strand
CTGCATTAATAGCTTATAATTTCAGTGATAAGAAACCTTCTTTAAAAATTAACTTTACTGATACCAATCAATTATATTTACCACTGTAGTTATATCGAACTCACGTTACATTAATTGAATTCTCCACTCTGTTTATATTTTCATCAAATATTTGTATTTGAATATTAAAATCAGTTTTAAGAACCGAATCGATAATTCCCTTCTCTTCGGAAAAGTTTTGATAAAACGATGGAAGAGAAAATGTCGATACCACTTTACCTCCCCTATGAGGAAAGTCATTGACAGCTATTTCAAGTACTTTTCTTCCACCTCTTCCTCCAGGAGAAGTAGCCAATAAAAACATCGGTTTTTCTTCCCACATGCTACGACTTATTCTAGAGGCCCAATCAAATAAATTTTTGAATGCAGCAGAATAGCTTCCATTGTGTTCTGCAAAGGAAATGATGATACCATCAGATGATTGAATTAATTTCTTAAACTTTTTGGCCTGATCGGGTATGCCAGATTCCATTTCTCTATCAATACTAAATAATGGCATTTCAAATTCATTTAGATCCAGGAGTTCAACTTTGGAATGCTGTATTTCTGAAGCTGCAAATTTTGCCAATTTTTGATTTATAGAATTTCTGCTATTGCTCGCGCCTAGTGCTAATATCTTTTTCATTTTATATTCCTTTCATTTTTTCGATTAAAAATCTGAGTGCATCAGCTTCTTTTCCACTTAAGTTGTCCATCATGGGATAATGAAAAGCATGTACTTTTTTATCCAGTTTCTTTAAGAAGTCTCTGCCATCATCAGTTATGGAAATATCCATTTTTCTTCTGTTTGTGCTACACTCTTTTCTTATAACATATTTTTTATCAAGAAGTTTATCAATAATCCTGGTTACATTACTGGATCTTTGGACCATTCCCTCAGTTATTTCCATAACTGCTGTTGGTTTATCACGGTCGCTTAATATTCTAAGTACATTATATTGTGGCTCAGTTGCACCAAATGATTTTATCTCCTGTGAGATACTGTCCGTAATCCAATGACCGGTTTTAATAATTTCATGAACCGTCTTATAATATTTTTTTCTTTTCATAACCAATACAATTAATGTACATACAAATATAGTATATAAAAATATTGTACTATACTATAACTGTTTATACGTATGAATGTTTTATTGAATACAATTTTTTTTTTTATGAATGTGAGTTAGATTTAAAATTGCCTTAAATTATAGGAATAGTTTAGAGTGTTATTATATTTATTTATACCTTGTAGAAATTGAATATTTACTGAAATAATTTTTTCATAATTTTCAAAATGAAAAATCATTGCCATGAAATTTATACATATAATTTTAATCCTTGTTACTAGTTTTTCATATTATACTCTTAAGGCACAGAAGTATGACATAAAAGAATCGGATAAAACAATTGATGAATTCAAAAAGAAAGATTCTGATTTATCTGAATTCTTTGAATCAGCCTATGGATATGCAGTTTTATATTCTGTTGGAAAGGGTGCTGTTGGGATTGGAGGTGCAGGTGGGAAAGGAACAGTATACCAATCTGGTACACCTATCGCAGATGTGCATATGACTCAAATAACAATTGGTTTTCAATTGGGAGGGCAGAAATATGCTGAGGTAATATTTTTAGAGGACAAAGAAACCTACGGTCGGTTTATAGATGGATCCTATGAATTTGCTGCTCAAGCGTCAGCAGTGGCATTAAGTTCAGGGGCATCAGCTGATGCAAAATATAGAGACGGTGTTCTTGTATTTACTATGGCTATCGGAGGTTTAATGTATGAAGCTTCAATTGGAGGACAGAAATTTAAGATTACAATGTTCGAATAAATACCTGGTTTCCAGAATTTATTAAAGTCTTAATTCATCCAAAAATAAATTATAGAAACCAGTATAAAATTCAAATTTAATTTTTCAAAGCTTCAATAGCAGCCTCATAATTAGGTTCTTCTGTCACTTCCTCCACCTGCTGAGTGTATAAAACCTTTCCGTTTTCATCTGCTACAATAACTACACGTGAAAGTAATCCGGCCAAAGGGCCATCAATCATTTCATTCTTATAGTTTTGTCCAAAATTTCCGGAAGCAAAGTCAGAGAGTGTGATAACATTTTCCAATCCTTCCGCTCCGCAAAAACGAGATTGTGCAAATGGTAAATCTCTACTAATACATAATACCTTTGTATTTTCTAAATCGTTAGCATGCTTGTTGAAAGCTCTTACTGAATTGGCACAAGTGCTGGTGTCTAAACTTATAAATACATTCATCACAATCTTAGAGCCTGCGAAATCTTTTAAAGTTGCTTTCGAAAAATCACTTTTTGATAATTCAAAATCAGGAAGGGTTGAGCCCACTGCAGGTAGCTCTCCTTTAGAATGTATCGTGTTTCCTTTGAGTGTAAGTGTAGCCATAATTTAATTCGTTTTATATTATTTATCAGATGTAAAATTAAATCAATATTTGTTTTTCAGTATAACAATTTCAGGATAATAAAGGTTTTGAACTTTTAAATTTAAATGTTGCTATGGAAAATAAAAAATTAAGCATAACGACTGGTTATTCTTAATTTTACTATTCGAAAATGTTTAAAAATTCAGGTCTAATTTGAAGGCAGAAAAACTTATTTATCTCTTAGTAATTCTGAGTCTATTCCCTGCAATGAATCTACTGAATAATAAATGGACGCAAATGATGCATAGATCCACATAGCAGCAATAATGACACCAACTAGAAAGGCAATGAAACCACCTATGGCTATAAATATAGCAAGGACTCCCATTGCGAAAATATTCATAGCATACCCATCTGTCATCTCCCAGCTTTTTTTCATCGCTTCAATAGCATCCATTTTCTTATCTATAACCAGATAAGGAACAAAGGCAAGTTTGCAAGCAAATACTATTCCTGGGATAATTAACAAGATTATACCAATACCAATGATAAAATTGACTAAAAGGGAAGCCAGTACAACATTCATATAGTTTTCCTTGGCTGCAAATAAATCCCCGACTTCAACTTTTTCATCCCGTACAGCTTTCAGGTACATATAAAACATCCCATACTGAAGAGGCTGTAGAATAAAAATGGAATACCCCAAAGTAAATATTATGTAGAAACCAATAAATCCTGTAAAACTATAATCATCAATCCAAATCGATAAAATATTAATTGGGATTGAAAAAAGAAGAATAACCAGTCCAGCTAAAAACAGTTCCAGAAATTTCTTCCATAAGGATTTCCATCCATGATTATAACAATCTCCAATAGTCGGTTCAAAAGAGGCTTTAGAATACTCCATGATAAGTAATATTTATTTTTTAATAATTATTTATCAAAATAGGAAAAAATTTGCATTATCATACACTCCGTTAAGTAAATTTTTAAAAATAACAACCTTAAAATTAGATAGGACTTGAGTATTTTTAAAAGGTTTTTAGTCCGTTTACATATCCATTTCTCCGATCAAATTATTATATTTTTCTATTGATTATTTTTTATCAATCTTTATTTTGGGAAATTCTCTAATAAAAAGTTTAATAAAAAAATATACTATGAACCACAAAAACATTGTACTCTCATTTTTAGTAATGTTTTTCCTATCTAGTATAGGAACAGCTCAATTTATCACGCAACCACCAAGTGGCGGAAATCAAAAAGCATCAGTATCACAATGGATGGGCATCGTAAAGGCGAAGTTTGTATATAACAGCCCGGATGTAACAGGCCCCAGTGGTGAAGACCGGACAGGTAAGATTTGGGGAGAGCTGGTTCCCTGGGGAATGCTGAACTTAGGATTCGGAACAGCAGAAGAATCACCCTGGAGAGCTGGGGCTAATGAAAATACTGTTTTCCATATCTCTCATGATGTGTTAATAGAAGGGGAATCTTTACCCGCAGGTCAATATGGATTTCATCTGATTCCGCAAGAAAATGGTTCCTGGACATTAATATTTTCCAGCAATTCATCTTCATGGGGAAGCTATTATTACAATCCGGATGAGGATGTGCTTAGAGTGGAAGTTGTACCTGAGGAATCTGAATATACAGAATGGCTTACTTTCGGTTTCGATAACAGACGTCTGGATGGATCCACCGCTTATTTGAAGTGGGAAAAAATGAAAATTTCCTTTGATATTAAAGTACCCAATATTAATGATTTATATTTAGCTGAGATTCGGAATGAATTGCGTTCATCACCAGGATTCACTTATTTGAGCTGGGTGCAGGCAGCTAATTTCTGTGTTCAAAATAAGATAAACCTTGATGAAGCTTTAATTTGGGCAGAGACGGCTATATCGACCCCTTTTATCGGGCAAAGGAATTTTCAAACCCTGCAGACTAAGGCTGGAGTTCTATCAGCAATGGGTAATCAATCCGAAGCAGATGTAGTTATGGAAGAAGCTATAAAGGATCCTACCGCAGCTGTAACTGATATACACCAATATGCAAGGTCTCTGATAGTTGCAGGAAGAAATGAAAAAGCACTTGAAGTATTTGAATATAACCGTAAAGCACATCCTGAAGATACTTTTACAACCTACATTGGTCTAGCAAGGGGTTATGCTGGTGTTGGTAACACAAAAAAAGCGATAAAGAATTGGGAACTAGCTATTAAAAATCTCCCTGAAAATCAGAAACCTAACCTGGCGTATTATGAAGCAGAATTGAAAAAATTGAAGGAATAGCTAATAAATTATACTCCGGGTCATTTAAAAGATGACTCGGAGTATATATTAACTAAAGGAAGAATTTAATTATTGATTGTCAATTACTTCATGTATAAGAGTTCTTAATTCATCTGTCCAAACATTATGTCCTAAACCATCAAAATACTGAATGTCAGCAACTATTTGATTATAAACTAAAACCTTATCAAAGTATTTAACACTTTTATCTAATCCATAGGGATCATCATTCGATACAAAAATGTGGAGCTTGCCAGACAAAACTTCTTTATACTTCTGAGGATTCGCATTAATCTTTCGTGATATATCATAATTGCTCCAATGATTTGCAATTTCAGGATTGATATTTCCAGAACTTCTATCAAACAGCAAAGCTATTGTACCATCTTCATTTTTTGGTGAAAAAGTAGCCTCCCATGTTCTTACCTGGCCAAATTCACCAATGACATCTTCAAGTTCAACCATTAGCCTATTTTTATTTCCAGATTCTATGGCAATGGAATCAGCATTTATGGGATAATAAAAATTTGAATTTCTTTCGTAAATATTGAATGCGTGAGCTCTAAAGTCTATAGGATCAGGCGATCCTGCGAATGCAGCATTGAATAGTTCCGGATAATTTACCTGTAACCAAATAGTTGTCCATGCCCCTGAAGATTGTCCGATTAAATATCGTTCATTTGTTTGTATTAATGAGCTATATTTCTCTTCAATATAGGGAATAAATTCTTCTGTAAAGGAAGAACCCCATGGACCATTATTTTCAGAGTCGGCAAAATGATGATATCCCTGGAAAAATTCAGCCTTCATAAAAACAAATATTTTATCTTGTCCTACTTTATTTATTCCATATCTATCAATTTGTCCAGTACCATAAGTTATTGATGCATGACTTGAACCGAATCCAGGGAAAATATAAACCACGGGATATCTTTTATTATTCTTACCATAATTCTTGGGAAATACTACTGCTGATTCTATAAATATATCATACCCCCAGAATTCACTTAATATTGGACTTCTTAATTTTATCTCTTTTATATTATCAGTTTCAGAAAATACCCAGCCGGAATAGGTTTTGTTTATTTCAAATAATATCGGGTCATGTAAATCCTTTCTAAAAATTGATTTTTTCTGGTTTGAATAGCCATTTCCCTTCGCTATAATTGAGGAACGTTGGATTGTGTCTTGATCAAAAAAGACTATATACGTATGTTCGCCATCTAATTCCGAATAGTTGTTGAACCATTTATTGTCAAATTGTTTAATGAATATAGTGTCCGAGGGATTCCAATTTTCTATATCATATGTAAAAACCGGTTGTGGTTTATAATGATTTAGCCCGTATTTAAGTTGAGCTGATGTATCAGAATCGAATAAGAATATCAACTTCCCTGATACATTTCCCTTATACAAAGCATCATTAATTTTCACTTTTATATTTAGTTCTTCTTCCATTCTGTTTCTGCAGGAAAAAAAATTAAAAAATAAGAAAAGTGTAATTATTGATATTCTAAAGATTTGCCTTCTTATAAAAATCATAACCAATTGAAATATAAATTTCAGCCCACCAATTTTTTTTATTCTTCAGTTATTCACGACGTCACAAACTTCTATTATTTATTTCATCTCTCTGAAATATATATTGCCATGTTTTGATTCCAGTATAACCGAAGGTCCACCACCACCATTCATCCTGCAAGAAACAACTGTTTTATTACCGGATGGGATTTCATTATACTTCAGGTTTAAATCAGTAAATACTTCTCCCCAATCCGTTGAAAGATTAATTTCAGATTTAGAATTTGGAGAAATAGCCATATCTACTCCTCCATGTTTTGAATTTGCTGAAATAGGTCCTCGGTAATTATCTATTTCAATCAATCCATGATTCGATGTAATATTCAGATTAACAGACTGAGGAATCATGATTTCATAGTCAATATGCCACATAACTCCATGGGAAAACCAATGGATACCGTCTTTTCCTTGTTCTATATAAAATTGTTGTATTTCCGGACTGTTATTATCATCGGTGTTAAATGTATATATCTGATCTCCTTTTTTGATTTGGATCATTTTTGGAAGTTGATCTTTATCTAGTATCGAACCTGTAATACGTATTATTCCCTTTTCAGTAGTAACATTTACAAGATATGAATCATCATTTTGACCATTATTGATCCTTACCTTAGCAAGTAAAGAGATGTAATTCTCATCCCAACCAGTTACCTTAATAAGGTTTGCATCAAGACATTCAATAGAAACTTCCTGGCCATTTTTAACATCGATTCTTTTGCTGATTTCAGTTTGACTGAAAGCTATCAGATGGCAGAGAATTAATAATAAACTTAATGTTAATTGTTTCATTATTCTGAGAGTTTACTTCCTGTATTTCCTATGAGAATTATTGTAATGAATGAAAGTATAAAGTGGACTAAATCATCAGCCCACTTTACTTTTCTAATGATCTTCAGATTAATTCTTTTTTCTCAGATATACAGTGCCATGGGTTGATGAAAGGTCAACCTCAACTCCTCCTCCATTGATTTTACCTGACACTTTTGAAGAGTATTCTTTCATTCCATCTTCGCTTTCATCCATTGCAATATTCATATCAGTATACAGCTCACCCCAGTTTGAACTCATCTTTATATTTATCTTCGAATTTTCAGGAAAGGTGACATCAATTAAACCATGAGCGGAAATTATAGATGTTGGATTAGCCTGATTGACAGATGTGAAAATTGCATCCACATTTCCATGTACAGTATTGATAGTTACAGGTCCTGTAATATCTTCAAGAAAAATACTATTATGATTTGACGATACTTCTATTTCGCCTGTCACATTTTTTATATTGAAGGACCTACCATAACTACTGGAATGTTCGTATTTTAACTTCATCCCTTTTGGAATTTTCACCAGGTAGGTCTTATCTCCTCTTTTAGATAAGGGCACAACCTCAATAATTCCATCCTTCTCGGTTACGGATAATCCAATTCCAGAATTATCTTTAAGCCCCATCCCATTAATTGCTGTTAATCCCTTGGCTCTTTCTTCATCTGAAGAATTATTTGATTCGGTACTGATAACAATTTCATTACCATCATAACCTTCCACAGAAATGCTGTTTATTTCTATAAGGGCCAGCGTTTGATTCGCACTTGCTTTTATTTTGTATTCTTGTGCCCATAATGTTGTAGACATTAAAAATAGGGCTGCTATTAGTATTCCTGACTTTTTCATTTTTTCAAATTTAATTTTAAAACTCTTTCGATTTATTTTTATTATTAGCTAATATTCTAGTTTACAGCAGTTTATATATTCCAAACTGAGCTTCGTCTTTAACAAAATTCTGAATGTTTTGATCATCAATTATTTCTTGTAGAGGCTCAAGAGCATCTTTCTCTTTTAACAAAACCAATACATTGATCAGCTTAATTTGCACTGTTGGATTTTCCTGAACAAAGAGGGATTCTATCAATGCTTTTCGAACCAAATCATCATCAGCAAAAACTGCAAGAGCTTCGATTGCTGCAATTCTTACATTCATGTTGTCATCCTGGTTCATGGTTAGAATAAGGGCATCCAATATTTCTGTATTGGCATTTTTTAAATCATATACTGTTTTAACACCTTTGATTCGCTCACTGGGTGACTTTTGTTTTATCATTGAAGTAAAAACAAGTTCTTTCATATCAGTGAGTTCATCTTGAAGAACCTGGAATTCAGAATCAGATATTTTATTCAACCATAGACTTCCTATATAACCGACCAAAATAAGTGCTACAGCTGCTGCTACTTTGTAAATGTTATTAAGTGAAAACGAGGAAGTAATTTTTCGTATTTTTCCATTTGGTTTTGTTGATTTTTCTTTTTCAAGAAAAGCCATAAATTCTTCTTTTCCTTTTGTTGGGACTTCAAGTTCTTCTTCCTGCCCTACCATGTCCATTATTAATTTCAACTCATGGTATTGCCTTTTTGCTTCAGGATCTTTTTCAATTTGACGGTCTACATATTTACCTAGTTCTCCAGTCAAATTGCCATCGATATGGTCAATCATCAGACTTTTCATTTCTTCTTTTTTTAGTCTTTTCATTAGTACCTTGCATTATCTAATTCAAAATAATACTCCCGCAATTTTTTAATGGCCCGGTGTACTTTCACTTTTACATGGGAAACAGATATATCCATGATTTTTGCTATTTCCTGATATTTCATCTCCTGGTATCGGCTTAAAACCAAAACTTCACGGTAATCTTCAGGTAATTTCAGCATAGATTTTTCAAGAATATGCTTTTTGTATACCAGGTCATCTGCTTCATCCATACTTTCGGAATAATTTTCATCCTTTAAATCCATTGGGAAACCGGTATATACAAACCTGTTTTTCTTCAGGTTATCTGCAAATACATTTCGAGCAATTTGATAAATCCAGGCTTTAAACAGTTTTTCCTCTTTAAAGGAATTTCTGTACTTAATCATCCTCATAAAAGTATCTTGCATCATATCGTAACTCAGATTCCTGTCGTACGATAATCTCACGAAATAATTATACAGCCGTTTGCTGTATTGGTCATAAAGCTTTGAAGCCTGGTCCAGGTTCCCGTTTTTAACATCTAACATCAAAGCCTCTTCTGTCATTTTTGATTTGCTTTAATATGGTTACTCAGTCTTTATAAAAAGGTTACACATAGTAAGAAATTTTAATGCTAGTGTAAAATTTATTGAAAAAGAAAGGGTTCTTATTTGACACATGATCCGAAATTTAATTACTGTAAATAGTATGATAGAATAAATTACAGTGTCAGGTATAATTCAGGATATCAGTAACAGCTTATTCTTTTACCCAGCTTACCGGAAAAGATGCATATTTTATGGTTTTGTCCTGGTCATCATCTCTATCGTGAAAATGATAACTATAGACTGTATGTATTGTGCCATTGGTGTCCTGAATGACAGCGGGATAATGGCTTGCAGTGGCTTTTTCTTTTCGATCATCAAATTCAATTTTCTTTTTCCACCTCCAGCTTTTCCCATCATTATCTGAGATTGCAACGGTCAGATCATGACGGCCATCTTCAGTATGATTATAAACAATGAGCCATTCTCCTGATGTTAATGTAACCATATCAAATCCAGCGCCCGGATTAGGTAGCTCTGCATCCCTGGCAATACTCCATGTAATTCCATTATCTTGTGAATCTGTTCGTTGCATTCGTTTAGGTGGAGGACCATTATCCCGCAGATAGGCTGCCAAAGTTCCGTTTTGAGTAATCGCAATTGTAGGTTGAATGCCTATACCTCCTATAACAGGATTACTGAATTTCCATGTCTTGCCCAGGTTGTCTGTAATTGCGAAAAGAGAGCAGTCAAAACCATCTGAATATAGCGGCACAATTATTCGATCATCGATGATCAATGGTTTATTCTTTGTCTGCCAGCCAATTCTTCTCGATATCGGATACCCTAGTTGTACTATGAGTTCCTTGTCATTCTCTAGAATTCTTCCGCTTCTCATCATGTTTTTACCTTTAGCGAGACTGTCAATTTTCAATTTATATAAATCCCAAAGTATCATGAAATTATCTTGTAAATCTTCCGGTATATCGTTAATCAGTTCCTCATTGAGATAGATCTCATATTCTTCCAATTGCTTTTTGGTTGCTTCTACAAACCGATCACCTGGCTGAATCCCTCTTTCTGTATTGTCTCCAGGCTTCGCGAAAATGATATCCTGCCATGACCATATTGGTGCGCCTGTATTATTATACTCCTCACTAATGCGGTACATGGGTATAGACGTCTCCCATTGATTCGCCAACACCGGATACCACATAAGCCAAAGCCTGTCTTTCGTATCCATGAACATTATCGGATTAATATCTGGAAAACCAGGGATATCCGCCATAAGAAAAGTATCAGTCCATGATGTATCTCCTTTTACTAGTCTTGATCCCATAATTTTCACATCGTCAGCCCATCTTTCTCCAGATCCCTGAAACCATGCGGATAACAAGTCACCATTTGGAAGTTCAACAATAGTAGGACCATGAACATGGTCATTCTGTAAGGCGAAAATGATGCTTTCAGAATATTCAAATTTCGTATTATCTACGCTACTACGGTAATTGCATGACCAAATTGTAGAAAGTATCAAGATAGATCTAAAAAATGATCTCATGAGCAATTTATTTTTTTCTTTTATACCATTAAATACTTTTACAACTTAACTATTTCCATTGTAAAAGTGAAACTCTATTTTTATGATAGCATTCCTTATTTCAATCATAACCCATAACTAATCATAATCCTAATTATAAAATTTTGGTATATATGCAAGGAAGGAAATATGGGAATGATATAAAACATATAATTTGATATTATATTATTTTCATAATACGGATTAACTTTTGTCAGCTTCACGGCAATACCATTCATTGCAGAGGATTTTATCATTTCAAATGCTGATTCATCGCGTATACTTCAGCAATGAAAGTTGGAATGACAGTACCATTCGCATTGATGTTATGTATGGCCCCTTTAATTTCTTATGGGCAAACTTGTTGTTCAGGTGGGGTGCCATTATCCTCTAATTTGGGTATGCCTCCAAATGATCAGGGCATATGGCAGTTCAGTATTTCATATGATCATCTTGTATTGAGTACTTTAAAAGAAGGATCTATGCTAATCGATGACCAAAGCCGTATTAGAAAGACCCAATCAATATTAACTGAAATCGGATATGGGATCACAAAAAGAATTGCCGTTGATGTTTTCATTCCATATGTTTATCAACAACGACGAATTGAGCAATTTGGAAAAACTGATTTTGTGACAACAAATGGAATCGGCGATGTAGCACTTCTTTTAAAATATAAACTTACTGATCCATTAGATACAAGGCAAAACTTATTGATTGGTATTGGCCCCAAAATGCCTACTGGCAAAACTGATTTTACCAGGACAGATGGCATACTTTTAAATGCTGATCTTCAACCAGGTAGCGGAGCTTGGGATGGGTTGATTTATGCTTTTTATAACCGGAGTTTTTCATTCAGACCGTCAATGGGATTCTCACTTTCTACTGTTATAAGTATTAAAGGAGTAAACCAGGATTACCTGAATGGACAATCGTATCAATTTGGCAATGAACTGGTTTCCCAGCTTTCATTTTCCGATAAGATTAATCTGGGTAAAGCTCTATTTGATCTATCCCTATCCTTAAGGTTTCGTAAACAACTGAGCGATTCCTTCAATGACACTTTTCTTCCCAATACTGGTGGACATTTTCTATTCTTTACACCTGGGATTGCTTATTTTTTATCTTCTTCTACTTCAATCATCGTTTCTGGTGATGTTCCTATTTATACCTATGTTGATGGTACTCAATTGGCTCCTTCCTACCGTTTGAATATTGGCCTGTTTGTTACCCTTAGGAAAAAGAAAAATTTAGATACTAAAACAATAAAATTATGAATTCGAAGCCTTATTTCTTGTTGTTATTTACAATGGTAGGCTTGGCATCTTGTCAGTCGGATCCGGATACTCAACCATCCGGTGTAGGAAGTGGGAGTAATCTTATCAATGATGGCACCTGGTCAATTCCGATTGATCAGGTTCATGATGGAGGTCCAGGAAAGGATGGTATTCCTGCATTGGAGTCTCCTCTATTGATACAAGCCAGCAATGCGAACTTTCTGGCTGATTTTGACTTGATTGTTGGTTATAAATCCGGTGATGAAATTCGAGCCTATCCACACCAAATATTGGATTGGCATGAAATCATTAATGACCGGACTGAGAATGAAAATTTCGCAATAACCTATTGCCCACTTACTGGCACCGCCATTGGATGGAACCGGGACCTTCAAAACAACACAACCACTTTTGGAGTAAGTGGATTATTGTATAATACCAATTTAATTCCATATGATCGTTATTCTGGATCAAACTGGTCACAGATTGGTCTTGAATGTGTTAATGGAGGATTGAAAGGGGAAAAAGTGGATGTTATTCAAGTGGTAGAAACTACCTGGGGGAATTGGAAAAACATGTATCCTGATACCAAGGTAGTTTCGTTAAACACAGGGCATAGCAGAAATTATGGAACCTATCCCTATGGAGATTATAAAACCAATCATACATTTTTCTTGTTCCCGGTGAGTCCAAAGGATGATCGAATAGCTTCTAAAAAACGTGTATTGGGTGTGATCAATAATAATTCTGTTAAAGTGTATAAGTTTGATAATTTTAGTGGAGGAGTTAGTAGTTTTTATGACCAATTTGATGGCGAGGAAATTATTTTAGCTGGATCAAATATCCGGAATTTCATGGTTGCTTTTTATCCCTTCACAGAGGATGGGGAAAGGTTACAACTTTCAGCTGTTTCTGATAATAGCTCGATTATTTTTGAGGATGAAAATGACAATCAATGGAACATTTTTGGGGAAGCCGTAAACGGACCTCTTGCTGGGTCTAAACTAAAACAACCTGTTTCATTTATTGCTTATTGGTTTTCCTGGAGCGCCTTCTATGATAATGTAGAAATATTTGAGCCTTTGTAAAAAGGTATTTCAAAGTAGTTATATGATTAAGTTGTAAATAAAATAAATTTACAATGAACTAAGTATTCAAAAAACTGGACACAAAAAAATTCTTCGATAGTTTAAGTGCATCTCAAATACAAGAGGTCGAAACAGACATTACCATTGCTCGGAAGGTACGTTTGTTTATTAAACGGGATGACCTATTACATCCCGATATCTCAGGTAATAAAATGAGAAAAATGAAATATAATCTCATTGAAGCCAGGGAAAAGGGATATGATACTTTACTTACCTTTGGGGGTGCTTATTCAAATCATATATATGCTGTTGCTGCCGCTGGAGAGAATTTTGACTTTGATACTATCGGAGTTATTCGTGGGGAGCCTTATGAAAAGTTAAATCCAACACTTTCTTTTGCTAAAGCCAGAGGTATGCGTTTGCACTATTTATCACGTAAGGATTATCAGCAAAAATATTCAGCTGAGAATATTAAGAATCTGGAAAAATCGTATGGATCATTTTATATGTTGCCAGAAGGGGGCACAAATAATCTGGCTGTGAAAGGATGTTCTGAAATCATTGATGAGATAGATCAACCTTTTGATTACATCACTTCAAGTTGCGGAACAGGTGGTACACTGGCAGGTATAATTGCCGGATTAAATGGCGAAAGTAAAGTAATAGGATTCTCCGCTCTCAAAGGGGGTGTTTTTTTTCTTGATGATATTAAACAGCATATCTATAACTATAAGAAAAGAATATATTCTAACTGGCATATCGAGACAGAATTTCATTTTGGAGGTTATGCCAGGCATTCCAGTGAATTGATCAAATTCATTAATACTTTTAAGAGAGAGCATAATATTCCTCTTGATCCGATTTATACTGGAAAGATGTTGTTTGGATTATTTGAAAAGGTTAAAAATGGACACTTCAAACCCAATACTTCCATTCTGGCTATACATACAGGAGGCTTGCAAGGAATTTCAGGTTTCAATATAAGATTCGGTGACTTAATCAAATAGTGATTTTATATCATCAGGGGTAAGATCCTTGAAGAATGTTTCCTCGGTGGTTATCAGCTCGGTGGCAAGCCTGACTTTATGTTTTTGGAGAGAGATGATTTTCTCTTCTACAGTATTTCTGCTTATAAATTTATAAGTAAAAACTTTGTTCTCTTGTCCGATTCTATGGGCTCGATCGATAGCCTGCTGCTCCACGGCTGGATTCCACCAAGGATCCAGTAAAAATACATAATCAGCTTTTGTCAAATTTAATCCCAGTCCACCAGCTTTGAGAGAGATCATAAAAATACGGATGTGTTCATTTTCCTGGAATAAACGTACCTGTGTTTCACGGTCTTTTGTAGAGCCATCCAGATAGGCATACTTTATATGGTTGGAATTTAAATACTTACATAGAATCGAAAGATGTTTTACAAACTGACTGAATATTAAAATTTTATGTCCCTCACTAATTGCATTAGAAATCATTGAAATCACATCATCCAATTTCCCTGAATCTCCCTGATAGTTTTCGTCAACCATTCTAGGGTGATTTGCAATTTGTCTTAGTTTTGTTAAACCCTGCAGGAGTAAGAAGTGTGATCTATTTACTCCATGCTTTTCAATTTCATCAAGGATTTTATTTCGGTAAAATGATTTTGCTTCTTCATAATATTCTTCCTGCATGGTGGACATAGAACAGTATTTCAGGTTTTCAACCTTCTCTGGCAATTCACGAGCTACCTGCGACTTATGTCTTCGAAGAATAAATGGTTTAATAATAGAATTTAATTTCCTGGTTTTTACCTCATCTTTCTTTTTTTCAATAGGGGTTAAAAATTCGTTTTTAAAGAAAGATTGATTTCCAAGCAATCCCGGATTTAAGAAACTCATTTGCGACCATAAATCCATGGTACTGTTCTCTAATGGGGTGCCGGTAAGTATCAAACGGTTTTTTGATTTCAGCTTTCGAACAGCCTTCGAAATATTTGAATTCGGATTTTTTATTGCTTGTGATTCATCTAATATCACATAATTGAAATAAAATTGTGTTAAGATGCTTATATCTAATCTTACAATACCATAAGATGTGAGTATGAGGTCGTATCCCTGAAATCGCTCAACATCTTTATTTCTATTAGTGCCGGTATATACAAGGATTTTTAAATTGGGAGTAAATTTTTTGGCTTCAAGTTCCCAATTATATATTAATGATGTTGGCATGGATAATAAAGAGGCGTGTGCGTTTCCTGTTTCTTTTAACGCCTGTAACATAGCCAGGGTCTGAACCGTTTTTCCTAAACCCATATCGTCTGCAAGACATCCCCCAAATTTATAACTCTTTAAAAACAGCAGCCAATCATAACCTGCTTTTTGATAGGGTCTTAGTTTACCACGAAATGAATTTGCTATTGGTACTTTTTCTACTTTTTTAAAATTTCTAAGATTCTCTAATTTCTGACTCATCGAAACTTTGGCAAGGTCGCCGGATTCGAGATCCTTAACAAGAGAGAGATGGTGCTTTTTAAGAGTATGGGTGGATTGAGATCCATTTTTCTTATGCCCATCATCAATAAATGCAAAAAGTTCTGAATATTCTATCAACCATGATTCAGGAATTACAGCAATTTCACCATTGGGAAGCGTAATCTCATTTCCCTTTAAAAGCATTATTCGTCTTAGTTCATTAAAAGGAATTTCATAGTCTCCAAACCTAACAATAGCATATATGTCAAACCAATCAATATTTTCCTTTATTTCTATTGAAATTGAAGATTTTCCCAGAAAATATTTTTTATGTTCATTTTTTCTTTGCTCAATTAAGAATCCGATATCCTCAAGAGATTGTTTATTCTGATTGATCCATGTAAAAGCCTTTAGTTTGGGAAGTATGGCATTTCCTTTCGACATATCCAGGCCAAGATCATTAAGATAGGAAAGATATTTTTTCTCCTGTTGGTTGTGTCTTGGTATTCTATAAAAAATATAACTGTCTTCTATTTTTCGCATTACCACACTTACAGCAAGGAGGTCACTGGATTTGAATTTGAATGGGCCATAGGAGAAATACAATTCAAAAGCCATATGATTATCATCCTCCAATCCATTATCGATTGGTGAATAACCAGGATCAGAGATGCTGGTTCCTTCCTCTAGTTCGAAGAAACGGAACATTGGTTTAACCGGAAATTTCTCGTTTATAATTTCAAAACCTCTTGCCCATACATCAAAGGTGCCAATTAGGGGAGCCACAAATTTATTATAGTAAGTCTCTTCAATTTTTTTAGGTATTGCAATAAACTTTTTTCGTAAAAAAGGTTGAAGCTTGTGGCCATCAATTTCCTTATTAAATCCATAAAGTTTATCATCAACAATCATCCAGGCAGGTAATTTTGCAGGAAGGTAGGCACCACAATATTGAAATTCTATTTTTTCATTTTGATATTTAATTCTTGGAAAATAGTGTGTATTATCATCATTTCTTATAAAATGAAATAATACACTGGCACGATCTTCCTGCACGTGTATTTGTTTCCAGGTTGGTTCGCCGTCTGTTCCCATTTCAAAAAGCATTTTGCCTTTCATTAAGGCAAACACTTTTGCTTTCTTTTTCTCAATATACTCGCTTATCTCAGCCTGCAGGTTGGTATCGGGATTTTCAGACCTATATAGTTTGTAGAAAAAATCCGCAGGTTTTAGTCGCGTATTATTGAATTTTCTAAGTATGACATCCTGATAGATTGAATCGATAAGTGAAATGATTTTGTAATCGTTTTCATCTAATTCACTTTGGAATTCAGGAGCATTGGCAGCAGAGATATTCTGGTTTTGAAGAGTTAACTTACCATTCACATCTTTTTGCACAGCGAAAGATTCAATCAAATACCCCAGAAATTCATGCTGGTATATTGAGTAAATAATCTGGAACGGTTTGGACGTTGAAACTTTCATTTTAAATTAGACCGACTTGCAATTTAAATGAAAATACGCCAATAATCACATGATTTATATCATATTATAATCTATTAAGAAGGATTTTTGATTAATTTTATTTTTCTAATGCAAGTAGATTCCTAATAGTTGGAGGATTAACCTGATTGCTAATATGTATATTTTTAAATTATCAGATGCGAAGAATATTTAAATATATAGCCCTAATCTTTTTTCTAGTGTCTGGAGTTTTATTGCCGGAGTATGCAGTTTCTCAATTTCTTGGATACAAGTTGATGTATAATCGGAAAAAAGCTCATATCCCATTTGAGCTATATAATAATCTGGTTGTGATACCTTTAAAATTAAATGGAGTTGTTCCATTGAATTTTGTGGTTGATACCGGGGTGCGGTCTTCGATAATAACTGAGAAATTAATTATCGATATATTAAAACTTCCATATAGTCGAAAAATAACAGTAAACGGTCCTGGCGATAATATCATATTAGAAGCATATGTAGTTAATAGTGTCGATATTGTTCTGGAAGGAGCAATAGGGAGCGAACAGTCTATTCTTGTTCTTGAAGAAGATTATCTGCAATTGAGAAATTACCTTGGTACTGAAGTTCACGGCTTAATAGGATTTGATATATTCAATAGGTTTATTGTTGGCTTTGACTATTCTAAAAGAGTGATGACCCTTCATGAACCCAAGAATTTTAAGCCACCTCGAAAATACGCTGAGGTTCCAATGGCGGTTGAAGATACCAAACCGTATATTTTTGCTAAAATTCAAATGAATGATACTACGATGCTGTATGCAAAACTTATGGTAGATTCCGGGGCAAGCCATGCTATTATGTTAAATGCTGATTCTCATGAAAGTATATCAGTACCACCAGCCCATATCAAGACTCAAATTGGTCGTGGATTGGGGGGGCCTATATTGGGTAAGATAAGTATTATAAAATCTTTGGAATTTGACAAATTCGAGTTCTCGAATGTTGTGGTGTCATTTCCGGAACCGGAATTTTATCCGGATAGCATTGGTCTGGTATACCGAAATGGAACGATTGGTGGGGAACTTTTATCAAGGTTCAAAGTAATATTTGATTATTTTAATAAAAAAATATACTTCAAAAAGACTTCTGACTATAGAAAGGGATTTGGATATAATATGAGTGGTATAACTGTTGTTGCTGAAGGTGAAGAATTAACCAATTTTAAAATCACCGATATCAGGAAAGGAAGCCCAGCAGAAAAAGCTGATATTAGAGTAGATGATTTTATCACCAATTTAAACGGAGTTGATATCGACAAAGTGACGCTTAGCGATATGTATAAATTATTTAATTATAAGCACAACAAGAAGATCAGATTAACAATTGAAAGAGATGGCAAGTTGATTCAGAAAGTATTCCGGTTAGAAGATCACCTTGTCAGTTATTAATTTCAGTTTTCGTTCAACCTGAATTCAACTTCAACAACTATTTTTTGTGGTTTGTCAGAGTCAGCAGTAGAAACCAACTTCCATTTTGGGCCTTCTTTAATCAATCTAACGGCTTCCTCATCACATGATTTCATAAGAGATTTAATAACAAGGCAGTCAATTGGAAGACTATCAGATGATATTGAACATTGTACGATAACAGTTCCTTCAACTTCATTTATACGAGCATCTTCAGGATATTTTATTGAATCAGACAAATACTGCTCGTAATCCTCAAATCCATCAGCCGGTTCAGGGACTATTAAATCTTGCCTCCCCTCACTGAGTTCAACACCTGATAATTCCGGACTTGCAGATCTTGCTAATCTTTCTTTGGATTGCTTTTTAACTGGTTGGGTTGAAAGGTCTTCCGTTACTGAAAATTCTTGAGGAATAGCTGTTACTGATTCATCAATTTCCAGATTATAGTCTATTTCTTCCTCTGAAACCGGTTCTGGCTCAATACTTAATGTCTTTATTTCAATCTTTTCTTCAGACAGGGTTTGCATGTCAATACCTGATTCTCCTTTAATATCAGTCTCCTGTGATTGAGGAATAACATCCTGTTTTATATCAGCAGGTTTTAAACTTTCCTGATCCTCAGCCGGCATTTCTTTTACAGCCGGCAGAGATATATTTCCGGAATCGGTTTTTTGAACAATTTCTTCAATAATTTTTTCTTCAGGATATTCAGTTTGTTTATTTTCAATATTATCTTGTTTGAGAGAAATGTTTTCCTGATTAGAAATTGTATCTATCCGTGTAGCTAGAAAATATATAATAGAAGATGCGATTGCGAATACGAGTATCGCCGCAGCCGACCGGTACATCCATGTGTAGGTATTCTTTTTCGTAGTTGATCTTGTATGAATTAACGTATCTAGTTGATCAAGATCACTAATAATATTTTCAGGTTTATGAGATCCCAAGCCTTCAAGTGCTTCTTCCAGAAAAGGATCCTCAAGAGATTCCTTTTCTATTGCATGTTCTTCGCTGGAAGAGGATTTTCCCTTTAGATATTTTTTTAGACCATCCAGATCCTGATGACTGCTATGTTTTTTCTTTTTGACCATATCAATTTTCCATGCAGTTTTTTAAATTTCTTTTCCCATTCTGAATATAACTTTTTACTTTTTTTAATTCAAAATGAGTAACAGCCACAATTTCTTTATAACACTTTTCCTTTAAATAAAACAATTCAACACATCGTTTTTGTTCACTGGATAATTGATCCAGGCAATTTTTAAGCTTATCAGTTTTAGTGTTAAGTATTGTTTCATCAATATGATTCATTTCTATCTCAGATTCCATAAAAAAAGATTCAGAATCTTCGGGCTCTATGTTTGTACTTTGATGATATTTTTTATTACGCAATTGCATAAGGCAATAATTTCTTGCAACAACATATATCCAGCTTTTGAAATGTTTAACCTCCTTTTCTCCCAACTCATTTATTATTTTTTCAAAGATCTGCATAACTGCGTCCTTTCCATCATCACGATCTTTTAAGTATTTTAAGCAAACCCCATATACCAGATGTGCATATCTCTTATACAAGATGCCGATTATTTCCAGATCATGAGACTTAAGATAAAAATCAAGCAACTCTTCATCTGTCTGGTTGTTTTTTTGTTTTCTATTTAAATGCAGCATCTACTGGAACTATCATTGCTCCTACGAATTAAGGAAGTTTTAATTAATTTATGAAATCAAATTTTTTATTTTTTTAACAGCCTGAAAATGAGCAGGTTAAAATAATTTATTAAAAATAAAAAATAATTTTTATGGAATTTTAGCCTCGCCTTCATCTTAATATAAAAAATTTGAAAATTATGAAAACTTCAATGATTGTTATTTTAATGATAGTTCTGAGTTCCTGGTCCAACCGATTGGTTGAGATGAAAACTATTACAGGAACAGTTTATTCGGGTGATAATGGGAATACGTTAAACGGTGTTCTTGTTAAAGTTAAAAACTCGACAACACAGGCTTATTCCGATAAGTCTGGAGCTTACAGCGTATCTGTTCCCGGTTCTGAGTCTATTCTTGTATTCAGTCTAAATGGATATAATACACAGGAAATAAGTACAAAAGGGAGAAGCATTATAGATGCTTATTTATACACACATGTGATCAAAAAGCATGAACCTGTGACCCACAAGCGGATTAAGGAAGACTATAGACACGCAATTATGCCTTCATTGGCAGAATCATCGGCTTACGACATGTCCAGTGGAACCGGATATTATCAGGAAAGTGAAGTTCATCCTTCTTTTAATACCGAAGAGTATAGCACCATAAATGAAAATATCTTCCATGATCCAACAAGAATACCACTATCTACTTTTTCAATCGACGTAGATGCGGCTTCTTATAGTAATATCAGAAGGTTTATAAATTCCAGTCAATTACCTCCGAAAGATGCTGTTAGGATTGAAGAAATGATTAATTACTTTAACTACGATTATACATTACCATCAAAGGATGATCCTTTTTCTATAAATACTGAAGTAGCTACCTGTCCCTGGAACGAACAACATTACCTAGTTCATCTTGGTCTTCAAGGGAAACAAATACCAACGGACGATCTCCCTCCTTCAAATCTCGTTTTTTTATTAGATGTATCTGGCTCAATGAACCAAGCTAATAAACTTCCGTTGTTAAAGTCAGCTTTTAAAATGCTTGTAGAGAATTTAAGAGCTGAGGATAAGGTTTCCATCGTAGTTTATGCTGGTGCAGCAGGGATGGTTCTGGAACCAACTTCGGGTGATAAGAAAGGAAAAATATTTGCGGCACTTGATCAACTACAGGCAGGCGGTTCAACGGCAGGAGGTCAAGGGATAAGATTGGCGTATAAAATTGCCAGACAGAATTTTAAGAACAAGGGGAATAACCGAATTATATTAGCCACGGATGGTGATTTTAATATAGGAGAATCAAGCAATGCGGCGATGGAACGATTGATTGAGGAAGAGAGAAACTCAGGTGTTTTCCTTACAGTATTAGGATTTGGTATGGGGAATTATAAGGATTCTAAAATGGAGATCCTTGCGGACAAGGGTAATGGCAACTATGCTTATATCGACACAATATTAGAAGCTAAAAAAGTATTGGTAAATGAATTTGGAGGAACCCTTTTTACCATAGCTAAGGATGTTAAGATTCAGGTTGAGTTCAATCCTGAAGTTGTTCAGGCTTATCGGTTAATAGGGTACGAAAATCGCAAATTGAAAGATGAGGATTTCAATAATGATAAAAAGGATGCAGGAGAATTGGGATCAGGACATACAGTCACCGCTTTATATGAGATCATTCCTATAGGAGTAAGAGATCAATTTACCGGATCAATTGATCCTTTAAAATACCAGAAAGCTCCTAAATCAGATAAGAAATTTGGAAGCGAAATGATGACAGTAAAACTGAGGTATAAAGAACCTGATGGTGAAACCAGTAAGCTTCTGTCAGAAGCCATCCAGCATGAAGTTTCCAGATTTGAAGCCACTTCTGATAATTTCAGGTTCTCAGCTTCTGCAGCAGCATTTGGAATGTTATTAAGAGATTCCGAATTCAAAGGAGAAGCATCATATCAATTGGTAATTGAATGGGCTAATGCCTCCAAAGGAACAGATCCGGAAGGCTATCGTGCTGAGATGATTGGCCTCCTTGAAGCTTCGAGATTATTAACAAATAGTTGATATTAGTTTTAAGTATCTGAGTAAAAGCCGGGACATTCATCCTGGCTTTTTTATATGAAATACAACAAGTCCGCCATTAAAATTTATTGCTTAGTCTTTGAGACTGATCCAGAAGTATATGTCTTTAAGCAGTTCGTGATAGAGTACTATTAAGGAAGATAGTTCTTTTTAGACCTGGATTTCTCCACCAGTTTTTCCAGACCATAGACGACAGGATTACCAATGAATTTTGCTCCCGTTATTAAATTACGTTTAAACAGTGTTTCTTTTTTATCCGAAGGAAAAGCAGCATCTATAGCTTTTTCGAATATATAACCTACCGGATTCCCAACTTTTAACAGGATGTCTACAGATTTTTCTGTTGTCATTTTTTTCAATAGGGAGGTAATATTTGCTACAATGTGAGAGGTTATACTTTTTGCTGTAAGTATTATAAATCTTGCAGATGGATATAGCTCTTTATAACTTTTTACATAGGTTTTGGAACAATAATTTTCAGTGATAAGGGCTACCCTTGTTGTTAATGCTGCGTTAATTAAACCATCAGCCATTGATATCATTATCTTATCAAAGAACGGGATATTTTTTATTCCTTCAGATGCAAGTTTTGAAAAGACTTCTTCAGTAGCGTACTCTGCAGCTTCTGATCCACCAATGACCATTGAATAATATACTTGCTTTGCTATTTTCCAAACATCGCGATTTGATACCCTTCCATTATAAAGAACAAAAAGATCTTTTACCATGGAAACACTGGAAGATAATATGAGTAGGGCATCAATGAAACCGTTTTGAACTACACCAGTTCTATAAAATACCTGTCCCACATATTTTTTGCGGATATTTTCTGACTCAGCATTAAGAATTTTAATCGTCTTATCATAATCTTCCCTGGTTGCAGAAAGACTATTTACTTCAATTTTTTTGGCTAGTAGGAAAGGATTCTTTTTAAAGTTATTAACCCTTTTCTCAATAAGACGCATTTCATGATCCGGATTAGTTACAGGGGAGGGATTTACCGGAATAGAAAGGATCTCTATGATCGGGATTAAAATATAATATATAGATGCAATACCTATTAATATTATGGAAACGATCGCCAAAACAGGGTGAATCGTATTCAGGTAAGTATAGAATGCAATGAATTCTTTTATAACAAAGAAAAGCAGGAAGAAGGCAAGAAAATAAAATATTCTTTTAATAAACTTAAACATAGTTATGTAAAGGGGATCTTCTCTTAAAGACGAAAAAAAAAATATTTAGTTAAGAAACCAATGTTTTTTTAGAACGTTAATATCAATACTAAACCACTCCCTGAATCATGTTAGCAAATACAGAACATGCCAAAGGACGTTCCTTTTCAAAAATTTTCGGGCGTCATAAGAAATTCAGAAGAAAGGGCCATTTTACAGACAAATTCGAACCGGTAAAAAGAGTTATCCTTTTGATATTTATCGTTTTAATTATCGTGGTGGTGGGTACCACGATTGGTCTTTTTTAGGTACATTTATAGAAGATCATTCGCTATATTGGCCAATTCAGATCGTTCCCCTTTTTCAAGGGTAATATGAGCGTATACCGGATGGTTCTGAATCCTGTCAATTAAATAACTTAATCCATTACTTTGTGAATCAAGATATGGTGTATCTATCTGATAAATATCACCTGTAAAGATAATCTTTGTATTTTCACCAGCCCTTGTAATAATCGTTTTGATTTCATGCGGAGTAAGATTCTGCGCTTCATCAACAATGAAACAAATATTTGAAAGGCTTCGTCCCCTAATGTAAGCAAGTGGTGTAATCATCAATTTATCACTATTGACCATATCATTTAGTCGAGAATATTCCTTATCCGATTCCTTATATTGATTTTGGATGAATTTTAAATTATCCCATAAAGGCTCCATATATGGATTCAACTTTGATTTGATATCTCCGGGGAGGTAACCAATATCCTTATTACTAAGTGGTACGATTGGCCTTGCTAAATAAACCTGTTTGTATTGTCGTCTTTGTTCTAGGGCCCCTGCGAGTGCTATCAATGTTTTGCCGGTACCAGCGACACCCTGTAGGGTTACCAGTTTAATTTCAGGATTGAGTATTGCATGAATTGCAAAAGTCTGTTCAGCATTTCTAGGTTTGATTCCATATACCGGTCGCTTTTCAACTTTTTCAATAACTTTATTTAAGGGACTATAATAACCCAAAGCCGAGTTTTTAATACTTTTTAAAATAAAGAAATGGTTATTAGTGGGTTTCTTTCTTTTCAGTACATCTTTAACATCGCAGGATCCCTTCTCATACAATTGGTTAATTACTTCAGGAGATACGTTATTGATAACCAGCTTGCCAGTATATAGGGAGCTAACATTTTTTATTTTTCCAGTCTCATAATCTTCTGCTGTAAGATTCAATGATTTGGCTTTGATCCTCAGGTTGACATCTTTCGTTACCAAGATCACTTTTTTGCGAGGAAGTTCATGTTGTAAATTTAAAGCAGCATTTAGAATTTTATGATCTGCTTTCTTCTCATCAAAAATCTCTTCCGCATCAAGACTTTTTTTGAGTGGCGAGCTCATTAATACTTTAAATTTCCCTTTATCTTTTCCGTTCAAAGGAATCCATTCCTGCAATTTATTGCCTTTTGACAAATCATCAATCAAGCGTATAAATTCCCTGGCTTCAAAATTGATGGTATCGTTCCCCTTTTTAAAATTATCTAACTCTTCCAGAACAGTTATTGGAATTCCAACATCATGTTCCTGAAAATTTAAAATGGCATCATGGGAATATAGAATTACTGATGTGTCGAGTACAAATATCTTTTCGTTTTTTAATGACTTCGCCATTTTTAAATCTCTCTTTCTTGTCCTAAATGTTTTTTTGCCTGTAGATATCTTCATCTTCTCTTGCCTCAATCTCTAATATATTTGCCAATACTAGCCAAACGAGAGTTTTTGATGCAACACTATTATTTATGGTAGCGATTTCAGAAAACTTTGACAAAGTTATTTCATTATATTGACCTAAGTAATTCATTAGGATTTTTTCTTTTTTGCCCAGGTATACTTTTTGGTCTTTGATCAGCTCTCTTTTTTTTAAAATCTGAACCATTTCACGGCTGGCCTGGATACTCCTGTCCTTTACCCTCAGGTATGCTTTTTTTTGATTTCCCAAAGCACTCTCGGTTACAAAATGAGGTTTGTTTTTACTTTCAAAGATAGAATAATTAAGTACTGCTCGTTTTTCACTCAATGGGACAATATCGATGTTATAATCTATATCAGGGATACAGTAATTTTTAATAGCTTGGTTGAGTATATATAGGTCTTCCTCTTTGTTTTTTATGCCGGTTACTTCGCCATTATCGTCCACACCTATTAAAAGGTTACCTCCATTAGTGTTTGCAAAGGCAACTATTTCCTTTACGATTTTTTCTGGAAAATTCGCCTTTCTTTTAAATTCAAGGCTTTCATTTTCCCCTTTCAATACCATCCGATTTATTGTGCTGATGTCCATTCAATCAAAATGAAAATAACTCATAAAAATTCGAATTATTGACATGTAAAATAACTAAAAAATAAAATGATTTTTATAGGTTTTAATCCAGTTCTTCTTCGTTTTCTATTTTAAACATACTGCTTAGTAAATCTTTAAATTGAGTTCCTGAGACAATATGTTGTTTACTAAGAAGGCTGTTTTCTGATAAACCATGTAAAGCAAATTCCATCAGAAACAACTGAGTTATTTCATCTGCAGAAGGATGATACTTCTCGATCAGGATTTTAAGACCAGGTACTTTCAACAGCATTTTTTGGTATACTCCATTTGTGCAATCATTTAAAAGGTCAATTTCGTTTCCTTCCCCAAACCAGTCAGTTATTTTTTTATAAGGATTCTCTGTTTTTTGTTTTCTCATTATATCAGGATCCGGAAAGTATTCTTTGAAGTGGTAGCGGATTGCTTTTCCAATAAGGTCCTGTGCTACAATTGTTGGCCCTTCCTGCTCTCCCTCATAAACCAATTCAATTTTTCCAGTGATAGCAGGTATTATACCTGAGAGGTCCGAAATCCTTATTACAGCCTTTTCTTCATGATTTATCAGGGTTCTTCTTTCAGCACAACTTATTAAATTTTCGTATGCAGATATTGTCAATCTTGCAGATACACCACTTTTGGGATCGACATATTCACTTTCACGGGCCTCTATGGCTATTTGTTCAATAAGGTCTTTCGCCAGATCATTAACCTTTATGCGTTTTTTCTGCTCCTCTTTAATACTAGCCTCTTGTTCAGTAATTTTCTTTCCTATTTCTATATTTTTCGGATAGTGAGTTATGATCTGACTATCGATTCTATCTTTCAAAGGCGTAACGATTGCTCCCCTGTTAGTATAATCCTCAGGATTGGCTGTAAAAACGAATTGGATATCCAGGGGTAAGCGTAGTTTAAATCCACGTATCTGAATATCCCCTTCCTGAAGAATATTAAACAATGCGACCTGAATTCTGGCTTGAAGATCAGGCAATTCGTTGATTACAAAAATTCCACGATGCGATCTTGGAATCAAACCATAGTGGATTACTCTTTCATCGGAATAAGGAAGTTTTAATGCGGCAGCTTTTATTGGATCTACATCGCCAATTAGATCGGCTACTGAAACATCTGGTGTTGCCAGTTTTTCAGTATATCTTTCATCGCGGTGTAACCAACGTATCGGTGTTTGATCTCCATGCATCTTGACCACATCCTGCCCTTGTCTTGTTATCGGGTTGAATGGATCATCATGTAATTCAGATTCTTCAATGATAGGAATGTATTCATCTAATAATTCAACCATTAGGCGGGCTATCCTTGTTTTTGCCTGTCCGCGTAAACCAAGAAAATTTATATTATGCATCGATAAAATCGCCCTTTCTATGTCAGGAATTACTGTTTCTTCATAACCCCATATTCCTTTAAATGGATTAGAGCCCGAAGTAAGTTGATGAATGAGGTTTTCCCTCAGTTCCTTTTTTACAGATTGTGGATTATATCCTGCTTTCCGAAGCTCTTGTAATGTCTTAATTGATAGTAGACTTTTCGAAGGAATTTCTCTGTACATCATGAGATATTAAAATGTTTTCTTTCTGTTTTTTCTATAATCTTCAAATACAAGATGTCCCAGACCCTTTAAACTCGAGTAATAGGCACTCCCCTGATTAACTTTTGTAAATTCATTAACAAACTGTTTTAAATAAGGATCTGTAGCGATCATAAAAGTTGTAATTGGAATCTTGATTCTTTTGCATTGGCTGGCCAGGTCAAGTGTTCTGTTGATGATTTTTCTGTCCAGTCCATAACTGTTTTTATAATACTTAATCCCTTCCTTTAAACAAGTTGGTTTGCCATCTGTTATCATGAAAATCTGTTTGTTTGGATTTTTCCGTCTTCTCAACAAATCCATACTTAGTTCAAGTCCGGCCACTGTATTGGTATGATATGGGCCAACTTCCAGATAGGGCAGATCTTTTATTTCGATTTGCCAGGCATCATTGCCAAAAACGATAATATCAAGAGTATCTTTCTTATAATTTCTGGTAATCAATTCGGCCAGGGCCATAGCTACTTTTTTTGCCGGGGTTATTCTGTCTTCCCCATAAAGTATCATCGAATGACTGATATCAATCATCAGTACAGTCGAGGTTTGTGTTTTATATTCAGTTTCAATAATCTCGAGGTCTTTTTCCATCAGGATGAAATCATTAATACCCTGGTTTATTTGAGCATTTCGAAGAGAATCTGTGATAGATATTTGCTCAATGGCATCTCCGAATTCAAAATTACGTTGATCCGTTCCTGGATCATCCCCGATACCACCATGAAAAGTGGAATGATTCCCTTTTTTGGATTTTTTTAGCTTGCCAAAAATCTCTTCAAGGGCGTTTTTACGAATCGATTGTTCGCTTTTCGCGGTAAGTTTAAGACTTCCAGTTTTAATATCTTCACGAAGGTATCCCTTGGACTTAAGATCTTCTATAAAATCACCCATGCCATATTTATCATCAGTTACCATGTACTTCTTGTCGAGCTCATTCATCCAACTTATGGCTTCAGAAACATTACCAGAGGTGATTAGTAAAAGCTGCATAAACACATTTAGCAAATAGTCAAAACTATTTTGAGCTTCTTTCTTTGGGGGAATATATTTACTGAATCTATAACCTTTCATATAAAGTAAGGTGATCTTTTAATCCACGAGAAAAGAGAAAATGCAATGGCTTGATAATAAAACGAAAAGCTACTTTAATTGTTTAAAATTTCCTGATGACCAACTCTGATGGATTTTGAAAGATCTTTTTTAATTTTAGTGATGATTTTGTCAATAAGAAGCCAGCTTATTATACTATTGAAGTATACGATTCTTATAATTGCCTCATATTTTTACTTTGTGCATATCCAGTATTTCATGATAATAATCTTCATACATTGGAAGGATATTGTCAAGGCTGAAATCATAAGCACGCTTTAGGGCCCCTTCTTT
>Ga0316187_10000603_pt1 | contig 28912 bp, 26 predicted proteins | sample CroRivburrow1_MG_FD_204927 | JGI IMG/M metagenome (GOLD analysis project Ga0316187, IMG submission 204927) | Coastal sediment microbial communities from Maine, United States - Cross River worm burrow 1 | ecosystem: Environmental > Aquatic > Marine > Coastal > Sediment | place: USA: Maine... | reverse complement strand
GACACCCGGACGGTTGTGTCGATTCTCCTGCAGATCTGCGAGGGTCTCGACTTCGCCCACACACGCGGGATCGTCCACCGTGATATCAAACCGTCCAACATCAGGGTGCTCGAGGACGGCACCGTCAAGATCATGGATTTCGGGATTGCGAAATCCCTCGAGGGCGGCACAAAGCTGACCCAGACCGGGATCGCTCTCGGCACCGCGGGCTACCTCGCCCCCGAGCAGATCCAGGGCGGATCCGTCGACCCCCGCACCGACATCTTTGCCTTTGGTGTCGTGGCCTACGAGCTCGTGACAGGAAAGCGCCCCTTTCAGGGCGCGTCGCTTTCCAATGTTCTCTATCAAATCCTGAACGACGAACCCTTGCAGCCCTCGGATCTCACCGACGACTGTTCTCACGATCTGCAGGCCATCATCCTGAAATGCATGGCAAAGGACCCCGACGATCGATTCCAATCGATCCGAGAGATCCTCGAAGCGCTACGGGCGGTGCCCGGGGCCGTCGGGAGTGAGGGCGAGTCGATGGTCGAATTGACGACCGGGGTGCTTCGAATCGCGGTCTCGAACATGGAACCGAGTTTCACCGACGCCGAGCCGCCGACGAGGGATCTTTCGGCCGCCGGCCTCGACAACGATGAGACCGAACAGGTGCCGTCCGGTGGGTTGATCACCGAGCTGACCCGAACACCCGAGATCGAAGAGGAGGAGTCCAACCGTCGCCGCAGCCCGGTGATGTTGATCTTCCTCCTGCTGTTGTTGCTGGTTCTGGCATCGGGCGCGACCCTCTACCTGTCGCGTGATGTCCAGGATTTCGTTTTCGGGTCGGAAGGGCCACCGTGGATTCCCACTGCCACACCGACGCCGACCGCAACTCCGACCGCGACCCCGGAACCGACCTCGACCCCGACCGCGCTTCCCTCCGAAACGCCTTCCCCGGAGCCCACACCGACTCCTGCTCCAGTCACGGTTCGCCTGCACGTCGATCCTCCCGCATGGGTCACGGTCGACGGACGGGCCTTCGGTGGCGACGACAAGACCAGCGGGGGTCCGCTGGTGCTGCTTCCGGGCAAGCACAGCTTCACGGTCTCCGTGCCCGATTTTCCCAAACGAACCTTCAGTCGCGATGTTGACGCCTCCACCCGGACCATCGTCCTCAATCTCGACCTGGGGATGCTGACCGTCATGGGCGATCCTGCCATCCGACTGCCGGGTGGGGAGGTGTTCCTCGACGGCGACAAGATCGGCACTTTGCCTCTGATTCGCAAGAACGTGCAAACCGGTCAGCACGAGCTCGTGGTGCGTTGGCCGGACTCGGAAAAGACCTTTCGCAGAACCGTCGAAATCCTCCCGGTGCCGGCGCAGCTTCGGTTGACCGTAGCGCCGGGCGGCGGGTGATGATCGGAGGAGGAGGTTAGAGAGTTAGAAGGTTAGAAGGTTAGAAAGTCAGAAGGTTAGAAGGTTAGGGGGTTTCCGGCGAGAAGGTCAGACCAGCGGCCGCTCGGCCCTCAATTCTAACTCTTCACCTCTCACCTCTCACCTCTCACCTCCTCACCGTCTGACTTTCTAACCTTCTATCCTTCTAACCCTCTCACCTCTTCAGCCCCCTCCGCTCTTGCGGCGAACCACGCATAACCGGTAGAGTGATGTCCATGATCAGGAAAGCCGCGCTCGTTTTTTGTCTACTCGCCTGCCTCGGCGCCGCCGTTCCCGGCTCGGGCCAGGAGAGTGTTGCGACTCCCAGTGAAGAAGCGGCCATTCAGGCATTCCGTCAAGGGTCCTTCTCGCGCGCCGTGGAACTCTACCGTCAGGCCCTGCAGGAGACGGACGACGCCTCCCATCGAGCCCGCCTTCACATCAACATCGGCTGGACGCTTTTCGCCCTGGGGCGCGAGTCCGAGGTCCAGACTCACCTTCGCGCCGCCCTCGTCGAAGATCCGAATCTGACGCTCCTGCCCGATTACTACACCCGGGAATTCATCGACCTTTTCGACCGGGCGCGGATGCGGGGCATCACGGATGAGCCCGCGACGCCACCGCCCGATCTCGAGTCGACCGTGATGGGGATCGAGATCCGGATCGAGGATGGGAAAGACCTTGAAGGCGCCCTCTCCGATGTCGACCAACTCCTCTCCACCTATCCCGAGGACGGACGGCTGATCCCGCTGCGAACCGAAATTCTGCGCGGCCTGGGACGCGACCAGGAAGCGGATGATCTGTTGCGCACCTACGGCGGGAGCGTCGTTTCCGGGATCTACGCCGATCGGATGTCCATTCCCGATCTGATTCTCAGAGCCAATCACCTCCTTGAGGAGGGTGATAGCACCACCAGCCTCGACCTGCTGCGCGAGGCCGTCTCCCGACAACCGAGTAATGTGGCGGCGCTCGAACTCATGGCCGAAGCGGCGCAGCGGAGCGGCCAGTGGGAAGAAGCCGAGTTCGCTCTCAAATCCGCCCTGGGGATGCAGCCCGACAACGTCGGTCTTCAGCTTCGACTCGGAGAGGTCTATATCGCCGAGAACGAGCTGTCTGCGGCCCGCGACGTCTTCCGTGAGATCACCGAGCGATCACCGCATTCGGACCGTGGCTGGGCCGCACTCGGTCTGCTCGAAGCCCGTCTCGGCAATCACGAGCGGGCCCTCGCCAACCTGGATCGTGCCATCGAGGAGAATCCGCTTCTCCCCGAGGTCCAGCTCGCACGCGGCGAACTCCTGCTGGCGAACGGCGCGGCCGACGCCGCGTACGCGGCCCTGAAGTCGGCCGCCAACCTGCTGCACGATGACCCTCAGCTCGAGGCCCGGCTCGGGCAGGCGCTCCTCGCCAAGGGACGACATGAGGAGGCCCTGACACACCTGCGGACGGCGCTGGCCGGAGGATTCCACCCCGATGACGTCGAACGCGCTTTCGCGTTGGCCCTCGCGCTCAACGGCCGTCACGCCGAAAGCGAGCGGGTTCTCACCGAGTCCGGGATCGCCGACAACAACGACACCGAGGTCATCCGCGGTCTCTTGATGCTCCAGCGGTCGAGCTATGAGGCTGCCGAGGAGATTCTGCGCCCGGTCGCCGAAGCTCGATCCAACGAGGCAAAAATCCTCAACATCTTTGCCGCCACGCTTTACAACCAGACCCGGTACGAAGAAACGCTGGCCTACCTCGAGGGCGCCGAGGAGCTGGACAGATCCATCGAGGGGATCGCGGCGAACCTGTCCGTGGCGAAGGCGGCGCGAACCGCCGAGCTCCTCGCCGAGAACGCCGCCACCGTCAAGGCCGCGCCGACGAAGTAGCGGGAAGGCGCGAGAAGCCAGGCGCTTTCATCGCTGGAAATCAATGCTCTTGAAGAACGTCGCCATCTGCCTTGCGACGTCCTCGGGGCGGTGGCTTTCCTCGTAGACGGAGCGAGCGGCCCGGCATCGATCCCTCCATCCGGCTCCACCGACACCTGCCAGCAATCTCGCGAGATCGGCCGGCGCAGACGATCCCGGTGTGAGCCGTGGTGCCGCGATTTCCGGCCACTCGAGGAACTGGCGAATGCCTCCGACGGCAACAGGAACCCCGCAGGCGAGAAAGCGGAGGGCCGCGGCCGAGGTCTCGCCGGCGGACGGGGTGCGAAACACGACTCCGAGATCGGCGGCGGCTGGGAGACCCGGGAAGAGTTCGGGCTCGATCCAGTCCGTGACCAGCAGGCGACCGGCCATGCCCGTACGATCCGCCGCGCTCCGCAAGGGGGCAATCCCCTCGCCTTCTCCCACAACCACGAATCGAACCGAGACACCGGCCCTGTTGGCCGCTGAGACGCCCGTGAGAATCTCCTTGATGCCCTTTGCCGGGGTCAGAAACCCGAGGTGCATGAGGACAACCTCGTCGGGCGTCAGGCCCAACCGTGAACGAAACCCTGCCCGATCGGTCGGACTCGGGTCGCCGACCGCCAGCCCCACCCGTCCGACGGTGGTGCCGGGGTGCTCGCTCCGTACGAGATCTTCGGCCCATTGGGAGTGAACGAGCACGGCCTGCGCGTCCTCGAGGAAAGGTCGACGGGCGGGGAAAAGAAAGGGATCGAGGTGGCCGTGATGGCCCACCCTTCGAGCCGCTGCGAGAGCGATCCCGGCCTCACCGTGTGCCGTCAGGAGACTTTCGGCCAGAGCCTCTTCGTCGCCTTGAGTGGTGGTCGATTCCACCAGCAGGTGATGGAGCACCGCATCGTGAAGGACGACGACGAGGTTCCTCGATGTCCGGAGGCGATCCAGAAACCACTCGTGATACGGGTTGTTTCCCAGATGAACGACGACGATCTCGCCCGCTTTCGCGGTTGTGTCGGTTGGAACGAGCTCGATTTCCTCCGGCCAATCCGCCGGGGGCGACCAGCCGGGCGGTCGTACGACCCTCAACCTAGCAAGCCTCCCGAGTTCCGGAAGAAGTTCCATGGCGTAGTCCGCGACCCCGGAACGGATCGGGGGCAAGGGGGAGAGCCAGAGGATTTCGAGATCGTCGCCGTTGAGTTCCACCATTGGATTCTACTCCCGCCGCGGCCGCGGATCCTTCGAGACCTACCGCCGTTTTCGACCATCGAGCTCCCGGCGAGGTATGATGGAGGCCGTGCGCGCCTTTCGGGTCATCCTGACGATTCTCTACGCCTCCTACTTAACCAATGTTGGGTTGCTGTTGATCTTGCTGCCCTGGTCGAACGGGTGGTCGCGTCTCGTTCTCACCATCTCACCACAGATGGGCGCCCTCCTCGATTCCCCGGTTCTCCGCGGCGCTGTGAGCGCGTTCGGATTTCTCCATCTGGCTTTGCTCATCGCCGAGCTCCTGGCTCCGGGCCGCCTTTCCGACACCCAATGAGGATGCAGGTACTCCACAGCCTTGATCGCGACTCACCTCGGGGGTAGACTCGAAGCATGGGGGGACGGGTTCTCATCGTCGATGACGAGGCCTATATTCGTCGAATTCTGGCCTTCAAGCTCGAGTGTGCCGGCTACACGACCTTCGAGGCACCGTCGGCTGAGGCGGCCGAAAGCGTGCTCGAGGCCAACGACGTCGACCTGATGCTCCTGGATATCGGGCTCGCGACGCCCACCAACGGCTTCGATCTCGCCGCACGGTTGCGCCGAAACGCCCGTACGGAACGACTCCCCATCATCCTTCTCACGGCCCGGGGTTTCGCATCCGATGTGCTCCGAGGACGGGAGGTGGGGGCCGCCGGCTACATCACCAAACCGTTCTCCACCGACGATGTGATCGGCCGTGTCCGAGCGATCCTGGGAAGTTAGTCGGCTCGGGATTTGACCTCCGCCCTCGTGCCACGTAGGCTCTGCGCCGGAGATTGAATGGCACACTCGACCCTTATGATCGAAAAACGGAAACTCTGATGCGCAGCTGGGTTCCCTGGCTCACGGCTCTCGTGGTGGTGGTGGCCGATCGGTTCACCAAGATGGCGGTTTTGGACCGCCTGGAGCACGGCAGCTGGCACCACGTATTCCCCGGTCTCACCATCAGCCACGTCCGTAATCCCGGGATCGCCTTCAGCCTCTTTGCGGATGGCGGACCGTTCACGCGGATTGTGCTCCACCTGGTGATCCTCACCGCTGTGGTCGTGATCGCATGGATGGTGGTTCGCCACGGTCGCCACCGGGTTCTCTCGGGGATCGCCTTCGGGCTCGTTCTCGGCGGCGCGGTGGGCAATCTCATCGATCGCGTACTCTACGGTTGGGTGCTCGATTTCATCTACGTCTGGATTCGTATCGGCGGTCGCACCTGGTCGTGGCCGGACTTCAACATCGCCGACAGCGCCATCACCACCGGTGCCATCCTGCTCATCCTCATCGAGTTCGTGCGCCCCGAGAAAACCGAGACGGCCGAGCATGCACCCGATTCTGATTGACCTGGGGTTCTACGCCCTCCCGGCCTATGGTCTTCTCCTGGCCACCGCGGTCCTCGTCGCGTTGTGGACTGCCAAGCTGCGCGCCGATGACGCCGGAATGGACGCCGCGAAGGTCGTCGACTTCGGGCTCTGGCTGGTGATCTGGGCGCTTCTCGGCGCCAAGATCCTCCTGGTTGTCGTGGAGTGGAAACGCTACCTCGGCGATCCCGCCCAACTCCTCGGTCTCGCGCGTGCGGGCGGGGTATTTCTCGGTGGATTCCTCGCGGCCGTGGTGGCCGCGGCGGTCATGCTTCGGCGGTACCGACTCAAGGCGTTGCCGACCTTCGACGTCCTCTCCCCCTCCCTGGCGCTCGGTCAGGCCATCGGTCGTGTGGGCTGTCTGCTCGCCGGCTGTTGTTGGGGAAGGGAGTGCGACCTGCCCTGGGCAATCACCTACACCGATCCCGCTGCCGCGGCCAATGTCGGCACACCCCTGCACCTTGCGGTTCACCCCTTTCCCGCGTACGCCGCAGCGTTCAATTTTTCGGTCTTTCTGGTCTTGAGCCGGCTCTACCGCAGAGAACTCGCCCCCGGGAGGGTCTTTGCCAGCTATCTGATCCTCTATGGGCTCGGCCGGTTTCTGCTCGAGTTCACCCGCGGAGACGAGGTTCGCGGGCTCTATTTCGGCGGTCTGATCTCCACGAGTCAGCTCATCACCGCGGCGCTCGTCACCACCGGGATCGCCATCCATTGGTGGATCAGCCGACGCGGGGCGAGGAGCCTGTAGTGCAGAGAGCCGGCGGCGCCTTTTGGGTGTCGATTGGCCCACCATCCGGTGGCTTCTCGGCCCATACCGCCGGCATGAACCATCGAGTCCGCCGAAAATTCTCTCAAACGACCCTCCGAAATCCATCCGCCATCCATGCACTACAGGCTCCTCGGTGAGCCCGGTCCACGACTTCACGGTGCCCGAGGAACTCACCGGGACCCGTCTCGATCGTGTCCTCTCGATCCTCAACGACAGCTGGTCACGGTCTCGGGTTCGACGTCTCATTGACGGCGGCGGAGTGAGGGTCAACGACAAAACGGCCAAACCGGCCACATTGGTCGAGGCGGGTGACCATCTCACCGTCGACGAGCCTGAGCCGGAGGTCCTCGACGTCATCGCCGAGGCGATTCCGTTGACCATCATCCACGAGGACGACGATCTCCTGGTCATCGACAAACCGGCGAACCTCGTCATCCACCCGGCGGCGGGGAATCCCACCGGCACCCTTGTCAACGCCCTCCTCCACCACTGCAAGGACCTTTCGGGCATCGGCGGCGTCGCCCGGCCGGGGATCGTCCACCGCTTGGACAAGGACACAACCGGCCTCATGGTGGTGGCCAAGAACGATCGCGCCCACCAGGCGCTGAGCCTCGCCTTCCAGTGGAGAAAGATCGACAAGACCTATCTCGCCGTGTGTTTCGGTGACTTTGCCGAGGACGACGGTGTGGTCGACGCTCCCATCGATCGCCACCCGCGCCACCGGCAGCAGATGGCGGTGGTGGACAACGGCCGCCCCTCGCGGACGATCTATGAAGTCGTGGAGCGCTGGACGGGAGCATCGCTGGTCCATTGTCGACTGGTGACCGGCCGCACCCACCAAATTCGGATCCACATGGCTCACATCGGTCACGCGGTGGTGGGTGACCCGCTCTATGCCGGTCGTCAGTGGCGGAACATCCCCGATCCCCGCGTCGCGGCCGCCTGCCGCAACTTTCCCCGGCAGGCGCTCCACGCCATGCGACTCGGTTTCGCACACCCGGTGAGTGGTGAGGCCATGAGCTTCGAGGCCGAGCCTCCAGCGGACATTCGGGGGTTGATCGAGGTTCTTCGCGGCGCGGTGGGGTGAGGCGTCGCCGGAGGGCGATACTCGGGCATCATCACCAAGTGTATGATGCGCGGCGGAGGTTCGGCATGGAACGCATTGCGTCAGTGGATGAGATCCCCACCAAGGGCGTTTTGTTCGACTACAAGGAAGGCCCGTTCGACGAGCAGGGCATTCTCGTGCGCACCAAAAACGGGGTCAAGGCGTTCAAGAACGAGTGCCGCCACCTTCCCATGCGGCTCGACGACAGGGAGCCCGCCGACATCTGGGACCCGCACGGGCGTTACCTGGTCTGCAACTCGCACGGAGCACGCTATCGGCCCGACGACGGCCTCTGCGTTTCAGGACCTTGTGAGGGCTCGCATCTGAAGGAACTGCCCGTCGTCGTGCAAGGTGACGAGGTCTTTCTCGAGACCGACAAGCTGGGTGGGTTCTTTGCCGTCTAGCTACAGACTCTCCACGAACTCGGTCATCCGGTCGAATGCCTCGCGGATCGAGTTCACGCTCCACAGCAGCGGCTGATAGGTCGTGATGGGATAGGCGGTGTCCTTGGCGACCCAGGGGTCGAAGTCGCGGATCTCGACCTTGCCCGACAGGGCGTGTTCGAGCTCGCCGAAGCTCGAGAGCAACCCGGCGCCGTAGGCCTTGAGATCTCCTCCCTGCAGCAGCACACCATACTCGATGGTGAACCAATAGAGGGTGGCCAGCTGTTCGACCTGGGCGTCGTTTGCCTTGAGCGAACCCTCGCCGATCTTCTGCGAAAGATCCGCGAACTCGGAGATGGCGAGCATGGGAGCGTGGCCCATGAGCTCGTGAACGATATCCGGCTCGGGGGTGTAGAGGGGTTCGGTGTGGTGGCGAATGTACTGGGTTGCACAGAAGACCCGCCGCGACAGGGCTCCGAGGAACTCGCGCGCCGACACCAGCCCGGCCACCGGCTGGAGGGAAAACCCGGTCCGTTCGGTCAGAAACCGGCTGACGTCGAAAAGCTGGGGGACCTTTCCCGCCCCGTAGCCGATATCGTCGATGACCGCGACGAACTCGCGGCAGGCGTGGGTGGGATAGAGAGCGGTGAGCTTTTCGAAGACCGTGGCCCAGGTCGCGCACTCGGTCGAGGAGTAATCGACGATCTTGGGCGGCTCACCCGAGTTCAGCGGCGGCGCCATGACGGCGATCTCGTCGCGCCGGCGGCGGTAGTCGGGGTCGCTGAATCCCGGATGATCGGCGTCAAGCTCGATGATATGTCCGGTCATCCGGCCTCCTCGGGTTGGCTCGCTCGGAGGCAAAACTATGACACGGGGATATTCGACTGACAAGGGATGATGTGGTCTTTTCCGTCGCAATCGAAATCGCTATCGCTATCCCTATCGACGAACCGAGTGGCGATTCGGCCACCTTGTCGGTGAGGATTGGCGATCCCAACTGTTCCTTCCGCCCGGGCGTGCGGCTGGTGGAGGAATTCGACGATCTGCGTCGAATGCGATAGCGATTGCGATAGTGATGGCGAGAACAATGGCGGTCCCGGGCAAACTCATGGACAATGACCCAATATCACAGATCGTGGGTTGATTCCTGTTAATCCCGAGTGCGGAAGGTCGTTTCAATGGTTGATGAACGAAATCGGGAGGAACCCGTGCAGGCAGTGATCACAAACAACACCCCGGACCCGACCCAGTGGCTCGAGCCCATCTACCGGGAACACTCGAGGGCCGTGATCCAGACGGCCTACCGGGTCACGGGCAACGCCGAGGATGCCGAGGACGTGCTCCAGACGGTCTTCATCCGCCTCGCCCGTCGGTCGGCGCCTCCCGACCTCTCCGCCGGCGCCCTCCCCTACCTCAGACGGGCGGCGACCAACGCCGCTCTGGATATCGTCCAGTCCAAACGTGCAAAGACCAGCGTGGCCGTCGAAGGGATCGCCGAAGCCGTGACCCGAGATGACGCGCCCTTGCCCGACAAGATCCAGCATGACCGTGAGCTCCACCAGCGCCTCCGCGAGGTGGTGTCTCAGTTGAGCCGACGCTCGGCCGAAATCTTCACGCTGCGGTACTTTGAAGGCCTCGACAACAAGGCGATCGCCGCCGCCCTCGGCACTTCACCGGGGACCGTGGCGGTCACACTCCACCGTGTCCGAGAGAAGCTCAGAATCGAGATGGCCCCTCTCATGGGAGGCACCCAATGACCGAATACACCAGAAATAACAATCTCCTCGACCGCGTGGCGGCAGAGATTCATGACCAGATGCTCGATGACGAGACCGTCAAGGCGGCCACCGATCGGGTTTGGAACGCGATCCACGCCGAGTTCTCGGTGGACACGTCGCTGCGGTCGTGTGCCGACGTTCAGGCGCTCCTGCCGGCGTATGTGGCTCAGGAGCTTCCCGAGGGCAAGGCGCTGCTGGTTGGCGACCACACCCGAGAGTGCGTCCCCTGCCGACGCGTCCTGCTCGAGCTTCGGGGTGGCGGTGAGCGGACAGCGACACCCGAGCCTTCGGTACGAACCACCCGCAGTTTCCCCGTCTGGCTCAAGATTGCGGCGGCAATCGTGGTCATGGTCGGCGCCGGTTCGATGGCCACGGTCATCGGCAGCAATTTTCTCGCCGAAAAGAGGCTGGCCGCGCATGTTGCCTCCGTTGAAGGCGCCCTCCAGATGGTGACTGATCAGCAGACCACCGATCTGGTCGAGGGCGACACCATTCACGCCAAAGAGCGGGTCCGGACCTCAAAGGACGCGGGTGCCTTCATCCGTCTCGCCGATGGTTCGCTCATCGAGATGGCGCCCCGCTCGGAGCTCGCCCTTCGCGGGTCCCGGCGCGGTACCACCATCGAGCTCGGTCGCGGCAACATCATCGTTCACGCGGCAAAGCAGGGGCGCGGTCGCCTCGGGGTGACCACCAACGAGTGTGAGGTCGCCGTCAAGGGCACCATCTTCGCCGTCAACCACGGTCTCAAGGGATCACGGGTGTCAGTCATCGAGGGCGAGGTCGAGGTGAGCCGGCGCGGCACCCATTCGTTGCTCCATCCGGGTGAGCAGCTCACCACCGACGAGCGCCTCAAAACGGTCGCCATCGAAGATGAGATCTCCTGGAGCGTCAATGCCGAGGAACACCGGGCGCTGCTGGCAGAGCTCACCCAGCTCCAGGTCGCGGTAGCCGAGGCGGTGGATATCGCCGCACCCCGAACCTCCACCCGGTTGCTCGATCTCGCGCCTGCCGACACGGTCGTCTACGTGGCCATGCCCAACCTCACCGAGGGTCTGGGCGCCGCGCGACAGATCTTCTCGAGCCGACTCGCCGACAGCGAGGTGCTGCGCGACTGGTGGCAGCGTGAGATCGTCGCCAAGAATATCGACACCGAGATCGAGGAGAGTCTCGACCGGCTCCAGTTCCTCGGCGCCGCCATCGGCGACGAACTCGTGGTCACCCTGGGTTCATCGGGACTTGCCGACGAGGGAGCCCCTCTCTTCCTGGCCGAGCTCGAGGATCCGCAGAATTTCCGGGCCCTCCTCGAGGACCACCTGTCCAATCAGCCCGATGGCGCGCCGCCGGTCCAGCTGTTGGACGATCCTGATGATGAGATCGCCGAGGGCGTCGAGGTTTTGATCTGGGTTGCCGGCGATGTGGTTGCCGCCGCCCGCACCGCCGATCTGATCCAGGGAGTCGCCGCTCGCCTCGATGGAAGCTCGCACGACACCTTTGCCGGCACCGAGCTTCACCAACGCCTCGGTGATCGCTACGCATCGGGTGTCGAGTGGCTCCTGGGTCTCGATCTGCAGCGTCTTTTTGTCGAGGCGGCCGGTGAAACCAGTCCGGAAGAGGCTGCGATGATGGAGCGTTTCGGCCTCTTCGACGCAACCACTATGGTCTTCGAACGTCACCGTGACGATGTCGGCTCGAGCATCGACGCCGAGATTCGTTTCAACGGCCCACGCCGAGGAATCGCCGCGTGGCTCGCCGAGCCGGCGCCGCTTTCGACCCTGGACTTCGTGTCTCAGGACGCGTATCTGGTGTCCGCAGCCGCAGCAAAGGACGGCGCCGAACTCTTCGACGAGCTCCTCGGGATGGTTGCGGCAGCCGGTCCGGACGCGCTCACGGAGTTCGAGAGCTTCGAATCCGAGATCGGGATCGATCTCCGGGACGACCTCGCAGCCGCCGTCGGTGGTGAAGGGACCTTTGCCGTCGACGGACCGATCCTGCCCCTGCCGACGTGGAAGCTCATCATCGAGGTCTACGATCCGGCCACCCTCGAGCACACCATCGGCGAGATTGTTCAGCGGGCCAATACCGAGCTCGCCGCCAACGGGGTCGAATTGATCACCGTGGACACACAGACGGTCGGAGGGCGCGTCCTCACCACCCTGCGCCATTCATCGAACCCGGTTTCCTTCACCTACACCATGACCGACGGCTTCCTCGTCGCCGGATCCAGCCGGTGGGCCGTCGAGCAGGCCATCGCCGTGCGGCAGTCCGGGATGGGGCTCGCCCAGTCGGCCGGCTTCCGCGAGCTGCTGCCGGACAACGGGTTCACCGATTGCTCGGCGCTGATCTATCGGAACCTCTCGCCGATCGTGGGTGTCCTGCCCCAGGGTACCCTGGGTGAGGAGTTCGGCCAGTACGAAACGCTGCTCAAGGAGAGTGCCGCGCCGGGTCTCTTCTGTGCCTACGGCCTGGAGGATCGAATCCTGGTCGCCGGAAACGGACCGAGTCTGGTCGGTCTCGCCCCGCTCCTCGGTCTGCAGAGTCTCATGGAATTCGACCAGGCCGTCGCGGATGGGTCGGACGCGCTATCATCACCCGAATGACGCAACCACTTAACCATGACGCGCCGGTTCTCGAGCTTGACGGTCTCACCGTCAAGCTCGGGAGACGGACGATCCTCGACCAGCTCGAGGCCTCGTTCTCCGGTCGGGCCATCGGCCTGCTCGGTCCCAACGGGGCGGGCAAGACCACCCTCCTGCGAACCCTGCTCGGCTTCTACCCGCCCAGTGCCGGAGGCGCGAAAGTCTTCGGCCGGGAGCTGGCGACCGAGGGCAAGCAGATCCGCGCCGAGATCGGCTACATGCCCGAGTCCGACGCCTATATTTCCAGCATCACCGCGATCCATTTCGTCCGGCTCATGGCCGAGCTCAGCGGTCTCCCGTCCGAAGCCGCCCTCGAGCGCGCCCACGAGGCGCTCTTCTATGTCGGACTCGGCGAGGCGCGCTACCGCAAGGTCGGGACCTTCTCCACCGGGATGAAACAGATGGTCAAGCTCGCCCAGGCTTTGGTCCACGGTCCGCGCCTGCTCATGCTCGACGAGCCCACCAACGGACTCGACCCGCCGGCCCGAAAACGGATGATCGATCTCGTCAGCGACATCCGGGACAGGGGGACGAGCCGGATCATCCTCTCGTCCCACCTTCTCGGTGATGTTGAAACCGTGTGCGACGAGGTCCTCATTCTCAAACGGGGCGCCATCGCCGACTCCTGTGATCTCGAGGCCGACCGACGCGCCAACAAGAGCTTCGTCGAGGTCGATCTCGAGGCCCCGAGCGACGAGTTCGACCGTGCGGTGGGCGCGCTGGGGTGCGAGGTCGCCTCCCTCGAGCCGGGACGACTCAAGCTGGTCATGCCGGCCGATCTCTCGACCCGTGCGCTGTGGACCACGGCGGACGAGCTCGGCGTCGGCATCCGCCGGCTCGATCTGAAGCGCGATTCGTTACAGGACATCTTCATGCGCGCCATGGAGGACAACCATGGCGGTGTATGAGCGGATCTGGCGCCGGTATGACGGTTCTCTGACGCCGCTGCGTTGGCGCCCCGCGGTGATCACCAAGTACGCGCTCGCCGAGGCGTTTTCGTCCCGGATCTTCGCCGCGTTCTACGTTCTGTGTCTGCTACCCACCGCCATCGGCGTCTTTCTCGTCTACCTCAGCCACAACGTCAGTCTTCTCCAGCAGGTCGGACTGACCAAGGAGTTCATGGGTGGGCTGACCGCGGTCTTCTTCCAGTTCCTCTTTCTCTGGCAGGCACTTCCGGCGTTCTTCGTCGCAGTGATCGTCTCGCCGAGCCTCATCGCAGCGGACATCTCCAACAACGCGCTCTCGCTCTACCTCGGCCGCCCGATCGATCGGCGGGACTATGTCCTCGGCAAGATGGCGGTCCTGTTCCTGCTGCTGTCCCCCATCACCTGGATGGGAGGACTGTTGATCTTCATCCTCCAGGCCTACCTTGAGGGCAACGGTTGGGGCTTCGAGAACTGGCGGATCGGGACGGCCTATTTCGTCGGACACATCACCTGGATAGTGGTGATCTCGCTCCTCACCCTGGCCATCTCCGCCTGGGTTCGCTTCAAACCCGCCGCGCGGGGCGCCCTCTTCGGGATCATCTTCATCCTCGCCGGATTCGCACAGGCGATCAACGCCGTCACCAACACCTCGGTGGGCGATCTCATCAACCTCACCCGCGCCATTTACAACGTCGTCATGTCCATCTTCGGTGGGCCGACCCACGGAGATCTCCCGATCGCGCTCAACTGGTTCACCCTGGCGGCGACCTGCGTGTTGAGCATCTGGATGCTTCACCGCAAGCTCCGCGCCCACGAGGTGGTCTCATGACCGCCGACATCATCTCCGTCAAGAACGTCTCCAAATTCTACGGTGAGGTCCTGGGAGTCAACCGGGTGACCGTGGACATCGAACCCGGACTCACCGGTCTGGTGGGGCCCAACGGTTCGGGCAAGAGCACGCTGATGCACCTGCTGTGCGGTCTGCTGAGACCGACCCGGGGGTCGATCTCCGTCATCGGCGTTCCGCCCGACAAACCCGAGGAGCTCTTTCGCCTCGTCGGCTATTGCACCCAGTACGACAGCTTCCCCAACGGTTCGACGGGATACAGCTTTCTGTCCCACACTCTCGCCTTGCACGGTCTCGACGGGGTCGATGCCGATCGACGCGCATGGGAGGTGCTCGAACAGGTCGGGTTGACCGAGGCCGCCAGGCGGCGCATCGCCGGCTACTCAAAGGGCATGCGTCAACGGATCAAGCTTGCCCAGGCGATCTGCCACGATCCTCGGGTCCTGATCCTCGACGAGCCCCTCAACGGCCTCGACCCTATGGGTCGCGCCGAGATGATCGATCTCTTCAAGGAACTCGCCGGCGCCGGACGCCACGTGATCGTCTCGAGTCATATCCTCCACGAAGTCGACCTCATTTCCGATGGGGTCATCATGATCCACGGAGGTTCGGTGGTGGCCGAAGGGTCCATCCGCGATGTCCGCGGCGAAATTACCGCCCAACCGCTCCAGGTGCTCGTCCGCTGCGACCGGCCGCACGCCATCGCGGCGCGGGCCTTCGAGTTCGCTCACGTGGTCGAGGCGCAGATCGTTGACGAGGCCACAGGGGTCTTGCTGCGAACCACCGATGCCGGGGCGTTCTTCCCCGAGCTCGGCAGGATCATTCTCGACAGCGGAGTCGAAGTCGAGACCGTCACCCCGGCGGACGAGAGCGTCCACGCCGTCTATGACTATCTCATCGGCGACGGCGGAGGTGGACCATGAGCGGCTCGCACGGTTGGTCGCTTTGGCGGCGCCAGATCACCGTTCTCGCAAAGCAGGAGATCGGCCGAAGCCTCTTCAGCAGACGTTCGCTGGCGGTCTACCTCCTTGCGGCCATGCCCATCGCGCTCGCCCTGCTGCGCGCGCTTTTTCTGCCCGAGAGCCAGCGCGCGCACGCGGCCCACACCACCACCGAGTTCGCCGAGGTCTATCACTTCTTCATTCTGCGCTTCATCGTTTTCTTCTCCGCCGCAATGCTCTTCGTCAAGCTCTTCCGCGGAGAGATTCTCGAGCGCTCGCTCCACTACCACCTGCTGGCCCCGGTTCGGCGCGAGATCCTGACCGTCGGCAAGTACATCGGCGGGCTGCTCGCCTCGGCGGCCATTCTCGGCGCCACGGTGGTGCTCACCATCGTTCTGTTCTACCTGCCGCACGGGAGGGCAGGCATGGCGCATCTCACGAGCGCCTCAGGGCTCGGCGAGGGTTTCGCCTACCTGGTCACCACCGTCCTGGCGTGCGCGGCCTACGGCGCGCTCTTCCTGCTGGCCGGGCTCTACTTTAAGAACCCGATGATCCCAGCGGTGCTGTTTCTGGGCTGGGAGCTACTGACACCGTTTCTGCCCGGTTTTTTGAAGCTGCTGAGTGTGGTCCACTACCTCGGCTCGCTGGAACCGGTGCCGATCTCTCAGGGGCCCTTCGCCCTCATGGCGCAGCCGGTGCCCGGGTGGTTGGCCGTGGTCGCGTTGATCGCCATCAGCGTCGGGCTGCTCGCGCTCGGAGCGTGGAAGGCCCGCGGGCTCGAGATCACCTACTCGACCGAGTGAAATCCGCAGCAGCGGATTTCACCGTAGGCAGGTCCTTCAGGACCTGCGACCAGATCCGGCAAGATAAGCCCCGCGGCCATTGCGAGGTGCCTCCCAGGATCTTTGAGTGGAATAGCCGACAACGCTGCAAAACCGGGTTTCATCGCCTCCTCTGAGGCGGGCCGTGAACGACCCGCCTACGGCTGGATTGGGAGCGTTGCGTCGATCGGAAAGACCCCGTTTCAACCCCAGAGGGTGGGGTACAGGCAGCCTTTGGCTCGTCGACTCGTGGGTCTTGGATGGTTTCTTTTGAAACACGAAGTGCACAAAGATCCACTAAGACACCACAAAGGTCGGTTCTTGACTCATCGCAAGGCCCGTCGTGCCTTCAAGGTCGGAGGGAGCCCGGGTCAAAAAAACGCGATGCTCCGTGGTAAATCCGTTGGCCTACTCGGTCGGATCGAGACCTTCGAAGCCGAGGAAGACGGGCTCGGGTTTGAGATCGATGCCGAGGTGGGATCTCACTCCCCGGCGGATCTCGGTGGCGAAGGCCACGAACTCTTCGGTGGTGGCGCCGCCGCGGTTGATGAGGGCGAGGGCGTGCTTGCTCGAAAGACCGACCCGGCCGCGGACGCAGCCCCTCGGATAGCCCGCGTGTTCGATCAACCAGCCGGCGGAAAGCTTGAAGAGATCCTCCCCCAGCTCGTGCGCCGGGGGCGTGTCGTCAAAGCCGAGAACCCCAAGGAGTCGCGCCGACTCGATGAGATCGTTCAGCGTCGCCTCGGTCACCACGGGGTTGACGAAGAACGAGCCCACGCTGCGCCGGTTGGGGTCGTCATCGTCAATGACCATGGACTTGGAACGACGCAGATCCAGCACCGCTGCGCGGACCTCCGCGAGACCGGGCGGTTCGGCGCCGGAAAAACGCTCGGCGAGCTGCTCGTAGTTCAGGGTTGGTCGCCCCTCCTCTTGAAGGCCGAAGCGCAGCTCGAGCACGATGTAGGGGTTATCTGGCCGCCGGAGAACGCTGCTGCGGTAGCCGAAGTCACATTCAGCCGGGGTCAGGACCCGCTCCTCCAGGGTCTCCCGGTGGAGCACGCGGACGTCCTCGATCACCGCGCCGACCTCTTGGCCGTAGGCGCCGACATTCTGGATCGGCGTTGCTCCCGCGGTCCCGGGGATTCCCGACAGACACTCGATGCCGGCCAGATCCTCCCCCACCGCCGCGGACACAACGTCATCCCAGGGCTCGCCGGCGGCGGCGGTGAGAACTCTGTGGTCATGTCTCCTCTCGATGTCGATTCCCCGGTTGGCGATTCTGAGCACCAGTCCGCGGACGCCGTCACCGGCCACAACGACGTTGGAGCCCCCGCCGAGCACACTGACCGGCAGAGATTTCTCGGCCGCCCACCGAAGGGCCTCCCGGATCTCGCCCACACTCGATGCCTCGATCAGCCAATCCGCCTGCCCTCCCAGCTCCAGTGTTGTAAGGGGTGCGAGGGGTTCGTGGGTCGTCGGTTCGGCCATGCAGAACAGTCTACCCGTGCTTGGACTGTTGAGGGCTGTTGTGGAGCGTGCGAAGGCACGCAATCGAATGCCTGTGGAGAGGCGATGGGCGGGGGTGCGCAGGCGCCCATCCCGCGTTCTGTCGAGGGTCCGGGTTCCGGAGTTTTCGGGAATGGGCCGACGACCCAAGACGCTCGGATACAGGAAGTCGTACAATCACCAACCGGAGGTTCGCATGTCGTCTTCTGTCCTCGGTTTCTTTCTCGCCGCCGCCACCGTCGGATCGGTCCCCGCTGCCGGGCCGCCTGAAGGGGTCTTCGAGCCGCCTCCCATCGTGAAACACCAGCTCGAAGAAGGCGCGAGCAAACGCGCGGCCTACGAGGAATTCCAGCGGACCCACGGGACCGGCACCAAGAACTGGGCTTCCGAACTTCCCCCGCCGACCTACGACGTGCGCGGATATGATATCGATGTCTTCGTCGACCCAGCGCGGCATGTTCTCTCGGGTACCGTGACGATGACATTCGCTGCGGTGGTTGACGGACTGGCCACCGTAACCCTCGACGCCGATCTCGGATTGCGGGTCCTTTCCGTGCTCCAGATCGGAGAGCAGCGCTTTCCCTACGACACCCCCGCCGAACTCGCCTTCGAGCACGAGGATGACCGGCTGACGGTGACGCTGGCGCAACCGGTGCCGGCCGGCACCGCGGTCAAGCTCCAGGTGACCTATGGCGGCCACGCCATGCGCGGTGGACTCATCGGCACCACCGGCGTCAACTGGTACTCGAACGGCGGCACACCGGTGATCCACACCTTTGCCCAGCCCTTCGGGGCGCGGGTCTGGTGGCCCTGCAACGATCGCCCCGATGACAAGGCCACCGTGTCCCTGCGGGTGACGGTGCCGGGAGACCTGGATGTCGCCGCCAACGGCCTCGAGCGGTCGAGGGTCGACAACGGTGACGGAACGGCGACCAGCGTCTGGTCGTCCATCTACCCGGTGCCCACATACCTGGTCGTGATGCACATCTCCGAATTCGTCTACTCCGAAGCGACCTACACCGGGCTCGACGGCACCACCATGCCGGTCTCGCTCTGGGCCATGCCGCAGGTGGCGGCCCAGGCAGAGGCCGACCTCGCCGTCACGGTGCCCCAGATCGAGGTCATGGCCGGCTACTGGGGCGAGTACCCCTTCATCGAGGAGAAGTACGGCAACGCCACGGTCTTCTTCGGCGGCGGCATGGAGCACCAGACCATGACCACCCTCTCGGTCTACCGCGTCGGCGACCCCTGGATGCAGTGGCTCAACGTCCACGAGCTCGGCCACCAGTGGTGGGGCGATTGGGTCACCATGGACGACTGGCGCCACATCTGGCTCAACGAGGGCTATGCCACCCACACCGAGTGGTTGTGGGCCGAACATCTGGGTCCCGATGTCCTCGCCCAGTACCTCGAGGACGATGACTACCTGGGTCAGTTCCGGGGTCCGGTCTACGACAACCCCGAGCCCTTTTCCTGGACCATCTACGCCAAGGGTTCGTGGGTTGTCTGGATGCTCCGCCACGTCGTCGGCGATGAGGCCTTCTTCGACGCCATGGCCGCCTACCGCGCGGAGCATGCCGGCGGAACCGCCACCACCGATGACCTCCAGGCCGCCATGGAAGACGCCGGCGGGATGGAGCTCGACTGGTTCTTCGACCAGTGGGTCTATGGGCTCTACCGGCCGCGTTACGTCTATTCATGGAGCAACGTCGGGGGCTCGAACCTCGAGCTCACGGTGCGTCAGGAACAGACCAACACCGGCCTATTCCGCATGCCGATGGATGTTCGGGTCACAACCTCTGAAGGCGTCGAAGACCACCGCGTGTGGTTCGAGGCCGAGGCCGAACAGATGATCTCGATCCCGCTCCAGGCCGATGCCGAAAACGTCGAGATCGACCCGAACACCCGCGTGCTCTGCGAGATCGCCCACGTCTCGCAACCCGACCTCGAGCTCGGGCCGGGTTTTCCCGACGGCTATGACTTCGGCCTCATCGCGGGCACCGGTCACGCAACCCGCATCCTGCCTCTCACCAACGTCGGGGGCGTCGACCTGGTGGTGGAGGGCGTTTGGCCGGAGGACGGGGGCTCGTTCAGCCTCAACGACCCGCCCGAGTTTCCCCTGACCATTGCCCCGGGTGAAACCCGGTCCGTGGAGCTGATCTTCGATCCGGCAGGCTATGGAACCAAGACGGACTGGTTCTACATCCAGAGCAACGATCCCGATCGCGAGGGCGGCGCCTATCTCAGGGTGACGGGGATTGGCACCCTTTATGACGACGCACTGCTCGCCGCGCCCGCCTCTGCCACGGTGGGTCGGGTTCCCGTGGGGGGCACCGCCGAAACCGCCTTCGCCGCTCTCAACCTGGGCGGACAACCACTGGCGGTCACGACCACCGTCGAAGGAGAGGGGTTCTTTCTCGCCGAGGTGGTTCCGACCGTCTTCGAGCCCGGAGTCTCCAACGAGGTGCGAATCCGGTTCAGCCCGACGGAGATCGGCACGGCCACGGGCTCGGTGATCTTCCATACCGGAGACCCCGGTCAGCCGCTCAAGACAGTGCGTCTCACCGCCACCGGGGAGGGAGCTCCCCGCCTCGAGATTGATCCTGTCGCTCTGTCGCTGGGCATCGGCGACGGGTCCGTAACGGCCACGATCTCGATCGCCAACACCGGCACCGAGGGCCTGGTCATTACCGTCGTCGAGGCGGACAGCCCGTTTGCTCTGGCCGAATTCAAGGATGTTTTCAGGTCCATTCCGCCAGGCGTGTCGAGGATTCTCACCATCGGGCTCGAAGACCCCCCGCTCGGCACGCTCGACGGCCACCTGACCATTCACAGCAACGACCCCTCTGTCCCGGTGGCCCGGGTGCCCTTGCGCGCCCACGTCAGCGAGAATCCAGTGGACGAGGCCAGTTTCACGGCCGCCGCCAGCGGTCCCGGTCTCGGCGACACCCGCTGGTCATCAAGGGCCTTCCTGCTCAACCCCACCGACGAGGCCCTCCAGACCGACCTGATCTTCCGACCCGGCATCGCGCGCGAATCGGACGGCCCCGATGCCGGCTTCGAGGTTCCGGCACGCTCGCAACGAGTCATCCCCAACCTCGTCCGCGCGACCGGCGCCAGCGGGAGCGGCGGCGTAAATCTGAGGACGAGCGGTACCGGACTGGTGGCGGTCTCGCGCACCTTCGCCTCCGGCGCCGACGGGAGCTATGGACAGTTCATCGCGGCCCAGGGGCACCGCGACGCCCTTGACGGCAACACCCGCGCCCTGCTGGCCGGTCTCTCCGGCAACGGCGGTTTCCACACCAACATCGGCGTGCTCAATCTCGGCGCCGATCCGCTCTCCGTCGACTACCGGTTCTTCAACACGGCGGGCGAACTGCTCGGAACCCGACAGGTGCACGCCCAACCCGGCGCGTTCGCCCAGGTCGTGTCCGTGATCTCCAAGCTCACCGGGGAAGTCGTCGTCGGGGGCTACGCGACCTTTGCCGCCGCTGACGCAGACGCCCTCTATCTCGCCTATGCATCGGTGGTGGACGATGCCTCGCACGATCCGACCCTGGTCGTGCCGCAGGTTCTGGATGCCGCTTCGACTTCGGTTGACCTCGTGGTTCCCGCCGTCGCGGCGATCCCGGGCGCCGGCGGCACCTCGTGGCGATCACAGCTCGACGTGGTCAACACCACCGGCGAGACCCGGTCGGTCAACATGGAGTTCACACGCGCCGACGGCACCGCCATCACGAGCATGCCGATGGAGCTCCAGGGAGCGGAGACTCTTCACTTCGATGACGTTGTCGGTGGTCTTTTCGGTGAGACCGGAAAGGGGTGGCTGAGAGTCACCTCCTCGGATCCCGGGGTCCACGCCGCGAGCCGAACCTACAACGATGACGCCGACGGCACCTACGGTCAGCTGATCCCGGCCTCCAGCATGGAAACGTCGGCGACGTCGGCCAGCGCGGTGATCCTGCCCGGGCTTTCGTCCGAACCCGGTTTTCGGACCAACCTCGGGTTCACGTCCGTGTCGGCGGTTGCGACCACCCTGACCGTGACCGTCTATTCGAACACCGGTTCACCCCTCGGCGAGATCGATGTCGCGCTTCCGGCGCAGGGATTCATCCAGGTGGAACGGGCGCTCTCGGAGGTGGTCGGCTTCACCGGCACAGCCTGGGCCGAGGTGAGAAGCGAGGGTCCTCATGCGAGGTACTTCGCCCACGCCTCGGTGGTCGACGAAGCTACCGGCGATCCGACTTATATTCCGGGGATGGTTCCGTGACGGTAGCCGGGACAATTCCTGTGGGCGCGGTCACATGTCGAGAGTCGACTTGAGGTAAACTCGGAGCCGTGATGCAAGATCAATCTCGCGGTCAAATACTCGTCACCGGTGTCGATGACCCGGTCTACAACGCGGTGGTCAACGTTCTCTCGCCCCTGGGATTCGACATTCACCGCGCACCCTGGGACGACTACCTGCGCGACCATGTTCAGATCACCCCCTTCGACGTGATCATTGTCGGTCTGCAACCGTCAGGCGATGGCCTCGATCAGTTTTTCAAGTCCACGCGAGCCCGGGGTTCCGCCTGCCACCACGCCGGCGTGGTCCTGGTGGCGCCCCACCAGGTGTACGATCTCGCGATCAAGTACGTCGGCCACGGGGCCAACAAGGTCGTCAGCGATCGCGAGGTCTCGTCCAAGCTCCAGGACATGGTCTCCGAGCTTCTCGGGGTCGCTCCGAGAGTTCCCGTGACTACCAACGCACGGATCAAGATCCACGTCGAGGGCAAACCCATTCAGTCGTTCTGTCAGACCCAGAATCTGTCGGCGACCGGGGTTCTGATCCGCGGTTTCGACCACTACCCGCAAGGCTCCAAGATCGACTTCGAGATCAGCCTGCCCACAGATACCGCGCCGATTCGAGGCTCGGGTCTGATCAGCCGCCGCACCGAGAGGCAGACCGAAAGGGTCGAGGGCCTGGGGATCAAGTTCACCGCGTTCCACGGCACCGATCAGAGACGACTCGCCGATTTCCTCGCAACCCAGGGATGAGAGCGAGGCGATCCGCGTAGGCGGTTTCTCTGACTGCCAAGGCACAAAATTCACATCACAGGCTTCGCCCGCAACCGAATAGAACCCTGTGCGAATCCCAGCCTGCGGTGACGAAGCGTCGGCCGTTGCGGTCGGGTTTTGAAACACAAAGGACACCAAGAACCACGAAGGAACCACGAAGCATCACATTTATTGACCCGGAATCCCCCTGACCTCGAAGACACATCAGGCCTTGCGATGAGTCAAGAACGGGCCTTTGCGTCTTAGAGCGGTGCTACCACCGCCCCCTCAGTCCACCCGCTCGATGAGCCAGCCTCGGGCCTTGCCCTCACCCACCGCGATCTCGGCTTCCTTGACCTTGCGGTAGCCGTCGGGAACCGGCGAGTCGGCCGACACCACCTCACGGCGCCCGGGCAGTTTGATGACCCGGGCGTTGGGGCCGTCGCCGTCGCAGGCCGGGCTGTGGTGCTCGCCGACGACGACCCAGCCTTCGGGGATGGCTGCGTTCCGGCAGACCACTCGATTCTTGCGCGCCTTTGGGTTGTCGAGGCGATCAGCCATCGGCCACCCGCTCCCGCCACATCCTCTCGAGCTCGTCCACGAGGTCGATATCGGCGCGGATTCCATTCACCTGGTTGATCTGAACGATGGTGGTCGGTGACGTGATGTTGACCTCGGTGAGGAACTCGCCGATGAAATCGAGCCCGAGGAGGTGGAGACCCAGCGGGTTGAGATCCTCCGCCACCACCCGACAGGCTTCAAGCTGTTTCGGTGTCGGCTCGAGGGCCGCCGCCGTCGCGCCCTGGTGAAGATTGGCCAGCCGCGAACCGGCCGCCGGGACCCGCAGGACCGAGCCCAGCACACGCTGGTCGATGGTCAGGATCCTGAGGTCGCCGCTGGTCTCGATGGCATCGAGAAAAGGCTGAACAATGACCTCCGGCCCCCACTCCTCCCAGTATTGACGGAGGGTCTCCTCGTTCTCGTCTGCGGGAACGAAGTCGATGCCGATCCCGCAGTAGGTGTTCTTCGGCTTGCAGACGGCCTCTCCGGGTTGCGCGCGAACCGCACGAACAAGTTCGTCAGGACTGGAGGCTACGAGTGTCGGAGCGGCGTATTCCGGATACCGAAGATGAACCGTATGCTCCGAGAGCTCATACGTCGCCGGCGGGCGGTTGATCTGAAGAACGCTGTCGGGCGCGGTCTCGAAATGCCTGGCGTAGCGGATGAAACGCTCGTCCACCGGAGGATCGGTGCGGTGGAGGACCACCCGGTAGTCGGTGACGGCAGCCGGATGCACCGGCCCGAGTTCCCAGAACTCGGACCGCCCGGCGTCGGCGCTGTAAACGGTCCGCACCGGCAGGCTCGTGAGAAAGTCGGCGCTCTCCAATTCGGCATCGCAGGCATAGAGATCGAGGTAGTCGATCTGGATTCCGCGCCGGACAAGCTCGACGCTGACACAGACGCCGAGGTCGAAGACCGGGTTGAGCCGTTCGAGGGCATCAGCAACGATGAGATAGCGTGTCTTCATCAACGGATTTTCTCATAGCAACCTCTGTGGTTGCCAGAACCTCCCGCTCGTTCTTTTATTCGGCGGGCGCCCAAGGCGCACCCGCCGAATAAAAGAAAACAGATCGCATTCGATTGACGGTAGTGCCGGTTGCTGGCAGCATGAGTGGATGCTTCAGATCTGGCCCGTAGAGGCTTTCTCCGACAACTACATCTGGATTCTCGAACGACGGGGCTCGACCCGGGTCACGGTCGTCGATCCGGGCGATGCGGCGCCGGTGCTCGCAGCCCTCGACGAACGCGGGCTCGAGGTCGGTGCGATCTTGATTACCCATCACCACGGCGACCACGTGGGCGGGCTGCAGGAAATCATCCGGAGATTCCATCCGTCGGTCTTCGGATCTTCGACCGAATCGGTCGAGGGGGTCGACCACCCGATCGCCGACGGCGATGTCGTCGCCCTCTCCGATCTCGGCCTCACCTTCGACGTCCTCGCGTTGCCCGGCCACACCTCGGGCCACATCGGCTACGCCGGGAACGGTCTCGCCTTTGTCGGCGACACCCTCTTTGCGGGCGGCTGCGGCAGGGTCTTCGAAGGCACCATGGCGCAGATGCACGCCTCGCTGTCAAAACTCGCGGCTCTCCCGCCCGAAACAAAGACCTATTGCGCGCACGAGTACACCCTCGCCAATCTCCGGTTTGCCATGGCAGTCGAGCCCGGCAACACCGAGCTCGCTGATCGACTCGCCGCCACCGAGACGGCCCGGGCCGAGAACCAGCCGACCGTGCCTTCCACGATCGGTTTCGAGCTCGCCACCAACCCGTTTCTTCGATGCTCCGAACCCTCGGTCGCCGCCGCCGCCGAGGCCCACGCCGGTCGCGATCTCGAGCCCGGAGCCGAGGTCTTCGGCGTCCTTCGAAGGTGGAAAGACGGATGGTCGGGTTGATGAACCCCAGAACCTCCGAGGTCCGGCTCTACACCCGCCGATGGTGCGGCTATTGCTTCGCGGCTCGGCGGCTTCTGACGAAGCTCGAGGTCGAATTCGATGAGATTCCCCTGGATCACAAACCCGATCTCCGGCAATCACTCTCCAACGCAAACAACCACTGGCCGACTCTGCCCATGATCTTCATCGGTGAGCACTTCGTCGGCGGCTACACCGACCTCGCTCGCCTCCATCGTCGGAGAGGTCTGAGATCTCTCCTGAAAGGGGCTGACTGATGCCGACACCGCGCATCCGGCTCCGGCTGGTTCTATTCCAGATCCGCGAAGACTCCGTCCCCATGCTTCAAGAGCAGAGCTGCTTCATCGAGCGGTGCCGCGTCGCCAGGAGCCAGTTCAAATTCATCAACATCGTCGATACACCCAATGTGAGCTGGAAGGACGTCGAAGACGCCCACGCGGTTTTCATCGGCGGCGCCGGCGCCTTCTCGGTCAAAGATGACCATCGTTTCACCGAATCCCTCGGCGACCTCGTGCACGAGATCCTCGAACGAGACCGACCGCTCTTCGGCGCATGTTGGGGCCACCAGTTTCTCGTCAAGACGACCGGCGGAACCGTCGTCGAGGACCCCGAACAAGAGGAGATCGGCACCTACTCGGTGAGCCTGACTCCCGAGGGGATCGCGGACCCCCTCTTCGGAGCTTTTCCGTCGCCGTTCTGGGCCCAACTCGGCCACAAGGACAGTGCCACAAGGCTCGGTCCCGGCTGGCGCGAGCTCGGTTTCACCGCGCGATCCCGCAATCAGGCCATCCGGTTGGAGGACAAACCCGTCTACGGCACCCAGTTCCACTCCGAGCTCAACGAGGAACGACTTCGGGAACGGCTTCTCGTCTACCTCGACGACTATATCGGCGGGGATCACGAGGAGTTCGAGAGAATCATCCGTGGATTACGGCCGTCGATCGACGCGGATCGGATGATGGCAAGGTTTCTCGAGCTCTACGCATAGGCTTCTTTCTCCCTCTGCCAGCGGTCTCGGAAACGGACGAGGACTCGAACTCGGACGCGGGAACGGGATCCGGGGACCGGCGTACAATGCCTCACCGGGGAGGCATGTCATGAAGAAGCTGATCGCGTTCCTGACCATCGCCGTGCTCGCAGCCGGGGTCATGGTCTCGTTTGCGGATGATGACGATGACGAACAGCTCGAAGCTCTCGAGAATCGGCTCAAACGCGCCGCGCACGAACGCGATGTCCTCGCCAAGCGCATCGACGACGTGCTCTGGACCCAGCGCGTCGGTGACGTGGCGGTGGTCGAGAAGGTCCGGATCTACGGTCCTCCAAAGTGGCGCGAAGAGAACCCCAACGGGATCGGCGCCGGCAACCCGGTCAAGTTCTACGCCTACCTCTTCACCCCAAAAACCTTCAACGACGCCGGCAAACTGCCGCTGCTGGTGCTTCCACACGGCGGTGTCCACGCCGACTTCACGACCTACTATGCGCACATCATTCGTGAGCTCATGGCCCAGGGCTACATCGTCGTGGCGCCCGAGTACCGCGGATCCACCGGCTACGGCAAGGGCTTCTACGAGACAATCGACTACGGTGGCCGCGAGGTGGATGACGCCCTCGCCGCCCGAGACTGGGCTGTGAAAAATCACCCGCGGGTCGATTCCGGCCGTGTCGGCATGCTCGGCTGGAGCCACGGCGGCCTCATTACCCTCATGAGTCTCTTCGACCACCCCGACTCCTATGTCTGCGGCTACGCCGGCGTACCGGTCTCAGATCTCATCCTGCGCATGGGCTATCTCGGGCAGGACTACCGTGATCTCTACGAAGCCGACTACCACATCGGCGAGGACGTCGAGTCCAACATGGCCGAGTACAAACGCAGATCTCCCGTGTGGAACGCGCACAAGCTCACCAGGCCGGTCAGAATCCACACCAACCCGCATGACGAAGACGTGAATTTCATCGAGGTCGAGCACCTCATGCAGGCCCTCACCGCGGAAGGCAAGGACTTCGAGTACGAGGTCTACGATGTCCCCGGCGGCCACAGCTTCGACCGGCTTGATACCCCGGAAGCCTGGGCTGCGCGCAAGGAGATCTACTCGTTTCTCGCGCGCTACCTCAATCCGCCGAACCCCAAGATCAAGCTGGGACTGACACCGGAGGGACGCGCGGCGCCGTAGCTGGGGCCGCGTCAGAACACGCGGGCAAACCGCCCCACCGGGATGTGCCGGGTACGCGATTGTGCAGGTACGACCTACCGGCACCGCGGCACATCCCGCACAATTGCGCTACCGGGCACTCCACGGACAGCACGTTCCGGGTCGGCTCTCCCGGCTCGGATGGAGGCCGCCGGCGCGCGAGCAGCGTGGTCACGACCTTTCCGGCCTCCTCGAATGACCACGCTGCTCGTGCGACGCTGGGTCGCCGTAGGCATCCCAAAAGGCCGGGGTTGAGGAATACCTGTTTCCGTGACAGCACCCGACCCCGGTCGCGGAGTTTGCCGCCGCACCTCTTCCTTGACTTCTCCAACTCATATCTTTACACTCTATTTATACCATGCATGTGATCCCCCACCCCGCGACCGAACCACGCGCCCCGAAGCTCCTCGACCGCATGCGCTCCGCGATCCGAGTCCGTCACTACTCCATCCGCACCGAAGAGGCCTATCTCGGTTGGGTACGTCGTTTCTTCGCCTTTCATCGCACCCATCCCCGTGATCTCGAAGCCGACGGCGTCAACCGCTTCCTCACCCACCTCGCTGTTCATGATCACGTCGCCGCCTCCACCCAGCGTCAGGCGCTGAGCGCCATCCTCTTCCTCTACCGCAACGTCCTCAAGCTCGAGCCCCCCTGGCTTGACGACATCGTCCGCGCCCGCCAGCCCAAGAACCTGCCCACAGTCCTGAGCAAAGACGAGGTCGCCGCCATTCTCAATCGCCTCGAAGGTACCGTGCAGCTCATCGTCCTCATGCTCTACGGCACCGGTATGCGAATCCTCGAGTGCCTGCGACTCCGCGTACAGGATCTCGACTTCGACCTCGGCAACATCGCCATCCGCGACGGCAAGGGGCACAAAGACCGCACCGCCCTCCTCCCCAACACCTGTCGCCAACGCCTCCAAGACGATCTCGTGCAGGTGAAAGAAATCCACGAGCGAGACCTCGCCGAGGGCTTCGGCCGGGTCTACCTCCCCAAGGCCCTTGGCCGAAAGTACCCCAACGCCGCCGCCGACTGGCGTTGGCAGTACGTCTTCCCCGCCGGCTCCCGCGGCAAGGATCCTCGAACCGGCATCATCCGTCGCCACCATCTGCACGAGTCTGTCGTCCGAAAAGCAATCTATGCCGCGGTCCGCAAATCCGGCATCTCCAAGAAAGCCAGCTGTCACACCTTCCGCCACTCCTTCGCCACCCACCTGCTCATGGCCGGATACGACATCCGCACCATCCAGGAGCTCCTCGGCCACAAGGACGTCAAGACGACGATGATCTACACCCACATCCTCCAAAACTCCGGAGGTCGAGGAATCGTCAGCCCGGCAGACACGATCGATGGGATGGGAGAAGCTCGGCCATGAGATCGGTCACATCCTTCCTGATACCGACCGATCCCAGCTCGGTAACATCCCTTGCGGATCGGTTCCGATCTTCTTCCATCAAGGTATACTTGGGTATGGTTAACCTGGCGAGTTGGAAGGAAAATTCGACCCGGATCGAGATCGTATCCATCCGTTTCTGTAGTATCGCTACCGGCACGGGAGTTAAGCTGCGGCGCTTGATCGACGGCGCACGCCCGGCGTGCGACTC
>Ga0316187_10000602_pt1 | contig 28913 bp, 22 predicted proteins | sample CroRivburrow1_MG_FD_204927 | JGI IMG/M metagenome (GOLD analysis project Ga0316187, IMG submission 204927) | Coastal sediment microbial communities from Maine, United States - Cross River worm burrow 1 | ecosystem: Environmental > Aquatic > Marine > Coastal > Sediment | place: USA: Maine... | reverse complement strand
ACTGCCCCTTCTTAAGCCTTGCAACCGCTTTCTCAGCCTTATCCTGATCAACGGAGGCCTGAACCTTCTCAACCAGGCCGACAATATCGCCCTGACCGAGAATACGGCCTGCCATGCGTATGGGATCAAACAGTTCAAAGGCTTCAATCTTCTCGCCTGTACCAACATAACGAATCGGAACACCTGTGCTATGTGCCACCGAAAGCGCTGCACCACCACGCACATCCGCATCGGTCTTGGTAAGCACACAACCGGATAAATCAAGGCTGGTATGAAACTGTTCGGCAATGGTAAGTGCCGTCTGACCGGTCATTGAATCGAGCACCAGAAGGCGCTCAGTTGCGTTGGCAACATCACCCACTTCGCGAATCTCAGCCATAAGTTCGTCATCAACCACCTGACGACCTGCGGTATCAAGAATCAGAACATGGTGACCACCGACCTTCGCCTGTTTCAGGGCAGACTTCGCCATCTTGGCAGCAGAACTACCCTCACCCACCAGATAAGGCACATCTACCTGACCTGCCAGAATCTGTAGCTGTTCACGTGCAGCAGGACGAGTGGCATCCACACTGGTTACGGCAACCTTTTTCCCCTGTGAAGAGAGAAGCAGAGCCAGTTTACCTGCGGTAGTGGTTTTACCCGCACCCTGCAGACCACACAGCAGAATCACCGATGGGATTCTGGAGGTATCAAGATCACGGCGTTGGCCACCTAAAACTTCAGCCAGTAGATCATTGAGAATCTTAACAATCACCTGACCCGGATTAAGGCTCTTCGCCACCTCCGCACCAAGTGCCTGCTCACGCAGCTCGCTCATCAAATGACGGGTGACCTTCAGCGCTACATCGGCCTCGAGTAGTGCCATACGCATCTCGCGCAGCGTGGCATCGAGATCAGCCTCGTTGACACGGGCTGCACCGCGCAACTTGTTGGCTATTCCCCCCAGCTTTTCTGACAAACGATCAAACATGTTTTATTCCTCAGTTCTTTTTAAAATGGAGCCTGCTTTTAGACAGACTCCATCTGCTCAATCTAATAACTTCTATTTTTTTGCGGCTTCGATACTGAGAAGTTCAACTTCAAAGATCAGTGTGGAGTTCGGTCCGATTTTCGGCCCTGCACCACGTTCACCATAACCGAGCTCTGATGGTACAAAGAAACGATACTTACTGCCCACGTTCATCAGCTGAACACCCTCGGTCCAACCCGGAATCACCCGATTCAGCGGGAAAGTAGCTGGCTCACCACGTGCGTAGGAGCTATCAAATTCTGTGCCGTCAATCAGTGTACCTTTGTAGTGCACCTTGACCGTATTCGTTGACACAGGCTTGTCACCCTTGGCCGGAGTCAGTACTTCATACTGCAGTCCGCTTGGCGTAGTGGTGATGTTATCTTTCTGCTTGTTTGCAGCCAGAAATGCTGCTCCAGCGATCTTATTGGCTTCACCAGAGGCTGCCGCCTTAGCCTGCTGCTGCTGCTGTTTCTTCTGGAAAAAAGCCTGCTTAATCTGAGCCGCCTCTTCCGCCTTCAGACGTGTTTCGCCTTTAGCAACAGTCGCTCGAAACGCTTCAATAAATGCATCTGTATCAATCTCAGCATCCATCTGGCTAAGCGATGTGCCCACATCCATGCCGATCGCATAACTGAATTTCGCCTTCTCCGAATCCAGTGCAATCTGCTTATCAGCAGGTGGCTGCTGCGAACATGCTGCAAGCCCAAAGGCCGCTATCCCCAAAATCATCAACTTTCTCATATTTCCTCTCCTCTATTCCTTCAAAATAATTAAAATTTTAAATGCCATATAACAGTGCCGAATGGTGCGCTCAAGCAAGGCGTGGCATTTTCGAGAACCGTAGCATATTCACAATATGCGAGGTTCGTAAAGCATGAACCAACTCCGTACCAAATCATCAAATGCCATTTACACATCGACAGAGGGATCTGTCGCAATATCAGCTCTGTCTGATTTTGTGAGCACAGGTTAAATTCCGCTTTTACCTGTGTGCAGAGAAAAACTGCACGGATGCAGTTTTTCGGATGCTACAAATCACTCCCACTCGATGGTTGCCGGCGGCTTGCCGGAGACATCATAAACCACCCGGTTAATGCCACGAACTTCATTAATAATGCGATTCGACACCTTGGCCAGCAGCGCATGCGGCAGCTCTGCCCAGAGTGCAGTCATAAAATCCTGAGTCTCCACGGCACGCAGTGCAACAACCCACTCATAAGTTCTGCCATCACCCATCACACCTACACTCTTCACTGGCAGGAAGACAACAAATGCCTGGCTGGTCTTCTCATACCAGCCTGAAGCACGCAGCTCCTCGATAAAGATCGCATCAGCACGGCGCAATAGATCGGCATACTCTTTTTTCACTTCACCGAGAATACGCACACCCAGGCCCGGACCGGGAAACGGATGGCGATACACCATCTCACGCGGAAGGCCGAGTGCCACACCCAGTTCACGCACCTCATCCTTGAATAGCTCTCTCAAAGGTTCCAGCAACTTCAGATGCAGTGTGTCGGGTAGACCGCCTACATTATGGTGGCTCTTGATGGTATGTGCTTTTTTGGTTTTGGAACCGGCAGACTCGATCACATCCGGGTAGATGGTGCCCTGCGCCAGCCACTTGGCGTTTGGCATCCTCTCAGCTTCATCCTGAAACACATGCACAAACTCACGGCCAATGATCTTACGTTTGGCTTCCGGCTCATCAACACCGGCCAGTTCACTGAGAAACTTCTCCGATGCATCAACATGATCCACTTTTACACCGAGGTTTCCGGCAAACATCTCCATCACCTGCTCTGCTTCATTCAGGCGAAGCAGACCATTATCAACAAAAATACAGGTAAGCTGATCACCAATCGCACGCTGCAACAGTGCTGCTGCAACCGAGGAGTCAACACCACCGGAGAGACCAAGGATTACATCTTCCTCACCCACCTGTTCACGGATGTGGGCCACTGCTTCATCAATGTAGTGCGGCATGGTCCAGTCGCGGCCGCAGCCACAGATTTCGTGCACAAAACGGCTTAGAATCTCTGTACCCTGTTTGGTATGGGTTACTTCCGGATGGAACTGCAACGCATAAAAACGGCGATCTTCATCGGCCATGCCGGCAATCGGTGTGGAATCATTACTGCTGATGACATGGAAACCCTCAGGCAGGGCTGTCACCTTATCGCCATGACTCATCCAGACATCAAGCGCACCGTTTTCACGATCCTGAACATCTCTTAGTAGTGGTGAATTAGCACTGCTGAAAATCTCGGCATAACCGAACTCACGAACGTGGCCGCTCTCAACCGTGCCGCCCAACTGGTCTGCCATGGTCTGCATGCCATAACAGATACCAAGAACCGGCACACCCAATTCAAACACCACCTCTGGTGCCTTGGGCGTCTCATCTTCAAAAACAGAATTAGGGCCACCGGATAGAATGATGCCGGAGGGCGCAAACTCACGAATCTCCGCTTCTGTCATATCCCATGGATGCAGCTCACTGAAAACCTCGGCCTCACGCACCCGGCGTGCAATCAGCTGAGTGTATTGTGAACCAAAATCGAGGATTAATATCCGATCCATTTACTTACCACCAAGTCGCAAAATATTTGTTTGCAAATCTTATTATATTAGGAATTGAGTCTATAATTTGGAGCTTCTTCTGTGATGGTCACATCATGCACATGCGACTCATGCAGACCGGCGCCGGTAATGCGTACAAACTTCGCTCTGTTATGCATATCGGTAATAGAAGCTGCACCGATATAACCCATAGAGGCGCGCAGTCCACCGACCAGCTGATGCAGAATATCGGTCAGCTCGCCCTTATAGGCAACACGGCCTTCGATACCTTCTGGAACCAGCTTCATCGCTTCATCCACATCACCCTGGAAATAGCGATCTTTACTACCCTTCTTCATCGCACCGATGGAGCCCATGCCGCGATATGCTTTGTAGGTACGACCCTGATAGAGAATCTTGTCACCAGGCGCTTCATCTGTGCCGGCAAACATGGATCCGAACATACAGGTTGATGCACCGGCCGCCATCGCTTTGGCAAAATCACCTGAAAACTTGATACCACCATCGGCAATGATCGGAACACCCAGCTCGCGTCCTGCCACGGCACAATCCATCACAGCAGTTAGCTGTGGTACACCAACACCGGCAACAATACGAGTGGTACAGATTGAGCCCGGCCCGATCCCTACTTTCACGGCATCGGCTCCAGCCTCAGCAAGATCTCGTACAGCTTCAGCCGTAGCGATATTTCCACCAATCACCTGAATCTTATCGCCATGCATCCGCTTAATTTCACGTACCTGCTCAATCACACCGGATGAGTGGCCGTGCGCAGTATCAACCACAACAGCATCAACACCTTCAGCAAAGAGCGCTTCAAAACGCTCCATCTCTTTCGGCCCGACACCAATGGCAGCTGCTACAATCAGACGGCCCAGATCATCACGTACAGCGTTGGGGTAGGCAGAAGCCTTCTCGATATCCCGTACGGTCACCATACCGTGCAGATTATTGTCTGCATCAGCTACAGGGAGTTTTTCAATGCGATGTTCACGGAAAAGCTGCTTACACGTTTTAAGATCGGTGCCGGGTGCTACTGTCACCAGACGGTCCCGCTTAGTCATCATATCTCTCACAGCCATACTGTGATCAGACTCAAAACGGATATCACGATTGGTAATGATGCCACAGACTTTGCCTTTGCCATCAAGAACAGGGAACCCGGAAAAACCGTGTTTGGCAGATAGCTGATGCACAGCTTCCAGTGACATATCTTCAGTTACGGTCAGAGGATCCTGAACCACGCCAGCCTCGTAACGTTTCACCTTACGAACCTCTTCAGCCTGCTGTTCATTGGTCAGGTTTTTATGGATCACACCAATACCACCATCCTGTGCCAGTGCAATCGCCGTACCTGATTCGGTAACAGTATCCATCGCTGCTGAAACTACAGGAATGTTGAGACGGATTTTTTTAGTCAGCTGAGAAGAGGTGTCCGCACCCTTGGGCATCACCTGGCTTGCCTGAGGCACCAGCAGTACATCATCAAACGTCAGACCTTCGGTAATATTTTGCATGTCGCCTCCGAGCAGATAAAAGGGAGGCATTCTATTCACAATGCCAAATTCATCAAGGATGGTTAATTGTTAACCTACAACCCATCCTCTTCAGGCATCAAAGGAGTCTCTGTTGCATCCTGTGGCAATGCACAGTGCGGGCAAAAATCGTAGTCGGGAGAGATGCCGTGACTGCAACGCGAACAGCGCACAGAATTATGCACCATACGGCCCACACGAACTGATACCACAGCCGTTACCATGGCAAACATGCAGATGCCCGACATGATAAGGCCTGCTGCGATCAACCGTCCGACAGGGGTTTGCGGCACAAAGTCTCCATAACCCACTGTACTCATGGTCACCAGAGACCACCATGTCCCTTCAAAGGCATTCTTAAACGTGTCCGGCTCAAGAATATAGACAAGGTTACCCATAGTGACCGAGATCAAAGCGATGGTTCCCAATACACCCAACAGAATCTGAATCGATCCTTGAAGTGAAGCAAACAGTGCCCTGACCACAGGGAAATAGACGGCAATTCTGATAATACGAATGGCACGCAACAGGCGGATAATCACATGCGAATTGGCACCAAAGAAGAGTGGGAGAATGGTGATCAGATCAATCACACCATTGAAGCTTTTGATATAGTCAATCGCTTTACGGGCTGAGAAAATCCTCAGGAAATATTCAAAGGCAAAAGCGTAGAGCACATAGAGCTGAAACTGATCAATATATTTACCATACTTGGCTTCATATTCCGGCAGTGTATTGACCATTGAGGCAAACACCGCCACAACAATCAGCAACAACACAACGGCATTAACCCACTTTCCCGCACCTTATTCAGTACAAAACAGAAGTGTATTTAGCTTAAATCTCAGTCCGCTCTGCGAACCATCATCATCCATCTTCATCGTTCTTCACCCCATTGCAGCCCTGTAAAATTAAGCAATCAATCATTGTGCATAGTGAAATAGCAAGAAACTAGCCAAATTTATTAACCCGTTAACCTTCCGATAGCACAGCTCCACTAAACTCAAAAAGAATCTATAAAAAACAGTGCCAACAGAGGGTAAAATTGTTCTATCTTCACATCTATGCTGCAATAGAGGCTTCAAGCAAGGTGAGAGGCAATCGATGAAACAGAAAACAGGCATGACAACTAAAATTCTAATCTGGATGGTGGCAGGGCTTATTGTAGGCAGCCTAATCAACAGCTTTGCTCAGGATGTCCGCTTTGTTCAGGATTATCTCGTCAACGGCCTGTTTCATGTCGTCGGCTCGCTGTTTATCAATTCGTTGAAGATGCTGGTTGTTCCTCTGGTCACCTTCTCTCTGATATGCGGCGTGTGTGGATTGGGTGATATCTCCAAGCTGGGCCGGGTCGGCGGTAAGGCATTCTTCCTGTTCATGATCACAACAGCTCTGGCTATCACCATGGCCATTTCAGTTGCAACACTCATCGGCCCCGGTGAAGGTTTTGAGATGTCTCAGGCATCAACAACTGCATTCACAGCACCGGTGGCGCCACCACTATCGCAGGTATTCATTGACCTGATCCCATCTAATCCCATCGCGGCCTATGCTGAAGGCAATATGCTGCAGATCATCTTTTTCACCATTCTGTTTGCTGTCTGCATTCTGATGATCGGCAAGCCGGGTGAATCAATTATTAACACAGTTGAAAAACTTAATATGGTGATGATGGAAGTGGTGAATGTCGTGATGCACATTGCTCCGATTGGTGTGTTTGCTCTGATGGCCAAAACATTCTCTCTACAGGGGCTTGATATGCTCCTGCCGATGCTCAGTTATATTTTGGTGCTTGTTACCGCGCTACTCCTGCATCTAACGGGCACGCTAATGCTGCTGCTCAAACTGCTGGGCCGAGTCAGCCCTCTGCAGTTCTTAAGAAAAATGCGTACAGCTCAGATTTTTGCTTTCAGCACATCCAGCTCGAATGCCACCATCCCTGTCACATTGCGAACAGTGGAGAAGAGGCTGGGTGTTGATAACTCTACCGCCTCATTTGTTGTGCCGTTCGGAGCCACCATTAACATGGATGGCACGGCCATCATGCAGGGTGTAGCAACAGTATTTATTGCCAATGTCTACGGTATCGACCTGACTCTCGGCGGTTATCTGACCGTGATTGGTATGTCCGTGCTTGCCTCAATCGGAACAGCGGGTGTGCCGGGCGTCGGATTGATCATGCTTGCCATGGTGTTCAATCAGGTTGGGCTACCCGTTGAAGGCATTGCGCTGGTTATTGGTGTAGATCGCCTTATGGATATGATTCGAACCGCTGTAAACATCACTGGCGATGCTGCTGTCACCACTATTGTAGCACGCAGTGAAGATTCTATTTCGATGCAGCTGTTTAATGATCCTGATGCGGGAAGTATGGAGAGTGTCCAGCTGCCTCATCAGCAGACCATAGCCTCTGAACAGAGCCCCTGAACATAGCGGACGACCTAATTTCTACTCACTGCCAAGCGTGCCTGCATCAAATCACGCGGACGACCGATATCAAACCATGCTCCCTGATGAATAAGAGCTGAGAGTTTCTCCTGACTGATCAGTGATTTCATCGGTAGTGTCAGAGAAAACGCATCACCGTTCTGATACTCAGAAAGCAGGTTTTCATCCCATACCGACACACCCGAATAGGTAAAACTTTTTTCAGTCAGACCGATCACCCTGCCGTTTGCAACACTAAAATCACCTTTCGGATGGTGGTGAGGGTTGGTAACCAGTGCCAATGCACCGCCTGAAGGCGTCACTAAGCCAGCCAGCTCCTGTAGATCAATATCTGCTATCACATCGGCATTATGAACCGCCAGCAGACCACTTCCCGGCAATAGTTCCATCGCCCTGCGAACACCGCCGCCGGAATCGAGCAACTCAGGTTCCCTGCTAAAATAGAGTCGCACGCCAAAATGAGAACCATCACCCAGTGTCTCAATCAACTTCTCTGCATGGTGGTGACTGTTAATCACAATATCGTGGACGCCTTGTGCAGCCAGCCTGCGAATCACACGCACCACCGCAGTCTCTCCGGCCACATCCATCAGAGCCTTAGGCACTCCAGATGTAAGCCACTTCAGACGGGTCCCAAGACCTGCCGCCAGTAGCACGGCACGATCAACCTGAGCCATAACGCCTACTCATTCCTGAGAAGTTTTAACAATTCAGGCATCTTCTCCAATGCAGCATCGCGACCACGCTGAATCTCCTGCTCCGGGTTGGAAAAGTCGTGCCACTGGGTAAAGCCAACCAACGGTTCGATCAGCACATCTGCATGCTGCTTCTCATACTGCCTGAGATAGAGCGACTTCACCTGTGTTGACCAATCGATCATACCGATCAAATGCGTTGGCAGATTCTTCGGATCTGGACGGGAACCAACATTTACCGCCACCACGACCTGACCCATTGTGGCCACCATACCGGCCTCTTTGGCCGGCACCTCACTGGCCAGTGCACCATCAACAAAATGGCCTCCATCAATCTCAACTGGATTAAACACACCCGGCACAGCCATACTGGCGGCAATCGCACGGCTTAAGTCTCCACTGGAGATTAAGTGACACTCACCTGTCGGAAATTGGACTGATGTGACATGCATCGGAATTTTAAGGTTGGAAAATTCCTCAGCGGTACAGAGTTCATCAATCATCTCAATCAGTGAATCAATATCAGCCACAGCAATATCAGTTGCTGCACGGGTATAAAGAATCGACTGGCGGGCAACGGCTGCCAGTCGAGATAGCCATGTTGTATCCTCCATCTCCACACCATCAATCAGAGGGATGTTGAGCTGTGAAAACTTATCTGAATGAAGATAACGGGTGACACGCTTACGAATCCGTTCGGCATCCGGTGTATGTGCATACATCGATCCGAAAAGAGCTCCGATACTGGTTCCTACAATTGCTGCGGGCCTCAAGTTGTGCTCTTCAAGAACTTCCAGAACACCCAGATGCGCAAGACCACGGCCACCGCCGCCACCCAGAGCGAGGATAAAGCCGTCCGACTTACGAAAGCGTCTAATCAGGTTAGTAAACAGGGTTACATCTCCTCCGGCAGCTTAGCCACCTCAACTAGATTAGAGCATAGCAGCTCTATCTCATCTGTCGAAAGACCCCACGACTCCTTACCACGAAGAAAGAAGACATCGACAACCCTTTCACCGAACGTGGAGATCGCAGCACCACGAATATCAAAGCCGAGTTCAGTAATTCTATCCGACAGTTGCGCCAGCAGGCCCGGCCTGTCTGCAGCTGCCACTTCGATAGCGGTCTGCCGGGTTGATGCATGTGGTAACTCTCTAACGGTAACCGACACTTCACGCATCAGCAGTGTTGGTTTGCATTTGGGAATATTGGGACGCAGATCCATATCTTCTCCCTCAAGAAGTTTACCAATCCGGTCCTTCAACCGATGCCGATCCTCCTGCTGGGTCAGCGCGTCACCTTCTCCATCCTGAATATGAAACAGATCAAGCACCCTGCCATCAAACAGCTCATAAGCCTGTGCAGCCACCACACTGATATGACCTGAGGCAATACAACCGGTCAATGCAGCAAAAATCCCTATGCGTGCTTTGGCGACCACCATCACCATAGTCTCCCCATTCGTCTCATCGGTAAACAGCTCCACGCCATCCCCGCCTTCTGAAGCAAGCAGCAGGGTCCCTAGTGGATAGAGCTGGCGTGGTGGGAAATGCATGATGCAGCGCCATGGCAGCACATTTAGAATTCCTTTCATGGCGGCACGCTCTTCCCCTGCTTTAGCAAGCGTGCTCTTCAACCGGGTTTTGATACGCTTTTTCAGAGCCTTGCCCCCAACGCCTTTACCCATCAAATGCATCCGAGTGGACTTATAGAGCTCGCGAAGCAGTGTGCCTTTCCAGTCATTCCAGACACTGGGACCAACCGCTGCAATATCGGCAACAGTGAGCAGAAACAGGTAGTTGAGCCGTTCACTGTCACCAACAGTGTCTGCAAAGCCCCGGATCACCTCAGGATCAGAGAGATCGGAGCGTTGAGAGAGAACAGCCATATAGAGATGCTCCCGCACCAACCATGCTACAAGCTCGGTTGCATCAGGATTCAAGCCTATTCGGCGGCAGAAACCGCGAGCTATCACAGCACCATTCTTTGAATGGTCACCAGCCATCCCCTTAGCTATGTCATGGAAAATAAGTGCAATATAGAGAAGCTCAGGACGCTGGATTCTATGACACACCTCGTGCGCAAGTGGCAAACGCATATCACGCTGCTCATGAAACATATTACGCGCCTCGCCCACTGCACGGATGGTGTGCTCATCCACGGTATAGGCGTGATAGCGATTGAACTGGCCCAGGCCAACCACCTCTCTAAATTCAGGGATGAAACGGCCAAGCACTCCGGTGTCATTCATCTCTTTCAGTGCCCAGGCAATATTACGTCTGCCTCTTAAAATGGTCAGGAAAGCTTTATGCGCTTCGGGATTGGCTCGAAACTCATCATCAATCAACAGTACATCTGCACGAATCTGCCTCAGTGCAGCACTGGATAGCCTGCGATGATCTTTCTGGGCCTCATGAAAAACCCTCAGAAGCCTGAGAGGATCCTGTTGAAACACCTGGTCGCTCTCAATACCGACCCGCTGCCCTTCAAGTGTGAAACCATCTCCAACCGCATGCGTCAGTGAAAAAAGCTGCGGATGCAGCCGTTCCTGAAAATGGAGCAGCAGCATACCGGTAATACGCACCACCCTGCCGACATGACGGAAATACTCCTTCATAAACACTTCAATGGCTGGTCGCTGATTCATATCGCTGTAACCAAGTTTTCCGGTCAGCGCCGCCTGCTGCTCAAACCCCAGACGATCACCGGCACGTCCGTTTTCTAGATGCAGGCCTACCCGGCAGCGCCAGAGAAACTCCTGTGCCGCCATCAACTGATCATGTTCAATCGGTGATATCACCTCATCATCAACCAGCTCTTCTACCTCAGATCTATACCACGCCTTGGCGATCCAGAAGATCGCCTGGATATCGCGAAGCGCTCCCTGCCCCTCTTTTATATCAGGCTCCATTAAAAAGGCGGTACCACCTGTACGCTTATGTCTTGCTTTAAGCTCTTCAAACTTAGCCTCAACAAACGCTTTGCGGCGACGCTTAAAAAAGACGGGGAGTTTTTTCTCAACGGCATCGTAATGGTCGCCTGCTCCACAGATCAAGCGTGACTCAAATGCCGCAGTGGCGGAGTTCCAGTCCTCTTTCACATGAGCCAATGTCTCTTTGACCGAACGTACAGCATGCCCGAGCTTGATATTCAGATCCCACAGTGCGTAGAGAAACTTCTGGATCTCCTCTTCAACCTCGGAAGAGAGCTGTTCAGGAACCAGAAACCAGATATCCCAATCCGACTGAGGAGCCAGCTCTCCTCTTCCGTAACCACCCACAGCAACCAGATCAACCTCTGCAGCCGCCTGAGGCGCAACTTCTCTCCAGAGTGTCTCAAGCAGCCCGTCAACACCTTCACACATATGCGTCATCAACTGCTCGCCACTGCTGCCAGCATCAAACATATCGCGTGTCTGTTGATGTAGCTCCAGTAGTGCTTGCTTGGCATCAAACATCAATCATCTCCGTTAAGACGGTTTTTTAGCTGACTAAGAATGTTTAATGCATCAATAGGGCGAAGCTCATCGAGATGAAGCGATTCAATCTCATCCGACAACGCCTTCAGGCGAGCACTCTGCATATCCTGTTTGCGTCGCTCAGCTTCAGCAAAGAGACCAAGCTGCGGGTGCCCTCGCTCAGCATGCAGCTCTGATTCGTGCTCAAGTCTGAACAGATGCTCGCGCGCACGCCGAATCACATCAGGTGGCAACCCTGCCAGTTGCGCTACAGCAACGCCGTAAGATCGGTCTGCTGCATCATCAACCACCCGATGCATAAAGATCACCTGACCATTCCATTCACGCACCGTGACCGAAGCATTAAATGCCTGCTCAAAATCATCAGGAAGTTCAGTCAACTCGTGATAGTGAGTTGCAAACAGTGTCAGTACATCATCGGCATCAATCAGCTTCTCTGCCACGGCCCAGGCAATAGCCAGGCCATCCCAGGTGCTCGTTCCGCGCCCGATCTCATCAACAATCACCAGCGAGCGTGGTTCCAGCTGATTGAGAATGGCAGCTGTCTCCATCATCTCCACCATGAAGGTAGAGCGCCCGCTTGTTAGCTCATCGCCGGCGCCGACCCGGGTAAAAATACGTTTAGTCAATGGAATGCGGGCACTCTCTGCCGGCACAAAACAGCCGGTGTGAGCCAACCAGACCATCCAGGCAACCTGACGCATATAGGTAGATTTTCCACCCATATTGGGGCCGGTCAACAACATGAAACGACGCGATTTCAGATCCATCTCGGTATCATTGGCCACAAAAGGATCATCACTAAGGCACTGCTCAACGACCGGATGTCGGCCCGCCTCAACCTTCATCGTTCGACCGGCATGAACTTCTGGTCTGATGTAGTTATGTTCAATCGCAGTGTGGGAAAAACTGCAGAGTACATCAAGCATGGCCACACTACGTGCAGCCGCCTGAATGGATGCCGCATGCGAAGCGATCTTCTGCCGCAACTGCTCAACAAGCATATCCTCACGAGCCATCGCTGCATCTTTGGCACCAAGAATTTCAGACTCGAATTTGTGTAGCTCATCAGTAATAAAACGCTCGGCATTCACCAGCGTCTGTTTTCTCACATATTCCGGCGGTGCATCCGCAGCCTGAACCTTCGATATCTCAATAAAATAACCAAACACCTTGTTGTACTTCACCCGCAGGTTAGCCAACCCGGTACGCTCACGCTCTTTCGCTTCATAATCGGCAAGCCAGTCACTGGCATCCCGGGCAAGACCGCGCAGACGGTCCAGCTCTGCATCAAACTTCTCTCTGATCACACCACCATCGCGAAACATGGCCGGTGGGGCCTCAACAACAGCGCTATCGAGCAACTCTGCCAGAGACTCCAGACCACCCAGAGCAGGCACAATTTCAGAGAAAAATCCGCCCCGATCACCTAACAACGCTGCTAGTCCGGGAAGTGCCAGTATGCTCTCTGCCAATCCACGGTAGTCCCGGGGTGAAGCTCTATCCAGTACAATCCGTGTCAGCATTCGCTCCATATCACGAATATGTTTCAGTGCACTGCGCAGACCAATCAGAGTCTCACGATCATCAACCAGACTCTCAACACCATCCTGGCGCAGAGATATTGATTTTAGATCGGCCAGGGGATGATCGATCCACTCACGCAGCAGGCGCGCTCCCATAGGCGTAACCGATTGATCAATGACATGGATCAATCCTGCTTTCGGATCACCTGCAAGTGAGCCATACACTTCAAGATTTCTGCGTGAACGGGCATCAATTCGCATCCCCTGAGTTTTCTCGTGGTATACAGGCAGCGCCAGATGTTCAAGATCACACTTCTGCGTCTGTCCGAGATAGACGAGAAGTGCGCCCACAGCTGCCGCTACCGCTTCATGAGCCTCCAGATTCAATGCCTGCCAATCCTTAATGCCAAATCGCTGCTGTAGCTGCTCGCGCGACACATCTGAAGAGAAACTCCAATCTCCCGGATGATAAGTTTGACATTCAAACGATAGATCATCGCTTGAGTTGATCAGGAGCTCTGCCGGATTGAGAACGCTGAGCCTCTCTTCAAGCTCCATTTCGCCCTGGCCTTCAAACAGTCGCCACTGTCCTGATGAGAGGTCAAGTGAAGCAATCCCCCACTTCTCATCTCGCCTACTCAGTGCCGCCAGCGGCGCACAACTCTCTTGTTTAAGAAGATCAGACTCGGTGATAGTTCCAGGTGTGACAACACGAACAACATCACGTCTAACCGGCCCTTTGGAGCCATCAGGGGCCTCCATCTGCTCACAGATAGCAACCCGTTTTCCAGCTGCCACCAGTTTAGCCAGATAGTTATCAGCCTGATGCCATGGAACGCCAGCCATCGGAATATCACTACCGTTAGCTTTTCCACGCTTTGCCAGTGCAATATCAAGAATTTTTGACGCTTCGACAGCATCATCAAAAAACATCTCATAGAAATCGCCCATGCGATAGAAGAGCAGGCAGTCAGCATACTCCCCCTTAATCGAGAGGTACTGCTGCATCATCGGTGTATGGGGAGAAGCGTCCGCCTTTTTCGCCATGATCGGTAAACTAGTGAAGCACTTAGAAACTATCCATAGGCGGGTTGGATTAATACGCAAAAGGCTCCTGCCTTTTGCTTTTTATCACTTCGGCGGCACATGTCCGCCTACGCTTACGGCTCACGATGTTTGCCGCCACCCATCCATGGGTGGAATGGGTGCTTCTTTATGGGTTTCCTCCCCCGTTCAGCTGACTGCCGACAACTGCATGGATGCAGGAGGTAGAGCAACGCATGGAGCAGTTGCCGAGGCAAATATCTGCTTATTACTTTGATTCAGGCCATCCTTGTCCTTCAGGGCTTTGCCCCGCCTTGCAGGCGTCCAAATCGACGTTCCTGTCGATTTGTGGGCAAGCAAAGAAATGAACAGGATTCGAGAGGAAACATAAAAAAAGTTCAAGGAGGTGTAGCAGATGATGTATCAAAAAAAACGCCAAAGGCGGAAGCCTTTGGCGTTTAAAAAGGTGGCCCGGCAGCATACAGAAGGGAGGGGAAGGGAAGGGGTATCTGCACACCAACCGGGCCTAAAACCTCTGCAGGCGAACCTGCATTGGTTTTAACTTATCGGAAACTCTTGCTAACACTTTAGCAATTAAGCTGCCAAGACGCGCAACATAGCGCGTTGAAACTTTCTTTCAACAGTATTCTAGCATCCGCTTTACGAACTGTCCCTAGAAAAGCTGAATGAACCAGCTCTCTCCGAGCCGAAACCTTATCAACTGCCGCATTCTATAATCACATGTATCAATTATGGTTATGAAAAAGGCTGCTAAATTTGGCTTTTTTAAGCTCTGGTAGCAGCCCTAACAGGTGCGAAACTTTGGCGGTGATGCTCACATGGGCCGTGGTCTCGAAGCGCATCCATATGAACCTTAGTGCCATAGCCTTTGTGTTTAGAGAACTGATAGACCGGAAAACGGCTATCGAGATAGCGCATCAGACGATCCCGAACCACCTTGGCCATGATTGATGCGGCTGCAATCTCCTGCACCTTATCATCGCCTCCGATCACAGCAGAGACAGGCTGTGTCAGATCGGGGCAGCGATTACCATCGACCACAACTTCAGAAGGTCTGATATGCAATCCATCCACAGCCCTGCGCATGGCAAACATGGTGGCATGCAGAATGTTAAGTCGATCAATCTCCTCCACATTGGCTTGAGCCACCGAGTAGGCCACAGCATGCTTTCGAATGTGGTGATAGATACGAATTCGCTTCTTCTCGCTCACCCTCTTGGAATCCCGATACTGCCCCAGCATCGGATCATCAGGAGAGAGGATAACTGCAGCAGTAATCACAGGGCCAGCCAGTGGCCCTCGCCCTACCTCATCAACCCCGGCAAGCATTGTTACATCCGAAAAATGTATCCCTACATTTTTCTTGAATCGTTACGCAAAAACATGGTTTTGCTCCACTTACGGCCTGCGCTAGTGCTTGGCCGCCGCCCCTCCATAGGCGGATAAATGAACCAACAAAATTCATATCAACCCCTCAGGCTAGCCCCAAATGATTGGTCCATTGCAGCAACAATCGTTTCGGATACGCCATCAGAATCTTCCTGTGTCAGCGTTCGGCCCACGTCCTGAAGTGTGAAGCGAATACCCAGACTCACCTTCTCTTCAGGCACACCTTTGCCTCTGTATAGATCAAACACACGCACATCTGTCAGTAGTTTTCCGCCCGCTTTACGGGCTGCCTGAATAACATCTTCGGTTCTTACATTGCGATCAAAGAGGAATACCAGATCCCGCTCCACGCCAGGAAACTCCGGCAACGGAACAAATTTCTGCTGTTTGCCGTTTGGCAGCGCATCCAAGTTAATGGAAGCAACATAGACAGGCATCTCAATATCGAACCCATCTGCAATCGATGCATCCACCTTGCCGATCTGTCCGACCACTGATCTGCCAACAAAAACATTAGCACTCTGGCCTGCCTGCAATCCCATCACTTCATCATCAGCCATAAAACGTGCAACAAGCCCCCGGCTTGCAAGCCATGATTCAACAGCACCTTTCAGATCAAAGAAATCAGCCTGCCTGCTATTGGCATGCCACTCATCGCGCTGAACTTCACCGGTTATCAACCAGGAGATGATATTGCTCTCCTGATGAGTCTCACCCTTACGGGTATAACTGCGCCCCTGCTCAACAAAGGCCACACCCGGCTGCTGACGATTCAGGTTGTACTTGGCTGCGTTAAGAAGGCCCGGCCAACCACTGCGACGCATCACACTCATCGCTTCAGAGATCGGGTTTTCCAGCTTCAGATCATCATCACCATCATCAGCAGTAAATAGTCGCTGCTCACTGGCTGAGATGAATGCATAGCTGATCACCTGAACAAATCCGCCGGCTACCGCATCATGAATAGATCGATCCTGTTTTGCCGGCGCGATCGTTGCCAGAGCAGGCATCACTTCAGGGATCGCATCAAAACCGATCACCCGCGCATACTCTTCAGACATATCTTCCGGAATGGAGACATCATGACGATGCGTCGGGATCGAAACTTCAGCCCGGCCACCACTGCGAGAAATGCCGAAACCCATACGGGAGAGCACATCATCAATGGAATCGGGCACTTCAACTCCCAGCCTGGTCTCGATACGCCTGATATCAAAACTGACACTGCGGCCTGAGTTAATAGCTGCTGAATCACCATGAATAGAAACTTCACCGGCCCTGCCGCCAAACAGTTCAACAATCATGCTGGTTGCCCGCTGCATCGCCACAGGGACCATGGCTGGGTCAACACCGCGTTCAAAACGCATCGAGGCTTCTGAAACCATCGCATAGTGCCGACGGGTTTCACTCACCTTAGCCGGACGGAAAAATGCCGACTCCAGTGTGATGTTGGTTGTGGATTCAGTCACACCCGAAGGCTCCGAGCCCAAGATACCGGCCAGTGCGATGACACTTTCAGCATCGCTAACCACCATGTCACCCTGGTTCAATTTCAGTTCACGACCGTCCAGCGCCTGGAAATCTTCACCACCATTCGCAGCGCGAACCGTGATATCTCCGTTCAACCTATCAGCATCAAAGGCATGCATCGGCTGACCAAGATCAAGCATAATGGTGTTCAATACATCCACCACGCCATTGACCGGACGTTGGCCTGCAGCAATCAGACGGGCCTGCATCCAGACAGGCGAATCGGTGACCTTCACACCTTCAATACGTCGTGCCAGATAGACCGGGCAATCATCTTGCAGGCTCACCGAAACTGTCGGGGTAGCCACACTCGTATCCACACTGACAACATCATTCGGAAGTTCATGAAACGGAAGGTCTGCATCGGCAGCCAGATCACGGGCAACTCCCCGAACACTCATGCAGTCACCGCGGTTGGGTGTGATAGAGAGATCAAGAACGGCCTCTTCCAACTCAAGCAGTTCACCTGCCTCCATGCCGACAGGTGCATCGGGTGACAGAATCAGAAGGCCTGCAGACTCATCAGCCAGACCAAGCTCAGTTTCGGAGCAGCACATACCGAAACTGGTCTCACCGCGAATCTTGCCCTGCTTGATCTTCAGACCATTCGGCAGTGTGGTACCAATGGTTGCAACCGGCACTTTGTCACCCTCACCCATGTTGGATGCACCGCAGACAATTGCCAGAGGCTCGGCTTCACCGACATCCACCTTCAGCAGACTAAGTTTATCGGCATCAGGATGCGGTTTCTTCTCCACAATATGACCGACTCGCACACCTTTTACAGCAGCACGCGGCTCTTCAATGCCTTCAACTTCATGACCAAGACGAATTAGATCGTCTGCAATCTTTGAAGCAGCATCAGTTAACGGGGTATGCTCTTTTAACCAGGATAGAGGTAACTTCATGATCCCATCCTCCTTAGAAAACGAACATCGTTTTCAAAGAATAGCCTCAAATCTGGAATTCCCTGTTTCAACATCACCAGACGCTCCACTCCCAACCCAAAAGCAAAGCCGGAGAACACTTCTGAATCAATGCCAACAGATTTCAATACGTTCGGATGGATCATGCCGGAACCCAAAACTTCAAGCCATCCGCTTCCCTTACAGATACGGCACCCTTTTCCAGAGCAGAACACACAACCGATATCAACTTCGGCGGAGGGTTCGGTGAACGGAAAGTAGTGAGGGCGGAGACGGATCGGCAGATCTTTTTCAAAATAGGCCGAAAGAAAATGTTTCAACACCCCTTTCAGGTGTGCCAGAGAGACATCATGATCAACCTTGAATACTTCAACCTGATGGAACATCGGTGAGTGGGTCACATCGTAGTCACAGCGGTAAACACGACCCGGCGCAACAACTGCGAGAGGCGGCTCGCCCTCCTCTGCGAGAAAACGCTTCATGGCACGAATCTGTACAGGAGATGTGTGTGTGCGGAGCAACATCGGCTCTGCTCCCTCACCACCAGAGCCGTACTCTTTCAGAAAAAATGTGTCGTGCATGGCACGTGCAGGATGTTCAGGCGGAATGTTCAGTGCATCAAAGTTATGAAACTCGTTCTCGATCTCAGGGCCTTCGGCAACATCAAATCCCATCTGGGTGAAAATCGCGGTCATCTCATCAAGGCCTGCCTGAACAGGGTGAATAGAGCCACGAGCCTGACTACGCCCGGCAAGCGTCACATCAATACGTTCAGCTTCAATACGCTGCTGGCTTTCAACTGCACTTAGTGCTGCCTCAGCCTCATTCAAAGCAGTGCCAAGTGCCTGTTTCACAGCATTCACACTCTGGCCAATCACTGGGCGTTCTTCAGGAGAGAGTCTGCCAACGCCTTTCAGCACTTCGGTCAACGAACCTTTCTTGCCAAGGTAACGCACCTTAAGCTCGATCAAACCAGCCATGTCTGTTGCAGAACCAAAAGCAGAGAGTGCTTCCTGCTGAAGCCCATCCAACTGCTTTTTCAGTGCATCTAGTTCGCTCATATCCGCTCCCCTGGAATTTTATCATCCGGCTTCAGGCATCCTGCCTTTAGCCTCTACCGTTCCGCAAGAGCGCGGTCTTGCTTCACTTACGGTGTCGCTTCGCTCTTCCGCCACCCTTCCTGGGTGGTGATGGGAGCTACAGTGACAACTGTATCTAACAAACACAAAGAGGCAGAGCCATACAGCTCTGCCTCTTTATTCATTCATACACACCGGCGAACCGGTACGGTTTTAATTCTTACTGAATCTGAGCGCGAGCTGTTTCTGCCAGCTTCGCAAAACCTTCTGCATCACGTACAGCAATATCAGCCAGAACCTTACGATCCAGTTCAACACCAGCCAGTGAGAGGCCGTGCATGAAACGGGAATAGCTCAAGCCATTCTCATGTGCTGCTGCATTGATACGTACAATCCACAGGCTGCGGAACTCACGCTTTTTAACTTTACGGTCGCGATATGCGTACTGACGCGCTTTATCAACCGCTTGGGTTGCTACGCGGAAGCAGTTCTTGCGACGACCATAGTAGCCCTTGGCTGCTTTGATAACTTTCTTATGACGCGCATGCGCCTGAACACCGGATTTTACTCTAGGCATCTTATTCTCCTATAAACCTAAAAATCAGCGGCCCGGAACCAGACGGTTCAGGGACTTCACATCAGAGGGCGCAACCATTTCCGTACCACGGATGTTGCGCTTACGCTTAGGTGACTTCTTGGTCAGAATATGGCTACCAAAAGCATTGTTACGCTTCCACTTACCGCTTCCGGTCTTTGAAAAACGCTTCGCAGCACCACTGTTTGACTTCATTTTAGGCATAACTTCTTTACCTTCCTGTTACTTCTTCAACGGGTTCAGGATCATTATCATCTGCCGGCCTTCCAGCTTCGGCATCTTATCCGGTTTACCCAACTCTTTAACTTCTTCGGCGATATGCTTCAACTGATCAGCACCTCGCTCTGTATACGCCATCTCGCGTCCACGGAACCGGACACTCAACTTCACTTTATTACCCTGCTCAAGGAATTTAACAACCCGCTTAAGCTTCACATCCAGATCATGCTGATCTGTACTTGCACGCACTTTCACCTCTTTAATCTGGATGACATGCTGCTTCTTCTTCGCTTCGTTCGCTTTTTTGCTCTGCTCATACTTATACTTGCCGTAGTCTATAATCTTACAGACTGGCGGTTTCGCATTTGGCGACATAAGTACAAGATCAAGTCCAACCGCTTCCGCTCTCGCAATCGCTTGCTCGAGCTTCAAAACACCGATCTGTTCAGCATCATGACCAATGACACGGACCTCTGCCGCTTCAATCTCATGATTTAGTGCTAACTCTTTCTTAGCGATACGAGCCCCCTATCGGTATTCAGTTTTCATGGCTGTCATCTCTTCAAGCCAGGCTTCCACACTCATAGAGCCAAGATTATCACCATTTCTGCTACGAACAGAGATGGTTCCTTCTTCACTTTCGCGGTCTCCCGCAACCAGAATAAAAGGCACCCTTGCTAGCGTGTGGGCGCGCACTTTATAGCCGACCTTTTCGTTTCGCAAGTCCGATTCTACTCTGAAGCCCGCCTGAGCCATCTTTTCGGTCACATTTTGGACATATTCAGCCTGATTTTCGGAGATATTACAGACCACCGCCTGAACCGGCGCCAGCCAGAACGGAAACTTGCCTTCATGATGCTCGATCAAAATACCAATGAAGCGCTCCATGGAGCCAAGAATGGCCCGATGCAGCATCACAGGTGTCTGTTTACTGTTATCATCAGCAATATATTCCGCATCAAGGCGACCCGGCATGGAGAAGTCCACCTGAATAGTTCCGCACTGCCAGACACGACCAAGGCAATCTTTTAGCGAGAACTCGATCTTAGGACCATAAAATGCCCCTTCGCCAGGGTTCAGACCATACTCAATCCCCTTGGACTGTAGTGCCTCGTGCAGGGCAGCCTCGCCCTTATCCCACTGCTCATCGGTGCCAACACGTTTTTCAGGACGATCGGAGAGGAAGATGATCAACTCTTCAAAGCCGAAACGTTTATAAACTTCATAGGTAAGATCGATGAAGTTACCCACCTCATTCTGAACCTGATCTTCAGTACAGAAGATATGGGCATCATCCTGTACGAAGTTACGCAGGCGCATCAGGCCATGCAGTGTGCCTGACGGCTCATTACGATGGCATGAGCCAAACTCAGCCAGTCGCAGCGGCAGATCACGGTAGGAGTGCAACTGCTGGTTGTATACCTGAATATGGCACGGGCAGTTCATCGGCTTGATGGCGTAATCACGATTATCTGTGTTCGTGGTAAACATATCGTCACGGAATTTGTCCCAGTGGCCGGATTTCTCCCAGAGCTTACGATCCACGAGCTGCGGAGTTTTAATCTCCTTGTAGCCGTTATCACGCATCACCTGACGAATTTCGTTCTCAACCACCTGCCAGACACTCCACCCTTTCGGATGCCAGAAGATCATGCCCGGTGCTTCATCCTGCAGATGGAACAGCTCCAGCGCCTTACCGATCTTACGGTGGTCGCGCTTCTCAGCCTCTTCAAGCCTGTTCAGATAGCCTTTCAGCTCTTTCTTTGATGACCATGCAGTGCCATAGATACGCTGCAGCTGTTCGTTATCAGAGTTGCCTTCCCAGTAGGCACCGGAAACACGCATCAGTTTGAAATATTTCAGAGCCGAGGTGTTGGGCACATGCGGGCCACGGCAGAGATCTTTCCAGTCACCCTGACGATAAAGGCTGACTGCCTCACCCGCAGGGATTCGACCAATCAGCAGTGCCTTATACTTTTCACCAATCCCTTCGAAATGAGCAACTGCTTCATCGCGATCCCACTCTTCGCGAGTGATCTCAATAGCGCGATTGGAGATCTCATGCATCTTCGCCTCGATCTTCTCAAGGTCTTCAGGTGTAAATGCACGCTCATAGGCAAAGTCGTAGTAGAAGCCATCTTCGATCACAGGGCCGATGGTCACCTGTGCTTCAGGGAATATCTCCTGAACCGCCATGGCAAGCAGGTGAGCTGTGGAGTGACGAATCACCTCCTGACCCTGCTCAGATTTCTCAGTGATCAGTGAAACCTGATCGCCATCTGAAAGAAGATGAGAGGCGTCACGAAGCTCGTTATTCACTTCGGCAGCCATCGTGGCACGCGCCAGACCGGGGCCAATATCAGCAGCCAGATCATAGGCAGTAGCGCCTTCAGGAAGGGTACGGGTAGAGCCGTCCGGCAATCGAATGTCCATACTGTCCTAACCCCGCGATCCAATAAATTTCAGGGCTGAGAGCCCCCGACAAAAAGGCTGCGGAGGCTAGAGACCGCTTCAAATACGGTCAAGGAGTGCATTCGTAATTAACTTACTAATTAAACGTACTGAGATTTAGACACCGAATGACCGCTTTGCCGAAAGCGGACATTCGGAAAAGAGATAAAAAAAGCCCCGGTCAAAACGACCGAGGCTTTTTAAGTGGATGGTAGGCTCGGGCGGTTTCGAACCGCCGACCCCCACCATGTCAAGGTGGTGCTCTACCCCTGAGCTACGAGCCTGTACCGGGTAACCCTCTTGCGAGGGCTGCGAAGAGTATTGATGCCCCCCTATCTGGTCAAGGCAACAGATAACGAATTAAAAAACAGATCAATGACTGTTTCTGATTTTAAAGGGTGATTCCCATCATAAATGGGCCTAGCAGGTCATCATCAGGTGAAACAGCCTCAACAGACGCACACCAGACTACATGCCCGTACATCTGAATATGAGCTCGTCCACGTTTAAATCCCAAACGAATCTTTTCACCCTGTTGCAGGGAGCCGCTTACCTTCAAACCAATACCTTTGGATGAAACGTCACGTACACTCTCTACTTTTAGATACATGCCTGAGCCGGGGTGAAATAGTTCCCCCGTTGACATATCACGAGCTTCAAGACGCTCTTCTCTGCGTTGTTCGATTGACACAACTGCCACCCTCTAGGTCTGAAAGAACAGACTCTACGAATAACTATAGCACAAAATCATTAAATGACGAACAGGGCTCGCGCCCGTTGTTTAGATGGTATCAACCACTCTCTGAACGCTCTCTACCACAGCCTGGCCCGCCTCCAGCATCAACGCCTCATCTTCAGCTTCAACCATCACTCGCGCCAAAGGCTCGGTTCCGGAGAGACGAACATTAATACGTCCTTTTTTAGCAAGTTTCAGCTCTGCTGCAGTGATCACTTCCTGAACGGATCTATTCTCCAGCACGTTGATTCGGCTAGGCATTCTGATATTCCAGAGCTTCTGTGGAAACAGCTTCATATCAGAACCAAGATCATCCAGCGCCTTACCCTGATCAGACATGGCACAGAGAAGCTGAATCGCACTCATCAGGCCATCACCCGTGGTGTTATGATCCAGCATGATCAGGTGACCGGACTGTTCACCGCCCAGGTTACACCCCTTCTCACGCATCATCTCAAGCACGTAGCGATCGCCTACTGCAGCGCGGTGCATCTTTAGATCCATGTTGGCCAGATAACGCTCCAGCCCCATGTTGCTCATCAGGGTAGTGACAACACCATCGCCTTTCAGTTTGCCGGCTCTCAACTGATGTGCAGCCAGGATGGCAATCACCCGATCACCATCAACAAGCGTTCCTTTGGAATCACAGGCGATCAGGCGGTCTGCATCACCATCCAGTGCAATGCCAATATCTGCATCGGTTGATGCAACCAGCGCACACATTGATTCAGGATAGGTTGAACCGCACTCACGGTTAATGTTGTAGCCGTCAGGATCATCATGGATGGCAACCACTTCACAGCCAAGCTCGGAGAGCATACGAGGTGCGACGTCATAGGCCGCGCCATTGGCGCAGTCGACAACGATCTTTAATCCATCCAGTCGCAATCCCTTCGGCAGTGAGGCTTTCAGGAACTCAATATAACGGCCTCTGGCATCATCAACACGCACAGCCTTGCCAATATCCAGTGCATCCGGGAGCGGCGGCAGCGCATCAAGACAAGCCTCAATCTCCAGCTCCAGTTCATCAGGCAATTTAAAACCATCCGCACCAAAAAACTTAATACCGTTATCGCCAGCAGGATTATGCGATGCAGAGAGCATCACGCCTGCATCTGAACGCAGGCTTCGGGTCAGATAGGCTACAGCGGGAGTCGGAACAGGGCCGACCAGCTGCACATTCATCCCCTGTGCCGTCAGTCCGGCACAGAGTGCCGACTCGATCATATAACCTGAGAGGCGGGTGTCCTTGCCAATCAGCACATGCGGCTGATGAGAGAGATGCCGGGTCAGCACATGCCCTGCGGCACGCCCCAGGCGCAGTGCAAACTCAGCTGTCATCGGATCCTTGTTAACGGTTCCGCGAACACCATCTGTTCCGAAATAGTGCCTCATCTCTTCTCCTCTGAACCCTCTGCTGCCACTGGACTCTCATCCTGATGCACCAAAACACCTCTAACCTTAAACTTCACATTCTCATTCACAAGACGGATCGCCTTTCCTGTCGGGCTGGCAATACCAACGACTGCCTCAAACGCTCCAACTTTAAACTCCGGTTGAATTGCGATTGTCTCAACTTCACTCAAAGCATCCAGCCAAACTTCCGGGCCGGAGAGCTTCACCTCTGCAGGTTCTACAACTATCGATTCAACCTGCCACCCCTCAGGCAGCTCTAGCCTGGGCAGTACAGTAATTGACTTCTCCACCACCCGGTCCACCTGCAATTCAATACGATCCGGTTGAATTTTCTCGATATCCAGACCTGCCGGCAGACGGATGTCTGAAATCTTTACAGCACGTTCAACCACTCCGGGAAGTGTCAATCCGGAAGCATCAAAAGGAATGTATACATCCTGTGGGCTGACTGTCTTCAGCCTACCCTGCAGGCCACTCACCGTTACATGTACCGTATCGGGAAGATCATTTACCACCACCATATTTTGCGGCAACCCCTGCAGCTGCAGTGTTACCTCCATGTTCAGTGAGCCTTCTCCCTGCCCATGAACCTGCAACCAAAGAACTACAGCAATCAGGACAGCCCATATCTGGGGTGCTTTACTCTGCAATAGGGAGACAACACTACGCATCACTTCTCTTCCGCATCCGACAGTACGGCGTGCGACTTCTGAGAAGAAGAAGAAGAGAGCGCGAGTCGATCAATCAACAGTTTACGAAGCTCTGCACTTCCCAGTGGCCCGATAAGGAGACCCTCTTCAGCAAGATGCAGATCACCACGCTCCTCTGAAACCACCAGAACCAGCGCATCGCTCTCTTCGGTCAGTCCCACAGCGGCCCGATGTCGGGTACCAAAACCACCAGCCAGTGCATTGGCCTGTGCAAGAGGAAGCAGTACTCGGGCTGCAACAATTCTTCCACCCCGCTCACCGGCGCTCACAATAACAGCGCCATCATGCATCGGTGCATCCGGACAGAAGAGTGCCTGAACCATATCCGGTCGCAGTGCCACATCCATCTCCACACCTGAGTCATAGAGATGTTTTAGTCCTGTCTCCCGTTCAATCACAATCAGTCCACCCCAGTCACGATGAATCAGTGAAAGAGAGGACTCAACCAGCATATCAATCATCGCATCCTTAGGTGTCGCGCCTGACGCCAGTGGATTGACCGCCACCCGCATCAGGCCGCGGCGAATTTCATGCTGAAACAGCACCACCATAATCACAATAAATACAGAGAAAAACTGAGAAAAAATCCATTCGATCGTGAGTAGATCAAACATTCGGGCCAGCTCATAGACAACCAGTACCACAGCCACACCGATCAACATCTGTTCGGCCCGTGTTCCACGGATCAAACGCAAAACATAGTAGATCACTACCGCCACAAGTGCGATATCTACTGCGTCTCGAATACCAAACTGCCACTCACCCATTTTGCTTACGATAGTCCCAGATGCGCATCGCGCAAGGCTGAAGCGATATCAATCGCCTTTTTCTGTGTGGTCACATCATGAACCCGTAGCAGATCACTGCCAGCAAACGTGCTGATTGAGACTGCTGCAGCCGTCTCCACTTCACGTGAATCGACATCCGCCCCCGTGATTTTACCGAGAAAGGATTTTCTGGAAACACCCATCAGAACAGGCAATCCAAAGCGCTGCTTTAACCGTTCAATATTGCCGATCAGTGCAAGGTTATCTTCATGTCGTTTACCAAAACCAATGCCAGGGTCGATCACAATAGAATCTTCGGAAATTCCCGCCTCCAGGCAGGTTTTGATACGGGACTCGAAAAAGTGTGTGACTTCATCCAATACGTTTTTGTATTCGGGTTTGTCCTGCATCGTTTCAGGTGTTCCCTGCATATGCATCAGGCAGACATCCACACCTGTCTCTGCAACAACCGACAGGCTATCAGGATCACCCCTTAGTGCTGTCACATCATTAACCATCGATGCACCTGCAACGATAGCCCGGTGCATCACCTCTGCCTTTGTCGTATCAATGGAAAGTGTTAACCCCTTAGCTTCCAGGGCTTCAATGACAGGAATCACCCGATTCAACTCTTCATCAAGCGGTACAGAAGCAGACCCCGGTCGTGTTGATTCACCACCGACATCGATAATGTCAGCTCCCTGCTTTTGCATAGCCAGGGCGTGATGAACGACCCCATCGAGATCAACCGCCTGATCAGTACCCTCTCGGACAAACTTCCCCCCATCCGAAAACGAATCGGGGGTGCAATTCAGCACCCCCATAATCCAAGCCCGTTCCCCTTCAGGGCGCAGCCACTTTGATGACATTAGATAGCCTTAGCTCTTCTGCTCACTTCCATCACCATCAATTTCATGATCATTCAGATCAGCTCCAGCATCTATCTCTTCAACAGGATCTTCTTCTTTCGTAGCTGCAGAGACAGTCTCCGGATCTACCCGAACAATCTCTTCACCTTTCAGAAGCGCATCCACATCTTTACCAGAGAGCGTCTCATACTCAAGCAGCGCTTCAGCAATACAGTTCAGATCTTTGCGGTAGGTTGTCAGTATCTCTCGAGCCTTTGATTCACCGGCTTCAACCAGTCTGCGAACCTCTTCATCAATCACCTGAGAGGTAGAATCAGATACATGCTGACTCTGAGTAACGGAACGGCCTAAAAAGATCTCTTCTTCATTCTCCGAATAGCGAAGCGGACCGAGTTTTTTACTAAACCCGTATTCGGTAACCATCGCCCGAGCCATACCTGTTGCCTGCTGAATGTCATGACCTGCACCGGTCGTGACATTCTCCTCGCCAAACACCAACTCTTCAGCAACACGCCCGCCAAATAGCGACGCCATACGCGACTCAAGTTCGATTTTTGACTGACTCAAACGATCACGTTCAGGCAGATTCATGGTAACACCCAAGGCACGACCACGTGGAATGATAGTCACTTTATGCAGTGGATCATGTTTAGGCATATGAATACCTACCAACGCATGACCAGCCTCATGATAGGCAGTCAGACGTTTTTCATCCTCACTCATCACCATGGATCTGCGCTCAGCACCCATCATCACCTTATCTTTTGCACTCTCAAAATCGTCATTCCCCACTTTACTGCGGTCATAACGTGCAGCATTAAGTGCAGCCTCATTCACCAGGTTGGCAAGGTCTGCACCGGAAAACCCCGGTGTACCACGCGCCAGTGTTTTCACTTCAACATCGGCAGAGAGCGGAACCTTCTTCATATGCACCTTAAGGATATGTTCACGACCCAACAGATCGGGACGTGGAACCACTACCTGACGGTCGAAACGACCAGGACGAAGAAGCGCAGGATCCAGTACGTCAGGACGGTTGGTCGCAGCCACGAGAATCACGCCCTCGTTGGACTCAAAACCATCCATCTCAACCAGCAGCTGGTTCAATGTCTGTTCACGCTCATCGTTACCACCGCCAATACCGGCACCACGGTGACGTCCCATCGCATCAATCTCATCAATAAAGATAATGCACGGTGCATTTTTCTTGCCCTGTTCAAACATATCACGCACACGAGATGCACCCACACCGACAAACATCTCAACAAAGTCAGAGCCAGAGATAGAAAAGAATGGAACTTCTGCTTCACCGGCAATGGCTCGAGCCAGCAGGGTTTTACCGGTACCCGGAGGGCCCACCAGCAATACGCCTTTTGGAATTTTACCACCGAGGCGGGTAAACTTGGATGGATCACGCAGAAACTCGATAACCTCAGTCACCTCCTGCTTGGCTTCATCACAGCCAGCAACATCTTCAAAGGTAACACGGGCAGTATTCTCGTTAAGTAGCTTGGCCTTGCTCTTGCCAAAAGACATCGCGCCGCCTTTACCGCCACCCTGCATCTGGCGCATGAAAAAGACCCAGACAGCTATCAGCAACAGCATTGGGAACCATGAGATGAGAATTGATAGTAGAAAAGGCATCTCTTCCTGAGGTTTTACATCAACTTCAACCTTATTATCAAGCAGTCGCTGAACCAGATTCGGATCATTTGGCACCTGAACCACAAACGTGCTCATCGTACCCTTCGCATCCCGGAACTGGCCGGTCAGACGTTTGTCCTGAATAGTCACCATCTCAACGGAACCCTGCTCTACCCTATCCATAAATGCAGAGTAGGACATGGTCTGGCTAGAACCACCCGGAGCTGTGTTGAACAT
>Ga0316187_10000601_pt1 | contig 28924 bp, 21 predicted proteins | sample CroRivburrow1_MG_FD_204927 | JGI IMG/M metagenome (GOLD analysis project Ga0316187, IMG submission 204927) | Coastal sediment microbial communities from Maine, United States - Cross River worm burrow 1 | ecosystem: Environmental > Aquatic > Marine > Coastal > Sediment | place: USA: Maine... | reverse complement strand
CTGCATCATCTCACTATCCAGCGGCACATCCGCCCCCTGCTTATGAAAAATCTGGCGCGCATCGAGCAGTTGGAATTCGGGATTGGCTGCAAGAAACGCTCGCACGATATCGCCGTTCTCTTCATCCAGCACACTGCATGTGGAATAAACCAGTCGCCCGCCCGGCTTCACCAAACGAGCCGCGGCATCAAGAATCCTGCTTTGCAGATCTGCCAGTTCGGCAAGCTTCACCTCGCGCCATTTGATGTCCGGATTGCGCCGCAAGGTGCCCGTTCCGCTGCACGGTGCATCCACCAGCACCCGATCCATCTTACCGGCCAGCCGCTTGAGATGCGCATCGTTTTCACTTGATAGATTCAGGCTGCGCACACTCGATAAACCTGCCCGTGCCAAACGCGGCTTGAGCGCCTTTAATCGCCAGTGCGCCACATCGCAGGCATAGAGCGTGCCCGTGGCCTGCATCATCGCACCCAGAGCCAAAGTCTTGCCACCACCACCGGCACAAAAATCCATCACCATCTCGCGCCTTGCAGGTTCAAGCAGCAGCGCAATGAGCTGGCTGCCCTCGTCCTGCACCTCGAACAGACCATTGGAGAATGCCTGCGTGCGAAACAGCGAGGCGCGCTCCATGCTGCGCAGGCCAAGCGGCGAGTATGGTGTTGGAGAAAGATGCGCCCCCTCCTGCGTCAGCAGGTAGAGGGCCTTGTCGCGGTCCGTCTTGAGTGTATTGACGCGCAGATCAAGCGTGGCCGGTTGATTCAAGGCCTCGGACAGGCGCAGGGCTTCTTCTTCGCCGAATTGCGCAACGAGCCGATCAAACACCCAGTCGGGCATGCTGGCACGCGCCGCAGGTGATAACCCCAGTTCATTCATGCGCTGCATGCGGCCGGCTACATCGTGCAGACGCCAACCATCCCCGCCGCTCAATCTGGCATTGCACAGGCTGCCGGAGTCGTTGCCCTGCAAAAGAAGTTCAGCCGCGACAATGGCTGCATCCGGAGCCTTATCGCCACCAGCCAGTTCGCGCAGCAGCCTCAATCTGCGCAGACAGCCGTATACCGTTTCGGCAACAAAACCACGATCACGCTTGCCCAGCTTGCGATGATTGCGGAAATAGCGCTCCATCTGCTTATCCGCCGGTGGCGGGCTGTGCAGGATAAGGCCCAAAAGCTCGGCTGCCTGGGGCCACAGACGCAATCGCTTATAGGCATGCGGATCAAAATTGGATGACGCCACGGACATAAATTCTCCAGATTATTTCAACTGGCAGCCATCCTGCCGCGACTTGCAGACAAATCCACCTTGCCTGATGTCCTGTTCTGCCTTAGAAGCTCCCCATGGCACTTAAATCGACCGTTTTCAAAGCCGACATCCAGATCAGCGATATGGACCGGCACTATTATGAGGATCATCAACTGACCATTGCCCGCCACCCTTCCGAAAACGATGTGCGCATGATGGTTCGCCTGCTGGCCTTTGCGCTCAATGCCAGCGAAGCCCTGCAATTCACCAAGGGGCTGAGCACGGATGATGAACCCGATATCTGGCAGAAAAGCCTGAGTGATGAAATCGAGTTGTGGATTGATCTGGGGCAGCCGGATGAAAAGCGTATCCGCAAGGCCTGCGGCAGATCGAAACAGGTGATGATTTATATCTATCAGGGCAGCAGCGGCAGCGCCTGGTGGGAACAACAGCGCAATAAACTGCAACGCTTTGATAATCTCAGCGTGATTTCCCTGCCCGATGATGTGGTGCAAAAGCTTGCACAGATGGCCGAGCGCTCCATGCGTTTACAGTGTAACATTGCCGATGCGCAGCTCTGGTTCAGCAATGGTGATCAGGCTGTCGAAATCACACCGCAGATTTGGAAGCAGGCAAAGGCGTAAGAAACAATGAAATTCGAGCAATACTATCTTTCCGCCGAGATCAAAAAGAATCTTAGGCAGCTTGGCTTTGTCCGCCCCACCGATATCCAGTTCAAGGCCATCCCCTCGATTCTTAACGATGAGGATGTGCTGGCCATCGCCCAGACGGGTACCGGTAAAACAGCAGCCTTTGCCATTCCGGTGATTGATAAAATCCAGCGCTACAAAACCAGCAAGCGAAGTTACGGCATCAAATGCATTGTGCTGGTGCCCACCCGCGAACTGGCTGTACAGATTGGCGAGGTGTTCAAAAGCCTTGCCGCGCATACCAAGGTGATGGTGTTCACCCTGCATGGCGGGGTTGAGCAGGATGCGCAGATTGCCAAGCTGCAGGATGGCATTGATGTGCTGATTGCCACGCCCGGGCGCATGTTCGATCTGATCAATCAGCAGGTGCTGCAGCTGGATAGAATCAACACACTGGTACTCGACGAAGCGGATCACATGCTCGATCTCGGTTTTATCGAGGACATCAAATATATCAAACGCATGCTCAGACAGCGGCATCAGACCCTGTTCTTTTCCGCCACGCTCAATGATGAGATCAAGAAGCTGGCCTATTCGCAGGTGAAGAGTGAGGCCATCCGCATTCAGGTGTCACCCAAGGATCGCATCTCCAAGAATGTGAGCCATTTCGTCATGTTTGTGGAGATGGACGACAAACGCTTTTTCCTCGATCGCTTCCTCAAGGATCATCCCGAGGACAAGGTGATCGTTTTCGTGCGCACCAAGGTGCGCGCCGAGCGCGTGGCCAAGGCCATGGAGCGCGCCGGGGTTTCGGCGATGAATATTCATGGCGACAAGGATCAAGGTCAACGCGCCGAAGCCATGCAGGCCTTCCGCGATGGTGCATGCCGCGTGCTGATTGCCACCGATGTGAGCGCGCGCGGTATTGATGTGCCCGATGTCGAATATGTGATCAATTACGATCTGCCGGAGAAGGTGGAGAATTATGTGCACCGCGTCGGGCGTACAGGCCGCGGCGAGAAAAAAGGCGAGGCCTATTCCTTCTGCAGCAGCGAGGAAAAGGAATTGCTTGAAGCGATTGAGGATTTCATCACCAAGCCCATCGAGGTAATGAAAGTGGGCAAAAAGGGTTATGCCGAAATCGTGCGCACAGCGGATACGGCGGAGCAGGATTTGAAGGCGCTGGTCGCCGAACATGATGCATGGATGAGCGGCAAGAAGTCGAAGAAGAAAAGAAAAAAGTAAGAACGGGGTTAAGCCATGAGTGAACAGCCTGTTGATGTGATGTTGTCGGCCCATGAGGCGCGCGTGCTGGGCTGTTTGATGGAAAAGCAGATGACCACCCCGGAATACTATCCCCTCACCCTCAAGGCCCTCACAGCGGCCTGCAATCAAAAAAGCAGCCGTGTACCGGTGATGGATTTAAACGAAGGGCAAGTTGGCGGCGTGGTCAACGGCCTGCGCACGCAGGGACTGGTCACCGCCCGCATGGATGGCCGCGTGGATCGCTTCGAGCATCATCTGTCGCGCAAGCTGGGCGTCACCACCAAGGAACGCGCCGTGCTCTGTGTGCTCATGCTGCGCAGCCTGCTCACCTTGAATGAAATCCGCATCAATACCAATCGTATGGTCAGCTTTGAAACCGCCGAAGAACTACAGGCCGTGCTCGATGGCTTGATGGGGCGCGATGAACCGCTAGTCGTGCGTATCCCGCGCGCCCCCGGCCAAAGGGAAGACCGCTTCGCCCAGCTGCTCTGCGGCAAACCGGATATCGAAGTCGCACCTCAGGCTGCCAGCAGCCGCGCCCCCGCCAGTGATGCATCCGCAGAGCGCATCACCCAACTCGAAACCGAAGTGGCAACATTAAAGGCAGAACTGCAACGCCTCTATGACTTAACAGGCTTCTCGAAAGGCTGAAGCCACCCCGCATCCACCAATAGCTAAAGGATAACATCCTCCTTTCTTCTAGTATTTCGCGCCCTCGCCATCTTTGTAGACCACCGCATTGTATTGCTCCCACCATGCGCGCCCGAGGCCCGATTCAACCTGACAACCAGGCCATGGCCTCTTTTCGATAGGCACAGTCAGTGCCGCGCGAATGGGCTCATCCTTGAAGCCTCCATATTCCATGGCATCCCCGTAGTCTGACGCGTAAACGATTCGCTTAACGTTTGCCCAAGCCATTGTCGCGTAGCACATCGGGCATGGTGCACCAGAGGTGTATAAGGTCGAGCCAGCAAGTTCCTCAAGGCCGTAACCGTTGTCGTGCGTCGCCTGCCGCATGGCATTCATTTCTCCGTGGCGCGTCGGGTCGCCCTCTTTGAGAACGGTGTTCCAACCCTCGCCGAGGATCTTGCCATCTTTGTAGATCACTGCGCCAAAGAGACCGCCGTCAGGAGCATGACCGTGTATGGCTTGCATCGGATTGTGCGACGCAAGTTTGATTGCGCGCTTGAGGTATTTCCTGTCGATCTCGGACTGCTCTTTCGAAACAATGGTAGCGCACTGGAGGTTGCCTTTTGAACCTGCGCCAGGAATGACAGCAAACTCTTTGGCTGGTGCATCGGAGGCTTCATCAACCCATTTCTGAGTTTCCGCGGGTTTGTACCCGTAGAATGTTTTTGCCTTCAGTTCATGTGCCTGTGCTTCTTCATTTGCACCACAAATTGCCAGCGCGAATACTCCAATCAATAGCAGTATTTTCATTGCATTTCTCCCTTGCTCATTCAAGCAAGTAGTGAGCATGTGCTTATTAATTGGTAAATCAAAGCCTTATTCGCGGCCCCCTGATGCAATTGAACGGTGGTTTTTGGTCCAGACTGTGAGCAGCCGCGCCCCCGCCAGTGATGCATCCGCCGAGCGCATCACCCAACTCGAAGCCGAGGTGGCAACATTAAAGGCAGAACTTCATCGACTGTATGAACTAACCGGCTTCTCGAAAAACTGAGTTTGGCCATAGATGGACAGTCAATTCAGGGCGAAAGGGTATACCTCTTAGTAGATTTACTAACTGGCTTTTGTGTGGGGTTACAAAGGAGATACAGCATTTTGCATGTTCATCACAATGAACCCTACAGGAATAGTTAGAACTATGCTGATGACCAATGCGCAAAAAGACCTTATCTTGGATGCTTGATTAATTTTTCTATACGCACCCCAACACAAAAAAAGCCAAAATATCCCAACAATAAATGGGATACTAAATGCTAAGGTTGAATACACTGCTTGAGCCTGCAATTCAGGAGGAACAATATTATTCCATGAAGGTTTTAATGCATCTTCGATCATAAAGGATAGAAATTCGGGGAAGTTTGTTTTGACGAAGCCCCAGCTTGCCAACAATGCGAATGTAGCAAACACAATTGATACTGAAGCCGAATACAAGGTGATAATAAAATAGGGCTTAAAGGCCTCTTTAGAACCTACTAGTCTCCAAGAGCAATAGATCACCCAAGAATAAATTACATACGATGCTACAAACACAAAAACATATTGTAGTATATAGAGATAGAGCGTGTCTCCTTCATGCCCCAACTCAAGAATTCGGACCATAAAAAAAGAGTTAAATACAATTGAAACTGAAGCTGTAATTAACGCTTTGTTATATAATTCTTTCGATTCATATTTTACATCAGAGAAAAACTTTTTTGGGCCTTTAACGATTAGCCCTATTGTCTGCATATATGACGGTATTAACTTTAAAAAATCCTGAAGCATTCCCCTTCCCCCTATTTAATTAGCCCCAGAACCATGCCTATGAAGGTAATTCTCGCTAGTAACGAATGTATTTATCTCAACATAGCACAAGAAACCATTGTGCTTATGAGTTGCGTGGACTATCCCTAACAATACATACACAGATAAGTTCTACTTCGAATGACTTAAGTTGGCCGGAATCATCCGAACTTTCATCATTGAAGTCACCGATCTTTGTAGCGGCTTAGATCAAGAATACCGGCATTGATGGGTTGTGCTTTGGCATGCTGCTCCTGCATCCAGTCGGAGACATCCCAGAACTGAGGGTTCGTACGGCGGATGCCGTACTGGCTCACCATCTGCTCATAATCATCACGATTCATGACCCGCACACAGGCCGCAACAAAGGCATCCAGATCAGCCTCCGACACATCAAAGAAGAAATTGGGATAGGAGCCTGCCAGTCCCCTCATAACCGTCAGCGTATCATCCTGCATATCCTCCTCAGGGCGATCATTGATCTCCTTGGCAAAGGAGTCAGTCCGGTACGATTTATTATGAATCAGGGTATAGGCCACATCCTTATGCCCGTTCACACCACGCACCCGCAGATATGAGGTTTCGGGGAAAATCTGCAAGCGCTCCCCGCTCACCCCTTCGGCCAGTCTGTGCATGGCCTTATCCGCCTGCGAAGCAAAACAGTTGCCCGCCTTGCAGCGATTGATATCTCTCGCATCGGCTGCGGCATAGCCGGTGTGCTGCTTGAGCAGCTGGAGGAATTCCAGCTTCGGCTGCTGATAGAAAGCGGCTTGCGGATTTTCTTCGTAACCCTTCACCGAATCCACCTCCAGCCATGCCTTGGTGGCTTCGCGCTGTTCACGCGTGGTCTTGCGATCAAGCTCATGCCATGCATCGTACAATGCTTGGCGATCTTCCCTCGGCAGGAAATAGAGGAAATTATCCTCGCCTTCGATGCGCAGGAAATCCATGTACAGGCGTGCGCCTAACTGATGCCCCAACGTGCCAAAGGGATTGAAACCGGCGACCAGCAGGTAATGCAGACGTTCAAACACCGGATAATCGATCATCCATGCGGTTTCAGGACTATCGCCATACAGGCCGGAATGCACCGAGGCACTGTCGAAATGGCGGAAGATGGTCAGCGCGGCATCCTCATTCCTCGAGCCGTCGCTACGCATGCCGTCCCAGACGAACTCATCAACCGCCTTATGGATATCCAGCTGCGGCAAGCCCTGCTGCTGGTAGTAATCCGTTTTGGCCCGCATATACGCTTGTTCCTGCGGCCAGTACTTGATCCATCCGGTGAACAGGCGGCTGGTATCGCCAAGCTCCGTGGGTAGATGCAGATGCTCATCGACATCACTGAGAAAGGCCGAATCCAGACCATGCTGCCTGTAGAATGAGGGGTTCTGCGGCTTGAGGAAGAACACCCAGAAATGATCCTCGATGGAGCTCAGCGCACTTTGCCCGCGGCATACAGGCCCCTTGATGAAGCCATTGATAAAGAAGCGCGCATCATCAAGCAGAAACTGGTAGCGCACTTGCGGTGGGATAACGGCAAAGGTTTCAAATGGGGTGGAAGCCTTATTCATACCGAACAGGTTCAGAATCTTCCTGTAACTCCTGACAAAGAAATTCGTGGACTCCCCTGCCGCATAGCCGGGCAGCTCTGCCACCTGATAATCCGGCTGCAGGAAAAGCTCCTTGTAGCGCTGCATGCGCGCATCGGAAAGCTCATAGGCAATATGATTCTTATCCACAATGCTGGCGGTGTACGGGCGCAAGCGATAGTAGAACACATCCGCATCGGGATCATCGTAGGGCCGAATGGAAGCGATCTCATCCACCGCTATCCCGTTCGGCGTACGCGAGCGCACCAGACGGAAGAAATCAGGACCTGCGGCATTGGTGTCACCCGCAAAATAAACATGGCCGAGCACCAGATGCTCATAGATATAACGGCTGACCAGTCGTTGTTTGTTGCTGCTGCCGTTGAGGAAATCCTCCCAGTTTTTGATCTGGGTCATCATCTCCGGTGAAAGCTGTTTGGCCTCGGCAGTCATATCGCCCTGAGCCAGCCAGCGAACCAGTACGGTGTATTCCTCATCGGACATATTGGGCAAGGCATAAGGCATACCCGAGAGCGGATGGGCCTCGGCAAAGGAATCGAATTTATCAAGCGTGGTGCAGACCTGCTTGCGCTCAAGGCTGATATCAAGATCCTCGGGCAACAGGCCCGCTTCGGGCAGTGGATTGATCTGTTTCAGGTTAAGCATTTTATAGAGCACGGAGTTTTCCAGATTCGCTTCAGGCGCGTGTGACTCGCCCTCGTTGAGTACGCCGAAAAACTCCATATCACGCCATTCACGCGTCGTGTGGGCATCGATAAATAGGCGCGATGGCTGCTGCCATGTGAAGCGTTTCTTATTGTAAACCTTAAGCTTATTCGCCCCTCGGGTGAGGCCTTCGATGGATGAAAGCTTGAGCTGACACGGAGCATCGTAACAGCCATGACAAACCACGCAGCGCTTTTCCAGAATGGGTTTGATATCGTTGTTGAAGGCAAGCTTGTCGGGTGAAGACTGAATCGCCTGCAGATCCTTTTTCAGTTGTTCGTCTTGTAGAAAATCGGGAGCTGCCTGTGCATACGTGGCAAACATCAGCAGGGTTATCAGAGGCAACAAAGCCTTGGCCCCCAAGCTGGATATCGAAAAAAGTTTCATCCTGAGCATCATTGTCGCCCTCCCTGCCGACAAGCATGAGCAAATCCAATCATGGACTTGCCATGCCTCCCCTGAATAATAAACACAAAGCTAGCCTTGCCTTTGTGCTGAGCATAGCAGCATATGCAATCAAGCCCAATAAAGACAATGCGCGAGATGGGCATGCAGCGTGTGCCTGTCCCGCTCACCTTGTCACCATGGATGTGATATAATAATGCATGTTGTGTTACTCGCAGGGGTGGGTGAATACAACGAGGGGAAAACTTCTGATGCGTAAATATTTACACCTCTTCTGGCCTTTTAATGTCGAATATTCAGATGTCCCGGCCAGTGAAATCTTCCCGAAACTGCGTGGTATTTGTCTGGCGGCAGTGCTATGGCCCCTTCTTTCAGGCGGCCTTCTCCTCTATTTTGGCCTTGCCCTGACAGATCATCAGCAATTGATCGGTAGCACACTGATCGTACCCGGCGGCGCTATTACCTTACTGGTCGTCGGCGGCTTTGTACTACGGCATGATTTCCGCCCTATCCAGACTTTCCTGAACAGCGACCCCAAAGAAGTTGATCCCCGGATTGCTGCCGAAGCACTGATCCGCGCGAGGAACTTCCAGCTTCTTGCTGTGCGGCGTATTCTGCTCTTTCAGGCGCCGGCATTCGGTCTTGGCTTCGCGCTGATGACGCTTATTGCCAACCTGTATCTGGATTTCGGATTGGAACTTTGGCAGCTGATGATTGCCCTGATGGTTTCACTGATGGTTGGTGTCGGCCATGCTATTTTCGAATTCTATGCAGTCGCCAAACTTATGGTGCGGGTGATCTCCCAGGCACACGGGCAATGCGGAGAGCTCTCGCATGATCAGCGCCAGCGTATTATGCGTGTGGATATGAAACGCAAGCTGCTGTTTGTTTCCAGCCTTGTTGTCTTACCGCCCATCATCATTCTTGGTGCCACCATGCTGATACGCATTCGGCATGAATTGATTCAAGCCGGGCATGAAGAATTATTGGTATTCATTCCGTCCCTGATCGGCTGGGTCACACTGATTGTGGCTGCGGGTTACGCCCTTTCCCTGCTTATTTTTCTACGCATGGCCAGTGAGGTCAGTGAATCGGTCGGTGAATTATCCGAGGCCATGCATCAGGTGGAAGAGGGTCGGCTGGATATTTCCCTGCTGGAGAAAACCACTGACGAATATGCGGGCATCTACAGACGATTCAATCGCATGGTAAGCGAACTGCTGGAACGGGAGCGTCTGCGCGATGCATTCGGACGCTATGTGGCCAAGGAACTGGCCGATGATGTGATGCAGCATGGCATCAATCTCGGCGGCAAACAGGTTCAGGCCAGCGTACTGTTTGCAGATATCCGGGATTTTACCGCCATGTCCGGAAAAATGTCTGCTGAAGAGGTGGTCAACATCCTTAATCAATACTTCTCCGTGGTTGAGCCGAGCATTCAGGCAGAAGGTGGCTGGATCAATAAATTCGGCGGCGATAGCCTGCTGGCGGTCTTCGGTGTGCTTACCCCGCAACCCGATCATATCAATCATGCAGTGCAGGCGGCATTGAAGATGCGGGCTGCATTGAGCGAGTTCAACAAGGGGCAGAAGAAAGCAGGTAAACCTGTGCTAAGAATAGGCATGGGCATCCACTGCGGCGAGATGGTGGCCGGTAGTGTGGGTAGTAAGGACCGCATGGAATTCACCGTGATTGGTGATACCGTTAACACGGCATCACGCATTGAAGGCCTGAATAAAAAATGGGGTACTGATATTCTTATCAGCGAAGAGGTTTCCAGGGCAACCAAGCGGGAAATCATTCTGGAAGCCATGCCGGAAACCCATGTCCAGGGTATTGCCGACCCCATTCAGGTATTTGCTGTCAAATAATCTCCGCTGCACCTGGAGAGTACAATACCGTGCGAATTCAGAGCGGCCTTTTAAGCGCTAATTCCGGTGGAACGGATCAGCTAAAAGGGCTAAAGAATACGTCGATTCAACCGATATATTATAACTATATGTATAGTCGTGAGGATTCAATCACCCTTATCGAGATGATGGAGGATATTCCAACCCTTCCGGATAGCTTCATACGCATTAAAAAACTGATTGGCAACGAAGGTGCCAGTGCCGCAGATCTGGCAAAAGCCATTCGCACCGACCATGCCGTATCGGCATGCGTGCTCAAAGTCGCCAACTCCGCCTATTACAATTCGATGGGACTCCCTGTCGCCACACTCACTCAGGCGGTTGCAAGACTGGGATTTATGGAAGCCAGCCATATTATCATGGCTTCATCGCTGCTGTATGGCTTCACCCTGCCACTCGGCATGAACTATATTCGCGCCCTCTGGGCACATGCCTTTGCTGTTGGCGTGTTATGCGAACGCTTGGCCAAAAGACACCATCAGGATTCGGAAGAGTTGTTCATGGCGGGGCTATTGCACGATATCGGTCGGGCCATTATCGGCATCCGTCTGGATCTCACCTATTTCGAGAGCAATATGGCATCCATGCATGCCGAATCATTGGTCGATGAAGAGGTCAAGAAATATGGCATCGATCACGCCGAAGCCGGTGCGCTACTTCTCCACCACTGGGACTTCCCGGAAGCTCTGCAACGCACGGTGGCGGAGCATCACAAACATGAATCCACCTTCTTACCTGCACGGATTTGCGCCCTGGCCGATGGAGAGGCCAATCGAAGATTCCCATTTGGAAGCAGTATTGATCAGATCAGCGCCATGCTGGCCGAAGATTCACTCGAGGACCTGCCCGAATTGCCAGAGCTGCCTGTGAGCATGCAAAGGGCTACTGACGATGTGGTTGAAAATAATCGGTTAAACCAAACAGGTATATTGCTGACATTCACACCACGCGCCAAGACATCATAAGCGCCTGCCGTGTAGATTATCCTGACTTAGAAAACAATCCTCTGGAGGCTGTGGAATTTAATCCTGTGCGGATAAACCCAGTTGCTGGAACTGATCTCGCGTGCGCTTCTGCTCCGCAGCTAGCCAATCAAGTTTTTCGCTGACACCGCACATTTCCCTTTGCATTTCGCGCTGGATACGCCGCACCTGCTGATCAAGAAGTTTCACGCTTTGCTGATCGTTGACGTCAGGAACACCTCCGGCCATATCCTGCCGGAGTTGTAAAAAAGCACTGTTGAATATTTTCTCCGATTTAGGAATTGATTTCCAGCGCTTCGAATTTACCAGCTGCTGAAGCTCGGCAAGAGCCTTCACACACCCAGACAGGCTCTGCTGCATTGCCATTAGGCCATGGCCCGCTGCTGTTGAACCCTGCTATCGTCGCGAGGGGCATTTGCTGCCACTTCCTGCCAACCCTCTCGTAAGGTCTGCACAAGGGACATAACCTCACCAATGGCGGACGCGCTATCCGTTGCCTGGCCTTCCAGAAGCCGGCGAATCATATAGGTGTACAGACTGGCCAGACTGGCAGCAATATTACCGCCCGACTCCATATCCAGACTGCTGGATAGCTCCATGAGAGCCTCTATGGCGCGGGAAAGTTGATCTGCCTCTGCTGCCGCATCTTGCGCTTGCTCCGCAGCCTTGGCCCTTACCAAGGCCTTCATTAAAGCATCATAGGTCAGCTGCACCAGCTCAAGTGGTCCTGCTCCCTCAACCTGCAAGCCCCGATATGATTGATATCCTGTCATAATATCCTCCTATTGGTTCAGTGATGAGAACTGGTTGATTTGTTGTGATAGCCACGCACTGGTGGTGTTCATCTGCCCCATCAGCGATTCCATAGCCTGGAATGAGGCCGTCAATCGCGTGCGCTCCTGCTCAATTTGCCTGTTAATGTCATCAATCCGGACCGACAGGCTGTCATAGATACTCTGTGATCCGTCAACGGCATTCTGAATCAAGCCGGACAATGGGTTGGTAAATGTATCCAGCAGATTATAGAACTTGGCGCCAACACCCATACTCACCGATACACTGCCAATGCTACCGATAGCCGAATCCGTATACATCAGCAACAGACCATCCACATTTCCGGCAGCACCCGTCAGTACCTGGCCAACACCTGTCGCCGCTTGTCCATCAATGGTTCCAGTTACGTCCAGTCCGGTATAGGCCTGATCAATGATTCCAAGATTATTAGCCGACTGGCTGATTGTCATGCTGGAGGCTGAGCCGTATGCATTATTCTGCAGTTGCAGGAAATTCCCGGAGGCGGAAGCGGATACATCCATGGCATAGCGCCCCTCGGTAAGGGCTGCCTCAGCTCCGAAGGCAAGGGTTCCGCCACCTTCATTGTTCGCGACTAAGGAAAAGCTAAGGCTGCTATCGCCTTCATTGTTATCGGTAATGGTCACCTTGCCGGAACCATCAATGCTGGCTGTCACTTTCTGATCAAATGCCACCTGAATGGCGGAAAGCAAATCAGCAAGGGTATCGGTCGCCGGATCCAGTACCGTAAAGGTGTAGCTGGCTGAAGAGCCAGACGGTTTTGTTCCGCTAATAGTGATGCTGTCACTGGCTACGACGCCAAGCGCCAAATCACTAAAGGTGCTGGCAGATGTCGCTGCCGGGCCGCCCGCTGTGAGCGCTGTATTCATCTGCCTCTGTTCGGTATATACCTGAGCGAATTCGGTATTCAGCGTTGATACAATGCTGGAGAGGCTCTGGGTGTTGGTGAGGTTCACGACAGCCTGACGGCTTGCACCATCGGTAATCGTCACTGTTTCAGCACCGCCAAGACCTGCTGCCAGATCCGTTGTTCCGGTAACGCCGGCCCGAGTCGCAGCCTGCGTGATGTTGACTGCATAATCACCTGAGACTGTGCCTGCACCGTAAGTAATATAGTTCAATGCGCTATTCGTGCTCGTCGCCGTAGCAGAAAAGATATCTCTGACCGCCGTTGGATCGGTGGCAAGCCAATTATCCAGCACCGTAGCATCGATAGCGAGATGGCCAACCGAATCGGGTGCCACGCCGGCCAGAACCATATTGTTACGATCGCTTGCCAAACCGGGAATGAATTCCAGCACACTGGAACTGAGCTGGGTTTGTATGGTGCGGACAATAATTTCGTTTGCCAGAATTCCGCTGCTTTGCGTGTCGGGATCAAATTTCATCTGATTATTGATGTAATCCATGATCGAATTGTAGGCATCTACAAATCCCTGAACCTTGGCTTTAATACCAGCCTGATCGACAGTGGTAGCAACCGTAATGGTGGTGGCCGGATCGGCTTTGCTCAGTGCCAGGGAAAAACCATTGAGAGCGTCCGTGATGGTGTTGGATTCACGTGTTAAAGCAATATTATCCACCGTAAGCGTAGCATCGGCAGCCGACTGCAGGCTCTGACGTGCATTGCCCTGCGCGACTGCACCCATCTGTAAATTAGCCAGATTTCCGCCGACATCCAGTGCCGCACCGCTCATCAGCACATTCCCCTCTGTTGTGCCGGTATTATCCGAGGTCAGGATCAATCGGTAATCGCTTGTTCCGACCTTCAGGATGGTAGCTGTAACGCCAGTGGCATTCGTGCCTGTATTCAACTGGTTAATATTGTCTCTAATGCTGCGCAGCGAGTCGGTGCTTGCAACATTCACTGTCTGGGCCGACGTCGCCTTTCCCTGAATGGTGAAACTGTCTGCCGTAAAACCCAAGGCCGCAGTATCGCTGGTGATCACTGTTCCCCCTGAGTCTTTTACGGCGGAACTGGAGCCAAGCTTCTCTGCTGCAGCCAATTGCGTGACCACAATCGTATGCGAGCCTGCTGTGGCTGAAGAATCCGGTGTTACTGATAGCAAATCAGCAGCGGCTGTTGCGCTATTGCTGGATAGGGTGGATTGATTAAGCAGAAACTTGCTGTCATCGCCCAAATCCAGACTGACTGATCGTAAAGAGGATAAAGCACCACCCAGACTGTTGATGGCGCTTTGTTTGTCCAGCTCGGTCTGCTGGCGATTTTGCAGCAAGGTAGCCCTACGGCCTTCGATGGCCACAAGCTGATCGACAATATTGCCCCAGTCGATTCCCGAGGACAGTCCTGAAATACTACTCGATCCAGCCATTCTAGGCCTGCCGGTCCAAAATAACGCCTACCATGGCTTGCATAGCCACTTTGTGTTCCACAAAATCCTTGGAGGGAAATTCCTTCACAACCGCTCCTGTGGCCTTATCCGTAATCTGCACGAGCAACATATTCAAACGCTCCTCATAGGCGAAACCAACTTTCTCATTGGCAAACTGCACATTGAGCTGTTCCACAGCTTGTTTGACTTGCTCTTCGCTGATCTCTGCATCTTGCTTTGCCTCCGGCAATACAGCCTTTTCAACAGCTTGCACAGCGGGACGCGATTGGGCCTGTTCTGATCTGGCCGGCCTGGTTGCCACGACGGACATGGTTGCGGGCGGAGAGATACTATTGATGGGTTCCATAATTCAACTCCTATGCACATACAGTGGCAAAAGCGAAGAAGCCGGCTTCAGAACAGAAACTGTCCCTACGTCCGACTTCTTCACCTCAGTCACTTTATGCCTTCACGATTACTGCCTTGCCCCTTAACGGAACAGCGACAGTACGTTCTGGGACGACTGGTTAGCCTGAGCCAACATAGCCGTACCTGCTTGTACCAAGACCTGAGACTTCGTGAATTCGGCCATTTCGGCAGCCATATCGGCATCCTTAATGGTCGAAATTGCGGAGCTCAACTGCTCAATGTTGGTGGCCAGGTTGGCATTAACATAGCCAAGCTGGTTCACCGTTGAACCAAGAGCAGAACGGTTGGTGGTCAGGGTGCTCAGAGCAGCCGTCACCGTGGTCAGGTAGGTCTGGGCATTCGCGGCGGATGAAATATCCCCGGTGATGCTCAGGCCAGAGGCCGTGTAATCAGCAGTGAAGTCAGCCGTCACCTGATTGTTGGCGCCATTCTCTGCTCCAACCTGGAAGGTACTGGAAGCACCAGCACTGGTTGTAATGGTACCAACCGCTGTACCTGCAGCAATTGCAGTCCTAGCCAGAATGTTGGAGTTGATCGTCAGATCAATACCCAGATTGCCGAAGGATATCTTTGAAGTATCCTGGGCGGTTGGCAGAGTAGCGATAACGACGTCCTGTGTGGTGGTGCCATCGGTAACACGAATGATATCGTTAGCACTGAACACACTGCTGGCATCCGCATCCACATAACTCACTGAGAAAGTGGTGGAAGCAGCCGCACCATTGAGTGAAATAGCGCTCACGCCGTTGGTGACTGTGTTATCCAGCGTGGAGCTGGATGCCACAACGGTGGTGCCAACAGTACCGTTCAACACGGCAACACCATTATACTTCGTGCTATTGGCGATCTTATCGATCTGTGAAATAAGTGTGCCACGCTCGGAATCAAGCTTGGCGATATCACCCTGGTTGTTAGCACTTGCTGCCTGAGTGGCCAGCACCTGCAAACGACGAACCATATTCTCAATTTCGTTAATACCAGCATCAGCAGTCTTCACCATGGCTGTTGCCTGAAGGGCGTTCTGACTGGCTGCCTCAAGTTTACCGCGTTCACCAGACAGCTTGGCAGAAACAGCATAACCTGCTGCATCATCTGCTGCCGAGTTAATACGGAAACCGGAAGACAAGCGCTCCAGTGACTTATTCATATTAGCACTATTTGTGTTTAGACTTTTCAGGGCCGTCAGTGCGCCCATATTGGTTTGTACAGTCATTGCCATTTTAATCTCTCCTTAGATTGTTGTTGGTTTGCGCGAACGACTTCCCTGCCTTGCCACGCTTGGGCATCTTGCCCGTATCGAGTTGCATCCTTGCGACCCGTACAATTACATATCGCCACTATGCTGCCGGACTTTAACCACACATCTATTTCCTTATCCCTCGACCTATGCCCTGCCCCGGTATCTGCTCTAGGCACAGGATTCACACCACGTCTGCCACATGCTGCGATAAGCATCCTCCAGCGCATGCGTCGTCTCACGCCTGTTGCACAGTGATGATGCCGCCATTTCTTGTCTCAGGCCGGTGCGTAATTCACTCAGATGCTCTGGTTCTGCCAGTTGCAGGGCTAGGGAGACATATTCCTTTTTGTTCCCGGCCACCCATTCGGGCCTGCCGACACTGGCTAATAAACTCAGCCCGACGCGGCCTGCATGCGTCTTACCCTTGAGGCAAACAACGGGCACCCCCATCCATAGAGCCTCACAACTCGTTGTTGTCCCGTTATAGGGGAAAGTATCCAGAGCAATATCCACTTGCGAGTAGCAGGCCAAGTGCTCACCCACACTGGCCGACCAATCCAGCATATTGATACGATCTCTGTCCACGCCATTTGTCTCGAATATTTGCAGATAGCGCTCGCGCACCTTGGCATCCTGCAAAGAGATATGCTTGAGCACGATTTGTGATCCCGGCAGTTGTTGCAGTATTTCTGCCCATATCGCAACCACCTCGGAGCTCACCTTACTCAAATGATTGAAACAGCCAAAGGTGATATAGCCATTTTTCCTATAGGGTAACGAGGCAAGCTCGGGAGCCTCGAGAGACGGGGTATAGCACAAAAAACCGCCCGGAAGACGTAATAACTTCTCGCTGTGATAACGTTCCTGGCCAATGGGGTCGGCCCATTCATCTGTAAGACGGTAATCCATCGCCGTCATGCCGCTAGTGGCTGGATAGCCAAGATAGGTCACCTGCACGGGTGCTGGCTTGCGCGCAAACACCATAAGGCGGTGATGTCTGGTATGGCCAGCCAGATCAACCAGAATATCAATGCTTTCCTGTCGAACGATATCCGCCACGGCATCATCACTGCATGCTGATATATCCACCCATTTATCGGCGTAGCCTTTCAGCCTTTGTGTCACCGAATCCACCTTTTTCACGTCTGAAAAACAATAAACCTCAACATACTCCCGGTCATGATCAGCTAAAATCGGCTCAATAAAATAAGCCACTGAATGCTCTCTGAAATCAGGCGAAACATAGCCAATCCGGAGCTTGCGCCCGACATCGGCAGTATTTGCATAAACGGGCGAAACAGGTCGCAACGGCTTTGCGTGCACTTCATCCCAGTGCCGGTGCTCGGCAAATGATGCCTTGGCACTTCCGCTGGTGTAGTGCAATGCAAACAATAGATTGGAATGCGCCCGCATATAATCCGGCTTTAGTTGTAATGCCTTTATGTATGCATCTGCGGCCTCATCCAACCTGCCCTGATCGCGCAGATCATTGCCCAGATTATTCCAGGCCATCGTATAATCCGGCTTGAGCGAGATGCAGAGCCGGTGCTCCGATTCAGCACCAGCTATTTGGCCAAGGGCATGCAGCGCGTTGCCAGCATAGAAATGAGCCTCAGCATCCTGCGGCCGACACTCAATAAGTTGCAGCATCAGCTCCAGTGCCTCCTGACAACGAAGTTGATCCAGCAGCGACAAACCCAGCCCGAGCAGCAGTTCCGGCTGTAGTCCGACATCCTTCAAACCCTGCCGGAAACAGCATTCAGCTTCCTCCAGCGCGCCGAGCTTGCGATACAGGTGACCAAGATTCAGATGCGCAGACAGATGATCGGGCTTTCTGGCACAAGCCTGCTGATAATAATGGATGGCTTGCGAAGATTCTCCCAGATCACAAAGTACATTGGCCAGATTGAATGCCACATCAACATCGCCGGGAGATAGCTTTAGCACTTGGGAATAACAGTCTCTTGCCTGCGCTGACTTCCCCTGTTTGCGCAGCACAACACCCAGCGTATTGTAATAGTTTTCTCTCTGAGGGTCCGCCTCGATGGCGCTACGAGCATCCTGCTCAGCCTTGTCCAATTCGCCCTGATGCAGGGCTATGGCAGCAGACAAGTGCAAGGCTTCTGCATGCTTTCCAGGCATGGCGATAATACTCCGGCAAATTTGTTCTGCAGCATCCAGCCTACCGGCCTGATATTGTCGAACTGCTTCGGCCAAAGTATGCGGCATCAGTTCTTGCCTGCTGAAACATCGCTGCACCACGTCCGCCAGATATCACGGTAGGTCCCTTCCAGACTGCTGACAAAACGCTCGGCATCACAAAGCTTTTCCTGAACCAGCCCCCGCAATTGATAGCGCAAGCTCTCCATGCGCGGCTGATCATTGGCCAAAGTTTTAGCAGCAGCCACATATTGCTCGGGCGTTGCCGCCGCCAAATCCGATAAACCGATCTGGGACAACAGGCTCAGACCCACGCGGCCAGCATGAAGACCTCCATACAGGCTAAGTACGGGCACCCCCATATACAAAGATTCGCAGGTGGTGGTGGTGCCATTATAGGGGAAGGTATCCAGTGCAATATCCACTTCATGATACAGAGCCAGATGATCATGCTGGGAAGACATCCGCCCATGAAATATCAAACGGTTTGCAGCAATGCCATGTCTTCGAAAAGCCCGCAATACCTGAGCTTGCACCCCTTGATCAGCCAGCGATGCATTCTTGAGCAATAGGCGTGATGCTGGCACGGCCTTGAGGGTATTGGCCCATAGCTCAATAAGATCCGGCTGAATCTTTGCCATCTCGTTAAAGCAACCGAAGGTGACATAATCCTTTGAGACAAGCGGGGGCGGAGCTATCGCTGGCGCCGCATGAGGCGCTACAAAGCACAGAAAACCATGCGGCAGACGCAGCAAGCGCTCCGAATGCCAGCGCTCATTACCCGGTGGATCAGCCCAGACATCAGTAAGGCGATAATCGATACAAGGCATGCCGGTGGTATTGGGATAGCCAAGATAGGTGATCTGGAGAGGCGCCGGTTTGCCGGCAAACACAAGCAGGCGATGATTAGAAGTGTGGCCGGCCAGATCCACCAGAACATCTACACCGTCACGGCAAATCTGCTCTGCCACCGCGCTATCTGGAATGTGCCGGATATTACGCCAGACATCGGACAGTGCCTCAAGACGCTCGGTGACTTCATCAGCGTTGGGTACGCTGGCATAGCAAAATATCTCCACGCAATCGCGGTGATGATGTCTGAGTAAAGGCTCAAGAAAATACGCCACAGAGTGCCGACGAAAGTCAGCGGAAACATAACCGATGCGCAATCGCCGATCCGGATCCGGCTCATTTGAAAAATCATTGCAGGCAGGTAGTGGCTGAGCGCCATGAATCCCGGCAAAACGCATATGCTCTTTTAACAGTCGCTCACCGTCGCTAACATGATAATTAAGGTTGAATACATAATTGCTTCCCACACCCACATGCTTCGGATGTTGCTGCCAAGCCTTAGCCAACAGCTTTTCGGCCTTTTCTGCATAGCCCTGATCGCGCAGCGCATTGGCGAGATTCTGCTGAGCCTCTATCATATTCGGCTCTAATTTCAGCGCTTTCTCGTAGCACTTCAGTGCCGACACCAGCTTCCCTTTGCGTTTTAGAGCATTGCCCAGATTATAGTGGGCATCGGCAAGGCGTGGATTAAGCTTAAGGGCTCGACGATAGGCGACTATTCCTTCATCCAGCCGGCCCTGTCCACACAATACACTACCCAGATGGTTGCTGAACTGGGCCTCTCTTGGTCGTAGCGCAATGGCGCGTATGAGATACTGCTCCGCCTCGGCAAGCTTGCCATACCGGTAAGCCAGCAGACCGAGCAGATGCTGAGCCTGAGCATAACTACCATCTTCTGAGTTTATCGTCTTGCAGATTTGTTCAACCTCGTGAACATGACCATGATTAAACAGCTCAACAGCCTCAGCAATACCTGTCACGAGCAGTTCACCCCTATTGCACCAATCCGGGATGGCTGATGTTAATCCGTACTTTCCGACCCAGTGAACACATGAAGATAATGGCTAGCAAGAATCAGTCCAAGGGAAGCCATATAAGAACTCAATCAGAATGATTAACAACACATGCCAAATGGCCCTGTTCTTGCGTATCTCTGCCTAAGTCGATGGCCCTGGCGCTCATCACAAAGGCAAATCCCTGCAGGAGCAGAATACTTGGCAATAGAAAATTCAAACTCCGGCGAACAACTGGCCAGACAAATACATGACTGCCTGGAAGCTGGCGATCTGACAAGGGCAGAAAAATTGTGCAGGCAGGCAGAGAACTTATCAGCTCCTGATCTCGAGTTGATGCTGCAAACCGGCAAGGTTCATTACTTTTGCAAGCGCTTCCCCAAGGCCATTTGCATCTTTCGACAGGTTCTAAAGGAGTACCCCGGGCATAGCGAAGTGCGTATCGCCCTTTGGGCCTGCTATCACGACAGCGGTGATTTTGAACATATGCTCGAAATTGCCGCTGAATTTGAAAGCAAGCCACTAAATGCCAATGAGCTGTTTTTTGCTTATCGCAGCTTTCTAGCTGTCTGTGACTGGGAGCGAGCGGGAAAACTGGAACAACAGACGCTGGCGCTGGCCGAGCAGGGTAAGTTAAGACATGACCTGATTCAGGCTCTGTTACTAGATCTTTGTGCCATTCCGGATATCCCGGATGAGCAGGTCTTTCGTATCCATTGCCTCTGGGGTAAGACTGAAGTAAGCGGTAAGCGAGCCCTGTGCTCCGGCCGTATTCAATCGCGTCAATCTGGAGAGCGGTTGAAAATTGCCTATCTGAGTGCCGATTTTAACGCCCATCCCGTGGGATTCTTCATGGCCAATATACTCAACAGCCATGACCGCGAGAGTTTCGAGATATACTGCTATGCCCATCTCGGACGCCATGACGAAGTCAGCGAGAGATTGCGCGACCTTACGGATCATTTTGTTGATATTACGCATTTGAATCATGCCGATGCAGCCGCCCGTATCCACGCCGACGGCATCCACATCCTCGTGGACCTCGGAGGACATACAAACGACACGCGCATGCCTGTGCTGGCCTACCGCCCTGCCCCTGTGCAAATGACCTATCTCGGTTATCCCAACACCACCGGTCTGCCGACAGTGGATTACCGCATCACTGACCATCATGCAGAATGTGAAGAAGGGACCCGCTATGTGGAAGAATTACTGTACATGCCGCAAAGCTTTTTATGCTACGGCACAATCCCCCTGCAGATTGAGCAAGAAGAACCGGCAGTGTTGCATGACAAGCAGATAAGGTTTGCATCCTTTAATAATGTCAGAAAACTGACGCCGCAGGTGATTGAAGCCTGGAGCCGCATTCTCAAGCGCGTCCCGGAATCTATGCTGATGCTAAAATTCAACAATGCTGATAAGCCTCATATCCGGAGCAACCTGTTCAGGGAATTTGCCCGCCATGGTATCGCCGGGGAGCGGATCGAATTGCTGCCTTTCATTAAAGATATCAACAGCCATTTCACTCAATACAACGAGGTCGATATCGCACTGGATACCTTCCCTTACAACGGAACCACCACCACCTGCGATGCGCTAGCCATGGGGGTGCCTGTCGTAACATTTGCCGGAAAGGCACATGTGCAGCGCGTTTCCTGCTCGATCCTGAAAAACATAGGCTTTGAAGAAAGCATCACCTATTCCGTTGATGAATATATTGATAAGGCGGTAAAACTTGCGAACAACCCTCAGGGCCTTGCAGTGCTGCACCAGATTCTCCCCACCCTGTTCCGTCATTCGATTCTCTGCCAGCCAGAGGTTTTCACGCGTCAAATGGAAGACCTGTACCGCCGCTCATGGCAGGAGAAAAGTGTCGCCCTCCCTGACGATGAGGCCAATATCGAGCAGCCAGGGGGCACCCCGACAAAGCAGCCGGAATGGATATTCATCACCGGCATGCAGCGATCAGGTTCGACCTGGTGCTACAATGTTGTGCGCGAACTCTGCAAACACCACGGCCTCGGCACCATGATTGGTTTCGTTGGGGAGGGTGAAGCACTGGATAAGGTTTTGCGAACTACGACACCCGATGATGACAGACCACGCATTATCAAATTCCATACCCCGACCACTCTGACTTTAGACATGCTGCAAAATGGCGAAGCTAAAGCAGTCTACAGCCAACGTGACCTCAGGGATGTCGTGGTCTCACTGATGGATTTTAACGATGCACCATTCGACTACGTGCTTTCACAACGGCTGCACAAGTTGGTCGAGCATCATCAAAGTTGGAAGCAGGCGCCAAACACCCAAGGCATTGAATACCGGGATATTCTGGAGCAGCCGCAAACAGGCATCCGCCGCATATCATCCTGGCTGGGTATTGACTGCTCTGAGCAACTGGTTGAAAAGATCGCGCTCGCCTGTTCACCGGAGGCTACCCGCAAGCGCATCGAGGAAATCAACAATCGGCCGGCAGAAAATGATTCCGCCATCCATGTTCAAAAGGTTAGTGAAACGCGCTATTTCGACACCGATACTTTACTGCATGCTAATCACATCACTTCAGGAAAAATCGGACGCTATAAAAACCGAATCAACCATGAGCAGATTGAAGCGCTTAATTTACTTTTAAAGGACTGGCTGATTGAAGAAGGCTACGAGCCTAACCCTGATGAATTCGACAAGATCAATGAAGCATCCTGCTCCGAGGATATAAAAAAAGGTGACTATCAAGGCTTGTTACAAGGTGATAGTCGTGCGAAAAAATCGGCAACGACTTCATGATATTTCTGATTTGAACGATATAAGGATATGCATATGAAACCCTCAATCAATCCACGCACCCTTATTGCCGACATTGTCAGTAAAGACTTGACCACCAAGCCCATCGTCATTGCAGAGGTCGGTGCAAGAATTCTTGACCCGGACAATAACAGCGGAGCAGCAGAAATTTTTCACAGCATCCCTGGCGTCAGGGTGCTGGCCTTCGAGGCTGATCAGGAGGCATGCGCACAGATGAATGTCCTGAGCAACCGTTTTGCTGCTGATATCAAAACCTTTCCCTATGCCCTGAGCGACAAACCGGGAACGCAACCGCTCTATATCACCCGCAACAAGATGTGCTCCAGCTTGTACAAACCCAATGAGAAGATATTACAGCGTTATGCCGATCTCGATGTGGCATATCTTGAAAAAACCTGTCCAACCGAAGTTACGTCAATGGACTGCTTCATGGAGCAGGAAAATATCCCATATATTGATTTCATTAAAATTGATGTTCAGGGCGCTGAGCTTGATGTCTTCAGGGGCGCATCCAAAGCCATGCCGCAGCTTTTAGGCCTGTGTACTGAAGTGGAGTTCGTCGAACTCTATCAGGGGCAAGCGCTGTTCGCGGAGGTGGACGCCGAATTGCGAAAACATGGGCTGCAATTCCATCACTTTAGCGAATCCGCCCATTCTCCTATTTGCGGCACGACCTTCCACGGCAAAGCGCAGTCTCTCTGGGCAGATGCTATTTATTTCCCCTGCCTGGAATTGATCGACAACATGGCGGCAGAACAACTATTGAAGATCAGCGTGTTGGCCAGTCTCTATGAGGCCTATGACATGAGTCAGTATGCTCTAAAGCGTTTTGATGAAAAAACCGGCGCACATTACTCAGATGATTTTGTGCGCAGATTAACAGCCAATGCAAAAGGGCAAAATAGTGGGCCGGAGGAAGAAGAGACTGGGCGCATTGACGATATTCAGGATACACGACAGCGAGGTGAAGATATGGGTAAAGGGCAGCGAACAGTAAAGATTGAGAATGACATTCTGATCACCGTACCGGATGACCTGACACTCATGACTCCCTATATTCTTGAAGAACAGCAAGACTGGTTCGAGGATGAAATAAAATTTGTTCGCCATCTGATCAAGCCGGGCATGCAGATCATCGATATCGGGGCCAACTATGGTTGTTATGCGCTGAGTATGGCCAAATTAGCAGGCTCGAATGGCAGAGTATGGGCCTTCGAGCCCTGCTCAAACACAGCCGACCACCTGCAGAAAAGTATCGAGACCAACGGCCTTGATCAGATTCAACTGATTCGGGCAGCACTATCCAACCGTCAGGGGGAAGCCTGTCTGTCGACACAGGACAATGCCGAACTGAATTCGCTTTCCGATGATAATGGTGGTACCGACTCTGAGACCGTGCCCCTGTATCGGCTGGATGACTGCATGCAGAACTACAACTGGGAGAATATCGATTTCCTGAAGCTTGATGCGGAGGGTGAAGAAGTCAGAATACTCGAAGGTGGGGAAACCTTCTTCCATGACGTTTCACCACTGGTCATGTTTGAATTAAAACATGGGGACCAGGTGAATGAAGGCCTGCTTCAGGCATTCCTGAACCTCGGTTACAGCCTCTATAAGCTCATCCCAGGAGTGATGGTATTAGCGCCATTCGATATGCAGGAAGAGCCCGACCCATTTCAGCTAAATCTCTTCTGCTGCAAGCCGGATCGCGCGAGCCTGCTACAGGATATCGGACTGCTGGTGCTTGATGAACCATCCAACATCGATACCTCATGTGATTCGGAAATATGGGAAACGCATCTGCTGGACTACCCCTATGCCTCCACCATGCTTTCCACCTATAGAAATTCTGCTTCTCAACAGCCATTGCCCGCTTGGCCGGAATATCGCGATGCGCTGAATGCATATGTTCTTGCGCAGGATGCTGGGCGTACTCCAGGAGAACGCTATCACCTACTGAGAGCTGCCTTCATCCAACTCGTATCCACACTGGATGCGCATACAAGTTTTGCGCGCCTATTCAGCCTGGCTCGCATGGCCAGCGAGCTTGGCAATCGCGCGGTAGCAGTAAACATTCTCAATGAACTAGCCAAGCATTTTGAGCAAAACCAGCAATTTAATGTTGATGAACCATTCCTCGCTGTCTCAGCTCGAGCTGCTGACATTGATCCGAAAGGCATGCTCGGGAACTGGTGTCTGGCACAAATATTGGCTGAGCGCGAAAGACTGCATGCCTTTTCTTCCTATTTCACGAACGCGAGTTCACTACCCATATTGGATATGATCGAACAACTGGATTATCCGGATCCTGAAATGGCCTTGCGCGGGAATCTCATTCGGCAGCGCTTTGGGCTATCAAAAACGGCTTTGGCCGCATAGCATCGAGGCCATAAAAACATTACCAAATACTGTTTGGAGGAGTATATGAAGAAAGCCATAGGGTCCGCATTGACACTGGGAATTTCTGCAGTCTTCATATGGCCGGCATCGGCCTGGGCCTCAAGCGGGCAAGCAATCGACTTAACCAGTCATACTATCGGTTACGCAGCATTGGCAATTTTCTTCCTCGCCTATGCCTTCGTTATGTTCGAAGAGTTTACCCATCTCAGAAAATCAAAGCCGGTCATTCTTGCCGCCGGCATTTTGTGGGGGCTGGTCGCCTGGCAATATGCGATACATGACCAATCACATCTGGCCGAACAAGCGGTCAGACACAACATCATGGAATACGCCGAGTTGTTATTATTTCTGCTGGTGGCCATGACTTATGTGAATGCACTCGAAGAACGACAGGTTTTTAACAGCCTTAAATCATGGCTAGTGCGCAAGGGTTTTAGTTATCGCAAATTATTCTGGGTTACAGGCTGTCTGGCCTTCTTCATTTCCCCTGTCGCAGACAACCTCACCACAGCCCTGCTGATGTGTGCCGTCATTCTCGCAGTCGGATCAGAGTCGCCACGTTTTGTCGGCATCAGCTGTATCAATATCGTCATCGCCGCGAATGCCGGCGGTGCCTTCAGCCCCTTTGGCGATATCACCACATTGATGGTGTGGCAGAAAGGCATCCTGGGCTTCTGGGACTTCTTCGCTTTGTTTATCCCGGCTGCAGTCAGCTATCTTATTCCGGCCGCGGCCATGCACTTTGCCATACCCAATATCTCGCCTCCAGCCTCTGATGAACACATTCCCATGCGAAAAGGTGCAAAGCGCATCATGGCCCTTTTCCTTGCCACCATCATCACTGCCGTATGCTTCCATAACTTCCTGCACCTGCCGCCCATGCTGGGTATGATGACCGGCCTTTCCTACTTATTATTCTTTGGTTATTACCTCAAAAGAGCCGAGCTCAAAGAATATGGCAATGGAAATGCGGTTGTTGGATTTGATGTATTTAACAAGGTGAAGCGTGCCGAGTGGGATACCCTGTTCTTCTTCTACGGTGTCATTCTTTGCGTCGGAGCCTTAGGCCAAATTGGTTATCTGGCCATGATATCTGATGTGATGTACACCCAGATGGGCCCTCTTTTTGCCAATAGTATGGTCGGCATCCTCTCTGCCATCGTCGACAATATTCCGGTCATGTTCGCGGTGCTGAGCATGAATCCGGACATGTCGCAGGGTCATTGGTTATTGGTAACGCTGACAGCCGGTATTGGCGGCAGTTTACTATCCATCGGTTCGGCTGCAGGTGTTGCCCTGATGGGTCAGGCGCGCGGCAAATATACCTTCTTCGGCCATCTCAAATGGACACCCGTTATTGCCTTGGGTTATGCGGCAGGCATTGCCACACATCTATGGATCAATGCAGCTTCGTTTTAGGCTGAGTGGACTAGGGAGGCGCCAAGCGCTGGCACAATAGAGCCGCGGCTCTGGATATATCTCTACTTTCTACTGAATCGTGGCACTATTTATCCATCTGCGAGGCTTATATGGGCGCCTAAACTAACTGAACCTCAAGCTTGAAATCCATCATGAAACCGTAGAGGTCTATTGACCCTTCAGACCCAAATGATCTTTAAACTCTCCTTCAATCTGGGCTATATCACTCGCATTCAGAAGTACGAGATTGCGCAGATGGTCGTAACTATCCAGATCAATTTCCGTAAATACAACACCGATGCCATGGTCAGTTGAACGAACAATATTTCCTTTGGCTTCGATGCATAAAGAGCTTTCCCTAGGCTCGCCGAGAAAAAGTTTTACCAGACATTCAGCCTGGGGCGGCAGTATTTCATCGCAGTCCAGCCCGACACCTTGCATACTCACATCGGTAAGCCGACCAGTAGCGATCTTATCACCGCAGGCAAGCTCCACATCAATATGGGTCTCCACGCGAGAAAAATTACGTTTGTTATCATATTCAGCCATTAGCAACTCCTGTATACCTTCAGTCCATCATCGCTCATGCCTGACCTATTCAGCCATTCAGAATCGAGCCCAGATGAGTTTTGAATGAGTCCGCCGTAAAAGGCTTGGTGATCAGAAACAAAGAGCCTGCCTCCTCGGACGCCTGACGCATCTGGGGAGACCCTTCCGTCGTCACAAAGCCAAAGGGCGTGGATAAGCCATCGGCCTTGATCGCCTGAAGAAATTCAAGGCCATTCATATTCGGCATATTCCAGTCAGATATAACCAGATCAGGACTCCACTCACGCACCAAGGCCATGCCTTCCACACCATCACTTGCCTCTTTGCATTCATGATCCCCGAAGCCCGCCTGGCGCAGCGTACGCGACACAATCATGCGCATGGCTTTACTGTCATCAACAATCAGAATTTTCATTGGTTCATCTCCTTCCGTTTAATATTTGATCAGAACGGTTTATACACGCTCTAGTATGGTGATAAGCAAAGGCTCCCCTTCGCACTCAAAAGACTGTTGGAACGTAACTTTTCCACCTGGAATGGTGACTTTATAATCAATGCCTTCAGCCACTGAGGGAAGGGATATACGGCAATCGCCCGGCAACAGGCTCTTGATGTTGCCAGCTGTCATATTGGTCAACTCACCCAAGGTGTCGTGCACTTCGGCATCAGTAATCTCTTCCGGGGCCATATCAAACATGACGGCTGTGGCCTTATTCGCCAAGCCCTCAGAACAGTACAAGGTAACTGCGCCCTCCCAATCGCCCGTCACCTGGATACAGCCAATGAGTGAACGTTCCTTCGATTGACCTTCCCAAGGCACGTCTACAGCTTGAGCACTCAGACCCAAAGTGGACGTCCATATATCCGATGTTATCTGATTGATGTCATCTGCTGAAAAATGCATTGCTTACTCCTTTTTATGTGCATGCGCGGTATGCCGCGGCCTTGCCCATCACAACCCTTTTAAATGACTCATCAAGGTTGAACGTGGTCTCAGCAGAGCCGAGAAACAAAGGCGCATCCGGCTTCAGCACACGTTTTATTTTACCAAGAATCCCTTGTTTGGTTTCCTGATCAAAGTAGATAAGAACATTACGCATAAGGACAATGTCCATGGTGGGCAATGGGGGCCAGTTGCCGGCTAGGTTCATTTGCCTGAATTCGACCATCTGGCGAATTTCCTTCTTCACCTGCCAATGGCCGCCCTGTTGTTCGAAATATTTTACCATCATCGCCGCAGGCAATCCCCGGTTCACATCCAGGGGCCTGTAAAGACCTTCCCTTGCGATATTCAACACATCCTCGGAAAGATCGGTTGCAACAATCTTAACCGCCCAGCTGGATAGCATGGGGAAGTGTTCGCGTATCATAATCGCCAGGGAATAAGGCTCCTGACCGCTCGAGCAAGCGCCACTCCATATGTTCAGTTGGCGGGTTGATGCACGTGATTCAACCATTTCAGGTAGCACTTCATTCTTTATAGCCTCAAACGGATGAATATCACGGAAGAAGCTTGTTTCGTTGGTAGTCATGGCCTCGATGATTTCTTTGTGCATGGCGGAAAATGGCAAAGACTTCAATCGGGCTACATAATCGTTAATATTGGCGAATTCATGCTGGGTTACCAGAGGGCTGAGCCTCGATTCTACAAGGTATTCCTTTCCCGCA
>Ga0316187_10000600_pt1 | contig 28926 bp, 29 predicted proteins | sample CroRivburrow1_MG_FD_204927 | JGI IMG/M metagenome (GOLD analysis project Ga0316187, IMG submission 204927) | Coastal sediment microbial communities from Maine, United States - Cross River worm burrow 1 | ecosystem: Environmental > Aquatic > Marine > Coastal > Sediment | place: USA: Maine... | reverse complement strand
CGACGTGTGTTTTGCTATAAATCCGGTTTTATTTCTGGCCCGATACAATGGCTGACACCGTTGTACAAACATGCTCAACATCTGCAGCGGTCATGGTCGGGAACAATGGCAGCGTCAGGGTCTGCGCGCCAATTCTTTCAGCCACAGGAAAATCGCCTTCGCCGTAGCCAAAGCGGCGGTACAGGGAAAACAGATGCATGGCCGGATAGTGAACACCCACTGCAATGTCACGCTCACTGAACAGGGTCTGCAATTCGGCGCGGGATTTTCCGAGCGCCGCATGGTCGATGCAGACGCAGAACATGTGCCAGCTGTGTCCTGCGGCATCGGCCGGCAACACCAGTACCTCACTGGCTGACAGTTGTTGATAATAGTGCTGTACCCGCTCGCGACGCTGCTGGTTAAACTCGTCGAGCCGGGTCAACTGGATCAGTCCGATCGCCGCATTGACATCAGGCAAGTTCATTTTTCCACCCCAGCCGCTCACATCGATATTGCCGTCGCTGTCTTTCTCAATGCCGTGAAACCGCACCTGCTCCAGTCGCCTGATAAAGTCGGGGTCATTGCTGGCAACGGCCCCACCCTCGATGCTGGTCATATTCTTGTTGGGGTGAAAACTGAAACACACCGGGTTACCGCTGGCACCGATTTTTCTACCCTGGTATTCGCTGCCTATGGCCTGTGCCGCATCCTCAAGCACCAGCAGCTTATGTTCGCTGGCCAGTGCATACAGTGGCGCCATGTCAACCGCAAGACCGGCAAAGTGCACCGGGATAATCGCACGCGTGTTTGGTGTCAGTGCTGCAGCGACACCACGGACATCGAGATTACGGCTATGCAGATCGACCTCGACAAATACGGGGCGTGCGCCGACGCGCAATACCACATTGGCCGTGGCGACAAAGCTGATCGCCGGGACAATCACCTCGTCACCGGGGCCGATACCGGCTACCAGCAACGAGGCTTCCAGCGCACTGGTAGCCGAGTTGAACAGGCGTACCTGCACACCACCGCCAATATAGTCAGCCAGCGCCTGTTCCAGCGACTGTGCCTTCGGTCCGGTGGTAATCCAGCCGGATTCGAGCACCTCGCGAACGGCCTGCAGTTCTTCCTCCCCGATAGTGGGGCGTGTAAACGGTAACACGCTCATGAGCGTGCCAGTACCGTCACGCCAAGAATGATAATGCCGATACCAAGCAGCCGGCCCGGCGTCAAGGCCTCGCCAAACAGGGCATAGGCCGCGAAGGCATTGACGACATAACCCACTGACAACATGGGATAGGCGATGGTGACATCAACGCGGGACAGCGCCAGTATCCAGACAATGACACTGATGCCATAACAGCCCAGACCGACCCATAACCAGGGCTCGGCCATCAGCTGACCCGCAACCGGCATGACATTGCCGCCGCTCAACTCAATTGCCCCGGTGTCTTTGACGCTGGCCTTCAATGCCAGTTGCGCAACCGCATTCAGCAAGACACCGATCATGATGAGAGTGAATGCTGGCAGCGTCATTGCTTCACCACCGCTGTGCGGCGCAGGCCGCTGTAAATAACCCGTACCGGACCGAGTTGCTCCCGGTATCGACCAATACTTTTTGTTCGAAATACGGCAACCGCCTGCTCATGGCTGTGCCACTGATCCAGGAAGTCTTCTGTTGTCGCTATCCAGCGTTCCGGTTCCAGGTTGATGCCCATTTCCATTTCATCCTTCTTCGAGACCAGCTTTATAGTGTGCTGTAAATAAAATGGCAGCGACTGCGGATAGGTCGCAACGGCATACACTGCCGTCCCGTCCGGCACCTGTGCCTGTATTGCCAGGGCCAGTTCCCGGCTTGAACGCGAACCGGCAAGGGACTGGAAACCCCACGTCAGCAGCTGGAACGCCAGTAACACCAGTACGCCGATGGTTGCGACATGAGCGGGTTTTGTCGGTTGGGCCCTGAAACCTGTCAGCGCAGCGAAGGCCAGCAGCAGTGACGCCGCGATAAACCAGGGCCGATACGCCATAAACATAGCCGCCGGGGTAACGTCACTGGCAAAACGAGCTGCCTGCCAGGCAGCTACCAGTAGCACCACCGCCAGTAGCAACAGGCTCCATGCATCGGCCTTGCGATAGCCTTTCGCCGCCATTTGTCGGCCAGCCAGCACCGCCACCACTGGCATCACCGGGAGTATATAGGACGCCAGCTTGGATTGCCCAATGGAGAAGAACAGCAGTACGAAAGCCGTGAAAATCAGCAGGAAACGTTCTGCGTCGAAACCTCTCACGGTACGTGTGCCTGCCCGCACCAGTGGTCGATACAGGCTTTGCAGAATCACGGCGGTCCAGGGTAATACGCCGGCCATGAACACCGGGATAAAATACCACCATGGTGCGACCCGCTCATGGACCTCCGAGGTGTAACGCGCGAAATGTTCATGGATAAAAAAGAACTGCGCAAACTCAGGATTGGCAAGGTTGACGGCAATGAACCAGGGCGCCGCCAGCAACAGAAACACCAGCAGTCCCTTGAGTATGTGCAGATGCTTCCACAATGCCCAGTCGCGTTGCCAGACACTGTAGAGCAATACGGTTCCCGCCGGCAGCACCAGGGCAATCAGGCCCTTGGTCAGCATCGCCAGGGCCAGCGACGCCCAGCCCACCAGCATCCAGCGACGTAACCTGGCAGGCTCTTCACGCCGACTTTGGGCTATTGCCAGGCTGCCGACCCCGATAGCCACAAATACCGACAGTGCCATGTCAAGCGACAGCATGTGACCGATGCCCACATACAATAACCCGCTGACGGTAATCACGAAGGCATAAAAACCGGCCGTTTGTCCGTACAGGCGCAGGCCGAGGTAACCGGCCCAGAGCGCGCCCAGAAAGCCGATCAGTGCCGGCCACAGCCGCGCCGTCAGATTACTCTCACCAAACAGGCTAAAGCCTGCGGCCGTGGCCCAGTATTGCAGTACCGGTTTTTCGAAATACTTGAAACCATTCAGACGGGGGGTCAGCCAGTCACCACTGGCGACCATTTCGCGGGGTATCTCGGCATAGCGGCCCTCATCCGGATCGATGAGGTCGCGGTGCCCCAGTAATGAAAACCAGATAATCGCAACAATCACCGTTACCAGAAGAATGAACTGCCTGCTCAGCATGCGCTTTCCATGAGGTCAAACCCGCATTATAGCGTTCTGACCTGAATGACACTTGGCTTAAGGTCAAAGACACCGTCATCGGCGCAGGCCGGGATCCAGAGCTACCCAATGTGGCTATATTCCTGGATTATTCGCTGCACTTACATTAATTAGTGTCAGGCCACAGTTTTTTAACAACATGAGACCTGTGGAGGAAAAACAACGCCCGGGAATGATGGCAAAGTCGCCGGGAATTGGCAGGCCGGCCTGTGTAATCATTTGAGCGGGTGGCGGCTATTATACCGATATAATAAAGGTAACGCTATGTAATATATAGAGTTATAGTGTGGATCCCTGAGGGTTAACGGTTTGTGGTGCGAGGACTGCCGCCTTGTTCTGTAGTAATAAAGCAACACAAAACACTATCTGTGGTTTTTTTGAAAATAAGTGTTGCATTTGGGCACAGTGTTGTTGTAAAGTGTTTGCGTGCAATGACAAGTGACTTTGTTTAACTGACTTCAAATTGACTTTTTAGACTTTTTTAACTTTAAACTCTGTAAGGGGAATAATCATGACTAAGAAAATTTTACCGCTAATGATTGGCGCCGCCCTCGTGGCGGGTATGTCCAATGCTACTGCCGACGTGACTGCAATGGGTCACATCGACACCTCCTTTGTCAGCAGCAAGGATGATAACCGCAGTGGCGATACCCTCAACAACCTGGAATGTACGACTTGTTCCTTTGGTTTCAAGGGCAGTGAAGACCTGGGTAACGGTCTGTCTGCGATCTTCAAGCTTGACTTCCAGTACAACACCACCGAGCGCGACAAAGGACTGCTTGATCGTGACCAGTGGTTGGGCCTGAACAGCAACTGGGGTAAGCTGCGCATTGGTACCATTTCTACGTCCTACAAATCTCACGGCGCCATGATTGACCCGGTCTACCGTACCGTGGTTCAGGGTCGTGACTGGGGTTTCCAGTCTGGCCTGCACACCGGTGCAGGTGATACCGAGGCTCAGGGTCGTGCCACCAACACCATTCGTTACGACAGCCCGACCTTTGCAGGTATCACGGCTACCGCTCACTACACCGTGCAGAGTGAGGACGATAACAACTCGAGTGCCAATAGCCCCTGGGGTATTGGTGCTATGTGGAAGGCCGGTGGTTTCCTGGTCTTTGCTGACTACATCACCAGTGATTCCGATGAAAACGCTGGTAACGACGATGCCTGGAAGGTCGGTGGCCGCTGGGGCTTCAGCAAGTTCGCTATCTTCGGTCAGTATGAAGGAGATGGGGGTGCTATCAGTAATCGCTTTACCAGAGTCGCAGGTACTGGTGATGATGCTGCTACTGGTGGGGACACAAGCACAATTAGAGGCGTGGGTGATAGCTCCGATGTCTGGTTTGTCGGTGGTACCGCCGGTTTCGGTAACAACCTGATCTATGCGGCCTATGGCCAGGGTGGTGATAAGAAAGGTGGTATTGTGACCGAGAGTGTTGATCCTGCCTTAGTAGGAGACGGGGTTGATACCCGGTATGATTCCTGGGAAATCGTCGGTATACACAGCCTCAGCAAGCGTACCAAGGCCTATGCGGGTTATGGTGTGCAGGATTTCGGTCGGGGCTCTGGCGACAAGTCCTCCGCTTTTGCGCTGGGTATGAAGCACACGTTCTAATCGGCAGTCTCGTGCAGAACCGGGAAACGGGGCCATCTGGCCCCGTTTTCTTTTGTGTTGCACGCTAGCAACACATCTGAAATTAATGTTGCATTTTTGCAGGTGATTGAGTAAATTCCTTTCTATAATGAAGGCTTGCCAACAGGGCGCATTTTAATAAATCACCGGGGGCATAACGCATGATGAAAAAAATTCTACCGACCCTGATCAGTGCTGCCCTGGTGGGCGGCATGAGCGTTGCGGCTGCAGACGTGGTGGTGTTCGGTCACATCGACACCAGTTGGGATTACCGGGACACGGATGGCGGTTCAGATACGCAAAACCTGAACTGTACAACCTGTTCCCTGGGTTTCAAGGGCAGTGAAGACCTGGGTAACGGTCTCAAGGCCATTTTCAAGCTTGATTTCCAGTACGACACCACCGAGGTCGATAAAGGTCTGCTCGATCGTGACCAGTGGCTGGGTCTGGGTGGTGTATTTGGTCAACTACGGGCCGGTACCATCTCTACCGTTTACAAGTCTCACGGTGCCATGCTGGATCCCATCTATCGAACATCACTGCAGCAGCGTGATCGTGGTCTGCAGTCTGACCTGCACCGTGGCGCCGGTGAGGAAGGTCAGGGTCGTGCCACCAATACCCTCCGCTATGACACACCCACCTGGAACGGGCTGGGTATTGGCGCGCACTACACGGTGCAGACCGAAACGGATGCTGACTCGAGTGCCGATAGCCCCTGGGGTATCGGCGGTCAATGGAAGGCCGGTCCTTTCCTGGTCTTTGCCGACTACATTACCAGTGATGAAGGCGGCGATGACTCCGCCTGGAAGGTGGGTGGTAAATACGACTTGAGCATATTCTCCTTTTTCGCGCAGTACGAGGGGGATAATGGCCTGATCAGTGCGCGTGGTGGCAACCAGACCGATGGCTCCGGTGACGGTGCCAATACCTGGATGCTGGGTGCAACCGCCACGCTGGGTAACTCCATGGCCTATTTTGGCTTTGGTCGTGGTGAGGAAGGCAGTGGTGGCAGTACTGCCTCCTACTACAATGCCTGGCAGCTGGTTGGCACCCACCATATGAGCAGGCGTACCATGGTCTACACTGGATACAGTGAGCTCCGATGTGATCAACAGGATAACGATGCCTGTTCAGCTATCGGTGATAACAAGGGTGATTCCAAAGACAGAAAGTTTTCATTTGGTATGCAGCACAAGTTCTAGTCATTGCTTCATAACGAGTATCGTACGGGGCCTGCGGGCCCCGTTTTTATTAGGTAGTGCCCATCCAGAAAGAAAACTCTCGCCAAGGCGCAAAGATCGCAAAGTGATAACTGATTATTATAAAAAGCATCATATATTCTTTCTTGGCGCCTTTGCGTCCTGGCGAGAGAAATTACAGCGTTTATGGGTAGAAACTGGTTATAAGAGACGCAAACGCATGTCTGTTGTCCTTGCAACTCAACTGGCGATGCTGACGTCCTGTGCCAGTCTCCAGCCTGAAGAATCACCGCTGGTCATTAAGGACAAGGCCCATAGTGGTGGCAGCGTGGTGGCTTTTAGCCAGTCGGGGAACCTGCTGGCATCGGGTGGTTGGGAAGGGACGGTGCGATTGTGGCAGTTGCCGCAAGGGCGTGAGACTCGTCACTGGCTTGCGCACAGCGACTCGGTTAATGGCATTGCCTTCCTGGATGACGATCGCCAGATCATAACAGCCGGTTACGACGGTCTGTTGGCCAGGCGGGCAGTCGACGGGGGGTTACTGCAACAGGTCCGGACGCCGTCAGCCATTACGCATATGGCCGCAGATGCTCATACCGACCGGTTGGTGACCGGACACAGTGACGGCTCGGTGCGTTTATGGAGGGCAACAGACTTTACGCTCTTGAAGGAGCAGCAGTTGCACAAGGGCGCGATCAAGGCAGTTGCCATTGCGCCCGGGGCAACACGCTATGCATCCAGCAGTACCGACGGCAGCGTGGTGTTGTGGACTGAAGACGGCTCGGTACAACCGCTGGCTACGCCACCGTCCGATGCCTGGACGCTGGCATTTTCACCTGACGGACAAACATTGTCCGGTGGTACCTGGTTCCGCCTGTATCGATGGGATCTTGATGACGGTACCTTAACGACGATTGCCACCGAGCATCACGGCATTATCAAGTCCATTCAATATATTGATAACGGCAATGAACTGGCAAGCATCAGCCGCCAAACAGACAGTGCCGTGTATTTTCTGGATGCGGAGAGTGGTGAGGTGAAACGCCGTTTCCAGCGACATGATTTGTGTGGCGGGGACATTGCGGTCTCTCCGGACGGCCGCTTTCTTGCAACGACCAGTGATGATTCGAGTGTGCGCTTCTGGCTGCTCGATAGTGAGGGTGAAGAGAGCGAATAAATTTTATTGCGCTTGCGAAGTGCTCTCCTGTGCTAAGTGGTTTCCACCCATAAACGCTGTGATTTCCCTCGCAAAGACGCCAAGTACGCAAAGAAAAACCTGGTTTCATGATGAAACAATGGAATGTCAGGCAAACATCATTGTCCCTTGGCGTGCTTTGCGTCTTGGCGAGATTTATTCTTTCTGGATGACAGCGAACTAGATACACCTGTAGCGGATTGCATCCGCGGATAGATCTGACTACGTCAGTGTCCGCACCCCATCTTCGCCACCCAGCAACAACACATCGGCAGGCCGTTTGGCAAACAGGCCGACGGTCACAATACCGGGCAGGTCATTGAGTTCCTGTTCCAGTTTTACCGGTTCCATGATTTCCATGTTGTGCACATCGAGAATCTCATTGCCATTGTCCGTGGTAAATCCCTCGCGGTAGACGGGTTGGCCGCCGAGTTTGACCAGTTCCCGGGCAACCATGCTGCGTGCCATCGGGATGACCTCGATGGGCAGCGGGAATTTTCCCAGCACATCAACCAGCTTGCTGTCATCGGCAATGCATACGAACTTGCGGCTGCAGGCCGCGACGATCTTTTCCCGGGTCAGCGCGCCACCGCCACCCTTGATGAGGTGCAGGTAATGGTTGGATTCATCGGCACCATCAATATAGACGGATATTTCACTGACAGAGTTCAGGTCGAGTACCTGGATACCGTGTGCTGCCAGGCGTTCCGCGCTGGCATTGGAGCTGGCTACGGTGCCATCGATCTTGTGCTTGATGGTGGCAAGGCTGTCGATAAAGTGGTTTGCCGTTGAGCCGGTGCCCACACCGATAATCGTGCCGGGTTCGACATATTCCAGTGCCGCCTCGGCGACCATTTTTTTCATTTCATCCTGTGTCATGCGGGTACTCCCTGATAATCAATGGTATTGATGATACCAGCTACCTGCTATCAGCGACCAGTTGATGCTCGTCATGGAATAACTGAACTGGTACTGTACCCGACATGCTGAATCGTTATATGAAAAAAGTCCTGCAGTCGCGTGTCTATGATGTGGCACAGGAAACGCCGCTGGTGGAGGCCGGACGTCTGTCATCCCGTCTCGGTAACCGGGTATGGATGAAGCGCGAGGACCTGCAGTCGGTGCATTCGTTCAAGTTGCGGGGTGCCTATAACAAGATAGCGGGCCTGTCGAAGGAAGACTGCGCACGTGGTGTGATTGCGGCATCTGCAGGGAATCATGCACAGGGCGTGGCACTGGCGGCACGCAAGCTGGGGGTCAAGGCGCTGATCATAATGCCGCGAACGACACCTTCTATCAAGGTTGAGTCGGTCAGGGATTACGGGGCACGGATTAAACTGGCCGGTGATACCTATGATGATGCCTACGTCTATGCGGCCGCCGAGGCTGAGAAGCAGGGCATGACCTTCATTCATCCCTATGATGACCCGGATGTCATTGCCGGGCAGGGAACGATTGCGCTCGAAATTTTGAAACAGCACGAGGATGGACTGCATGCCATTTTTGTACCCGTAGGGGGTGGTGGTCTGATTGCAGGGATTGCCGTGGTGGTGAAATCATTGCGACCGGAGGTCAAGGTGATCGGTGTTGAACCGGATGAAGCGCCCTGCATGTACGAGGCCCTGAAACGCGGCCGCCGTGTAACGCTGAAACAGGTTGGTATTTTTGCAGACGGTGTTGCCGTGCGCCAGGCCGGTAAGGAACCCTTTCGAATCGCCCGTCAGTACGTCGATGATGTGATAACCGTCACGACAGATGAGCTCTGTGCAGCGATGAAAGATATCTACGATGATTGTCGCGCCATTGTTGAGCCGGCCGGTGCGCTGGCCATAGCCGGGCTGAAAAAATACGTCGCTGAGTCCGGCGTTCAGGGGGAGAGCCTGGTGGCCATCAATAGCGGCGCCAATATGAATTTTGACCGCCTGCGGCATGTGTCGGAACGGGCGGAGATAGGTGAACGGCGCGAGGCGTTGCTGGCCGTGACGATCCCTGAAGAGCCGGGAAGTTTCAGGAGGTTCTGTCGTGCCATTGGGAAGCGGGGAATTACTGAATTTAATTATCGCTATTCGGACCCGGCACGGGCGCATGTGTTTGCGGGCGTGAAGCTCCAGAGTGGTGATAGTGAACGGCTTGAGCTGATACAGATGTTGCGTGACAAGGGTTATCCTGTTGCGGACTTGACCGATAGCGAGCTGGCCAAGCTGCATATTCGTCACATGGTGGGTGGCAGGGTTCCAGGGCTCAAGGATGAATTGTTGTATCGCTTCCAGTTTCCGGAGCGACCGGGTGCACTGTTGAACTTCCTGGTGTCGATGGGTAAACGCTGGAATATAAGCCTGTTCCACTACCGTAACCACGGTGCAGACTATGGTCGTGTGCTGGTCGGTATACAGGTGCCTGCAAACAGTCGCAAGGAATTCCGTCAGTCCCTGGACAAGCTGGGTTATGTCTATTGGGAAGAAACCGACTGTCCTGCCTATAACCTCTTTCTGGGAAGAGGCTAGCGGCATGTAGATGAAATTTGAATGATGCCGTAAATAAAAAAGCCCGGGCTGTTAAGCCCGGGCTTTTCTTATCGCGGGTACATGATGTAACCCGGATATTTTGTTGGCTACCGGCGTTACGTCCGGGTAGCAACCTTACGCTTTACTGCTTTTTTCTTTGCAGCTACTTTACGCTTTACTACCTTTTTCTTTGCAGCTACTTTGCGCTTAACGACCTTCTTCTTGACCTTGCGCTTTACTGCCTTTTTCTTTACAGCTACTTTACGCTTGACGGCCTTCTTCTTGACCTTGCGCTTTACTACCTTTTTCTTTGCAGCTACTTTGCGCTTAACGACCTTCTTCTTGACCTTGCGCTTTACTGCCTTTTTCTTTACAGCTACTTTACGCTTGACGGCCTTCTTCTTGACCTTGCGTTTTACTACCTTTTTCTTCGCTGCTACCTTTCTCTTCACTACCTTTTTCTTCGCTGCTACCTTTCTCTTCACTTTCTTTTTTGCAACCATAATTACAACCTCTACATAGTGTTAGCCCAATGTGAGTATAAACAACCAGTAACAAATTACCAGTTTTTTTTAGTGGAAATCTTTACGTGTTCGAACGACTGTGTTAACGGCGAAGTGCGTATTTAATTTAAAAAAATGTGTAACACATAAATTCAAAAAACAGGTAACGCAGTTTCTTCATCGCGATGCATCAGGAAAACGAACGACGTTTAAAATGATGAAGGTGATTTGTCATCTGCTTGATGTGAACTTTGTTACAACAAAATCACGGCATGATATGACGGGTTTTGTGATGACAGTAATGTGTCGCTAGCGGTAACACAATCGTTCATATGTTTCGGCATGGTTAACATAATGAACGTGTGTAGCGTTAATACAGTCGCGGTTATTGTTATTGTGAATGCGACTATTTTATTAATACAAACATAAGCTTATGTTTGTTTGTAAAGATGGCTGCTACTGCGAGAGTGAAGCATGTCGACAGTGTTGAGGAGCATAAACAACGGCTGTGTTTACGGATAATTTTCCTGATTGCACGTTGCTATTCGAGTGAGAGAATAAAGTCCCAGTGTTTCTTGCTGATCGGCATTACCGACAAACGGTTTCCACGTCGTACCAATGCCAGGTCGGATAATTCAGAGTGTGTTTTTAATTCAGTCAGTGTAATGCTGCGTTTCAGTGTGCGTACATAGCGCACATCAACCATGTACCAACGTGGATTGTCGGGGTCACTTTTCGGGTCAAAATATTTTTGTTTTGAATCGAATGCTGTGTGATCAGGATAGCCTTCGCGAACTATTTTCATAATTCCTGCAATGCCCGGTTCCTTGCAATTCGAGTGATAGAAGAAAGCCAGGTCACCTTTTTTCATGTCATCACGCATCATGTTTCGTGCCTGGTAATTACGTACACCGTCCCAGGGCTCCGTCTTCTTCGGAGAGTTTTTCAGTTCTTCAATGCCAAATACATCCGGTTCTGATTTCATTAGCCAGTAATTCATTCGAGTTTCCTGTTATGTGTTGTTAAAAAGATACAAGGCAAAGCTAAAAAAGCGCTGGTTAATTCCTTTATTGTCATCCTGGCGTATTCCGGACAAATGCGCTTGCGCGTTGAACGCCCGCCGGGGCGGCCCGAAGGGCGAGCGAAGCGAGTCATCCAGAGGTTTCAATGCAATGGATGCCGGCCTGTGCCGGTATGACGTATTAATCAGCGTTTTGTTTGATAGATGTTTGCTTCGGTTGCAACGGCATCCAGTGGAATGTCCCAGTCATTCGGCTCAATGGATGTTTGTTTCTGTAATTCATAGGCAAGCCCGAGAAGACGTGGCTTGCGCCAGTGTTGGCGTCTGCGCAGGAAGGCAAAGCTGCGATCATAATAACCGCCGCCCATTCCGATACGGTGCCCGCTGCTATCGAAGGCGACCAGCGGTGTTAACACCAGGTCGAGTGCGCAGGATTTTATCAAGCGGCGTCGTACCGGTTCCGGAATTCCGAAGCGGTTGAATGCCAGGCTATCTGTCGGGTTGAATTCTGCAAACCACAATTTTCCGTTTGAGAACGGCACCAGCACTGGCAGGTAAATAGTCTTTCCCAGTTCCCAGAGTGATTGCATGAGCGGGCCGGGGTCGATCTCACCGTCTGCTGCCAGGTAGGCGGCTATGCGCTGACTTTGCAATACAAGGGTATGTCTTGCCGTTCGTTGCGCCAATAGTTCGGCACAGAAGCTTGCCTCGTCTTGGGAGAGTGCTCTCCGCTGCTGGCGGATACTCTGGCGCAGTCGACGACATGACATGAGTGGTTGGACGTTCTTCAGATGGGAGGGCATCCTCCGTAGGTACCGTTGCAGCTGTTGCCCCTGAACCAAAGGTTCAAGAGGGGGACGGCAGTGGCACTTCAGGCTTTCCGCTCATGGCAGACATGCACACCGGTACCAGATTAGTCCCCTTAATTGGTGATTAGGCTCAAGGAGATCTCAGCCACTATCGAATACAACAGGGGATGCCCAAATTTAATCAGTGATGACGGCTACACCGTCAGTTAAGTTCTTTTTTCCGGTAGTTGGCCAGTGTTTCTTCAATTTGTGAATTCAGCTCACTGAGCCGGGTGGCAGTGGATTGCATCTGCTCACCATCCAGACAGCCTGACTTGATGGCCTCATGCGCCAGATTCAAACCTGCCATGACTGCAATTCGATCGACACCGATGACTTTTCCGCTACGGCTGATTTCCGACATCCTGGCGCCGAGATATTCTGCAGAGGTGATCAGTTCATCCCGTTCTTCATCCGGGCAGCTGACCAGGTATTCCTTGTCCATTATTTGAATCTTGACGGCATCCGACTCTTTACTCATATGCCCGTCTCCAGTGATTTAAGACGTGTCACAATACCGTCGACACGGGTGCGTACCTGGTCATGTTTCTCCAGCAGGTTGGCGCGTTCATTTGCCATTGAGTCCTGCTGTGTACGCAAGGAACTGTTTTCCTGGCTCAAACGTTCAACTATTTGAAGCAGGTCAGATACCTGTTCTTCAAGGTGAATGAGTTCCAGATCTATTTGTGAGGGTGTCGTTTTTTTTGTCATGCCGCCAATATAGTGCGGATGCCCGGCATGGTCAATGCCATCATGCATGGAAATGGCAGACAAGGGGGTTCGATGCCGGTGTGTGGTAACCTGTAACAGGGGTATTTCATGTGTCGGCGATGCGGCTATTACCACTGTTCACAGCGAGGTTTTATTTTGCAGGATACATTGTCCTTCAGCCACAATGAGCTGGAACAGAAGCTGCGCGCAGCTTCTGCAGAAGGGGGTGCCAGCGAAGCGCATGGTCTGCTTGCCGGAATTATTTGTGCGGGCGGCAAATCGGCGCCAGAACTCTGGTTGGCGCATTTACTGGGTGAGAATACCCTGAGTGCTGCAGCCAGTGAGGTCAGCGAGCAGTTAACGGGCCTGCACACCGATATTTTACGCCAGTTCAACGATGATGCGTTCGGCTTCAACCTGATACTGCCCGATGATGATGCCCCCCTGTCTTTGCGTACCGAGGCCTTGAGTCAATGGTGCAGCGGGTTTCTGTACGGGCTTGCACTGGGCGGGGTTCGTGAAGATGTCGAGATACCGGAGAATGTCAGTGAAGTCATGAAGGACTTTTATGAAATCGCACATGCGCGTTTTGCCTATGAGGCGACAGACGATGCCGATGAAGCGGCCTATGTGGAAATTGTTGAATATGTGCGCATGAGCGTGCTGCTGTTACATGAAGAGTTACAGCCGCTGCCGACAACCACACGGCTGCAATGATTACTCGGAAAGAATTCAGCCGCCGCCGCAAGCAGTTGATGCGCATGATGGGCAAGAACTCAATCGCGATTATCCCGACTGCCACAGAGCAGCTGCGGAACAGGGATGTGGAGTTCCCGTTCCGCGCCGACAGTGATTTTTACTATCTGACCGGCTTTCATGAGCCGGATGCCGTTGCCGTTTTAATACCCGGGCGTGCGCACGGCGAGTATTTACTGTTTTGCCGCGAACGTGATCCCGCGATGGAGACTTGGAACGGATTACGTGCCGGTACCCGGGGGGCTATCGATACTTTCGATGCCGATGACGCCTTTCCTTTCGGTGATATCGATGAAATTCTGCCCGGGCTAATGGAAAATTGTGACCGTGTTTTCTATACCATGGGTTCCCGTCCGCAATTTGACTTGCGTATTATGGAATGGATTAACCGCCTGCGCGAGGGCGTGCGAACCGGTATGCGCACACCTGACAAGTTCGTGTCACTGGAACACCTGCTGCATGATATGCGGCTGTACAAGAGCCGCTCGGAGATTCGGGTTATGCGGACGGCTGCAAACGTTGCCTGTCGGGCACACAGGCGTGCCATGCAGCATTGCCGGCCGGGACAGTATGAATACGAAATTGATGCCGAACTGCTGCATGAATTCCGGCGTGCCGGCATGGTGCCGGCCTATTCAAGTATTGTCGGTGGCGGTGCCAACGGCTGTATTCTGCATTACACAGAGAACAGCGCACCATTGAATGACGGTGAATTGCTGTTGATTGACGCGGGTGCCGAGTACGACTGTTATGCTTCTGATGTGACCCGCACATTTCCGGTCAACGGTCGCTTCAGCGAGCCACAGAAGGCATTGTATGAGGTGGTGCTGGCCGCGCAGACTGCCGCCATCAAAAAAGTGCGGTCGGGTAACCACTGGAATGACCCGCATGCAGCCGCGGTCAGGGTACTGACCCGGGGGCTGATCAAGCTGGGCATTCTCAAGGGCAAGCCGGCGGATTTGATACGCAAGGAAGCCTACCGGCGTTTTTACATGCATCGCACGGGCCATTGGCTGGGTATGGATGTGCATGACGTGGGTGATTATAAGGTAGGTGGTGCATGGCGTGAGCTGGAGCCAGGCATGGTGCTGACGGTAGAGCCCGGACTGTATATCCCCGCAGGCAGTCGCGGGGTTGCAAGGAAATGGTGGAATATCGGTATTCGCATCGAGGATGATGTACTGGTGACCCGGGGCGAGCCGGATGTGTTGAGTGCCGCTGCGCCCAGGACTGTTGCCGAAATAGAGGCCGTGATGACGCATGCCGCAGTATGACGTAATTATTATAGGTGGTGGCATGGTCGGTGCCAGTCTCGCCTGTGCGCTGTCAGAACAGGGCCTGCGACTTGCACTGGTAGAGGCGGTTGAGCTGGAGACGCGCAGTGAGGCCGGTTATGACGATCGTGCCATCGCGCTGGCCTATGGTACCCGCCGTATCTTCAGTGGGCTGCAGTTATGGGATGCGCTGGCAGCGGCGGCTACACCCATCCATCAAATCCATATATCGGATCGCGGCCATTTTGGCATGATGCGTATGGATCGTAGCGAGGAAGGCCTGCCGGCGCTGGGTTATGTTGTCCCGGCACGCGTCATTGGCCAGGTCCTGGCGGAAGCGGTTGCGAAAATACAGGGGCTGGATGTTTTTTGTCCGGCCACGGTCACGGCAGTCAAACGGACAAACGGGGCCGTTGATGTTGAAATTTCCCGGGAGGGAACAACGACCACCTTGAGTACCCGCCTGATTGTGGCCGCCGATGGTGCCGATTCACCGCTTCGTGAACAGTTTGGTATCGACAGTGTCATGAGTGACTACCAGCAGACGGCGATTGTGACAAATATCACCCCGCAATTGCCACACAATAATATTGCCTACGAGCGCTTTACGGAATCCGGGCCACTGGCGCTGCTGCCAATGACCGGGCAACGTTGTGCTGTGGTGTGGACGGTTGCATCGGATCAGGCCGAGTCTGTCATGGCGCTGGATGAGGCCGGCTTCCTTGCAGCATTGCAGTCACGCTTCGGCTATCGACTGGGCCGGCTGGAGCGGGTCGGACGCAGGCAGGCATGGCCCTTGCGACTGGTGCAGGCAAAGGAAACGGTGCGCGAGCGGCTGGCCCTGATTGGTAATGCCGTGCACACGCTGCATCCGATAGCCGGGCAGGGTTTTAATCTGGGGGCGCGTGATGTCGCGGTGCTCGCAGAAGTGCTGGTGGATGCCGTCAACGCCGGCGAAGACCCCGGTTCGCTGGATGTGCTGAACCGTTACGGTGACTGGCGACGCCGTGATCACAGGAATGTCACTGTGTTTACCGATGGTCTCGCACGCATCTTTACACTGCCGTTGCCTGCACTGGGTGTGGCGCGCAGCGCCGCTATGCTGGCATTTGATCTGTTACCCCCGGCCAAGCGCCTGCTGACCCGGACGACCATGGGCCGCTCGGGGCGTACCCCGCGCCTGGCGCGTGGCTTGCCACTGTAAATTGATGCTACTAGTGCCCGTCCATAAAGGCCTGAATTTTTCTCGCAAAGACGCCAAGAAAGAATTATTTATGATTTTTGTAACAATAAGTTATAACTTTGCGTTCTTTGCGCCTTGGCGAGATATATTTTTTTGGATGGACACTAACCACAGAGCTCATGCCCCATTCTGACATCATTATTATTGGTGGCGGCATCGTCGGTGCAACGGCCGCCTGTGCACTGGGTCAGGCCGGTGTACAGGTTGCCCTGGTTGAGGCGCGTGCACCGGTGCCACCCGAGGACCAGCAACCTGATCCACGGGTGTTCGCTATTACCCGTGCCTCAGAAAGGATCTTCAGGTCACTGGGTGTGTGGGACACGATTCATCGGCAGGGCGCCTTTGCGTTCAGTGATATGGAAGTCTGGGATGCCGGTGGCGATGGCGTTACCCATTTTGACTGTGCAGATCTCGGCGAGCCCTGGCTCGGGCATATTATCGAACCACGATTCATCCAGTCAGCGCTGTGGCAGCAACTGCAATCAATCGAGTCCGTATCCCTGTATTGCCCGGTACGCTTTCAGGCCATCACTATCCTCGATGACAGGGTGGAGGTGGATCTGGATGATGCACAACAGTTGACCGCAGCGCTGGTGATTGCCGCGGATGGTGCGCGTTCTCCCGTGCGCAATACACTGGGTATGGCAACGCAGCGTCATGACTATCGGCAAAGTAGTCTGGTCGCGCTGGTGAAAACCGCTGAGCCACACCGGAATACGGCCTGGCAGCGTTTCCTGCCGGGTGGACCGCTGGCATTCCTGCCCATGGGCGGCGGCTGGAGTTCCATTGTCTGGACCATGCCATCAAATAATATCGAACGCCTGCTAACAGCAGACAAGGACGTGTTCCACGCGGAGCTGGCGGTGGCCTTTGGACACCGGCTCGGTGGTATCGTCGAGTCGGGTGAGCGCGAAGCCTGGCCGCTGCAACGCATGCATGCAGAACATTATGTCGCTGCCCGCGCTGCCCTTATCGGTGATGCCGCCCATGCGATACATCCATTGGCAGGGCAGGGCGTTAATCTCGGTTTGCTGGATGCGACGGCGTTGGCTGAGGTCATCGTAGACGCAAAGCAGCGTGGCAGGGATCCTGGCCGTCTGGCGGTGTTGCGGCGCTATGAACGCTGGCGCCGGGGTGACAACCTGTTAATGATGATGGCGATGGACGGCATCAACCAGGTCTTCAGCAATACGCGACTACCCTTGAATCAGGCACGCAACCTTGGTTTGTCACTGGTCAATCGGTCCGGTACGGCCAAGCGGCTGTTTATGGAGCATGCCATGGGTCTCGGCGGAGACTTGCCAAAATGTGCGGCAGCGTGTGAGGAAAATCCTTCATCTGATTGATTTGTCTCGTGTCATTCCCGCGAAGGCGGGACTGCACAATGACGGCTACCTAGATAGTCAGGCATATAGCACTCGCTGGCGTGCAGGAGTATATTTTCGCCGATAAAATAGCAGCACAGAATACCAACTATTATTAAAGGGATATGACGGGACATGACAAATAAAACCCCCCTGTATGAAGAGCACCTGGCTGATGGTGGCAAGCTGGTCGACTTTGCCGGATGGGATATGCCGATCAACTATGGCTCCCAGATCGAGGAACACAATAATGTACGTCAGGATGCGGGTATGTTTGATGTCTCGCATATGACGGTTGTCGATCTGACGGGGGATCGCAGCCGTGAATTTCTGCGCTATCTACTGGCAAATAATGTTGATCGTCTCAAGGACAGCGGCAAGGCACTATACAGCTGCATGCTGAATGAGAACGGTGGCGTCATCGATGACCTGATCGTCTATTTCCTGCGGGATGATTTTTTCCGCATGGTGGTCAATGCCGGTACGCATGACAAGGACATGGCCTGGCTGAACAAACAGGCGCCTGCATTTGATGTCACGGTAACCGAGCGACCGGAGCTCGCCATGATTGCAGTACAGGGCCCCAATGCCCGCGAAAAGGCCTTGCCCCTGCTCAGTGAGACGGTCCGCACTGCTGCCAGTGAGTTGAAACCTTTCTTTGGTGTGTTTGATGGCGACTGGTTTATAGCGCGTACCGGTTATACTGGTGAAGACGGCTTTGAAATTGTGTTGCCTGCCACGGACGCGGCAAGTTTCTGGCAGCAACTGCGTGCTGCCGGGGTGCGACCAACCGGGCTGGGGGCGCGTGATACCTTGCGTCTTGAAGCGGGTATGAACCTGTATGGCTCGGACATGGACGAATCCATCAGTCCACTGGAAGCGGCGCTTGGCTGGACGGTCGCCTGGGAACCTGCCGAAAGGGATTTTATCGGCCGTGCCGCACTGGAAAAACAACGCGAGCAAGGGACGTCACAGAAGCTGGTTGGCTTATTGCTGGAAGGCAAGGGCGTATTACGGAATCACCAGAAGGTGGTTGCAGAGGGTGAAGGCGAGGGTGAGATTACCAGCGGCAGTTTTTCACCGACGCTGCAGCGCGCGATTGCCTTTGCGCGGGTACCGAAAGCGACGGGCGACACCTGCCAGGTGGATGTTCGCGGCAAGCTGTTGACGGCGCGGGTGGTCAAACCACCGTTTGTCCGCAACGGGGAAGCACAGATAGAACTTTAAACACAGTACGTAACAACCAAATCAAGTGAGGAAATCATGAGCAACGTACCGGTTGAACTGAAATATGCGAAAACGCATGAATGGACGCGCGAGAATGATGACGGTTCCGTGACCGTGGGCATATCCGACAGCGCCCAGGATCAGTTAGGCGACATGGTCTTTATCGAATTGCCGGAGGTCGGTCAGACGGTTGACGCCGCTGAGGCCTGCGCCGTGGTGGAGTCCGTCAAGGCGGCCTCCGATGTCTATGCCCCCCTGGGTGGTGAGATCGTCGAAGTCAACGAGGCACTGGCCGACAGCCCTGAAACCGTTAACGAGGATGCCTTCGGTGAGGGATGGCTATTCCGGATGCAACCAGCGGATATCGCTGAAATGGCACCCTTGATGGACGCGGATGCCTACGAGACGTTTCTGGCATCCGAAGCGCACTAGGAACAATTGTCATGCCGGCATACGCCGGCATGACGAATTAATCAGGACTTTTTTGGTTTAAAGACTACTTAAATAACACCTGGAACATAACGACTGCTATGCCTTTTATACCCCACTCAGAAACTGATATACGCGAAATGCTGGCTGCCATTGGTGCCGATGATGTCGAGGCCCTGTTTGATGAAATACCAGCCAATCTGCGTATGGGTGAACTGTCCGGTGTCCCGGAAGGTTTGATTGAACAGGATATAGCGCGCCTGATGATGGAGCGTGCCGAGGCGGATGGCCGGCCGTTGTGTTTCATGGGCGCCGGTTCCTATGATCACCATATCCCGGCTGCCGTGTGGGAGATCACCACACGGGGTGAGTTTTACAGTGCCTACACGCCGTATCAGGCGGAGGCAAGCCAGGGCACGCTGCAACTGATCTACGAATTCCAGACCATGATGACGCAACTGACAGGACTGGATGTGTCCAATGCGTCCCTGTACGACGGCGCATCCGGCCTGGCCGAGGCGATATTGATGGCGGTGCGGGCCAACCGCAAGTCGAAATCACGCCGCATCCTGATACCGACTACGGTGCACCCGGACTACCGCAAGACCTCGCACACTATCGTACATAATCAGAACATTGAACTGGTCGATGTGCCCTATTGCAGCGAGGGCGGCAACATGGTGCCCGACTCGCTCAAGCACTATGAGGGTGAAGATATTACGGCCGTCGTGATTCAGCATCCGAACTTCTTCGGCATTCTCGAGGACGTGGATGCGTTGACAGACTGGGCGCATCAGCAGGGTGCGCTGGTCATTGCCGTTGCCAATCCGGTGTCCATGGCACTGCTGAAACCCCCCGGTGCCTGGGGTGCCACAGGGGCTGATATCGCCTGTGGTGAAGGCCAGCCACTGGGTGTGCCGATGATGGGTGGTGGTCCGTACTTCGGCTACATGTGCTGTAAGAAAGAATATGTCCGCCAGATGCCCGGCCGCATTGTTGGTCGCACCGTTGATCGTGACGAGCGCGTGGGCTACACCCTGACATTGCAGGCCCGCGAGCAGCATATTCGCCGTTCCAAGGCGACATCGAATATTTGTACCAACCAGGGTTTGCTGGTCACGGCGGCGACCATTCACATGGCCCTGCTGGGTGCGGAAGGCCTGAAGCGTGTCGCACAGGCCTGTCATGCCAATACCCGCAAGCTGGTGGCCGCATTAACGGCCAGTGAGTGTGTCGAGCCCGTCTTCAATCGGCCCTATTTTCATGAAGCCGTACTGCGCCTGTCGCTGCCGCTGGACAATGTAATGCGGCCACTGCATGCCCATAATATTCTACCGGGTTATGCCCTGACAAAGGACTATCCGGAGCTGGGAGATGCCTTGCTGGTGTGTGCAACCGAGAAGCGGTCCGATGAGGATATTGCAAGCTACGCCAGTCACCTGCAGCGGATAATTAATTCTCAAACCGCAGCGGGTTGTCCGGTCAAACCGAAGATGGCCTGACAACCATCACCATTAAAACAGATCAGTGGGAGAATAATCATGGCGACAGTTACCTTGCATGGCGATGAGTGCAATACCAATGGCGAGCTTCCGGCAGTTGGCAGCACGGCGCCTGACTTTCACCTGGTGGACGGGAAGCTGAATGACGTCCACCTTGCGGATTACAGCGGTAAAAAGAAATTACTCAATATTGTCCCCAGTCTGGATACGCCGACCTGTGCGACGTCGACCCGGAAGTTCAATGAAAAAATGGCCGGTCGTGATGATGTGGTGGTGCTGGTGGTGTCTGCAGATTTGCCGTTTGCACAGGGGCGTTTTTGTGAGGCCGAGGGGATTAAGAATGTGACGACCCTGTCCATGATGCGGACACGGGGGTTTGCCAGGGACTATGGAGTAATGATAGCCGACGGACCGCTGGCAGGGGTCACGGCCCGTGCCATTGTTGTCGTCGACGAGAACGATAAGGTCGTTTACACCGAGCTGGTGCCCGAGATTGGAGACGAGCCGAACTACGAGGCTGCCATCGCCGCACTGTAGCTAAACAAACCTGTAGAAAGGTGTAGCTAAAATCAGTTCTGCGCAGGTTGAGCTTCATTCTTCAGCCCAGCCTGCAAAAGACTTTTACAACGCCCCCACTAGATAGATAGCGACTGGATTTAACTAAATATGCTGATATTCGAACACTCACACACCGGCCGGCGCGCCCTTGCGCAGGCGCCGCAGCCAAACGATGTCCCCGATATTCCGGACGATCTTCTGCGCACTGATGTACCCGGCTTGCCGGAAGTATCTGAAATGCAGGTAGTGCGTCATTACACGCGTCTGTCACAGAAGAATTTTTCCATTGATACCCAGTTTTACCCGCTGGGGTCCTGCACCATGAAATATAATCCGCGTGCCTGTAACACCCTGGCCATGCTGCCGGGTTTTCTGGCACGCCATCCGCACGCGCCGGTATCGATGGGGCAGGGGTTCCTTGCCTGTATGTATGAACTGCAGGAAATTCTCAAGGATGTCACGGGTATGACGGCGGTAACCCTGACACCGGCAGCGGGCGCGCAGGGTGAATTTACCGGTGTTGCCATGATTCGTGCCTACCATGACGCCAACGACGATACTGAACGTAACGAAATCCTGGTCCCGGATGCCGCGCACGGTACCAATCCGGCGACCGCCGTGATGTGTGGTTACAAGGTGCACGAGATTCCCACCGACAAGCAGGGCGATGTCGACATGGAGGCCCTGCGGGCAGCCGTGGGTCCGCAAACGGCTGGTATCATGCTGACCAACCCGTCAACGCTGGGCGTATTTGAACGCCGCATCAAGGAGATTGCCGACCTTATTCACGAGGTCGGAGGCCTGCTGTACTACGATGGCGCAAACCTGAATGCCATTCTTGGCAAGGTACGTCCGGGTGATATGGGTTTTGATGTCATCCATATGAACCTGCACAAGACCTTCTCCACACCGCACGGCGGTGGCGGTCCGGGTGCGGGTCCGGTGGGTGTCAGCAAGCGGCTTGAGCCCTTTATCCCGCTACCCATTGTCGGTTACGACGGTGACGACGGTGACGAGTATTACTGGATCACGAGCGACGTGCGTCCGCAAAGCATCGGCCGCCTGTCGGCCTTTATGGGTAATGCGGGTGTACTGATGCGTGCCTATATCTATGCCCGCATGCTGGGGCGCGAAGGCATGCACCGTGTGGCCGATTTTGCCACCCTGAATGCCAATTACCTGATGGCCAGGCTGGCCGATGCCGGTTTTGAGGTGGCCTACCCGGGGCGCCGTGCAACCCACGAGTTCATCATCACCCTGAAGCGCCAGCAAAAGGAGCTGGGTATTACCGCCATGGATTTTGCCAAGCGCTTGCTGGACTACAATTTCCATGCACCGACGACCTACTTCCCGCTGCTGGTCCCCGAGTGTCTGTTGATCGAGCCGACCGAGACAGAGACGAAGGAAGAACTGGACGCGTTTGTGGAGGCCATGATCAAGATCCAGCAGGAAGCCGAAAACAGCCCGGAGCTGCTGAAGGAGGCGCCGCACACCCAGCCGGTCAGGCGTCTTGATGAAGTGCGGGCGGCAAAGCAACTGGATCTGGCCTGGAGTGTCTGACTGTTGTGCATATTGCTGTCTGGTGAACGTCAAAACAATAAATACTCTCGCCAAGACGCAAAGGTCGCAAAGTTTTATATGATGATTGATATAAAGTCATTTACTATTTCTTTCTTGGCGATCTTTGCGTCTTTGCGAGAGCAAAAATACAGTATGTTTAAATAAAAACGTTAATGGCAACTGATCCGGAAAATACCGGCATTCGCAGATTGGTCAAGGCCGCCGGCTATTCTCTGCAGGGATTGGCAGCAGCCTTTCGACATGAGACGGCCTTCAAGCAGGAGGTCGCGGCGACCGTGGTGCTGGTGCCGCTGGCTCTGTGGCTTGGGAGTACCGGACTGGAGCGGGCAGTTTTGATCACCGTGTGGGTGCTGGTACTTTTATTCGAGTTGGTTAACTCCGCGATTGAAACCGTCGTTGACCGTGTTGGCCCGGAGTTGCACGAGTTATCCGGGCGTGCCAAGGACATCAGCTCCGCGTTAGTCATGATCGCGTTGATCAATGCAGCCGTGGTGTGGCTGCTGGTGTTGCGGGATATCTATTTAACTTAAAATTTTCTACATCAGGAATTACCCTATGTCAGCACTCATCTGTGGCTCATTTGCCTACGACACCATTATGGTGTTCCAGGACAAGTTCAAAAATCATATTCTGCCCGACAAGGTGCACATACTGAACGTGGCCTTTTATGTGCCCGAAATGCGACGTGAATTCGGCGGCTGTGCCGGTAATATTGCCTACAACCTGAAGCTGCTGGGTGGCGAGCCACAGCCCATGGGAACGGTCGGTAACGACTTTGGGCCCTATGCCGTGTGGATGGACACGACCGGGATCGATCGTACGCATGTCACGATGGTCGAGGATCGTTTTACTGCACAGGCCTTTATTACCACGGACACCGATGATAACCAGATCACCGCCTTTCATCCGGGCGCCATGGATGCATCGCATGAAAACAAGGTCAGTGATGCGAGTGGTATTACCCTGGGCATCATTTCTCCTGATGGACGTCAGGGCATGATTGATCATGCCACCCAGTTTGTGGATGCCGCTATTCCCTTCATCTTCGACCCGGGTCAGGGCCTGCCCATGTTTGATGGGGATGACCTGAACACGTTTATCGACAAGGCGACGTGGGTCAGTGTGAATGACTACGAGTTACAATTGATGCAGGAACGTACCGGCCTGTCACCGCATGAAATTGCCGAACGTGTTGATGCCCTGATTGTCACGCTCGGTGGCGAAGGTTCGCATATCTATACTGACAAACAGCGGATCGATATACCGGCGGCGCCGGTTTCCAGGCTGAATGATCCGACGGGCTGCGGTGATGCCTATCGTGGCGGCTTGTTGTTTGGGCTCATGAACCAGCTGGACTGGGAAACGACGGGCCGGATTGCGGCACTCATGGGCGCCATCAAGATCGAACAGCATGGCACCCAGAACCACAGCTTCACCATGGAAGCATTCCGGGAGCGCTACCTGGCGAGTTTTGGGGTCGTGCTCGATTAGGAACTTCGTACACCTTGACAGGTCTACAATGGTAGCAGCCTGGTTGTCGGGGTTTTTATTATGATTTCGCTTTCCGTGTACCACGTCATTGTCAGGTACCTCAGTCGCGTGCTGATGATACTGCTGCTTGCGATCCCGGTGTCGGCTGCGGCTGATGAGGTGGTTGCCAAGACCATCTTTCTGGTGACTGAAAGCGACCGGATCGTTGCTGCAAACACGGCGACCGGGCAGTTTTTTTACCTTCCTATCCATGCAAAGGAGAAAATCCACGAACGCTATGTCGCGAACGGTGTTGCTATTCTGGTGACCAACCAGCGCTTTGCCGGGGTTGGCTCCTATCCTTCCGGCTGGAGTAGCTTGCGACGTGTTGCCGGTGAGAAGGTTGTGAGTGCCGAGGTGGTCGACAGGTCTGCATTGCTGGTTACCTCGGACCGCATACTGACCTTTAATGGCGACAGTGGTTCATGGGCCGAGACCCGGCGCGGCCTGAAGTAGGTTGGGCTTCATTCTTCAGCCCAACCTACGAATGATCACATTGATAGAGCGCTAGCCGCCCTTCTTCAACAGATCGGCCAGGCCCGCAAGTGGATTGTGGGTGGCTGTCTGGCTGTCCTTGCCTGATGCATCCGTATTGCCGACGCTCTCGCCATCAAGGTAGCGTGCATGTTCGTTGTCATGGCAATAGAGACACAGTAATTCCCAGTTGCTGCCGTTCTCCGGATTGTTGTCGTGATTGTGGTCACGGTGATGTACGGTCAGTTCGTGAACATTTGCACGGGTGAATTCACGTGAACAGCGCCCGCATATCCACGGGTACATTTTAAGGGATTTCTCCCGATAGCCCTGCTCACGTTTTGACTGGTTGCGGCGGGCGTCGGCAACGATAGTGTCCAGCTTGCTGTTGCCGGATGGTGGCTTCTTTTGCGTCATGTGAATGTAGAATAGTGTGTCAAACGGGTTTTTGGAAACAGGTTCATGTCTTCTTGAAGTGCTTTATATAACGTGGATTGGCAATCTGCTTCACGCCGAGTGATGTACCCGATATCGTGAAGCCCGTGTCGTAACCGGCAATGGATAATTTACAACAGACCTCGCCATGCCAGTTGATCGGTAACGGCGCATGATCGCGGTAAGTAAAAATATTATCGATGAGGTCGCCACCCCTGACCTCGCAGGGGCACGCCGGCGGTTCGCCTTCAAGCTCGATACCATTGACGGTCAGGTCGATTGCCTGGGTCCAGAGTGAGTCTTCGAAGGTGTTTTCCATTTCCTGCACCAGCTGCACCTCTGAAAAGTGCAGTGTGATGTCATCCTCGCCCTGTTCAATGCTTGCCAGTTGCGCACCGGGGAGTTGCAGTATGTGGATGGTATCGCTCATGGCCTGGTCTTCGTTTCTGTGTCAGTGAGTAGGGTTGTGAAGCTGTCAATTGCAGTTATTGGTGCGCTGCAAGTGTGACCGCTGCACACATAGGCCACGGTTTCCCCTATGGGTGCGCGCTCGCCCAGTTGCCCGGGTAGCTTGTCGGCTGTTTCCGGAATAGTCAATGTGAATCGTCGCGGTGCATAGGGGCGTGTTGCCAGCAACTGCCAGTCAGCAGTCGCAGCGTCCGCACCACGGATAATCACGGTCTGAAACGGGAACAGCGATTCCTCCAGTGCAAGCAGCAGGCTGGCGTGGCCGTGAGGCATGCTCTGGATGCCGGGCCAGATGGCTTTCAGCGTGTTTTCCGCTGCTTGCAGGTAGCGGCTTTCACCGAGCAGATGCCCGAGGCGTCCCAGCACCTTGGCCGCGATACCGTTGCCGGAGGGTATGGCATCGTCGTGAGTCGGCTTGGGACGTTGAATGAGGGCTTCGTGGTCATCCGAGGTAAAGAAGAATCCACCCTCCGGGTCCTGAAAGTGCGTCAGCACCACCTCTGCCAGTTCAATCGCAAACGACAGGTCCTGTGCTCGCCAGCGTACCTGTAACAGTTCAAGAATGCCGTCGATCAAATAAACATAATCATCCAGATAGGCATTCAGGTGAGCGCGACCGTCCTTGCAGGTGGCGAGCAGCCGGCCGTCTTTCCACAGTGTTTGATAAATAAAATCCAGCGCACGCTCAGCTGATGCTACCCAGTCCGGCTGGTCGAGGTGACGTCCCGCAATGGCCATGCCGCGTATCATCAGGCCGTTCCATGAGGTCAGTATCTTGTCATCCCGGCCTGGTGGTAGGCGTTGTACACGCTGTTCCAGGAGTTTGAGACGTGCACGCTGGTCGGCCTGCCCGATTTCGGCCTCGTCCATCGAGAATGACTGTGCAAGTTCTGCTTTGGTATGGAATACGTGCAGGTTCCAGTGTCCTTCAAAGTTGGCAGCACGGTCCAGGCCATAACGTCGGGCGAAGATAATGTAGTCATCCTCACCCAGGATCTCCTTTACTGCAGCGGGCGTCCACACATAGTACTTGCCTTCTTCACCTTCAGAATCTGCATCGAGGCTGGAGTAATAGCCACCTTCCGGTGCCTGCATGTCACGCATCACCCAGTCAGCGGTCTGCTGACAGATGCGTCTGAACAGGGGATTGCCGGTTGCGGCGAAGGCCTCGGCATACAGGGCGAGCAGGGCGCCATTGTCATAGAGCATCTTTTCAAAGTGCGGAATCATCCACTGATCGTCTACCGAGTAACGGCAGAAGCCACCACCGAGCTGGTCGAACATGCCGCCGCGTGCCATTTTCTCCAGGGAGAAAACAGCCATGTGCAAGGCGCGCTGGTCACTCGTTCCCGCCGTGGTGGGTGCACCTGCCCAGTGTCGCAGCAGCCGTTCTATATTGCTTGGGTGCGGAAACTTCGGTGCGCTGCCGAAACCGCCTTCACGTTCATCGAAACTCTGTTCCAGTTGCTGGCGTGCCGTATCCAGTGGTAACGGGTTCAGGGTCTCTGCCGGATCACCCTGCTGCATCGATTGCAGGGCATTAATCAGGGTGCTGTTTTGCTTGCGGATGTCAGCATCGTTGTCGGTGAGGAAATCGTGCACGCGCTGCATCAGGTCACGGAAGGACGGCATGCCATGGCGTGGCTCATTCGGGAAGTAGGTGCCGGCAAAGAACGGCACCTTGTCGTCTGGCGTCAGGAACACAGTCAGCGGCCAGCCGCCGGAGCGTTGGGTCAGCAGCGAGTGGGCGGTCTGGTAAATCTTGTCGATGTCCGGCCGTTCTTCACGATCGACCTTGATATTGACGAACAGACGGTTCATCAGCCCGGCGGTCTCCGGGTCTTCAAATGACTCATGGGCCATGACATGACACCAGTGGCAGGCAGAATAGCCAATGGACAGCAAAATCGGCTTGTTTTCGCGGCATGCCTTCTCAAGGGCCGCTGCTCCCCACGGGTACCACTCAACCGGATTATGGGCATGCTGCAGCAGGTATGGGCTGGTCTCATTGATGAGGGCGTTGCTATGGCTCTTGTTCATGCTTCTGGGTACGGTCATGCCGGGCAGTGTATTATAGACGATGCGTCAACCAGTGTGTTTGGACGTGAAGGACACATACTTGGTAATCTTGCCACGGAAGCACTCGGAATGACACGGAAGAAAAGATGAAAACAAGATATTAATGGCCACGGAATCGACGGAAGAACACGGAAATATTTCTTGATAAAGCTTTTATTTTTTCGTGTTTTTCGTGGGTTCCGTGGCCAATTGGGTGTTTTTATACTTAATCGCTGTAAGGAAATTAAGTGGACCTGAGCATTGTCATTCCCGTGTTCAATGAAGTGGAAAGCATTGCTCCACTGCTTGATGAAATAAGCACGTGCTTCGACACTGAAACGGCTTATGAAATTATTGTTGTGGATGATGGCAGTATCGACGGTACGCCCGCGGTATTGCAGGCGGCCCGCCAGTCATACCCGCAGCTGCGGACATTGCGTCACCGTGAGTGTTACGGTCAGAGTGCTGCGATTGCATCGGGTGTACAGGCAGCAAGGAAGTCGTGGATCGCCACCCTGGATGGCGATGGCCAGAATGACCCTGCCGACATTCTGAAACTGTTCCGGATTATGGACGAGACACCCGATGATGTTCATTTGGTCACCGGCCATCGAAAACAGCGCAGGGATGGCTGGTTAAAGCGTGTGACTTCCCGTATTGCAAACTCGGTTCGAACTACCCTGCTGCATGACGATGCGCCGGATTCAGCGTGCGGTCTGAGGGTCTTTGCGCGGGCAACGTTTCTCGGTCTGCCCCAGTTCGACCATATGCATCGCTTCCTGCCCGCGCTGGTACAACGACAGGGTGGCAAGGTACTGTCTGTCGAGGTCAATCACCGCGAGCGTCTGCGGGGACAGTCAAAGTACGGTGTCCACAACCGCTTGTGGGTTGGCATTATCGATATGCTGGGTGTGCTCTGGCTGCAACGGCGCAGCAAACCTCCGATCGTTTCTGAAATAAAATAGATGGTTTCCATCCATAAACACCGATATTTTTCTCGCAAAGGCGCAAAGCACGCTAAGACAAGCTATTAGTATGTTATTACAACAATTATGTAATACTTTGCGTGCTCTGCGTCTTGGCGAGAGTTAATTGTTTATGGCTGGACACTAGTTAATGTCGGTGCGATTTATTTTTCGCGGTTTGCTGGTGATGGTCATCCTCGTGCTGATCACCTGGTTGCTGAAGGATGTGCTTGACCAGGACTGGATCGATGCGCGGGTAC
>Ga0316187_10000599_pt1 | contig 28957 bp, 28 predicted proteins | sample CroRivburrow1_MG_FD_204927 | JGI IMG/M metagenome (GOLD analysis project Ga0316187, IMG submission 204927) | Coastal sediment microbial communities from Maine, United States - Cross River worm burrow 1 | ecosystem: Environmental > Aquatic > Marine > Coastal > Sediment | place: USA: Maine... | reverse complement strand
TCAAAAAACGGCTGCGCACCTGCCTGTCGTTGGTAGACCGACTGGTGGTAACAGGCGAACCACTGGCAGATGAGTTGTCCGGCTTCATCAGCGATATCCGTATTGTGCCAAATCATCTGGATGCCAGGATCTGGGGCGAGTTGGAGTCCCGAAGAGGGTGTGGTTTAAAGCCGCGTGTGGGTTGGGCGGGCGCCATGCAGCACCATGGCGATTTGGAAATACTGGCCCATGCAGTGCGCGAGACGGCCGATGAGGTGGACTGGATTTTCATGGGCCTGTGCCCGGAATTTCTGCGGCCATACGTCAAGGAGGTGCACGAGTACGTGGCGTTCAGTGCTTATCCTGCAGCACTGGCGAAGCTGAATCTTGATCTTGCCGTGGCGCCACTGGAACGTAACCGTTTCAATCGCTGCAAGAGCAACCTGAGAATACTTGAATATGGCGCCATGGGATGGCCGGTTATAGCAACCGATATCGAACCGTACCAGGGGGCCCCGGTTCAACTGGTTGGCAACCAGACCCAGGCGTGGGTTAATGCCATCAGGGACCACATCAATGAACTGGATGCGACCTGGAAAGCCGGCGATACCCTGCGGCAATGGGTGCGGGACAACCACCTGTTGCAAGGGCATCTGGACGATTGGCTCGAAGCGCTGGATTCAGCCAGCGGCTCCCATTGTCAGTCGCTGACACCGGACAAGGCATCCGGATTGTAGCTGTCTGTAGCTAACTGCCTGAATAACAAGGGACGGATAACAGGCCTCCCCACACTTTCCGCGCCTAAAGTTTGTCACCCAGCGAACGCTAACAATACCGGAAGCGGTAAATACCAAATCGATGGTATATCCGCTAGTGATAACAGGCATCGTATCTGGAAACAAATCCGGTACAAGGCCTTCAAATAGTAGGAGTGTCTATCATGGCATTAACTGTAAACACCAATGTTGCGTCTATGAACGCACAGCGTAACCTGACCAATTCACAGAGTTCTCTGAATGTCTCCCTGCAGCGTCTGTCTTCCGGCCTGCGTGTTAACTCCGCCAAGGACGATGCGGCTGGCCTGGCCATTGCCGAGCGTATGAACGCCCAGGTGCGTGGCCTGACTGTGGGTATCCGCAACGCGGGTGACGGCATTTCACTGGCTCAGACCGCAGAAGGCGCGCTGGGTAGTGTGACCGAAGCTTTTCAGCGCATGCGTGAACTGGCTGTGCAGTCATCCAATGCAACTAACGGTACGTCTGATCGCGCCAGTCTGCAGGCTGAATTTGCGCAGCTGGGTACAGAAGTCGGTCGTATTCTGTCTGGTACCGAGTTTAATGGTATAGCCATTCTGGCCGGTGGTGCAGGTGCCCAGGATTTCCAGGTAGGTCCGAATAACACCGCTAATGACCGTATCACGGTGACGACAACCGACATGTCTGCCGATGCTGGCGTCACAGCTGCAACGGGTACTAACGTTAGTACCACAGCAGCTGCACAGGCTGCCATTGCGCTTGTAGATACCGCGCTGGATAACATCAACGCCGAGCGAGGAACACTGGGTGCGGCGCAGAGCCGTATCGAAATCGCGGTTCGTAGTCTGGAAGCCACCAAGGAGAACACGGCGGCTGCTCGAGGACGTATTGTCGATGCAGACTTCGCTGCGGAAACGGCCAACCTGACGCGATCGCAGATCCTGCAGCAGGCCGGTGTTGCCATGCTGTCGCAGGCCAATTCGCTGCCTCAGTCAGCGCTGGCGCTGTTGCAGTAAGCAACCCGCTACTCTTAGCAAAACCAGGGATGGGTGGTCGCAGGGATGCGCCACCCGCTCTGCGTTAAGAAGGTAGGTGAATATCATGTCATCCGATAATTTAACAATGACTCAGGCGCTTGAAAGTGTCCGACTGCAGGGATCGCAGCCGACTCGGCCCGTGACCGGGACAGAGCTGGCTGCTGATGATGTCAGGCGGAAGGAGTCGGCCGCTGGTGGACAGTTACTGCCACCCGGCAGTGCTGATGAGACGGTCGATAGCGAACGGGTCGAATCCGCAGTGAGCAAGATCAGCGATTTTGTCCAGAATTTCCAGCGCGATCTGCAGTTCAGCGTAGACCAGGACAGCGGCCGAACCGTAATAAAAGTTGTTGATTCTGAAACAGAACAGGTCATCCGGCAGATTCCCTCCGAGGAAACACTGCGTATGGTAGAGCAACTGGATTCCCCGGAAAGCCTGATGTTCAGCGAACGCGCATAAGCTGGCACCGCTTTTGCTTTGTAGTGTTTAGGCAAACTGTACGACAAGAGGTTCGAGCATGATCAGCTCTCCCGGAGTAGGTTCCGGACTAGATGTCAGGAGTATCGTCGACCAGTTAATGGCGATAGAACGGCGCCCGCTTAACAGGCTGGAGTCAGACAAGCGTGGCTTTGAGACGCAGCTGAGTACCATAGGGCAGCTGAAGAGTTCGCTAAGCACATTCCAGGATACGCTCGCCAATCTCAAAACGCTGGATGCCTTTGAGGTCTACAAGGCGGAATCCTCCGATGAAGCTGCTTTCACAGCGACCACCAACAGCGATGCAGCGGTCAGCACCAGCACCGTCCAGGTGAACAAACTGGCCCTGGCCCACAAGATGGGATCTGTTGCGATCGCGGACACGGACACCACGACGTTGGGTGGCGCCGGTGACCAGATTACACTGACAGTCGACGGCAGTGCCTTCACTGTTGACGGAGGCGGCCTGACCCTGGCCGAACTACGCGATGCAATTAATGACGCGCCTGATAACACAGGTGTTTCCGCAACTATTATTACTGAAACCACGGGTAGCAACCGCCTGGTGCTGACGTCCACAGAGACGGGTAACGTCAATGCCATGAGCCTGTCTTTCACGGGATCCCTGGGTACCGCCCTGGGACTAACCGATATCACTGATCCGGCACAGCTCGATGCAGAGGTTGTGCTCGACGGGCTGTACACCATCACCCGTCCCGGCAACATCATTGACGATGCCATTTCAGGAGTTACACTTAATCTACAGGGTGTGTCAGCTAGCGCCGCCGGATTGTCGATCAGTCGTGACACCGATGCGGTGAAGGAATCTGTGCAGGCGTTTGTCGATTCGTTTAACGAACTGCGCACTACCATGCAAGGCATGGCGGGTTCGGATTCCAACCTGGACAGTACGCTGCGCAGTATCGAAAGCCAGATGCGTGGTGTATTCAACACAGCGCCTACAGGGCTGACCACAGGGTTTACCTACCTTACCGAGGCAGGCGTGACTTTTCAGCGTGATGGCTCGCTGTCGCTGGATGCGGATGATCTTGAAGCCGCTGTTGCAAGTGATTTCGCCGGATTTGCCGAACTGTTTGCCAACGATAGCGAAGGGTACCTTTTCCGCCTGGAAAGCGTAGTGGATGGTTTCGTTGTATTTGATGGCTTGCTGGACGATCGCAAGGACAGTATCAACAGAAGTGTGCGCTCCGTGGATGATCGCATTTTCGAAATGGAGTTTCGCCTGGAACAGCGAGAACAGTCGTTGCTGGATCGATTTAGCGCTCTGGATAATCTGATGGGACAGCTGCAGGGTACCAGCGCCTTCCTGACCCAGCAGTTGGCGGCATTGCCGACCATCAGCACCGGTAGTGGTAATTAAGGGAGTAAAGCATGAGTTTTGCAGGGGTTCGAAGTGCACTGGATCAGTATAGCCGCAATGCGGTGCAGACAGGCGTCGAGTCGGCCAGTCCGCACAGATTGATCCAGATGCTGATGGAAGGCGCGCTGGGCAAGATTGCAGCCGCAAAAGGAAATATGGAACGTGGCAATATACAGGCCAAGGGTGACCAGATTGGCAGCGCCATATCCATTCTGGACGGATTGAAGTCCAGTCTGGACAAGGAGAAGGGTGGAGAGATCGCCCAGAACCTGGAAGACTTATACATATATATGGAACGGCGTCTAATCGAGGCACACAGTCATAACGACACCGCTATCCTTGACGAGGTGTCGGATCTGCTGCGACAGATCAAGGAAGCCTGGGACGCTATTGGTGACCATGCCGCGGCCAGCGAACCGGCAGCTTGAAGCAACCACTCAGAGGAACTGATGATGAACAGTGATCGTACCCGGCAGCTGGTCGAGATTATCGGCCTGAGCAAGGAAATGCTGGCTAACGCCCGTGATCATGACTGGCAGCGGGTGACTGAGCTGGAGGTGGCGCGCAAGGCGCTGGTGGTGAGTTGTTTCCAGCTTCCCACCGCAACGGGGCAGGATGCTCCAGAGGTCGCAGCGGCGATTAAGGAGATCCTGCGCCTGAACCAGGATGTCAGCGAAATCGGCCGGCGGTATAAGGAAGAACTTGTCGGCGAAATTCGTACCAATAATATCGGCCGCGCAGCTAAGGCGGCCTATCAGAACTGCGCCCCCTAAGCAGATCCAGACCCGACGCCCGTGGAAAGGGCTTCTTTCGGGCGTTGAAATTCCTTTTCTCCTAACCACATAGGCAGATCTGTCGGAATGCTGATGGTGACGTCTGTTCTCTGCTAAAGAACTAATAATCAGTCACTTATGCCGGTTGGTGGGTGCGCAGGGAACTTATGACAAAATTTTGACATTCTCCCCCAAGAGTGCTTAACTTAAGCATATATGCAGTTTTCAATATTTTGTAACAATTTGAGCAACAGAGGTCAGATTGATGGGGGGAACTCAAGTGTCAGTAAGTGAACCCAAGGTACTGGTTATTGAAGCCGATGCAGATCGCGGCCGCGAACTGACGTCGGTGTTGCGATTTATCAATCACGAACCGGAGCTGGCGACCGATTGCGGCAGCTGGAAGGCGGGCCTTGAAGACGCCAAGGATATCCTGGCGGTGCTGGTCGGGACCTGCAAGTCCGACAAGGCGCTGCAGAAACTCCTGAAGGAAGTCCACGACCTGGATGAACACCTGCCGATTTTCCTGCTGTCGGAAAAAAACAAGGAACTGACTGTGGCCATAGAGCCCAGTTCCTGCATTCTGGGCCGGGTCGAAATGCCGGTTCACTACACCCAGCTGACCAGTGCTCTGCACCAGGCCGAAGTGTATCGCGAAACCCAGGCGGATAGTGCGCATCAGCGTCCGGTCGACCTGTTCCGCAGTCTGGTGGGGACCAGCCGTGCCGTGCAGATGGTACGCAAGATGATCCAGCAGGTGGCCAAATCCGATGCCAACGTACTGATTCTGGGTGAATCGGGCACCGGCAAGGAAGTGGTAGCGCGTAATCTCCACTATTACTCGAACCGTCGTGAAATGGCATTCGTGCCGGTCAACTGTGGTGCGATACCCGCCGATCTGCTTGAGTCCGAATTGTTCGGCCACGAAAAGGGTGCCTTCACCGGCGCCATCAGTGCACGCCAGGGGCGTTTCGAACTGGCTGAGGGCGGCACCCTGTTCCTCGACGAAATTGGTGACATGAGCCTCAACATGCAGGTCAAACTGCTGCGCGTGCTACAGGAACGAACTTTCGAACGTGTAGGTAGCAACAAGAGCATACAAGCGGATGTGCGGATAATTGCGGCCACCCACCGCAACCTGGAAGAGGCCATCACAGAAGGCAAATTCCGCGAAGACCTGTTCTACCGCCTGAATGTATTTCCCATCGAGATGCCGCCGTTACGCGATCGCGTTGAAGATATTCCCCTGCTGGTCAATGAATTGATCCGCCGCATCGAGCACGAGAAACGTGGTTCGGTGCGTCTCACCCAGGGTGCTATTCTCGCCTTGTGCCATTACAACTGGCCGGGCAACGTGCGGGAACTGGCCAACCTGATCGAGCGTATGGCAATTCTCTATCCGTTCGGCGTTGTCGACATTGCGGAGTTACCGGAGAAATTCCAGACCGACGTATCCAGCGCAGAATCCGCCAGGCTGAACGAAGAGATCATGACGGCACAGGCCATGCCCCAGCCCCAGTACCAGCTTGAAACAGAACCGCGCCTGCCGCGTGGCGGACTAGATCTGAAAGAACATCTTAGCAACCTGGAAGTCGGGTTTATCCGCCAGGCGCTGGATGATGCCAATGGTATTGTTGCGCAGGCGGCCAAGCGTCTGGGAATGCGTCGTACCACGCTGGTGGAAAAATTGCGTAAATACGGCCTCCAGCGCTCAGACAGTGCGCCGGGAGTTTGACGCATTTCAGTATCTCCACCACTAATCACCTGATATAAAAAGAATTACATTTCCAGGCATACTCCTTGCTTTGTAAAGCACGGGCACACCAGCCCACTTTATAAACGCATTTGGAGTAAGCCTGTAAATGAGCCAGCCGGCTGCCAAACAGCAACAACTGCAAGACGCCTTTGAACTGTTCACCCAGGTATCCGAACAGCTCACCGGTTCATACCAGGTTCTGGAGAAGCAGGTTGCCAGTCTGAATCAGGAACTGGCGGCCGCCAGTGCTGAACGCTCCCGGCTACTCGCCGAAATTCATACCCTGCAGCAGGAAGCATCACGCAGCCAGCGTCTTTCCAGCATGGGCGAAATGACAGCCCGACTTGCCCACCAGGTCCGCACCCCGCTTTCCACCGCGCTTCTATACGCCTCTCAACTCAACCAGCCAAACCTGCCACGTGCGCAGCACGATTGTTTCGTGGAGCGTCTGCTGGTCGGTTTGCGCCACCTTGATCACATGGTGAACGACATGCTGGTGTTTGCGCGCGGTGGCCAGGGCGGTGAAGAAGTTATAGCACTCAGTGATCTGCTCGAACAGGTGCGTCAGACCTTGCTACCCCGGCTGAAAGAAAACTCCGCACACTGGTCAGTAAAACTTGCCCGCAAGGACATCCGTATGTCCTGTCAGCGTGAAATGCTGGCCAGCGTATTAGCAAATCTTGCCAGTAATGCGATAGACGCCTGTGACAGTCAGCCGCAGCTTGCATGGCAGGCTGACGTACAGGGGAAAACAGTTTGTCTTGCTTTCCAGGACAACGGGCCGGGTATCCCCGAAGATTTGCACGAACACATTTTTGAGCCCTTTTTTACAACCCGCTCCAGCGGTACCGGTCTGGGGCTGGCGGTCGCGCGCGCAGTAATCAGCGCACACCAGGGGGATATCGAAGTCGATTCCGGTTATCAGAAGGGGGCACGGTTCGTCATTCGGCTGCCGTTGCTCGATGTACAGCAGCAGCTCCCCAGCGAGATGTTGAAAAACCAGCAAAAGGCAGAAAATGCCAGTTTGAGGTATGTGTAATGAGTCAACCCACAGTGCTGATTGTTGAAGATGATTCGGCTTTGCGCGACGCATTGTGCGCCACGGTCCAACTCGCCGGCTTCGGCGTACAATCAGCTGAAAATGGCAAACAGGCCTTGCAGCTTATAGAGAATCAGTCGTTTAACCTGATTGTCAGTGATGTACAGATGACGGGTATGGATGGCACTACCCTGTTACAGAAACTGAAAGCCAGTATCCCGGAACTGCCCGTCGTCCTTATGACAGCTTACGGTACCATACAGAAGGCGGTCGACGCGATGCGCGCGGGTGCCGCAGACTATCTGGTCAAGCCATTCGAGGCAGAGGTTCTGGTCGAGATGCTGCGCCGCTATCTGCCCGATCAGAGTGGTGATCCCGAAGTAGTCGCTGAAGACCAGAGCACCCGTAAACTTGCAGCACTGGCCAGACGCGTAGCGTGCACTGATGCAACCGTCATGATCAGCGGTAATTCGGGCACCGGCAAGGAAGTGTTTGCACAACTGATCCATCGTCATTCGGCCCGCGCCAAAGGGCCTTTTGTGGCAATCAATTGTGCCGCAATACCGGAGAACATGCTTGAGGCCTCGCTGTTTGGTTACGAGAAAGGGGCCTTTACCGGAGCCTACCAGGCGCGTGCAGGCAAGTTCGAACAGGCGCAGGGGGGGACGCTGTTACTGGACGAAATTTCCGAAATGGACCTGGGCCTGCAGGCCAAGCTGCTGCGGGTGTTGCAGGAGCGCGAAGTAGAACGCCTGGGTGGCCGCGAAGTGATACCGCTGGACGTTCGCGTGCTGGCTACGACTAACCGCAACATGCGCGAAGAAGTAGCTGCCGGCCGTTTTCGTGAAGATCTGTTTTACCGCCTGAATGTATTTCCGTTGCATCTTACACCATTGCACCAGCGCAAGGCAGATATACTGCCGCTGACCAATCGTCTTATCCGCAAGTATTCTCCGCAGGGTCGCACAGTCCCGCATGTATCGAAACAGGCGCAGCAGGCGTTGCTGGAGCATTCATGGCCTGGAAATGTGCGGGAACTGGACAATGTAATTCAGCGCGCACTCATTTTGCTTAACGTGGACCAGATAGAGGTTGAAGACCTGTGCTTTGAACTGGATGTGACAGCCGTTCCGGGTGCGGAAGTGCCGCAGGCGCCGGCAGATGAACTGGTGGATCAATCGGAAGCCGGACTGGGTGGCGGATTAAAGACGCGTGAATTCGAAATGATTCTTGACGCCCTGCGCGTCGACAACGGCAGTCGCAAGGCCGCTGCCGAACGTTTGGGTATCAGTCCACGCACGCTGCGCTACAAGCTGGCGCGCATGCGTGAACAGGGTATAGCAGTTCCAGCCTAGGGAGATCGAGGTATGAGTAGCATCAGCAATGTAGACCAGGTACTGGCGGAAATGCGGCGGCTTACGGCCGTGGCACAGGACAGTCCAGTAGAAGTGGGCGCGGCACAGACCTCGCGCACGGAATTTGCCGACCTGATGAAACAGTCTATTAATCAGGTCAACGACACGCAGCAGGCAGCCACAAAGCTTTCTGCCGCCTTCAGCGCGGGCGATCCGGGCGTAGATGTAACCGAGGTCATGATCGCGTTACAGAAAGCGGGGGTCGCCTTCCAGGCCATGACCGAGGTGCGCAATCGCCTGGTGTCGGCCTATCAGGACATCATGAGTATGCCGGTCTAACAGTGAGTAGAGCAGAATAATGGCAATGGTAAAAGCGGAGACAGTACACGGCTTTCAGGGGTTGCCCGCGTTACGGCAGATCGGTCTTATGGTCGGCCTTGCGGCCAGTGTCGCGCTGGGTGTGGCGGTGGTGCTGTGGTCGCAGCAGCCCGGATATACTTTGTTATACGCCAATCTCGGCAGCAAGGACGCCGGGCAGGTGATTGATGCTTTGCAGAAATCCGGCATCGGCTTCAAGGTGGATGAAACGACCGGTGCGGTCATGGTGGAAAGCGGCAAGGTACAGTCCGCCCGCATGGAACTGGCCAAGGATGGCTTACCGGAAGGCAATGCCATGGGCTTCGAGATGTTGCAGAAGGAGCAGGGCTTCGGCACCAGCCAGTTTATCGAGACCGCACGCTACCAGCGTGCCCTGGAAGGTGAGTTGAGTCGCACCATCGCTGCTCTGCGCAATGTCGAAACCGCTCGTGTGCACCTGGCGATCCCCAAGCGCTCAGTGTTTTTGCGCGAGCGCTCCAATCCCTCTGCATCGGTTATGGTCAATCTGTATTCCGGACGCTCACTGGATGAGGAACAGATTGCCGCTATTGTGCACCTGGTGTCGTCCAGCGTGCCCCACCTTAAGCCGGCCAATATCACTATGGTCGATCAGCGCGGCGAACTGTTGAGTAGTGGCGGTTCCGATGAAGGCATGGCACCGACCTCCTCACAGTTTTCCTATAACCGCAAACTGGAACTGACTTACACAGAGCGTATCCGCCAGTTGCTGGAACCGATTATCGGCGCCGGCAGAGTGCGCGCAAGTATTAATGCCGATCTTGATTTTACGGTTACTGAACGTACCCAGGAAGCCTACAACCCCGGTCGTCCGGAACTGCGCTTGCTGCGCAGCGAGCAGGTCAGCGAGGACAGCACCACTGCAGGTGTCGGCGCTTCCGGTGTTCCCGGCGCGCTTTCCAACCAGCCGCCAGAGGATGCCGAGCTGCAACAACCCGGGGGTGCAGTCGCAACGGGGCAGGATGCCGGTACCCAGGGCACCGCCTCGAAGATTGCGCCGATCAACAACAGCAAGAACAGTATTCGCAATTATGAGCTGGACAAGACCATCAGCCACACCAAGCTGGCCAGTGGCACCATTCGCCGCTTGTCCATCGCGGTGGTGGTCGATGACAAGCTGGAGCTCGACGATAACGATGAACCGGTCAACAAGCCCTGGAGTGAAGAGGAGCTCAATCGTTTCACCAGCCTGGTCAAGGATGCTGTCGGCTTCAACCCGGAACGGGGTGATACTGTAAACGTCATCAACTCATCTTTTATTCCGCAACCGGAAGCCGAAGCATTGCCGGAACTCTCTTTGATGGAGCAGCCCTGGGTATGGGATGTTGCCAAACAAGCGGTTGGCGCACTTGGCTTGCTGATCGTTATCTTCGGTGTACTGAAACCGGTGATGCGCAGCCTGGCCGAGAAGGGTGCCCAGAACATGCAGGGCAGGGGCATGGTGCCGGCTGGGGCAACAGCGGGCGAATCTGGTGTCGGTGAGGATCAGCTCAGCCTGTCGGGTGCAAGCCCTCAACAGGCACAGCTGGCTGCGCCGCAGATGGGCTACGAACACCATCTGGAGGCGGCAAAAACGGTCGTAGGCGAAGACCCGAAACGCGTGGCGCAGGTTGTGAAGAACTGGGTGGGCGAAGATGGCTGAGGCGAAAACAAAATTAAACGGTACGGATCGCGCTGCTGTGCTGTTGCTGACACTGGGGGAGGATAGTGCCACAGAAATACTGAAACATATGGGCCCCAAGGAGGTCCAGAAGCTCGGCTCGGCCATGGCGGCAATGACCAATGTGCCCCGTGACCAGGTGACCCTGGTGCTGGAGAATTTTTCCAAAACGGTACAGGAACAGACTGCGTTGGGTGTGGATTCGGACGATTATATTCGTTCGGTGTTGGTGGGGGCCCTGGGCGAGGACAAGGCCAAGGGATTGATGGATCGTATTCTGCTTGGTGGTAGCAACAAGGGTCTGGAAGCGCTGAAGTGGATGGATGCCAGGGCAGTGGCGGAACTTATTCGGCTGGAACATCCACAGATCCAGGCTATTGTTCTATCCTATCTCGATAACGATCACGCCGCCGAAGTTATTAAATTTTTCCCGGAGCGAACCCGGCACGATGTATTGCTTCGTATAGCGACACTCGATGGTATTCAGCCATCTGCCCTGCAGGAACTCGATGAAATCCTGGAGCGCCAGTTTGCAGGCAACCAGAACGTGCAGTCCTCCAGCGTGGGTGGTGTGAAATCCGCAGCGGATATTCTGAACTTTGTCGACAGTGCCATCGAAGGTGAAATTATGGAGGCAATCAAGGATGCGGATGCCGAGCTGGGCCAGCAAATCCAGGACCTCATGTTTGTGTTCGATAATCTTATTGATGTAGATGATCGTGGCATCCAGGCACTGCTGCGTGAAGTATCTTCCGAAACGCTGATTCTGGCACTGAAGGGTGCAGAAGAAGGCATGAAGGAAAAAATCTTCAGCAATATGTCCAAGCGCGCTGCCGAGATGATGCGCGATGACCTGGAAAACAAGGGGCCGGTGCGTCTCAGCGAAGTTGAAGGTGCGCAGAAGGAAATACTGTCAATAGCGCGGCGCATGTCCGATTCCGGTGAACTTGTGCTGGGTGGCAAGGGAGCTGAACAGTTTGTCTAGAATCATACGTAGCGAAGAGGCATCTGGCTGCCAGGCCTGGAACCTGCCTGAGGTACAGTCAGGATCGAATGGCGGTAATCAGCCGGTAACGGCACGCCAGCTCGAGGAAATCCAGGAACAGGCACGTGAGGAGGGGTTTCGCCAGGGTTTGCAGGAAGGGCGTGAAAGTGGTCGCGAGGAATTACTTAACCATGCACGGCACCTGGAACAGATTTTAAACACGCTTGATAAACCGCTTGAAGAACTGGATGACAGTGTCGAACAGCAGTTGGCGCAGCTGGCCATGCTGGTGGCCCGTCAATTAGTGCGGCGTGAACTGACAACCGATCCCCAGCAGGTGGTCGGCGTTGTTCGGGAAGCGCTGGCACTGTTGCCTGTCGCAGCCCGCGATGTCCAGCTGGCGTTGAATCCGGAAGATGCCGCGATTGTTCGTGATGCCTTGTCCCTGCACGAGCGGGAACAGGCAATCAGAATTGTGGAAGACCCGGTGCAGAGTCGTGGCGGTTGCCGGGTGGTTACCCGCACGTCACAGATCGATGCGACAATCGAAACCCGTCTGAACTCAGTGATAGCCGGTGTGCTGGGCGGCCAACGTCATAGCGACAGTCTGGAAAGCTGATGCAGGAAACCAGTTGCAATGAGCGATGGAAGCAGCGGCTGGATCCGTATTTGCAGCGCGCCGGTCAAACCCGGCCACTTGTCGTTGCCGGCAAGCTGACGCGCATGGTAGGTCTCACCCTGGAAGCGGTGGGTTGCCAGGCGGCTATCGGCGGACGTTGTGTAATCGAGTCGCGACTGGGAAAACCTGTTGAAGCCGAAGTAGTGGGGTTCCACGACGACAAGCTATACCTGATGCCGATTGGTGACCTGCAGGGTCTGGGTCCCGATGCCAGGGTGGTGCCGCTACACAACGGTTGTGAAGTCCCGGTCGGTGATCACTTGCTTGGGCGTGTACTCGATGGTGCGGGTAATGCGTTGGACGGTAAGGGGCCCATACACGCAGACCAACACGTGCCTTTGAACGGGCGTGCCATCAACCCTTTGACACGTTCGCCAATCAGCGAGCCACTTGATGTGGGTGTTGCCGCTATAAATGCCTTGTTGAGTGTCGGTCGCGGTCAGCGCATGGGATTGTTTGCCGGCAGTGGTGTTGGCAAGAGTGTGCTGCTGGGCATGATGACGCGCTATACCGAGGCCGATGTGATTGTCGTTGGGCTGATCGGCGAGCGCGGCCGAGAGGTTAAGGAATTCGTGCAGAATATTCTGGGTGACGATGGCCTGACACGCGCAGTGGTGGTGGCCACGCCGGCGGATAACTCTCCCGTGATGCGCATGCATGGCGCCATGCTGGCGACCAGTGTTGCAGAATACTTCAGGGATCAGGGCAAACAGGTGTTGCTGCTGATGGATTCGCTAACGCGCTTTGCGCAGGCTCAGCGCGAAATTGCGCTGGCTATTGGTGAACCTCCGGCAACCAAGGGTTATCCACCCTCCGTATTTGCCAGGTTGCCGCAGCTGGTTGAGCGTGCCGGTACCGGTGACAAGGGAGGCTCGATCACAGCATTTTATACCGTACTGGTAGAAGGTGATGACCAGAATGACCCGATCGCCGATGCGGCGCGTGCAATCCTTGACGGTCACGTCGTATTGTCGCGGGAGCTGGCGGAAGCCGGGCACTACCCGGCCATCGATATCGAGGCGTCCATCAGTCGTGTCATGGTCAATATCGTAGCGCCCGAGCATGAACAGGCGGTGCGTCGTTTCCGGCAGGTCTACTCGAGCTACCGCCAGAACCGGGATCTGATCAATGTAGGGGCCTATCAGCCAGGCAGTGATGCCAGGGTCGATGAGGCGATTGTGATGCAGCCGCAAATGAGTCACTTTCTGCAACAGCATATGCATGAGCGGGTGACGTGGAACGATAGCCTGGCCGGGCTGGCAGCTTCGTTGGGAGCGCCCCCCGCCAGCGACTCGGTAGCTAACACTTAGCTTCCGGCGGCCGACATAGATAATATAAGAGAGAGATAAGGTCTTGCAGCCAATGACACGTTCCAAACGCATGCAGCCTGTGCAACGGGTCGCGCAGAATCGCGAACAAAATGCGGTACAGAAACTCGGCCAGAGTCAGCAGAATTTAGACGCCCAGCAAGCCAGACTGGAAGAGCTGCGGGCCTACCGCGACCAGTATGCCCGGGATTTCGAACGTTCCGGCGGTAGCGGGTTGGATGCCACCCGAATCCAGGATTACCGGGTTTTCCTCAATCGCCTGGGTGAAGCCATCCGCCAGCAGGAGACCTTGCTCGAACAGTGTTGCAGCCAGCACGAGCAAACCCGCCAGCAATGGGTAGAGACTCGCACTCACAGTCAGGCGATTGACAAGGTTGTGCACCGCTACCGTCGGGATGAGCGCCGTCAGCTGGAACGCAAGGAGCAACAGGAACAGGACGAGCGTGCGCTGCGTTTGACAAAAAAATAGAATTGGCACACCCATTGCTCTAACACTCTGCAGGTAACTTGAATTTATGCAGGAGCAAAGGGATGAACACACCCCTGGCGACATTACAGCTACCCCCCGAAGGTGCTGGCAGCGCATTAGCCGCTGGAAGTAATAATTCGTTTAAACAACAAGATACAGCTTTCTCCGAGGGGTTCGGGCCAGTCCTTGATCAGGCCCATGCGACGCTGCCGTTGCAGCCAGCCAACAACGCGGCATCACTCGCCGATGCCGAAAGTCTGGCCCTTCAACTGCAATCCTTGCCGCACGGGGGCAAGCTGTTGCCGCTGTTGCAGCAGGTTCTTAACAGTGCAGAACATGCTGGTGCCGATACGCAGAAGCTGGTTGACAGGATTACCGCCAGACTGGAACAGGTACAGGCTGATGGCGAACTGAATCCAACTGAAGACATTGCCCTGGTGCTTCACCAGATGCTGGCAAATATTCCCGATAGTCAAAGGGTTGCGCCTTCACAAGCTGCTATTGTGGCTGCCGTGGATGGAAAAACATTGAAATCCGGTTCTGTTGCCGCTGAAACCGCAGGCCGGTCGCCTGCGCCGCTCGCCGATAGCCGGTCGCCTGTGCCGCTCGCCGACAGCCGGCCGGCAGTGATGGAAATGGCTGACAAGCCGCTCCCTGTGGAGACTCTGCCCAGCGCAAAAAATACCAGTCTGGACAAGGCGATGGCACAGTTGCTGCAACAGGGCCCGGAAGCGCGGAACACCGAGCTGGCAAGCATGATGGCCGCCTTCAAAAGGCACAACACAAATCTGCTCAAGCCCGCTGAAATACAGCTGCGAACGGACCCTGCGACCACCAATGTTGTAACAACATCAGTACCCGCTCAGTCGACACCCTCTGCGCCGCCCGGATTACCAACGATATCGCTGGGCACCCCCCTGAATCAGGGCGCCTGGGATCAGGCGCTGGGCGAACGTATCCAGTGGATGGCCAACCACAAGCTGCAGGGTGCCCAGATTAAGCTGAATCCGGCGAATCTGGGGCCTATGGAAGTCCGTATCCAGGTACAGAATGAGCAAGCGAGTATTCAGTTTACTTCTGCCCACGGAGTGGTCAGAGAAGCGCTGGAAGCAGCATTGCCCAGGCTGCGCGATATGTTTGACGCCTCCGGGGTGGAACTGGTGGATGTGGATGTTTCCGGACAGTCTTTCGCCGAGCAGCAGCGTACTACCGGTGAGGGTGGTGCGACGGCCTGGCAAGGAGCGGGTCCGGAGCAGGATGCGGTGCTGGAAACTGTGCTGGATACCCCGCTTGACGGGTTCCTGGAGAATGGGCGCCTGGATCTTTTTGCCTAATCGGTCAGATTTCAAGAACTTGTTCCAGCCACCATGGAAGGGTGCGGGGAAAAACCGCTTGACTGCCGGTAACAGATTGATTGTATTTATGGATAACCTTGTGCTAACGTATTCTGACAACTATAACAATGCTGGACTTGGCAATGCCAACACCAACGAAAAAAGGCGGAAGAGTGAGGGAATCACAGCGCCGTAGCGCGCGAAGAAAATCTACCGCTGCCCCTATCCAGGGAAAAGAATTCAATTATGTCCTCGAGCTGAATGGCGAGGACACGCTGTTACTCAACCGCTACCAGGACATCCTCGCCCAGGGTGCCGCAGGATTTGCGGAGACCAGCTACAACTATCTGTTCGATAATCCTGACATCGCCGATGTGATGTATGCATACGAACGCTCCGGTGGCAATATCGGTGAGCTGGTGCGGGGCATGCTTAATCACAAGCTGAGTCTGCTGAACGGCGACATCGGAGCAAAGGCGACCGGTCGTAGTGAGCAGGTCGGGCGTGCATACTTCGAGCTGGGTGTGAAGCCGGTCTGGTCAGTGGGTGCATACCGCCTGTTCATGGAACACCTGCGGCGTCTGGTGGCCAGTGATCCTCAAATTGCGGACGAAGATCGTGATGCGCTGGAAACCGCCTTGATCAAGATGATCTTCCGGGATCTTGCCGTGATGACCGAATCCTACTGGCGCACAGCCGTGGAACAGATCAGGGAGCAGCGTGACGAACTTGGCGTAGAACAGGACCTGGCCGGCGAAATCCTCGGCCATATTCCGCAGATGCTGTGGACCGTCGATATTGAATCCAATCGCATCAGCTATGCGAGCCCCGGTACCCGGAGTTTTTGCAGCGGTGAACTGGAAGCACCGATCCCCTGTTTCTTCCGCATTAACGGCTCCGAACGCGAGCGCGTACTCACGGCCTGGCAACAGGTGATTGATGGTCAGTCGGTGCAGCTTGAAATCCGGGTTGCACCCGGGGGGCAAAGTGACCGCTGGTTCCGCATGGCATTTTATCCAGCCGCCAATCGTCGTGGCAGGGTGCTGCGCGTGCATTGCCTGATGGAAGATATTACCGATTCGCATACCGACCGGGAGCGCCTCGAACAACTGTCGACACAAGACGAAGTTACCGGTCTGGCAAATAGGGCTTTGTGGTACGACCGCCTGTCTTCGGCGCTGGCAGTGGCGCGTCGCAATCCAGGTGCCTCCGTTGCTGTTATGGTGCTGGATATCAATCAGTTCAAGATGTACAACGACTCGCTGGGGCACGCGGCTGGTGATGAACTGTTGCGCCAGATATCTGTACGCCTGCAGAATGTTGTGCGTGACACCGATACCCTGGCCCGGCTCGGTGGCGATGAGTTTGGCATTGTATTGCCTTTACTGCAGGATACGGAGCGCGCGGTGGAGCGTGTTGCCGGTGAAATTATAAATGCGTTGAGTGCACCGTTTAGCTATCAGAAAAAAGAACTTTGTCTGAGCAGCGCGATCGGTATTTCGGTATACCCGCAGCACGGTGAGGATGCCACCACCCTGGCCAGTCATGCCGACAGTGCCATGTACCGTTCCAAGTGGAATGCGGCGCCGTACCTGTTCTACGCGTCAGAAGCCTCCGCATCTTCAGCGAACCAGCACCTGCAGTTTTCCGGTCAATTGCACGGTGCCCTGGAACGCGAAGAGTTCGAGCTTTTCTATCAGCCAAAAATCGATCTGAGTACTGGTGCTATCTGTGGTGCAGAAGCCTTGCTGCGCTGGCAGCATCCCCAGCAGGGACTGGTATTGCCCAAACAGTTTATTCCGGTTGCCGAGCAACTGGGGATGATATCGCCCATTACCGACTGGGTGCTGGATACCGCGCTGGAACAAAGCAAACACTGGTCCGCCGATGGCAGCCCGATGCCGATTTCGGTGAACGTGTCAGCGCGCTCATTCCAGGCGCCCGGACTGATTTCCGGCATCAAGCAATCGCTGCAGAAAGCCGGCCTTGATGGTAGCTGCCTTGAAATAGAAATAACCGAAGGTACGCTGATGGCAGATCTGGACGAAGGCGCCCGAATTCTTGAACGACTGAGCGAGCTGGGCGTCTCGATTGCTATCGACGATTTTGGTACCGGGTTATCTTCCCTGTCATATCTGAAACGCCTGCCGATTGATGTCCTGAAAATCGACCAATCCTTCCTGGTAAGTATGTCCAGTAACTCCAGGGATGCGGCCATTGTCCGGTCCATCATCGAACTGGGTCATAACCTCGAATGCAAAGTGATTGCGGAGGGCGTTGAAGACGAAGCCGTGCGCATGCAGTTAAAGGAACTGGGTTGTGACCTGGTGCAGGGTTTCCATATCAGCAAGCCATTACCGGATGCAGGTTTCCGGGAGTGGTTGTTACATGCTGCGAACTAGCTTCATGTGAAGCAAAGTCACTATCCGTCCACCAGGGTCTTGCCGCGCTTCCCGGCCGCAGGGTGCGAAGCCCAGTTGTGTATAAAGAGTAAGCGCTGGTTTGTTGTCCTCGAAAACGGAGATCCTGGCCTCGGGCAGTTCATGCAGTGTGAATATCCTGTCGAGCATATGCTGAACAAGATGTTTGCCAATACCTCGCCTGCGATGTGAGGCCTTCAATACGACGTTGCCTATAAAGGCCTGCTTCCGCGCTACCAAATCATATAGATCTGCAAATCCGACTACTTGGTTATTATCCGCCACAACGGTCAGATCGCTACGTTTTTCGACAAGGTAAAGCAGCTGACGCATGTTGAAAGGCCAGCTACCGCTCGGGAATACCCGGAATAGTTCTTCCGGACTGGTGATCAGACGGCAGATAGCAGGGTAGTCGTCAGGCTCAGCGGGTCGGAATCTGATCAATTTCCTGATTATCCTGTGTTGGTGATGTGTGTCGTTCAGCCAATGTTCTGTCGATCTATCCGCCCCGGAATAGTCAAAAATTTGTCATATTGTAATATAGTGTTTGTAAGTAACTGTATATAAATAATTAATAAAAATATTTTCTCGTGGCATACGTCTTGCTATCCCTGTATTCGTAGATACCAAAGGGATAAGTCAATGGCAACAGATGTAGACGATCTGGACCTGGATCTTGACGACGGCGAGCAGCCGCAAACAAAGTCCAAATCCAAACTGTTCATCATTATATCGATTGTTGTGCTGCTGCTGGGTGTTTCGGCAACAGCCACGCTCATGTTGACCGGTGTCCTGTCGGGTGACGATGAAGAGTCGCTTGCCGAACAGAGTGAGACCGGTGACAAAGCCGAGAAAGGTAAAAAAGATAAAAAGAAGAAAGTGAAGGCACCGCTGAACTACGTACCGCTCGATCCACCCTTTGTTGTGAATTTCACCGCTGACACCGATATCCGCTTTCTGCAGATCACTGTGGAAGTCGGAACGCGTGAGGCCGAGGCGGTGGAACGGATAAAGGAACATCGTCCCGCGATTCGCAATTCACTGGTAATGCTGTTCAGCAGCCAGGACCCGCATTCGCTAAATACACGTGATGGCAAGGAACAATTGCGTGCTCAAACCCTGTCGGAAATACAGAGCGTAATGAAACAGGAGACAGGTGATGCAATTGTAGAAAGCGTGTTTTTTACCAGCTTTGTTATGCAATAGGTTGATACAGTGAACGATCTGCTCTCACAAGACGAAATAGATGCACTGTTGCACGGTGTCAACGGCGGAGATGTCGAAACTGAAACCGACGAAGAGATTCCCGAAGGCGAAGTAAGCGGCTACGATTTTACCAGCCAGGACCGCATTGTACGCGGTCGCATGCCCACGCTGGAAATGATCAATGAGCGCTTTGCACGTTATTTCCGCATCAGCCTGTTCAATATGCTGCGCCGTGCCGGCGAGATATCTGTATCAGGTGTGCAGATGCTCAAGTTCGCAGAGTATGTACACAGTTTGTTCGTGCCTACCAGCCTCAACCTGGTGCGTGTGCATCCCCTGCGCGGCACCTCGTTGTTTGTACTGGAGCCCAAGCTTGTCTTCGCGCTGGTAGATAACTTCTTTGGTGGAGGCGGGCGTTTCCATACCAAGATAGAAGGCCGCGAGTTCACGCCTACCGAACTGCGCGTAATCCAGATGGTCCTGGAGATCGCTTTCAAGGATCTAATGCAGGCGTGGAAACCGGTGATGGAATTAAATTACGATTACCAGAGTTCTGAAGTCAATCCGCATTTTGCCAACATAGTCAGTCCCACCGAAGTTGTTGTCGTGAACACGTTCCGTATTGAACTTGACGGTGGTGGCGGGGATATGCACGTGACCATGCCCTATTCAATGGTGGAGCCCATCCGGGAACTGCTCGATGCCGGTGTGCAAAGTGATCGCAGTGATCGCGACGAACGCTGGACCAGGACTATTCGGGAAGAAATGAAACAGGCGCGCGTTGATCTCTCTACAACCCTGGTTGAGACCCAGTTGTCGCTGCGCGAACTCAATGATCTGAAAGCCGGCGATGTGATCCCGATTGACCTGCCCGAACTGGTTACGATCGAGGCAGAAGAGACCCCGGTATTTCGCGGCAAGTTTGGTATACACAACGGCAGCCGCGCCGTGAAAGTCGTAAGCAAGATTATTCCCGAGCATATTGACAGCTAAGGTTGGCAGGAGAAGCCGATGAGTGAAGAAATACAGAATCCGGAAGCACAAGCTGCTGACGACTGGGCCGAAGCCATGGCTGAACAGGAGACGGTAGAGGCCGAAGCGGAACAGACACAGGAAACGCCTGCTGCCGAGTTCGAGAATCTTGAGGATACTTCGGGCACTTTGGTGGAAGACGAAGCCAACCTGGACATCATCCTGGATATTCCGGTCACGATTTCGATGGAGATCGGGCGCACGCAAATCAGTATTCGAAATCTGCTCCAGTTAAACCAGGGGTCTGTTGTGGAGCTCGACAGATTGGCCGGAGAGCCCATGGACGTGAGAGTTAACGGTACGCTGGTTGCCCATGGTGAAGTCGTTGTGGTTAACGAGAAATTCGGCATTCGCCTCACAGACGTGATAAGCCCGGCAGAACGGATCAAGAAACTCAAGTAGGAACCTGCATGATTTCCAGTTGCATCAGGATGCTGCTTATGTCCGCATCCACATCAGTATATTCATCACTTGCCAGCGCCGCTGATCCCGATACCGTGGCGGTTGATAGCGCGGTATCCATTCAGGATCCAATGGCCATGACCAGCCTGTGGCAACTGACACTGGGCATGGTTGCAGTGCTGGGACTGATTATGGGCATTGCCTGGTTGCTCAAGCGCAGCGGTCGCTTCCAGATCGCCGCCGGCGGAGGCTTGCGAGTGCTGGGGGGGCTTTCCATGGGTACCCGCGAACGGGTGGTTCTGTTGCAGGTGGGTGAAACCCAGCTGTTACTCGGTGTGGCGCCAGGCAGGGTGCAGACACTGCATGTGCTGGAGGAACCTCTGGAATCAGGTAAACCGGGAACAGGCCCCGGCTTTTCAGAACAGCTCGGTCGCTTCCTGAAAAAAGAACAGGGAAGCACGTCATGACACGCTGGGTGTTACGGCTATTGCTATTGCTGGGTTGTTGCATGCCGCTACTGGTATCGGCTGAGCCCGGACTCGCTGCTTTGAAAGTAGTGCCGGGTGAGGACGGCAGCCAGACCTACAGCGTCACCATCCAGGTCCTGATGTTCATGACCGCGCTGAGCCTGTTACCGGCAGCGCTTATGATGATGACCTCGTTCACACGCATTGTCATCGTATTGGCCATCCTAAGGCAGGCGCTGGGCACCCAGCAGTCTCCCTCCAACCAGGTCATTATCGGTCTGTCGCTGTTTCTGAGCCTGTTTATCATGATGCCGGTCTTCGATCAGGTATATGACGAAGCGCTCGGCCCGTATCTTGAAGAGGAAATACAGATCCAGGAGGCCGTACAGCGTGCGGCTATTCCGTTCCGTGGATTCATGCTCGAGCAGACACGTGATGACGACCTGACATTGTTTGCCGACATTTCCAATGCCGGAGAATTTGAGTCGGCAGAAGAGGTTCCATTCTCCCTGCTGATGCCGGCCTTCGTTACCAGCGAACTTAAAACGGCATTCCAGATTGGTTTCCTGATTCTTATCCCTTTCCTGGTGATTGATCTGGTGATTGCAACCCTGTTGATGTCGATGGGCATGATGATGCTTTCGCCCATGATTATTTCACTACCCTTCAAGATCATGCTGTTCGTATTGATCGATGGGTGGTCGCTGATTATGGGCACGCTCGCGGCCAGTTTCATGTCCTGATGGAGGATTTTTAATGACGCCGGAAACAGTTATCGATGTGGGTATGCAGGCGATGAAAGTCACGGCGTTGCTGGCTGCGCCCTTATTGTTATCGGCGCTGGTGGTCGGATTACTGGTTGGCATGTTTCAGGCAGCTACTCAAATTAACGAGATGACGCTGACCTTCGTGCCAAAACTGATAGTTGTGGCGCTGGTTATCATGATGGCCGGTCCGACCTTGCTGGATACCATGATGGGTTTCACGATCGGCCTCATCGAGGGCATACCGGGCATGATTGGTTAGCGGACAGGGTGCCGGGATGCTGTTTACCAATGCAGATATTACCACCTGGATAGGCAGCCTGGTCTGGCCATTCACCCGCATAGCAGCCATGTTAGCGATTGCTCCGATCTTTGGTGCACGCATGGTGCAGAAACGGACTCGCCTGGTAATGGCGCTGTTGCTTACCTGGATCGTACTCCCCCTGCTGCCGCAGGTGCCTGCCATTGACCCGTTTTCAATCGCAGGTGCGCTGGTTACCGCACAGCAGATGGTCATAGGTCTTGCCATCGGCTTTAGTCTGCAGCTGATATTCGCGACACTGGTTATCGCCGGGCAGGCAACGGCCATGGGTATGGGTTTGGGATTCGCACAAATGGTTGATCCCCAGAATGGCGTTAATGTACCTGTCATCGGTCAGTACTATGTGGTAATCGCTACCCTTCTGTTCCTGGCGCTGAATGGGCACCTTGCCCTGATTCGTGTGCTGGTAGATAGTTTTCAGACTCTGCCTGTTGGTATGGACAGTCTGGGGCGTGAAGATTTCCGGGCTATTGCCTACTGGGGCTCGCGAATGTTTTCGGGTGCGCTGATGGTCGCGGTACCCGCTATTGCGTCCATTCTTCTGGTAAATCTCTCTTTTGGTGTTGTCAGCCGCTCGGCCCCGCAACTCAATGTTTTCGGTGTTGGTTTTCCGATCACCCTGACGCTGGGATTTGTCATACTGATATTCGCAGTCTCCAACCTGTTGCCACAGATGCAGCACCTGATAGACGGTGCGCTGACCTCTGTCGGTCAACTCGGCAACGGGGGACAGTGATATGGCAGAGAATGAAGACGGTCAGGAAAAAACCGAACAAGCGACCCCCAAAAAACACGAAGAGGCCCGCAACAAAGGCCAGGTTCCACGCTCCCGGGAACTGACGACCGTGGCGATGATGTTGATGGGTGCCATATCCATAACCTTGATGGGTGAAACCATAGCGCAGCAGCTTGGGGGTGTCATGCGCATGGGGCTGCAGATAGAGAAGGCTAAGATATTTGATCCATGGGCAATCATAGAGATACTTAGTCAAGCTATCTACCAGGGTTTTATGGCACTCGTTCCCTTTCTTCTGGTCATGCTGGTAACAGCGCTGGCCGCACCTGTCGCCCTGGGTGGCTGGGCCTTCAGTACCGAAGCGATGTCTTTCAAGACCGAGAAGCTTAATCCGTTGAAAGGCCTGAAACGGATCTTCGCAGTGCGCGGATTGATCGAGCTGGTCAAGGCGCTGGTCAAGTTTCTGTTGATCGGGTCTATCGGTGTCGGATTGCTGTGGCACTTCCTTCCCGAATTAATGGGCCTGGGACGGGAGCCGGTAGTTTCCGCACTGGCACACACAGGTAGCATATTGAGTGTGTCATTTGTGGTGCTTAGTGCATCCTTATTGCTGATTGCAGCTATCGACGTCCCGTTCCAGCTATGGGACCACTCCAAAAACCTGAAAATGACCCGCCAGGAAGTCAAGGACGAAACCAAGAACACGGAAGGCAAGCCGGAAGTCAAGTCCAGGATACGCGCCATGCAGCGTGAAGTCGCACAGCGGCGCATGATGCAGGAAATACCCAAGGCCGATGTTGTTATCACCAACCCGACCCACTATGCCGTTGCCCTGCGTTATGACGCCGAGCGCATGGCGGCGCCGGTAGTGGTTGCCAAGGGCGTAGAGTTGGTCGCCGGTCAGATACGCAGCGTCGCAACAGCCAATAATGTACCGCTTTTTGAGGCACCGCCGCTGGCCCGCGCACTGTTTTACAGTGCTGAAATCGATCAGGAAGTGCCCGCCGGGCTGTACCTGGCCGTGGCGCAGATCCTTGCCTATATCTTCCAGTTAAGAGCAAGCACATCCGGTGGGCCGATCCCGGTACGGCCGGACGAGGTGGATGTGCCAGACGAATTCTTCCAGGGACCTGACAGTAACACCGGCCCGTATTCCGAATCGAACGATGAACAAAAACACTAAGGTACAGATGTATGGCAACTGATGCAGCAATCCTGAATTTCCGCGAGATCAGCCGCAAGGGGCTGGGCGCGCCGGTCCTGCTTGTAATGATGCTCGCGATGATAATCATCCCCTTGCCATCCATCGCGCTGGATGTCTTCTTTACCTTCAATATCACGCTTTCGCTGGCCATATTGATGGTTACCGTTTATGCCATACGTCCACTGGACTTCGGTATCTTCCCTACCGTACTGCTTATCACGACCCTGTTGCGCCTGGCGTTGAACGTGGCATCTACACGGGTTGTGTTACTCAATGGACATACCGGTACGGCATCGGCCGGTAAGGTTATCGAGTCCTTTGGTGAGTTCGTGGTAGGCGGAAATTACGCCGTGGGCCTGGTGGTGTTCGCCATCCTGGTCATCATTAACTTTGTCGTGGTCACCAAGGGTGCCGGGCGTGTCGCAGAAGTCAGTGCGCGCTTCACCCTGGACGCGATGCCCGGCAAGCAGATGGCCATCGACGCCGATCTCAATTCGGGGCTGATTACCCAGGACGAGGCGCGTACACGCCGTGAGGAGATCGGTCAGGAGGCGGATTTTTACGGTGCAATGGACGGTGCAAGCAAATTCGTCCGCGGTGATGCAATCGCCGGTATCCTGATTCTGTTCATCAATATAATCGGTGGTCTGGCCATCGGCACCCTGCAGTTCGACCTGCCGATTGCGGATGCCATGCGCAACTACACATTGCTGACCATCGGTGATGGCCTGGTTGCGCAGATCCCGTCACTGGTACTGTCATCAGCGACCGCGATTATCGTTACACGGGTTTCCAGCAAACAGAAGATGGGTGATCAGGTCATTGATCAACTGTTCGGCAACCCGATGGTGCTGGCAATATCAGGTGGCATTATCGGTTTCCTCGGCCTGATCCCAGGCATGCCTAATTTTGCCTTCCTGACGCTGGCTGCGGCTGCCGGAGTCGGCGCCTGGTTCTCATGGCAGCGTCAGCAACAGGAACTGCTGCCGGCTGAAGAACTTTCCGAAGTCGATGCCGTGCCGCAGGAGGCGAAGGATCTGAGCTGGGATGATGTTGGTCCGGTAGACATTATAGGTCTGGAGGTCGGCTACCGTCTGATTCCGCTTGTCGATCGTTCCCAGGGCGGGCAGATGATGGATCGTATCAAGGGTGTGCGCAAAAAGCTGTCGCAGGAACTGGGCTTCCTGGTACAGCCAGTGCATATCCGTGACAACCTGGAACTGGCGCCCAATGCCTATCGCATCATGCTGATGGGTGTACCGGTAGGCGAATCCGAAATCTACCCCGACCGTGACCTGGCGATCAATCCCGGACGCGTATTCGGTACCGTGCAGGGCGTGGAGGTCCAGGACCCAGCATTTGGCCTGGAGGCTGTCTGGATACAGCCCTCCGAGCGTGATAACGCCCAGACCCTGGGTTATACCGTGGTGGATGCCAGCACGGTGGTTGCCACGCATCTCAGTGAATTGTTGCAGGGTCATGCCCACGAGTTAATCGGTCATGAAGAAGTTCAGCAACTGCTGGACGTATTATCCAGGTCGGCGCCCAAGCTGGTCGAGGACCTGGTACCGGGCACCCTGTCGATTGGGGTGGTACTGAAGGTTCTGCAGAATCTGCTGGAAGAACGTATTCCGATCCGCGATGTGCGCACCATCGCCGAAACACTCGCTGAAACAGGCTCCAGGAGTCAAGATCCCGGCGCTTTGACGGCAGCCGCCCGTGTCGCGCTTGGCCGCTCAATTGTCCAGCATATCAATGGGATGGGGCCGGAGGTGCAGGTCATAACACTCGATCCTTCGCTGGAACAGATATTGCTAACCTCCATACAAGGAGTTTTGGAAGGGGGCGCCGGGATCGAGCCCGGGCTAGCGGAAAGGATGCACCAATCGCTGGCGGAAAGCGCCCGCAGGCAGGAAGCCGCAGGCCAGGCATCCGTTCTGCTGGTTACACCGGCAATCCGGCCCTGGTTGGCAAAACTGGTACGGCACAGCATCCCGGGGCTGCAGGTACTGGCATATAACGAGATACCGGATAACAAGCAGATCAAAGTTGTTGCCAATATAGGTACAGACACACCCAGCCTTGGCGTAGAGCAGAACGGGGGTACGGCAGCGTGAACTTTGAACGGCAGGGGATGGAAGCGAAACCGCTATCCAACCTGAATAACGAGGTACTGGAATGAAAGTCAAACGCTTTTTTGCACCGGATATGCGCCAGGCCATACGCCTGGTACGCGAAGCCCAGGGCGCGGATGCAGTGATTCTTTCGAATCGTAATGTGGATGGTGGTGTCGAGATTATATCCGCTGTCGGCTATGACGAATCCTTGCTGGAAAACAGAGACTTTGAAACAGCACCCGAAACAACTGCAGCACCTTCAGCAGTTGCAAACGAAATAGATACTTCTGCTGAGAGGGCAGAGCGCGCACCGGCAGCAAACAAGGCGGTCAATTGGTCCCAGGATCCCGCCATTGTCACTATGAAGGAAGAAATCAGACAACTGCGCGGTCTGCTGGAAAACCAGCTGGCACACCTGGCGTGGGGCGACCTGGACCGGCGCGAACCCCTGTACACGAATGTCATGCGCCGCCTCCACAACATGGAATTGAATACCTCCCTTATTGAACAACTCTCAGCGCCCGCAGTACACGCACGTGATGAGGCACACGCCTGGCAGCTGGCACTGGCGGAACTCTCCAATACTGTCCCTGTTGCCGATAACGATCTGCTGGATCAGGGTGGCATTTTTGCGCTGGTTGGTTCCACCGGTGTTGGCAAGACCACCAGCATTGCCAAACTGGCTGCGCGCTATGCATTACGTCATGGCCAGCGCCATGTAGCGCTGGTAACAACTGACAGCTACCGCATCGGTGCACACGAGCAATTAATGACCTATGGCCGTCTGCTGGGGATCCCGGTACAGGTGGCTTCCGATCACAATGAACTGAGGTCCACGCTGAACAGCCTGGCTGACAAGCGTCTGGTACTGATCGATACCGCAGGTATGAGTCAGCGTGACGTGCGTCTGACCGAGCAGTTCACGACCCTGCTCGACAGCGGTATCCCGATCCGCACCCTGCTGGTGTTGTCGGCTACCCTGCATACCTCGGTGCTGGATGAAACTGTACGGGCATTTTCGGCTGTTCCTATCGAAGGTGCCATCCTGACCAAGCTGGACGAAGCCGCCAGCCTTGGCGGTGTACTCTCGGCGGTCATCAAACAGCGCTTGCCGTTAGTGTCGATCGCCAACGGTCAACGCGTACCCGAGGATATGCATCCCGCGCGTGCACGGGATCTGGTGCAGCAGGCTGCACAACTGGCACTCGGCGAAGAGGTGCCGGGAGATTCGCTCATGGCCGAACAGTTTGGAGGGTTCCGGACGCATGTTTCTGTCTGAGATGCGAGTGGATCAGGCCGCTGGATTACGACGTATGGCACAACCAAACCCGGTAAGAGTAATCGCAATAACCAGTGGCAAGGGCGGTGTTGGTAAAACCAACGTTTCGGTAAATCTTGCCGTAGCCCTGTCCGACGCCGGGAAACGCGTCATGCTGCTGGACGCTGATCTGGGGCTTGCCAATGTTGATGTATTGCTGGGCCTGAGGCCGGATAGCAATCTTTCGCACGTTATCGATGGTAAACGCACGCTGGAAGAAGTCATTGTAAAAGGACCTTCCGATATTCTGGTGGTCCCTGCTGCCTCCGGTGTAAAACGTCTTGCCGAACTTTCTGTCATGGAAAACGCCGGCTTGATTCGCGCCTTCAGCGAACTCAATCACGATGTCGATACCCTTATTATCGATACAGCAGCCGGAATCAATGAAAGTGTTACCAGTTTCAGTCGCGCCGCCCAGGAGGTTGTAGTGGTGGTCTGTGATGAACCTGCATCAATAACCGATGCCTACGCACTCATCAAAGTGCTGAATACAGAATACGCTATTCAGCACTTCAGGGTGCTTGCGAACCAGGCACACAGCGCCCAGGAGGGAAGGGAATTGTTTAATAAAATTTCACGCGTAACCGATCGCTATCTGGATGTCACACTGGAATTCATGGGAGTCATCCCGTACGACGACTATCTGCGCAAGGCAGTGCGCAAGCAGCGTGCAGTAGTTCAGGCGTTTCCGCGCAGCCGCTCAGCCACGGCATTCAAGAATCTGGCGCAGAAAACCGATAAATGGCCGGTGCCAAGCGCTGCCGGCGGACATCTCGAATTCTTTGTAGAGCGCCTGATCCAGTCGCACAACGCACACATGGAGATTGAGGCATGAATGGAGCCGCTATGTACGTAATGAACCCTGACAGCGAAAGCGACGACCTGGTGACCAAGCACGCGGCACTGGTCAAACGCATTGCCTACCATCTGATGAGCCGTTTGCCGCCCAGTGTTCAGGCTGACGACCTGATTCAGGCCGGCATGATAGGTCTGCTGGAAGCTTCCAGAAACTATGATGCAACACAAGGCGCCAGTTTTGAAACCTATGCGGGTATCCGTATACGCGGTGCGATGCTGGACGAGATCCGCCGCACAGACTGGACCCCCCGCTCAGTGCACCGCAAGGCACGTCAGGTCGCGGAAGCGGTGCGTGCAATCGAGAACGAGGAAGGGCGAGATGCCCGCGATGTTGAAGTCGCCGAAAAACTGGGCATCGAGCTGAACGAATATCATCGAATTCTGCAGGACGCGACCGGCTGCCGGGTATTCAGCATAGACGATGCGGGTATCAATGGTAGCGAACCGCCGCAGCCGGCCGCTGTAGAACCACACAACGAGCCGCTGGACAAGTTACACACATCGGACTTCAAGGTCGCGCTGGCACAGGCAATTGCCGGGTTACCTGAAAGGGAGAGTCTGGTAATGGCGATGTATTACGACGAAGAGCTCAATCTTCGCGAGATTGGCGAGGTGCTGGGTGTCAGTGAATCCCGCGTCTGCCAGATTCACGGACAGGCACTGATACGTTTACGCGCACGAATGACTGAATGGACCAGCGACTGATG
>Ga0316187_10000598_pt1 | contig 28976 bp, 35 predicted proteins | sample CroRivburrow1_MG_FD_204927 | JGI IMG/M metagenome (GOLD analysis project Ga0316187, IMG submission 204927) | Coastal sediment microbial communities from Maine, United States - Cross River worm burrow 1 | ecosystem: Environmental > Aquatic > Marine > Coastal > Sediment | place: USA: Maine... | reverse complement strand
ACCTACGCGGAAGTTTTCGCAGGATAAATATTTAGCATGGCCGGGAAACCTAAACCCACAAATCTTAAAATCCTGGAAGGCAATCGCGGCCGCCGCAAGCTGGTGGACGAGCCCAAACCGCGCCCATTGATCCCGACGCCGCCCAAAGGGCTTGATCGGGTCGCAAAAAAGTTCTGGCTGGAGCTGGCGCCCAAGATCGAGAGCTTGGGGTTGTTGACGGAAGTCGACGTGTCGGCCTTTACCGCTCTTTGTCAGGTGTGGTCAAGGCTTACGCAAATATGGCAGGACATCAAGCGCACGCAGGCGGATGTCAACGCCAAAAACGAAGAAATTGAGACCCTACAGAAACTGGCCTTCGACATCAAAAACATGGGCTCCGTCGGCAAGAAAACAACCGAGCTGAAGGCTTTAAAAAAAGAGCTTTTGGTATTGATGCGCGAGGAGCGTCACTACATGCAAACCCTGCGACATCAATCCGCCGAATTCGGTCTGACGCCCAGGGGACGCGCCGGCTTGACCGTGCGCGGTCATGGCGAAGACGACGGCGGAGATTTACTGTCATGACCTGGCCGGCAAAGCGCAAGGCGCTTTTGAAAGACGTCATTATCCCAGCCAAGCTGAAACTCTCCCGCATTCCCAAGGTCAGCCGACCCGAGAAAGCCATCCGCGCGATTAATTTCATCCAAACGCTTTGCACGCACACCAAAGGTAAATGGGCGGGGTCTGCTTTCCGCTTGCTAGACTGGCAGTGGCTTTTAATCTGGCGTCTATTCGGCACCTGTAAAAAAAACGGCTTCCGCCAATACCGCAAGGCGTATGTCGAGATCCCCAAGAAAAACGGCAAAAGCGAGTTGGCGGCGGCGATCGCGCTTATCCTCCTGTGTGGTGACGACGAAATCGGCGCCGAGGTTTATTCGGCGGCCTCCGATACCGACCAGGCTAGCCTGGTTTACGATGTCGCCGCCCAAATGGTGCGGCAAAATAAAATCCTGAAACGGCGTCTTAAGGTGATCGACAGCCGAAGACGGATTGTCGACCCTAAGACCAACAGCTTTTACAGGGTTCTTTCCGCCGAAGTCGAAACCAAACACGGCCTAAACCCGCACGGTATAATTTTCGACGAATTGCATGCGCAGCCAAACAGCCATCTTTGGGATGTATTGACTGAAGGCACCGACTATGCCAGATCGCAGCAGCTTATTTTTGCCATCACGACGGCCGGCATCTATGATAAAAACAACGTCTGTTGGCGCGAGCGCGAGCACGCGCGCCAGGTCGCCGAAGGTACGATAATTGATGATACGACCTTGCCGGTGATTTATTCCGGCGACAGGGACAAAGACGACTGGCAAGATCCCAAGGTCTGGAAACGCCTAAACCCTTCTATTGGTCAGATATTCGATATCGACAAGATCAAAACCGATGCCGAGCTTGTCAAGCAGCAGCCGCACCGCCTCAACAATTTTTTAAGATTTCGTCTTAATATGTGGGTCAACCAGATATCGCGCTGGATGCCGATGGACCATTGGGACGCCTGCGACCTACGTTTCAATAGTATTGACCTGATCGGCCGACACTGTTATGGCGGCCTCGATCTATCCAGCGTCAACGATTTGACCTCTTTAGTCTTAGTCTTTCCGCCAATCACCGAAGGTGAAACGTGGAAAGCACTCAGTCACTTTTTTATACCGGAGGACAATATCACAGAGCGCGCGCGCACGGACCGCGTACCTTACGATATGTGGCGCCGGGCGGGCTACATGACGGCCACGCCGGGAAACGCCATCGATTACAGTTTCATTCGTAAATACATATCCGGTCACATGCCGGGGACCAAAGAAAAGTGGGCCAATTGTGTCGATAACCTGTATCGTGTGGATGAAATCGCCTTCGACCGCTGGGGGGCGGAGAAGATCGCAACCGAGCTGGCCGAGACCGACGGCATCAATATGGTGCGCTATGGCCAGGGCTATAAGGACATGAGTGGGCCTACAAAATATCTATTGAGCCTGGTATTGCGCCATGAGATTAATTTTGGCAAAAATCCGGTCTTACGCTGGTGCGCCGACAACATGGTGATCCGGGTCGATGCGGCCGAAAACATCAAGCCGGACAAAGAAAAGGCGCGCGAGCGCATCGATGGCGTCGTGGCACTGGTGATGGCGCTCGGTCGCGCTAGCCTACATTTTGATTCGATTAGCGTTTACGAAGAGCGCGGATTACGGACACTATGAAAACAATAGCAGCCATAAAATCGCTTTGGGCGCGCGTGACGACCGCCAACCAGCCATCCGCAGCCCGAGGTTTTATCATACCGGCGCGGGCCGCCGGCATGTATGTCGATCATGACAGCGCCTTGACATATAGTGCCGTTTATGCCGCCGTGGCCTACCGCGCCGAGACCATCGCATGCCTACCGTGGCGCGTTTACGGCAACCTTGCGGGCGGCGGCAGTGAGCATTTGACCAGCCACCCGTGCGACGCGATTTTACACCGGCGCCCCAACCCCTACATGACGCCCTTTGACCTTAAATGCTTTTTTTTGTCACAGGCCCAATTATGGGGCAATGCCTACGCCGAAATCGAGTTCGATATCGCCGGCCGCCCACGCCGCTTATGGCCGATCACAGCGGATCGGGTACAAGTCAATTACAGCCCTGAGGGCGATCTGATTTACGAGATCAATAATCGCAGCGGGCCAAAGACTATTATGTCACCGGCTGAGATCTTTCACCTTGCGGGGATGGGATTTGACGGTATTCAGGGGTACTCGATCATCAGCCTGGCACGCCGGGCGATCGGCGAGGGTTTAGCCGGCGACGAATTTATGAATAACTTTTATGCCAACGGCACGGTTTTGAGCGGCGGCCTGAAACACCCAAAGGTTTTGGGGGAGGAAGCCTACAAAAGGCTCAAGGATGATTTTAAGCGTAGCTACGGCGGCGCCAAAAAAGCCTGGCAGCCGATCATCCTCGAAGAGGGCATGGAATGGCAAGCGTTCGGCATGCCGCTGAAAGATGCCCAATTTATCGAGCAGCGCAACTTTTCTATATCCGACATTGCGCGCTGGTTTAGGGTGCCGCCTCACAAAATCGGTTATCTGCAAGAGGCGACCTATTCCAACATAGAGCAGCAAAGTATCGAAAGCGTGCAGGATTCAATCCTGCCCTGGGTGATCCGCTGTGAAGAAGAAGCCAATTTCAAGCTGATCAGTGCACGCAACCGCAATAGCGTTTTTACGAAAATGAGCATGCAGGGGCTACTGCGGGGAGACAGCCAGAGTCGCAGCGAGTATTACAAGACCATGCGCGATCACGGTCTTATGAGCGCTAACGAAATCAGGGAGCTGGAAGAACTCAACCCGATCGGCGCGGCCGGCGATAAATTCGTCATGCAAAGCCAATTTGCGACCCTGGAAGACATCGCCGCAGGGCGGCAAGCGCAGCCACCGGCGGACCAGCAGACGGACAACCAACCGCCGGACCAGGATCAAGCTCCGGCTGATTTAGAGGCCGTCTGGCGGCCGATCGTCGGCGAAATCATTACGGGTATGATCAACCGTGAGAAGGTGCACGCCATTAAGGCCTACAAGAAAACTAGCACGTCTTCCGATTACCAGCGTTATATCTTCAACTATTGGAACGATCATTCAGGGTACACCCATGACAAATTGACCCTGTTGGCGAACAGCATCGCGCGCGATTATCATAACGGCTCCGGTTTGAAACGCACCGCTGAGATCAAACCGGTTTTGCAAGCCTACACAGACAGATCAAAGGCGACCATGATCACGTATCACGACTACGGCGGCGGCGAGCCTGATTTGATCTGGAATACAGAATACTATCAAGCCATGATAACGCGGACCACGAAAAATTTAATAAGCCAGGTAATCAACGGCATGGAGCAATCATGAAAAAAAGTAAAATGGATAAAAAGGGATTCAGGAGTTTAAAGGCCGGCAACACGGCCGAACTTTACATCTATGATGATATCGGAGATAGCTGGATGGGCGGCATCTCCGCCAAGGATGTCAAAGATGAGCTTAAAAGAATAGGAAAAGTTGACGCGATTGAAGTATATATCAATTCTGCCGGCGGCAGCGTTTTCGACGGTACGGCCATTCACACACAACTAGAACGCAATACATCCAAGATCAACGTACATATCGACGGGCTGGCGGCCAGTATCGCCAGCCTGATCGCCATGGCCGGGGATACCGTCAGCATGGCCCAAAACGCCATGCTGATGGTGCATGATCCATGGATCGTGACGGGCGGCACTGCCAAGGAGCTGCGCGAGCAGGCCGACGTGATGGACAAGATCAAAGATAAGCTGGTCGATACCTATGCCAAAAAAACAGGCCAAGACAAAGAATTGATCGACGGCATGATGGCGGCCGAAACCTGGATTGACGCCGAAGAAGCCTTAGACCTTGGCTTTATCGACACAGTCGACGAGCCCTTGCGTATCGCCGCGCACTGTGATTGCAGCAAGTTTAAGAATTGTCCGGACCATCTCAAGTTGTCTAAATTCACGCTGGTAAAAGATGCCAAACCGGCAGACGGCGCGCTCAAATCGCGCCTGGCACACGCCGCTAAAACAATTACGAAAATTAAGCAACAAACGGGCTGAAAGCAGCTCGCAGAACCGCCTCGGAGTTGGAAAGCCTATTTCGAAGGCCTTGTATGAAAAACCTACAACACATTGATTAACCAGACAAGGAGATACAAACAATGGTTTATGATTATTTAAAATTTAGGCTAATGGCGATCTATTCTGGGGCCCGCATGCTGAACATCGCCCGCAGTCTGGAAGACCTGAAAGACGCATTAATCGACCTTAACAATCAGATGAACGTCATCCAGGAATCGGCCAAAAATGAAGACCGCGAACTATCCGAGGACGAACTCGGTCAATTAAAAGCACTTTTGGATACTTTCGATGGGCTTGAGGAAGAACTCAAGCTACGCCAAAGCATCAAGGATAAGACCGATCTTTTGACGAAACCCTCCGGCAGAAAGACGGAACCCAATCAGCTTAACGACGGTATCGCGCGCCCGGATGATAGCTCGCCGCAACCCGCCAGACGGCCGCGCGGCCACGATATCCAAATCATGACCCCGGCCAATTTCATCCGCACCCATGGATTTGACAACTTAGGCGAGTTTGCCGTCTCAGTCCGGGCGGCCAGTCGCGGCAGCGGCATGTTGGACCCACGCCTGGTGCGCAATGCACCCACGACCTACAGCACGGAGGGCATCGGCGCCGACGGCGGGTTTGCCGTGCCGCCGGATTTCCGAGCCGCCATCATGGAAAAAGTGCTGTCCGAAGACAGCCTCCTGGCCCGCACAGACCGATTAGAGTCATCATCTAATACCATCATCCTGCCCAAAGACGAAACAACTCCCTGGCAGTCGACGGGCGGCGTGCAAGCCTATTGGGAGGGCGAGGCCGATCAACTCGCACAATCCAAGGTAAGTTTACAGCAGGAAACCTTGCGCCTTAACAAACTGGCCGCGCTGGTGCCCGTCACCGAGGAACTCCTCGAAGATGCGCCCAGCCTTGACAGTTATCTACGCCGTAAGGTGCCGGAAAAGTTCGATTTCAAGATCAATCTGGCCATGGTGCAGGGCACGGGCGCCGGCCAGCCCACCGGCATTATCAATGCCAACTGTTTAGTCTCGGTCACGAAGGAATCTGGCCAGGCGGCCGACACCATCCAGTTTGAGAATATTGTTAACATGTGGTCGCGCATGTACGGCCCTTGCCGATCACGCTCAGTCTGGCTGATCAACCAGGACATCGAGCCTCAGCTCTTTACGATGTCTTTTGAGGGCACATCGTCGAGCGTGCCGGCTTATCTGCCGGCCAACGGACTCTCAGCATCTCCCTATGGTACTCTCATGGGCCGCCCCGTAATCCCGACACAGGCGTGCGAGACCCTGGGCGATAAAGGGGATATCATCCTGGCGGATTTTTCTCAATATTTGACGGCACTTAAAACCGGCGGCGTCAGGGCCGAGACCAGTATCCATCTCTGGTTTGATTACGATATGACGGCATATCGTTTCATTATGCGCGTCGCCGGTCAACCCTGGTGGACGTCATATATTACCCCGCGCGACAGCAGTAATTATTTGAGTCCTTTCGTTACACTCGATGAGCGCGCCTAATCGTGTCGAGCCGCTGAGATGGCCCTAGCGAGGCGATCGCCGCCGGACCCATAGGTAGGTCTGGATGGTTTAATTAATTAATATATATACAAAACTTAGACGGGTTGCAACGGGCACCCGTCTCACAAGAGCATAAGGAGTTGAAAATATGAATGCACACCATCACGAGGAATGGGCGCTTTGCGGGACGCTGGACCCGCAAGCGGTCGTCGATACGGAGCTATTTACAGACGTGATCGACATGGCCGATTTCCATCAGGCCGAAGCCGCCTTTTTGTTGGGCGGGTGGGCCTCCGAAACGATCGTCTGTCGGGCCGTGACCTGCGACTCGGCCGGCAACAACGCCGCCGCACTGAAAACGGCTGACACCCTGGCAGCGCACGCCACCAATAATGACAACGTGCAAGTGATTATTTCCGTCAGGGGCGAAGATTTGCCTGGCACGACCAATGCCGACCGCTACATCAAGTTCGGCATCGTATCCGGTTCGAGCTCGGGCGGTACGGCGGCGATCGCCGTGTTCGGCCAGGCCAAGTCAAAACCGGCGACGGCCTTCGATCTGAGCAGCATTAAAGAAATCGAAACCGACAACGACTAATTAGATCATGATCGCGCAGAAGCGAATATGATAGGCCGGCGGCGCGCATAACCTTGGGGTATCGAGCACGCCGCCGGTCGCCATTAATCGATGCTTAAATACTTTTTATTTTGTGTCATTGTTATTTTGCTGATCGTGTTTGTATATTCTCTTTGGGTATATTCGCGCATCAAGAGAATTTACGAGGATGAAAACTACCCAAATAGTGAGTTTTTATACGTCGACCGTCTGAAGGATTACTATGAAAACAATTAAAGTTGTGTTCAACCAACATTGTGAGCCGCAGGACAAAAGCGGCCGCGTCTATGAAGCCGGCAGTATTCACGAACTCCCGTCGACCAGTGCGCGCCATTGGATCAAGCGGGGGGCGGCCGGCGTGTATCACGAGCCCATCAAGGAGAAGAGTAAAGGTGCCGTCGGAAAAAAAACGCCCGAGGAAAAAAAAGAAGTTCAAAAGACTATCAAGATGGATGTCAAGGCTTAATGCCGAGACAGACCGTCATATCGCCGGTATGGTATGGCAAAACGGCCGTAGTGATTGGCAGCGGACCGAGCCTGTCTCTAAAACAGATCGCCATGATCTGGCAGGCCAAGGAAGCTAAAAAAATCGGTGTGATCGCCGTTAACGACAATTACCAAATAGCTCCATGGGCGGATTGGGTTTACGGCTGCGACTATAAATTCTGGCAATGGCATGAGCACATCGTATTTCAACACTTTGACGGCAAAAAATGTACAACCGACGAAAAAGCGGCGAGCAAATGGCCCACCCTCCATTATCTAGTCGGCGAGCATCGCCCAGGGTGGTCGTGTGACCCCGGCATGCTGCATTACGGTCGCAACAGTGGTTATCAAGCTTCTAATTTAGCATTTTTGCTGGGAGCTGCTAAGATTATCCTTGTAGGTTTTGACCATCGCTTTCCCAAAAACCAGGCGCACTGGTTCGGCGACCATCCCGACAAGGTCAGGAGCTGGTACGAGAACTGGACAGTGTGCTGGCAGAGTATTCTACCACAGGCAGATGAATACAGAATAGAAATCATCAACGCCACGCCTGACAGCGCGCTTAAGGTTTTTAAGTATGTGCCGTTAAAAGAGGCTTTGAATGGAACCTAACAACATCGTCATAGACCAACATCGCATAGTCTTTATGTGCCTTGCCAAGTGTGCTTCGACGTCCATTCAAAAAGCGATCGTAACGGCCTTAGGGCTCGATCCAACCAAAGATATAAACAGACATCCACAGCTATCATGGCAGACAAAAGAATACATTTACCAGCACTGTTTAAACTACGACATTGTGGCTTTTGTCAGAGATCCGCACAGCAGACTGGTCAGCGCCTATCGTGACAAGGTCGAGACCGCAGTCCATCCGGCATTTAAAAAGCTTGGATTTACAGTCGGCATGGGGTTTACGCGCTTTGCCAAGCTTGTCTGTCATACACCCGATGCGGTGGCAGACCAACATTTTAGAAGTCAGTATTATGATTTGACTTATAACAATATCTTTCTGCCGACGACTATGGGCCGCGTAGAATGCATATCCGACGATTGGGAAATCCTGCGGCAGAGTCAAAAAAGGCTTGTGTTACCTGAACTGCCGCACGAGCGTCGGGCCGATTATGTGCCGTATATGGATTATTACAATAGTTCGGGGTTATTCATGATCGTTGGTATCCGCTATCGTATGGACAGGTCATTCTTTGCTCGTTGGTTATGATAAAAATCATACTCATAGGTGACGGTCAACACGCTGATCGATATTTGACGGCCTTTGGGCAAGGCCTCGGGCGCCATGGCCAGTCCTTTTCACGCCAGCGAACAGGTGTCTCAGCGGCCGCGGACTTAGTCGTATTCTGGGCTCATCGGCGGCATATGATCATTAAAAAGCAGTTGGATGACGGCCATGATTATCTGGTCATGGAACGGGGCTTCGTCGGCGCGCGTTTTGATTATACCAGCCTTGGGTATAATGGTCTTAACGGCCGCGCCGATTTTGTGAATGCCAATGTCCCCGATGATCGTTTTTATCTTTTTGAACACTTCATGCGCGCATGGCGTGGTCTAAACGGAAAATATTGGGTGATCATGGGACAGGTCGCGGGCGATGCCAGTATCGAACACTGCGACATCCAAAAATGGTATGAAACTATGGTTGCTACGATTAAAAGCAACAGCAGTATACCGATCGTCTACCGGCCGCACCCACTGAGCCGGCAATATGAGAAGCCTGGCGGCACCCACTTAAGAAGCGGAACCCTCAACGAGATTCTATCAAATGCCAGGGGTGCCGTGACGTACAACAGCAACAGCGGCGTCGACGCCGTCTTGGCGGGGGTGCCGACAATGGCGCAGGACAAGGGCAGCATGGCTTACCCCGTGGCCGCTCACGATTTCGAAGCGCTATCGACCGCCGCCAATGAGCCCGACCGCGTGGCCTGGTTGCAATGCCTCAGCTATTGTCAATGGAGCCTATCCGAGATTATCGACGGCACCGCCTGGCAGCACTTAAAACGGAGATACGCGTAATGGTCATACAAGAAGTCACAGCGCCGACCGTCGAGCCCTTAAGCCTTGCAGATATCAAGCGCCACGTGCGCGTCGAGTGGGATTTCGAGGAAGATGACACCTATCTCAGGACGCTGATCAAAGCCGTGCGTTTTTTTACCGAAAATTATACCGGCGCCGCCCTGGTGCAACGGACCTATGACTATTGGCTGGATAGTTTTCCGCGTGGCAGTGGCTTGATGTTGCCGCGCCCGCCCCTGACTTCGGTCAGCACATTGACCTATACGGACTACGCGGGCACCCAAACAAGCATGAGCCTTTCGACGGACTACACCGAAGACAGCCCGCCGGCGCTGGTCAGCGACCCCGACCTGGTCGTCGACACCGACAGCCTGCCGGGCCGCCTGGTGCTGGCTTGGGGCAAGGTCTGGCCGTCTGTGACCCTGAACCCCGTCAACCCGATCAGAATACGTTTCACGGCCGGTTATGCCGACGACGGCGGCAGCCCGGCTGACTACCGGGTGAACATACCAATGGACCTAAAGCTCGGCATGTACCTAATTTTGGCGGATTGGTTTAATCAGCGCGAAGACAACAGCCTGGGCGTGCCAATCTACCGCATGCCGCGACCGGCTGAGGCCTTGCTCAATCAATACCGCTATTGGGGGGTTTGACATGCATGCCGGCAGAATGAACCGCCGCATCGAGATCCAGCAGGTTGTCGAGGTTTTAAATTCCTTTAATGAACCGATCGAGACCTGGAAAAAATATCGGACAGTATGGTCTGAAGTCGTACCGGTGCGGACGTCATCCGGGGAGGCCTTTCGCGCACCACAGTTGGTCAGTGTCAATCGTGTAATATTTAGAATCAGATATATCAGCGGTATCACCAACAAAATGCGGATCAGTTATGGCGGGGATTATTACGATATTAAAACTTCAGCGGAATTAGGCCGCCGGGAAGTGCTCGAAATACTGGCAGAACTCAGTGAGGGGTAGAAAATGGGGCTGTATCCAAAATACTTCGTACTTAAACCCAGGGCAAAAAATGCTGAAGACGTTCGAGCACGGGCTTCGCAAGAAGCTATGATGACATATGCCGAGATTATCAGGGAGTCTGACGAAGAATTGGCAGCAGATCTGCTCGACTGGATGCGGCGTGAAACGGAGCGTCAATGCAAGTTGAATTTTCAATAGCGGGCGCTGCGGAGATCGATGCCGTACTTAAGGCGTTGCCGCTAAAAATACGAAAGAAGGTTATAGGGCCCGCTACCAGATCCGGTGCGCAGATCATCAGGAAAGAAGCCGAGAAGCTGGCGCCTTACGATCAGGACCGGGAAAGAGGTGTACACCTTAAGGATGAAATCATTGTACGTAAAAAAAGGCGCACCAATGATATTTACCTGGTGGGGGCCTCCAATCGCGTGCCGCATGCCCATCTGGTCGAATTCGGTACCGGGCCGCGCCCGTTCAAAAAACCGCATTGGGTTTTATTGGGAGGTTTTAATTGGGTATATGTGAGGCATGCCGGCAGTATGACGCCTCAGCCATTTTTACGGCCGGCGCTGGATAATAAAGCCCGCGAGGCGATTGATAAAATAGGCCAACGTCTCGGTGATCTCACGGAGCGCTGGGCGGAACGTTTGGCCGGAGCATATAAAACCAGTGGCCTACGACCCGGCAAGAGGAGGCGCAGCAGATGAGTATAGAATCTGGTCTGGTGGCTTACCTTAAGACAGATACGGATCTAATGGTTTTAGTCGGCAACGGCGACAGTCCAATCACATGTAGAATATACCCTGTGCGCCTGCCACAAAATTGGACGGCTCCGGCCATTACCTATCAGCGTATATCCGGATCACGCCTACATCATTTGAACGGCCCGGCCGGACGCGCCCACCCACGGATACAATTCGATATCATGGGCGATACTTACGCTTCGGTGCGATCAGTGGGCGACAAATTACGGATTGCTTTGGACGGTTATGCCGGTTCCATGGGCAGCGAGACGGTGGGCGTAGCTACAATTGAAAATGATTTCGATGGTTACCTGAGCGATACGGATACTTTCAGAATCAGTATGGATTTCACTATTTGGCACGTAGAAACTTAACTTAAAAGGAGTAAAAAATGGCAACTATTCAATCACAGGCGTGTTCGTTCAAAGTCGGCGACGGCGCCAGCCCGGAAGTGTTCAATGCCGTCGGACAGGTAACCGCGATAGACGGCCCCAGTGGATCGGCACCGGTTATCGATGTCAGTAACTTAGCGAGCACTTTTCGTGAAAAAAACATGGGTCTACCCGACGAAGGTCAAATCACTCTAAATCTGCAATATGACCCCGACGACACCGGACAGACCCGGCTTAAAACCCTGCGCACCGCTCGCAGCCAGGGAAATTTTATTGTCACTCTTTCAGACAGCCCGGCGACAACGTGGACCTTTAGCGGGTATGTTTTGGAGTTTTCAAAATCGATACAGATCGATGAGGTGGTTATGGGTAGCGTCACCGTAGAAATTGACGGCGCCGTGACGGAAGCCTAATATAATTCAGTATAAAAGGCGGTGAGTGTGGAATTATTAAAAGAAGACATCATCAACCGTGATGACCGAACGCTCACAAAAATCAACGTGCCTGAGTGGGGGGGGCACATATATATCCGGCCCCTGAGCGGTATAGAGCGCGTAGCTTATGAGGAGAGCGTTGCCGCTTTACCCAAAGATGAAAAAAACGGCATACAGGTGATTACGCGATTTTTAGCGATGGTCTTGACGGATTCCAAGGGCGACCGGTTGTTTAGCGAAAATGATCATAATGAGCTTGCTAAAAAACGCTGGGATGTGATTATGCGTATATTTAATAAAGCCGGCCGGATTAATGCCATTGACGAGAAAAGTATCGATGAGCTGGAAAAAAACTGATCAGCCGGCCTCGCCGGCGCTTTTATTTTCGTTTGGCATTAGCCTTAGGGTATGCGCACCCGCTCCACTTACTCAAATGCTTAACCAGCCACCAGGTGGCCGAATGGGCGGCCTACTATCGTATCGAGCCCTGGGGCGAGGAGCGGGGTGATTACCGGGCAGCTATTATCAGCAGCACGGTATATAATATGCAACGCGCCAAGCGCGCTAAACTACTAACTCCGAAAGATTTTATGCCGAAATTCGGGGCTGAAATTGCTCAGAGCGTGGCTCATAAAATACGACATACATTTACAAGTTTTAAAGAAAAAAAAAGCAATAAATAAATCATGGCTAAAACCGTAGGCAACATCGTCGTTCAGTTACAGGCCAATAGTGCCGGATTTAACCGCGACATGCGCAAGGCGCAGCAACAGGTGAGTTCAACGTCCGCAGGCATTAATAAAAGCCTAGGCTCTATGGAGCGCAGCTTTAAAAGTCTGCGCGCTAAAACGCAATTACAGATAAAAAGCTTTTTCTCTTTGCGCAAGGTTGTGGGGGCGTTGCTTGGCACTGGTGGTTTGGGTTTACTTATTAACCGGTCTTTACAAGCGGCCGATGCTATTTCTAAAACGGCCGATAAAATCGGTATATCTACCAAGGCGTTGCAAGAATACCAGTTTGCCGCCTCACAAAGCGGTGTAGAAACCAGCACCTTAAATATGGCCTTGCAACGCTTTACGCGACGTGTCGCTGAGGCCGCTCAGGGAAAAGGTGAGCTTAAAGACGTTTTAGAACAATATGGAATCGCCGTCCGGGATGCCGGCGGCCGCACGCGGAAGACCACAGATATATTAGAAGATTTGGCCGAGGTCGTTAAAAACACGGAGAGCTCCGCCGAACAGTTGAGAATTTCGTTTAAAGCTTTTGATTCGGAGGGAGCCGCTCTCGTCAATATGTGGAGAGATGGCAAGGATGGCCTTAAAAAATACGCCGATGAGGCTAATCGTTTCGGAATTATTTTAGAAGATGCTGTGACACGCAATGCCGCCAAGGCGAATGATGCCCTGGACAAAATGGGCAGGATAATCAGTGCTACGTTTACTAAGGTTGTGGCAGAGAATGCGGACTCATTGGCAGCGGCCGTCGAGAAACTGGCGACTGCTATGAGCAAGGTAGCCGTGTTTGCCGGCTTGCGTTCTATTATAGGTACCACCATGCAAGGTATGGCGATGGTACAAAAAGGACAGCTTGATTACATAACATTTATTAATGCCGGCTGGCGCGAGCGGCAGAAAATGGTTGATGACATCCTAAAAAAGCAGCAACAACTTGGAGCTATCAGCCAACATGAGGCTTTCCGGCTTAGCGAATCGACACGCGGTGTCCCCACTGGTGGGGTAACGCCCAGGGCGGCCCCCACTACGATAACGCCGGTGGTTGACAGGATCACGGCCACCACTCCAAAGGTGGCCCGGCAAGTGCGCAACGAAGCCGAAGAAGTCGCCAAACAATATACCGAGGCTTTTAATGATGCCGTGATGCTTTACAGCGGCGAGATCGAGTCACCGGGGTTGACGGCCGCCCGTATTTTTAGCATGGAATATGAGCACCGGATTAATTCCGTTACGCAGGCGCTTGATGAATTCTACACGGAAATCGATGCCGCTGCCGCTGCGACCACTACCGCCGCTGATGACATGGCGGGCGGTTGGACTAAATTGGGCAGATCTATAAGCAGCGTTACAAACGGCATGAGCAATGCCTTTACTGAATTTATCATGACCGGCCGCCTCGATTTCAAGGAGATGGCGGCATCTATTATCGGAGATCTGATCCGGATACAGGCGCAGGCGGCCGCCATGCAGATTTTTGGCGGGTTGAGCGGCGGCCTTGCAGGGCTCTTTGGGGGCGGGGCTGCGCCGATCACCATGCAGCATGGGGGATACATAGGTGAATCTGTTTTTGGAGTCGGCCGCGAAAGTGGCCGCAGCTACGAGTTTCATCCCCACGAATTCGTAGTGCCGATAGAAAATAACGTACAGCATGGAGAGCGCCGGGGTGGGGTAAACAATTTCAACATAGTTGTGCAGGCGCCCGAAGGTCGCGTACCACGCGAATCCATAAACCAGATGCAAACTGCGCTGGCCCGCAGCATGCAGCGCCAGGTACATAGAGCACAGTGACTACTTTTATTGAAACACCAAGCTTTCCGCTAACGATTGCGTTCGGTAGCGCCGGAGGGCCGCAGTATAAGACCGTTATCGTCATCGCCGGTGGTGGTGCTGAAAGCCGCAATTTAAAATGGACCTATCCGCTGCATGCTTATGATGCCGCCTGCGGTGTTAAAACCCTGGCGGATATGGAAGATTTGATCGCTTTTTTTCATGTAACGGCCGGGCGCGGCCTCGGTTTTCGATTTAAAGATTTTGCCGACTTCAAATCCTGCGCCCAGGCGGACACTCCGGCGGCCACAGATCAGACGATCGGTACCGGGGACGATGCGGAAACCGATTTTCAACTCGTTAAAGTGTATGCTCACGGCGCGTACAGTCGCAGTCGCAATATTACTAAGCCTGTGACCGGCAGCGTCTTGATCAGTATCGACGATGTCGCGCAGGGCAGTGGCTGGTCAGTAGATACCACCACCGGTATAGTCACGTTTGACACGGCGCCGGCAACCGACGAAGTGATCAAGGCGGGCTATGAATTTGACGTCCCTTGCCGATTTGACACCGATACCCTATCCAGTGTGTGGGAGGAGTATGAACTGCTTTCCGCCAGTGTGCCGATTATCGAGGTGCGCCTATGAGTAGGACTATCGGCGCATCGCTTTTATCTCATTTCGGCCTGGATGTCACGACGGTAACGATTTGTTACCACATATTGAGAAAAGACGGTACGGAGCTGGGTTTCACGGACCATGATGAGGATTTGACGGTCAGTGGGTTGACGTACCAATCATTGGCGGCGGCCGACAGCTCGGCCTTGAAATCAATGGCCGGTTTGAGTGTCGATATCGCCGATGCATCCATCGTGCTGGATGCGGCGGGTATCACAAAAGAAGATATTATGGCTGGTCGTTATGAAAATGCGGCATTATGGATCTTCGCGGTTAATTACAGTGCCATTGCGGCCCAAGGAAGTGTAACACTCTCTTACGGGCGCATTGGCGAGGTCAAACTCAATGGAGAGGTGGCCACCTGCGAGTACCGGAGCTTGACCCAATTGTTACAAAAAAAAATAGGCCGCACGTACACGCCGGGCTGTGACGCGCAGCTCGGGGATACTCGCTGCGGGGTCGATCTGGATGCCAGCCCGTCATCGTATAAAGTCAATGACACGGTTGCGGGAGTTACCAGCCGGGCGGTTTTTACAGCGTCTGGTACCGGTGACGCGGATTATATCAACGGGCGCATCGTATGGACCAGCGGCGACAATAACGGGCTGAGCATGGAGATTAAGACCTGGCCGTCTGCTTCTAACACCGTGACATTAATTTTACCGATGCCTTTTACGATAGCCGTCAGTGATACGTTTACAGCCTATGTTGGATGCAATAAAACATTTGACGACTGTAAGGACCGGTTTTCGAACGGGGATAATTTTAGAGGCTTTCCGCATGTTCCGGGGTTTGACAAATTACACGAACATAGCGGTTGGAGATGATGCATGTATGATGATGAAGCGGAAATAAAAGGCCGTATTATCGGCTGGGCGCGCGAATGGCTGGGGGTGCCCTACCTGCATCAGGGGCGCAGCCGGTTGGGTGTGGATTGTGTCGGCGTAATTGTGGATATCGCCAAACGTCTCAACATGTCCGTGCAGGACTGGCAGCGATATCCGAGGGTGCCGCATGCCGGGCGGTTGCTAAAATCCTTTCGTGCACATTTAATAGAAATACCCTCAAAAGACTTATCGCCGGCGGATGTGGTGTTGATGAGCTGGCGGCAGGAACCCCATCATGCCGGCATCATCAGCAGAATAGGCAATGAGGGATGGGATAATACACGTCTTGGCTTAATTCATTGTAATATGACGGTAGGTAGGGTGGTCGAGCACACGTTGGATGAAAAATGGCGAAAACGCATAAAATATGTATTTCAATACCCGACAAATCCTTGGCTGGTGATATGATATGGGCGCACTAATCATACCGGTGGCCGGCGCGGCCATTGGGGGCGCATTGGCATACGGTACAGCTTATACGGCCATCGGTATCAGCCTAGGGTATGTCGCCGGCAGCTTTATCGGCAATGCACTAATAGGCAGCGACAGCCGTGACGTGAAAGGCCCCAGGCTGGATGACCTCACTGTGCAAACTGCCAGCTATGGCGCCGATATCCCGCAGATATATGGCGCCGCACGAGTATCCGGCAATCTCATATGGTCTGCGGATCTGCAGGAACATGAGCACGAAGAAGAATCCGGCGGCGGCGGTAAAGGCGGCGGCGGCAGCAGCAGCACATATACGACGTATACTTATACCTGTAGTTTCGCCTTGGGTTTGTGTGAGGGCGAAATTAGCGGCATCGGCCGTATCTGGTTTGACGGTAAAATTTGGTTGGATAACCGCAACGGCATAATCGAAGCCGCTTACGATCGTGATACGATGCTGCAAAATTACGGTCTGGTCACCTATTCGCGCGGCCAAAAAATAGAACTTTACACCGGCAGTGAAAGCCAGCAACCCGACCCGACGATGGAAAGTTATGAGGGTGCCGGCAACGTGCCGGCGTATCGGGGGTTGGCTTATATTGTGTTCGAGGATATCGACCTGGGAACCGCCGGTCATAAGCCCAGCGTAACGGTCGAGGTTTTTAAGGCCGCCACGCCCGTCGCCGAGTATTATTCATTTAACCGCACACCGACCACGGATACAAACCTATATCCAACCATTACCCCGGACGGCAACTTATTAGTACTGTGTTATAATGCAACCGACGGCTATTTTTTTAGGTTGTTTTCCGGCATGACCTGGAACGAGCTCTATCGTTTCTATCCGCAGGATTTCGGCAGCAATAACTATTCTAATCCGGGCGGCTGGGACTGCCAGGGGATGTGCATCCGCATGGGGGCACCCGACGATTACGGCGTGCCGCAAAACACCATGATGACCCTGTGGGTACAGGCCAGCGGCAATTGGCCGGAGGCCTGGGTGGTCTACCATGACGGCATCTCCGGGGATATCCAAAACCACAAGCAGATCACCGAATGTGCCTGGCCTAACGAGCAGTATCACTGGGCGCAATTCAACGGCATGAGTGCTCAAGATCATGATTTAGTCTTGAAGCAAAAATATTATTATGACGCCGTTATACACCTGCGGACCTGGGATAACCCCAGTGTCGTCGATGTCTTTGGCGGCGGCTCGCTGGATTATCCCGGCATCCTGATCCATGGTCAATCCTATAATCTGTGGATGAACTTAGATGATAAAATCTATGAGTACTACGGCATCAGTAGAGATCAAAAACAAGTCTTTTCGCAAGATTATTGGGACTCAAACATCAGTGGTCTGGATTATGATCCCAACAGCGGACACTGGATTCTTTTCGAGGGCCTTGGCGATCAAGGAAAGGGCTATGTTTATGACAGCGATTGGGATCGGTTATTGATCGACTACTACGAATATGACAGTGATGATTACCCAAGCCTGAGCTCAATTGTTTCATCAATTTGTTTATCCGCCGGTTTGGCTGCCGATCAAATCGACGTGACCGACCTGGCGTCTACCAAAGTAAAGGGTTTTGTGCGCGCCGGTGTGATGACGGCGAACAAGGTAATTGAATTGCTGCAAACCGCATATTTTTTTGATGCCGTTGAAATCGATAAAAAAATTCATTTCGTTTTACGCGACGGGAGCAACGATAAAACGCTGGCGGACGCGGACCTGGGCGCGCACGAGTACGGCAGTGATGCAATCGAAAATATCATTACCGATATGATCAATGAATCTGAGCTGCCGCAAAATGTGCAGATACGCTATATCGATTATGACACCGATTATCAAGTCGGCGTGCAGCGCTATGACGTCTACTTTTCCAATACCGAGCAAACCGTGACAATTGACTTACCCATTATATTGGATCATGACGATGCGCTACAAATAGCACAAAAACACATGATGCAGGCCCATGCTGCAAAATATCGGTACACATTGGCAGTCTCATGGGAGCACATAGATTTGGCCCCCGGCGACGTCATCACGGCCGATAATAATCTAATGCGTATCGAACAAATGGGCATCGCTGAAAATTTATTGAAAATAGTTGGTATTAGTGAATGGGATAGCAGTATCTACCAATCCACCATCGAAGCGCCGGACATTACCTACGACCCCATCCTGCCGGCGATCATAGGAAATACGGCGGTTGTCGCATTGGATATTCCTATATTGTCTATAAATGACAATAATCCGGGGTTTTACTTGGCCGTTTATGGATATACAAGCGGGTGGAGCGGCGCTACATTGGCCTACTCGTCAGACGGCGGCGCCGCCTGGGCGGAAATCAGCGCCGTGGTGTCGGCCAGCATCATCGGCAGAACAAACAGCACCCTGGCAGACGGCAGCGCCTTGATTTGGGATAATGCAAACACAGTCAATATAAGCATTTTCACACCGAGCGGAACTCTGAGCAGTGACACGGAAGCCAACGTGCTATCAAATTCGAACCTGGCGGCCATAGGCAGTCACGGCCGCTGGGAGCTAATCAATTTTTTGGATGCGACCCTGGAGAGTGACGGCACCTACACGTTATCCGGGTTGCTGCGGGGTCGGTACGGCACAGACGCGAATACGGGTAACCACCAGGGCAATGACTATTTTGTGCTGCTGGAGGCATCTAAGCTGGCCCGGCCGCCGCTGGTAGAGGCCGATATCGGGCTGCAACGTGAATACCGCGCCGTCTCTATCGGGAAAAACATCGCCGATGCCGTTACTCAATCTTTTACGAATAGCGCACTAGGGATAAAGCCGTATACGGTCGTAAATGTAGAGGGTGTGCGTGATACCAGCGGTAATTTGACGATCACATGGGTGTGGAGAGACAGAGTATATGGTGCAAATGAGTGGGGCGATTATGCGGCCTCGGACCGCAGCATCGAGGACGATCAGAGCTGTGAAATTGATGTGTATGATACCAGCAGCCCGCCGGCAGTGGTGCGCACCATCACAGTCTCTGATGCCGAAACGACTATTTACACGGCCGCCCAGCAAACTACGGATTTCGGCAGCCCGCAAAGTAGTATCGATATGATAATTTATCAGATGTCGGCCGTGGCGGGACGCGGCCAAGCGAAAGAGGTGACTCTATGACGACTCCGATATTATCGATTACGGAACTGGCCGAAAGCCAGCTTTCTAAATATATAACCGTCAACAGTGCTTTGAGGCGTTTGGAGGCGCTAACCATCCGGGTGCTGGATATCCGCACCTCGGCGCCGCCCGGTAGCCCGGCCAATGGCGATGCCTATATCTGTGGCAGCGGCAGCATCTCCGGGGATTGGAGCGGCTTTGCTGTAAACGACATCGCGTATTATAACGCCGGCTGGTATTCTACCACGCCGGTCGAAGGCCTGCGCGTGTGGGTCAACGATGAGGATAAACTCTATATTTTTTACGGCAGCGCCTGGAATGAATATATCAGTAATGCGCATATCATTGCGCGCCTGGCATCGGTCACGGCCGATATGCAAAACGGCGACGGCGCTACATCGCTTTACACAGTGCCAAGCGGTAAAAAATTTATACCTACTGCCGTTGTAATCCGGAGTCCGTCGGGTAGTCTGGCAGGGGGCACGGACTACGATATAGGCAACACCAACAGCCCTCCGGACCAATGGAAAACAACTATTGATTTATCCGGTATGACCGCAACTACCGATGTAATGGTATTGACCAACGACAACAGTAAATTCACGATATATGATGCCGCAGATGTTTTGACTCTAACTGTTAACACCGGAGCAACCGCCGACACCACGGCAACGGTCGACGTTTTCGGTTATATTTATTGAGTATAATTTTAAATAAAAAAAAATATGGATAATCTCCCGTGAAAACAGATGATGGAAAAATTATAGAAGAAAGAAGTGGTACCATAGGACGGCGCGACGATGACGGCACTTGTCTGATACACCACCAGATATGCAAAACGTATGATAAATGCCTTGATGCCATTAATATTGAGCTCAGCAACAAAGTCAACCGCTGGGTGATAATAAGCCTTACCACGGTTGCCCTGGCGGCCGTGACAGCGCTTTCGACAGTTCTTTTTACCCAGATCGATGCCTTATCAGTACAACTCAAAGAGCACAATAACTTGATACGCGAAATAGCAGTTAAACAAGGGGCCGTTATGGCCACCCAAACCCGTATTATCGAACAAATCAAGTTGATCAAGTAAGGAGAAAAAATGAAAAAAAAATGGTTGGTTTTAGTTCTAACGTTGTCTGTGATACCGACTGTTTGCTTTGCCGACTGGACGGTCACCGTTAACTGGACGGCATCTAAAGATCCAAACCTCAAAAATGAGGTAGTCAATGTCGGCGGTGATCCGAAATGCACAGTCGCAAAAGGCGAGACTGCATCTTGTACTTTCGTGCTCAACACGGTTATTGCGGCCTTGCCGGTCTTAATTTTATCAGTCAATACACAAGGTGCTTACAGTGAATATGAAGCCGGGGAGATTTTTCCGATACCAGCTCCTGCTTCCGGCGGTGTTATTGTGGTTACTTTCAACAAGTAACGCGCTGGGGGCTGATGTTACGCTTGCGTGGGATGCGAATTCTGAACCGGAATTAACCGGATATCACATATATTACGGTACCGGAAGTCGTGATTATACACAAAAAGTTTTTGTATCAAAAGAATTTACGACGGTTACTGTCAATGGATTAAAGGAAGACGTCGTATATTTTATCGCGGCTACGGCCGTAGCGATTGATCCGGCGTGCAATAATAAGATTGAGTCAGATTATAGTAGCGAACTTGTTTTTACTACATCCAACGTTGCAGGCTGGCCTGCCAGTGAGGCTAAAATTCTATTGGAATGGTGGGGACCCCGAAAACAATCAACTGCCTCAAAATCATCGACGATGTCGACCATAAAAAAGAAATGATTGATTATAAACCATCCCAAAAATGATAGAAGACGACAATCGTTATCATCAAGTGAAATAAGGGTAAAAAATGACAATACTAAATTTAAGTGGGCAACAATTAGAATATCAAGATGTGGCACCAAAACTCAATAAACTTAAAAACTTAATGGATCAACGCTTGTCTGTTTGGGAAAAGTTGCCGATTGGAAAGAAAGTTAAATGGGTTAAGTCTGATAAGGACCCAATTATGACGGTAGCTTATCAGACTTGGAAGTACTTAGACAATAATTTTTTTGGCGCAGCAAAAGATGAGTATGAGGCATAGGAGAGATAATCAGTGACTAATTATTCATTTACTACTGGGCAAGTTTTGCCTACAGTTGAGAATGGACATCATTTTACGGATGTGAATTTTGCGCAGGCCGAACCTAACACGGAGATTTTTATCGGCAAGACAGGATTGATATTTGAAAAATGTAATTTGATAAATTGTTCTATCCCTGGTGACGCGCAAAAAATTGATTGTTTGCATATTCAGAAGGACATGTGTGCAAATACTCATCCCCAATGGGTGGATGAAGGTTTTATTGACGCAGAAGCTGAAAATTGCTCGCATGTTGTGGATACTGACGAGATAACGATAGATGGAGTTTTGGTGGACACCATTTATTATTATGAGGATACTATATTATGACTACTCGGTATGTAGACCCGGCAGCTAGCGGTGCTGATGATGGGACAAGTTGGGGTGATGCTTATGAAACTATTCAGCAAGCATTTGATGCGGTAGCTGCTGGGGATTTGGTTTATTGTAGAGGGACTGAGACACTTGGGTCAATCGTGGATGTTGATTTTGCGGACGGTGATGCGACCAGCGGTCTTGTGAGATTTATTGGGTGCAATGCAGGCGGGACTAATGACGGAACTCGTTTTATTATGGATGGTAATAGTGCGGTAGCAAATTGCCTGAAAATTACAGCCCGGGATTATTATTTGATGGAAAATTTTGAGTTTAAGAACGCTACAGGCGCAGGCATGTATTTTGCGAGCTCTTCTCATAGTTGGATTTTTAATAATTGCTGCGCAAATAATAACGGTTCATATGGGTTTTTTATTGGTGGTAATGGCTTGAGAAATATCTTTATTAGGTGTGCTAGTTATAGTAATTCGAATGATGGTTTTTTTCTGGGTGCCAGTGATCGGGTTTTTTTCAGCAGTAGTCATGACAATACGGAGTCTGGTTTCCAGTTGGGTCAAGCAGCAGCGGCGATGGTCGTTGGTTGTCTTGCTTATGACAACGGCAATGACGGAATGGAAGAAGTTCAGTATCCGTCAACAATCATAGGCAGTACTATAAATGGTAATACTGATAACGCAATAACTGTTAAAACATCAGGAACTATATTGATACCGGCAATAATCGGTAATAGAGTTACCAATCACTCGGGAGCCGGTGATCTTGGAATAGACTTTTCTACGGAAGTGGTAATGCACGGCTGGAATTACCTTGAAGACAATGACACAAACTATGCAAACACTTCTCTAGCATATGAAATATTAAATGATGGAGCAACCACCAACGAAGAAGACCAGGCCGACACGAATGAGGGGTATACGTCTTTGACTGATGGGAGCGAGGATTTTAATCTTAGGTCTGATGCCACTCTCAGACGCACAGCAATTTCAATACCATTGACATAGTTCGGTAATAGTTTGGCTAATCAATTTTACATATCGGCGGGCTTGGCACCTATCGACAATAGCTCGGGCGCCACCTCCAACAAGTTTTATATAGCTGCTGGATTAACACCCGTTGATACACCTGCCGGAAGCCCATCGGCGAGCCCCAGCGCCTCGCCGAGCGCGTCGATCTCGGCGAGCCCCTCGGCATCCCCCAGCGCCTCCCCAAGTGCGAGCCCGTCGGCATCCCCGAGCGCATCTCCGAGCGCGTCGATCTCGGCCAGCCCGTCGGCCTCGCCGTCCATCAGCGCGAGCCCCTCTGCAAGCCCTTCGGCAAGTCCTTCGGTATCGATTAGCGCCAGCCCCTCGGCGAGCCCTTCGGCATCGCCGAGCGCCTCGATCTCGGCCAGCCCGTCGGCATCGCCGTCCATCAGCGCGAGCCCCTCGGCCAGCCCGTCGGTAAGCGTATCGGCTTCGCCTTCATTATCCGTCAGCGCGAGCCCGTCGGCAAGTCCTTCGGTATCGATCAGCGCCAGCCCCTCGGCGAGCCCTTCGGTATCGATCAGCGCCAGCCCCTCGGCGAGCCCTTCGGCATCGCCGTCCATCAGCGCGAGCCCCTCGGCCAGCCCTTCGGCCAGCCCCTCGGCCAGCCCTTCGGCCAGCCCCTCGGCCAGCCCGTCGGCCTCGCCTTCACTGTCCATCAGCGCCAGCCCCTCGGCATCGCCGTCGATCAGCGCGAGTCCCTCTGCCAGCCCGTCGATCGGAATGAGTCCTTCGGCCAGCCCGTCGGTAAGCGTATCGGCTTCGCCTTCATTATCCGTCAGCGCGAGCCCGTCGGCAAGTCCTTCGGTATCGATCAGCGCCAGCCCCTCGGCGAGCCCTTCGGCATCGCCGTCCATCAGCGCGAGCCCCTCGGCCAGCCCTTCGGCGAGCCCCTCGGCCAGCCCTTCGGCCAGCCCCTCGGCCAGCCCGTCGATCGGAATGAGTCCTTCGGCCAGCCCTTCGGTAAGCGTATCGGCTTCGCCTTCATTATCCGTCAGCGCGAGCCCGTCGGCAAGTCCTTCAGTATCGATCAGCGCCAGCCCCTCGGCAAGTCCTTCGGTATCGATTAGCGCCAGCCCCTCGGCGACCCCGTCGGCCTCGCCGTCGGCATCCGTCAGCGCCAGCCCTTCCGTGACACCGTCGGCCTCAATATCGGCCAGCCCCAGCGTCAGCCCCAGCGCCAGCCCCTCGGCCAGCCCGGCGGCCTACGCCAGATTTGAGTTTATAACGACCATAAGCAAGCCTGATTTTTTGACAACCAATGAAAAACCCGGATTTATTTATACGCCATGACCGAACTTAGCGTCATCATACCCGCCCGCAATGAGGAGTTTTTAGCGCTCACTATCGATGACATCCTGAAAAATAAGCGCGCTGACACCGAAGTGATCGCCATCCTGGACGGTTATTGGCCGCAACCCGTCATAAAGGACGATCCCAACGTCGTCCTGATCCATCGCACCCGGCCGATCGGCCAGCGTGCCGCCGTCAACCTGGGCGCCCGGATCGCCGCCGGCAAATATATCATGAAACTGGACGCGCATTGTGCCGTCAGCGAAGGCTTCGACGCCGAGCTGGTCAAAAACTGTGAGCCGGACTGGACCGTCATCCCGCGCATGTATAATCTACACGCCTTCGATTGGATGTGCCCGGCCTGCGGGCGGCGACAATACCAGGGCCCCCCGCCCAAAGCTTGTAAGTGCGGCGGCACGCATTTCGATAAGCAGCTTATCTGGCGGCCGCGCCTAAAGCGCCGCACAGATTTTGCACGCTTTGACGGCACTCTGAAATTCGGCTACTGGATTGATTACGAAAAACGACCGGAGGCCAAGGGCGACATCGTCGATGTCATGAGCAGCCTCGGCGCTTGCTTTATGATGGAACGGCAGCGTTTTTTTGACTTGGACGGACTGGACGAAAACCACGGCAGTTGGGGGCAAGTCGGCACGGAGATTGCCTGCAAAAGCTGGCTTTCCGGCGGCCGCCAGGTCGTCAACAAAAAGGCCTGGTTTGCGCATATGTTCCGCACCCGCAATGGGTTTAGCTTCCCTTATGAAATCAGCCACGACCAACAGATGGCCGCGCGTGCCTACAGCCGCAAGCTATGGCTCGAAAACCGTTGGCCGGGCCAGCAGCGAAGTCTCGCCTGGCTGATAGATAAATTTAAGCCCATACCCGGCTGGCCTGCCCCCACGAAGGGAAACGCTGAAATAGAGCTCAGCATCCTAATCCCTGCCCGCAATGAAGCCTATTTGCAAGCGACGATTGACGATATCACAACTAATTTTACGAGCAGGTACGAAATTATCGTCGGCCTGGATGACTACGACCCAGACCCGCCTATAAAGCCGGCGCCGACCGTCAAAATCATCCGCAGCGAAAAGCGCCTGGGTATGCGGCCGCTGATCAATATGTTAGCGGACCACGCCAAAGGCCGATACATCATGCGTGTGGACGCCCATTGCGCTTTTGACGTCGGTTACGACTCCAAGCTGATCGACATCTACCGATCCGGGGACACCGTCCTGGGGGTGCGCTACGAACTTGATACGACCGCATGGCAACGCCGCGAGCGCACAAATTGCGACTTCCGCTACCTCAGCCACCCGCAGGCGGACGCCCCCGACGGTTTGCGGGGGCTGGCCTGGCATGAGCTCAAAGACCGCACCAGGGGGCAATCCATGGCCGAGACAATGACCATCAGCGGGTCATGCTGGCTGATGGAGCGGCAGCAATTTATTGCATGGGGCAAGCTGGATGCCAATCACGGCACCTTCGGTCAGGAGGGTTGTGAGATCAGTTGTAAAACCTGGCTTTCAGGCGGCCGCGTGCGCGTCAACCGTAAAACATGGTACGCCCACCACAACCGGGGAAAGGCGCCGTATGCACTCAGCCGCAGGCAGCGCGACAAATCGGTGGCTTATTCAAAAACGCTCTGGCTCGAAAACCGCTGGCCGCTGCAAAAATACAGCTTCGATTATCTGATCGATCGTTTCAAGCCCGTGCCCGGCTGGCCGGTGCCGAAAGACGGCGCGATCAAAGCGCCCAGGCAAGGAACAATCTTAAAGGGATACATTAATGTTACACCGGACATGTTGTGGGATCAAAGAGCGTTTATCAGCGAACCGGCCAAACGCTACCGGCTGGACATCTTTTGGCTGGCCTTCGACGAGCTGGTCAAAGAATTACTGGATGGAAAAACGTTTACCCCGGCACAGATGTGTGAAACGCGCTACTGGCACTATTTAAAAACGCACCTTCCGGCAGCCTGGCGGCAGCCGCTAAGCGAAAAAGGCAAGGCGCACCTGATCAAAAAATTTACCGGCGCCATAAAGCTATTTGAGAGCGTCAAAAAAAATGGCCTGAGGTCGCCTCTAGAGCTTTATCAGCAGGATAAAAAACTAATTCTGTACAAAGGGTACCGGCGACTGGTGATCGTGCGAAATTTAGCCTTTAAGAGCGTCGCATGCGTGATTCACAAAATCGAGCAGTTGGCCAAAAACCGGCCGCCCCTGTTTGCAAGCATGATGAGGGGCGGTATCGAGGCTATGGGCGCCAAACAGTTTGCAGAATACGGCAACCTGGCAACCGACAAATATTGGACCCATAATTATCTAAGTATCTATGACAATTTATTTCGTGGGCTCAGGCACAAAAAGATAAAAATACTCGAGTTCGGGGTGTTGCATGGCGCCAGTTTGAGACTATGGCATCAGGCCTTCCCGAAGGCGCAGATCTACGGCGTCGACAAAAACGAAACGAGCTGGCAGCGCATGACCGCCGACCTCGACCGGCTGCGCGTTTTTGTCGGACGGCAGCAAGACCCGGCGCTGTTGGATGCGGTCGCGGCCGCCGGCCCCTATGACATTATCATTGACGATTGCGGCCACGACCCGGAAAATCAATGGCTCTGCTTCACCAGAATGTATCGCGAGGCCCTGCGCCGCAATGGATACTATGTGATCGAGGATTGTTATCGCTCATTTAAGAGCGGTCATGCGGGCACCAACGTGCCCGAGCAACTCAGCTATTGGGTATCGAGTATCTATCATGATTATAAAATCAGCGAATTATTATTTTATTACAATCTTTGCGTAGTGCGTAAAGGAATGGGGGAAATATGAGCATCGAATGTGAAGATATCGGTTTTGTTCCATTCGCACTAAACCCGTCGGATGCCCTACAAGTAACATATGATATCAGCAATTACTTGGGCAGCGATACGATCGCCGGCGTGGCTTATTCGGCCGTCGACAACAATGGTAATAGTGCTACCGGTATTGTGCTCGATGCCCTTGAGCATGACAACACCGACACCGTCATTAAGCCTTATATCAAGGGCGGCACGAGCGGCCTCACGTATACCGTCAAATGTCTGGTGACGACCGCCGCCGGCGATAAAAAGGCATTTTATGTGCGCTTTGAATGCAAAGAAAAAACCAACTAAGGAGAAAAAAAATGAAAAAGGCATTATTTCAAGCTGCTCTACAAATGCTAATGGCCGTCATGACACCAGAGTTAATGAAAATATTTGCGGACAAAATCTTGGATTTTTTAGAAGATTACGTTTTAGGAACTAAGAGCACAGTTGACGACGCTCTTATACTACCGGCCGTCGCATCGATCCGCAATGCCTTCGGCATTTCCGACAACGATGATTTACGAAGGCATCATGATCAATGAAAGCGAATTTGCGGCCTACGTGGTCGTTATAAACTATGACGCCAAGTGCCCGGCCAGAGCGTTTACGGAAAAAATTATAGATCCCAATAAAAAAATGAGCGCCGAGGATCACCTGGACATCAGAAACTTTATCGGTAAATCGGGCAAATGTTGCCTTGAAAGCTGCATCACCACCGCCCTATATGAAACTATGTTGGGGATACAAACAAATATCCCCAAAAAATGTGATAATTAATGTAATTTTATCGGGCCGTTATGCGCCGATATATACCTTCACACGGTAGAAGTCCGGAGTTCAATCCTCCGACCGCCCACCAAATAAAAACAAAGGCTTAGAAGATTATTAAATCTTTTCTAAGCCTTTTTTTTTGGGGATACGTATCCCCAAGGGCGGGATTTTTGCGACTGTTTTCTTGTGCAGGGCGCGGGATACATGCTGGTAATGGCGCATGATGGTATCCGGGCGGCTGCCGACGATTTCGGCCAGGGATTTGATATCCGCTTCGGCTTGCAAGGCCTGAGTGATAAAGTTATGTCGCAGATCGTATGGACGCAGGCGCCTGGTGATGCCTGCCCGGGTTAGCGCATTTTTCCACGAGGTCTGTATTTTTTTGTTGACATAGGATACACGGCGTGTATCATAGGTATCAGAAGCTACAAAAAACAATGAGTTTTGATGGCCTGCCAACCTTAATATCATATTGTGTCCTAAGTTACAATGCAAAAACACTCACAAACAGTAGAGGCTCTTAAATCGTTGGGTTACCCGTTATCGGCTATAAGAAAGGCACTCCACAAGTTGACGGGGATCAGTCAACCGGAGATGGCCAAACGGATAGGGTGTTCAAGGCAGAGCATCACCTTGACGATTAACGGAGATCGCCAAAACCGGCAGACCCAGCAACTGATCGCCTCCGTGTGGAAAATTCCCGTCGAACTTCTTTTTGATGATAATGGAAAAGAAAAAAACGATTAACCAGGGAAGGAAAAAATATGAACATGATAATAAAAGATGAGGGGTTACAGCAGGCTATTAGCTGCCGGCTGGCGGAACTGATCGACGCCTACGGCATTGATTTAACGGAGGCTGAAAGCTGGCTCGGGGAGATCATTTTACACCCGCCGGTCGGCGTCTGCATGCACGAGCATGCCCATTTTTTGAGCCTCAGGAAATTGGAGGCCAAATGAGTGAAAACCCCTGCCGGGCCTGTGATTTATTGGAAAAAGATAAAAACAACGAGGTCTGCAAGAAATGTGAGCATCGTATTAATTATCTGTTAGAA
>Ga0316187_10000596_pt1 | contig 29001 bp, 29 predicted proteins | sample CroRivburrow1_MG_FD_204927 | JGI IMG/M metagenome (GOLD analysis project Ga0316187, IMG submission 204927) | Coastal sediment microbial communities from Maine, United States - Cross River worm burrow 1 | ecosystem: Environmental > Aquatic > Marine > Coastal > Sediment | place: USA: Maine... | reverse complement strand
CTGATTGGCGAGCCGCGCCGATGCGGGCCACCAACCTCGTTGGAGTGGCTCCGACCATGATCATCACCGTCGAGATGGACGTCCTGCGCGACGAGGGTGAGGACTACGCAGTGCGATTGGACGCGTACGGTGTCCCGACCTCGCTCGTGCGGTATTCCGGCATGTTCCACGGCAGTTTCGGCTTGACCCACCTGATCGACGCTGCCGTCGACATGCACATCGACGCCGCCGCCATGCTGGCTTCCTACCTGACATAGGAGGGTTCGCTCGAATCACGATTCGAGCGAGTTGCTTGACCCCCACGTTCTGTTCAGATCGGCTGGTGGGGAGGACAATCCGACCAACGGGCATGCCCTCGGCGCCTGCCCGGCGACGGTGGTATCCCGATTGTCAGACCGAGCGCCGATTTACCGCTCGGCGCTGTTCGAGGGTTGGCGTGTTATCGCTCGGGATGTGGTGGTCCGGCGCTGTCTTGTGCCCCGGTATCGCTGGTTCGGATGGCAACACCCCTCGCCGACTGCTCCAACACGTCGAGAATGAGGTCGAGACCGAATTCGAACGAGGCGCCGGAGTTGTAGCCAGATTGAAGGACATGGTTGACGGTGAATTCGACCAGGTGGGGGAACGTGTCCGGGTCGAAGGCGGTGGCGATATCCTTGGCGATCTCGAACAACTCCTCACCGGCGCCGCCGGGGAGAATGGCCTCCTGAAAAGCGAATCCGTATACGAAGGCGTCGAGGATGGCATAGGCATGTGCCGTCATCTGCCAGTCCAGACCGCCCCGCCGCAAACAGGCCAGCACCGACTCGTGGTGACCGAGGTTCTCCGGGCCAGGGGAGGTGGGTGATTCCATCAGCGGTGGCGCCCACGGGTGACGTTTCAGTGTCTCGCGGGCCGAGATGCACCGTCTCCTGATTGCCGGCTTCCAGTCCTGGTCCTCCGGCGGCTTTTCGATCTCGGCGAAGACCAGCTCGACCATCCCGTCGATGATCTGTTCCTTTGACGGTACGTGGTAGTAGATCGTCATCGGCTTGCTGCCCAACGTCGCCGCCAGTTTGCGGATGGTGAATGCCTCGATCCCAATCTCGTCCGTCAGCGCCACCGCCCCCTCCAGCACCCGCTCGCGGGTGAGTGTCTGCGGCTGTGTGTCCTCGGTCATCTTCCACCTTCTCAAGGAACCTGGTTGACATATCGTACTTAGTACGAAACGAAGGATGGGAGAGCAAATTGAAGACCGAGCACCGAACTACCGCCACCTCCCGCACCATGCGGGCCATCGTCCAGCACACCTATGGAATTGCCGAGACACTCCACCTCGCCGACACCGCGCGGCCGGAGATCGCGCCAGACGAGGCACTGATCGAGGTGCACGCCGCCGGCGTCGACCGGGGCGTTTGGCACCTGATGAGAGGCCTCCCCTATGTAGTCCGCCTCACCGGGTTCGGTCTCACCAGGCCCAAGACCTCGGTTCCCGGGCTCGATGTCGCCGGCAGGGTGGCGGCCGTTGGCTCACAAGTGACACGTTTTGCCGTCGGTGACGAGGTGTTCGGGATCGCCGAGGGCGCCTACGCCGAGTACGCCACCGCCAAGGAATCCAAGCTCGCTCACAAGCCAGCCGACTTCACTTTCGAGCAGGCGGCCGTGGTGGCGATCTCGGGCAGCACCGCCCTGCAGGCACTCACCGATGTCGGCCGGATCGCCGCGGGCCAGAAAGTGCTGGTAGTCGGAGCCTCCGGTGGCGTCGGCAGCTACGCCGTCCAGATCGCCAAAGCGCTCGGCGCAACCGTCACCGGCGTGGCGAGCGGCGCAAAAGGCGACCTGGTTCGCTCCCTCGGTGCGGACGACGTCATCGACTACGCAGCCACCGACTACCTCGACGGCACCACGCGCTACGACCTCATCATCGACACCGGTGGCATCGGTCGCCAGCTGCGAGCCACCGCCTGGTCGCTGTTCGTGCCCCAGCGGATGCGGACCTTCATCAGCCGGGAGCACCACAGTGATATGGAGCGACTGGCAGACCACCTCGAGGGTGGCGCCGTGGTCCCTGCCGTCGGACGGCGCTATCGCCTCGACCAGGTCCCGGCTGCCATCGCCGACCTCGCCGCCGGGCTAGCGGCAGGCAAATCGGTGATCGTAGTGAAGGATGCGCCTGATGCCGGATGACGTTCAAACCACCAACCCGGCCACCTCCACGAAGCAAGAGAGCGAAATGGGGGCCCGGCTTCTGCCGTCCCACTCGGATCGGACTGTGGTGGCTTGCGCGGCGCAATGCGGAATCGAGGGCCGAGGTGGGTTTGGGTGAGGCCCTACTGGACTTCACGCCGCAGTTCTGCCGCAAGCCAAACGTACCGAGTCAGTCGGGAGGCCGCAGGTCACACCTGGTCGAGCGCTTGCGCCAGGTCCGCGATCAGGTCGCGGGAGTCCTCGAGGCCGACGCTGAGACGCACCAGGCCGTCGGTGATGCCGACGCGGGCCCGCTCCTGCGGGGGGATGGCGGCGTGAGTCATGGTCACCGGATGTGTGGCCAGGGACTCCACGGAGCCGAGATTCTCGGCAAGCGTCCACAGCTCGAGCGAGTCCATCAGCTTCTTGCCGGCGGCTGCGCCGCCGGTGACCTCGAACCAGAGCATGGCGCCGAATCCCGAGGCCTGGCGCTTGGCGAGGTCGTGCTGCGGGAACGATGGCAGTCCGGGATAGGCCACGGTCTCGACCTTGTCGTGGGCCTCGAGGTATTCGGCGATCTCCATGGCGTTGGCGGACTGCTGGTCCATCCTCACCGACAGCGTCTTGGTTCCCTGCAGGCTGAGCCAGGCCACCATGGGCGACATGATCGTGCCGGTGGAGTTCTGGATGAAGCGGACCCGATCGGCATGATCCTGGTCGGCGATCACGACGGCGCCGCCGACTGTGGCGTTGTGCCCATCGAGGTACTTTGTCGTCGAGTGCACAGACATGTCGGCACCCAATTCGAGAGCCTGCTGGTAGTACGGCGTGAGGAAGGTGTTGTCGACCGCATGGGGAATCCCGTGTTTGTTGGCGATGTCAGACACCGCCCGAATATCCGTCATCTTCAGAGTGGGGTTCGCCGGAGTCTCTGTGAGGATCAGCTGGGTTTGTGGGGTGATCGCAGCCTCCACCGCGGCCGGAGCCGACGTGTCGACGAAGGTGAACTCAACGCCAAACCTCGTGTACACCTGAGTCGAGAGGCGATACGTGCCGCCGTAGGCAACATCCGATATCACGGCGTGTGACCCGGCATCGAGGAAAGCCATGAAGACGGCGTTGATTGCTGCCATACCCGTAGCGAACGCCGGGGCGTCGATTCCGCCCTCGAGTGCGGCGAGTTTGTTCTCGAACGCACGCACCGTCGGATTGCCGGAGCGCGAGTAGGTGAAGCCGCGCTCCATGTAACGATCCACCGAGGGCTGGACAAACGTAGTGGCTTGGTGGATTGGGGTGAGGATCGCGCCGGTGGTGGGGTCGGGCTCCACCCCTTCGTGGACCTGCTTGGTGCGGAAGTGCATGGATAGTGCCTTTGAGTCGACGCGGTGCAGCGTCAAAGATAACCGTCTAGGAGACGCATCCGCAGGCCGTTGTAGGAGAGAGATCATACGACGTGCCGCTTGTCGCGGCGTCAGCGGAGCTGCTAGTGGGTAGATCGAGAATCGTTGGCCGGGGGCCGATGCTCGCCCTATGCGCCCTTGTCACTACCGCGTGCTCGCCTGCCGTCCCGGACCTGGCGGATGTGCCGGGCGACGCCGCCACTGTCGTTTCGATTACCGCAGCGGTCGGCGGCACCGGCCCGACGCAAACGACCGCCGCCCCGTCGCGGGCTGCGGGCAATTCCGGCGTGGTCGCCCCGTCTTCCAGCCCAGCCCCCGCCACGTCCACTTCGACTCCAACCGCGACGGCCGCGCTCGCCGACAGCCCGCCCGGCCTCACCGTTGGGCCCTGGACCCTGGCCGATGACACCCGCGATGAGAGCGGTACGGCCTTTACGGCCACCGTGATTGTCCCGACGTTGAGCGCCGACGTCGATCCCGTCCTCCTGGCCAGAATCGCTACCCGCATCGAAGGTCAGGTTGAATCCCAGATTGGCTCGACGCTGGCGTTGTGGCGTTCGATCGAGGCTCAGGGGTCCCATGACATGAGCGGCAGCTCGCTTCGCCTCGAGTTCGATGTCGCCGAATTCGGGGACGATTTCATCTCTATGCGCTTCTTCTCCGATGAACGTATTGGCGACTCCGGAGGCGCCCTTCGACGGGCCACAACGCTCATGATGGATCTGACATCTGGCGTTGTGGTCGGCTTCGATGACATCCTTGTCGGCGAGGAGAGCCGCGACGCCCTGCTCGCGTTGGTGCAGGCCCGCCTGCTGGAGCGGTTCTTCGACGGCGACACCGAGGCCTTCTCGTTGTGGGCCGGGAACCTGACGGCCGCCGATCTCGATCAGGTAGCACTCACCCCGGCCGGGCTCGAGGTCTGGTTCGACGAGCTGGAGGTCGGGCCCCCGGATATTGGCATGCCGGCAGTGACGATCGCTTACGACTCCCTCGCCGGCATTGTCGATCCGGGAGGACCGGCGGCCCGCTTCACCAGTTAGGTCTCGACATCGTCCACGACGGTCTGCGGGTGGACGGCGTAGATGAGGGGAATCGATGCGACTGTCACCACCCCCTTGAACAAGATGTTCAGGTAGATGATCTCCCACACCACCGCGGCGGGCACAACCGCCTCGAGGGGTCCGATACCACTGAAGGCGATCAACGCGAACACCACTGAGTCGATTGGTAGCGCCACGGCGTTCGATGCCAGCACGCGACCCCATTGGTGCCGCGGGCCGAAGCGACGCACCCAGGCCGCGTACACCTCGGTGTCGATCAACTCCGAGATGACCTCGGCAATGATCGAGGCCACGACGATGCGCCACACGGGGCCGAGAACGTCGGCGAACAGCTCGGATTGGAGTCCCGAGTCCGCGACCAGTGGCAAGCGTGCTACCAACCCGAAGAAGCCCGCCATCACCAGGTTGATCACCGCGGCCGCCACGATGAGAGCGCGTGCCACCTGCTTTCCAGCCACTTTGTGCACCAGATCCCGCAGCGTGAACGTGATCGGGTAGATGAAGGTGCCACCGTCGATTGCTTTGCCGAAGAGCTCAACAAGCCGCAGGCTCGACACGTCGGCGATCATCTGGGCGCCGATGTATGCCGACGAGAGCAGGGCGATGGCGATGGCAGCCCGGGTGGTTACCCGGGTCGGGGCTGCGGCGGACATTTCGGGGAGCGTAGCTATTTCGAGACCGGCGGTAGCGTTCGCCCATGAATCGGACGCTGTCGGCCATTGCGGCGATGGGTCTCATGCTGGGCGTCGGCGCGTGCAGCGTGGCGGTCGCCCAGGATCCGCCGACAGCGTCGACTGTTGAACTTCCGGGCGCCTCGATGGAGTTGCCGCCGGCGTCACTTGAGCCAGCGACGACCACAACCTCGATCGCAACCGCGACTACAACAACGACCGCTACAACAACGACAAGAACGGTGACCCCAACGGACCCGTTCGCCCGGCCTGATTGGCTCGGCACCAGAGCGCTGCCGCTCACTCCCGACGGCTTCGGAGAGGTGTCGCCAACGCCGCCCGAGCTGGTCGACCGCCGCTTCGCAACCCCGCCGCTACTCCCGCCACCGCAATCCGGCGCCTTCGAGTCGACGCGGGGAACTCTTCCTGTCGAAATTGCCGATCGCTCCAGCTGGCACGAGGGCTGTCCGGTGGCCCTGGACGACCTCGCCTATATCACGGTGTCCCATGTCGGTTTCGACGGTGGGGCGCACACCGGCGAGATGATCGTCAATGCCGCGGCCGCGGCCGATGTCGTCGATGTGTTTGCCGAGTTGTTCGCCATCGGCTTTCCAATCGAGGAGATGCGTGTGGTTCGGGCAGACGAGATCGACGCTCCGCCGACCGGAGACGGCAACGTCACGTCTAGCTTCGAGTGCCGTCAAGCGACCGGTACGCGGAAGTGGTCACGGCACGCCGCGGGGCTCGCCATCGATATCAACCCCTTCCACAACCCCTACCTCAAAGGAGATCTTGTGATCCCCGAACTTGCCTCCTACTACCTGCAACGGGAGCTCAACCTCCCCGGAATGGTGGCTCGAGGCGGCGTCGCGGAGGCCTTTGCCTCTATCGGCTGGAAATGGGGAGGCGATTGGTCCTCACTCAAGGACTGGATGCACTTCTCCGACTCCGGCACCTAGCTCTCGCGGGGGCGCCTTCCAAGGTTGGTAACTTGCCGACATGGCGACGATCGCTCTGGCCGTGGCACTGCTCTCTGCCGTGATGCACGCCACATGGAACTTCTTCCTCAAAGACAGCGAGGACCGGCTGGCGACGGCGGCACTAATGGCGGTCGCAGGGTTCCTGGTGTACCTCCCTTGGGTATATACGATCCAGGGCGTTCCCGTCGGAGTGTGGGACCACGTGATGGTCGCCGGAGTGATCCACACCACATACAACGTGGCGCTCGTCACGGCATACGACCGACTCGATTTTTCGGTCGCATATCCGATGGCGCGGGGGATCGCTCCGGCTCTCGTGGCCATCGGCGGCTGGCTGTTCCTCGGCGATAGTCTTGATCCGGTGGCGACACTCGCCCTTGTCCTGGTGGTGGCCGCCCTGATCTGGCTGGCGTGGAGCCCGGGAGCGATGGCGGATCTTCGAGCCACCGGGGTCCGCAATGGTGGCTACCACTGGGCCGTCCTCACCGGCATCGCCATCGCCCTATACACGGTGAACGACGCAGCCGCGGTTCGTGAGTCGGGCCGGGCCCTTTCATACGCGGTGACCGTGATCGGTGCTAGCGCGCTGCTGCTGGTGCCCTACGCAATTCGTCGCCGCGGAGCCGCCGCTCTGATTGCGGCGGCGCGGAAGCGGCCGATCGCGCTAACCGGTGCTGCCGTTCTCAGCATCGGCGCCTACGCCCTGGTCCTGTTCGCGGCGACACGCGCGCCCGTCGGCCTGGTGGCCGCGGTTCGCGAGTCGTCGGTTGTCATTGGAGCGCTTGCCGGCGTGGTGGTCTTCAAGGAACCGTTCGGGCGTCGTCGCCTCACGGGCGCAGCCGCGGTAGCCGTCGGAATCGCCGTGCTCGGCCTCGTGTGATTACCGTCCGCCCATCCAGAGAAAGGTCGACGTGATGACGCTGGATGTTGCCGCCCTTCGTGCCGACACCCCCGGCTGTGAGCACGTGATCCACCTCAACAATGCCGGTTCGTCGCTTCAGCCGCGGCCCGTTGCCGACGCGGTGCAGTCCTATCTGGATGATGAGGTGCGCGGCGGGGGCTACGAGACGGCCGACGCCCGCCGTGACGAAATCGACGACTTCTACGACGCGGTTGCCGACCTGATCGGGGCCCAGCCGAGTGAGATAGCTTTTCTCGACAGCGCCACTCGGGCGTGGCAGATGATCTTCTATTCGCTCGACCTCGGCGAGGGCGATCAGATCATCACCACGACCACCGAGTACCACAGCAACTACGTCGCCTACCTGCATCTGGCAGGGCGGCGCGGTGTCGAGATCGCGGTTGTACCGGACGCTCCGACCGGCGAAATCGATGTGGAGGTGCTGGGCAACGTGATCTCGGCGCGCACCAAACTCATTTCGCTGAACCACGTGCCGACCAACAGCGGCCTCGTAAACCCGGCCGCGGCGGTGGGGACGGTTGCGCGGGCGGCGGGTGTCCCGTTCCTTCTCGACGCCTGCCAGTCGGTCGGACAGTTGCCTATCGACGTCGAAGCGATCGGCTGCGACTTCCTCACGGCCACCGGCCGCAAGTTCATGCGGGGCCCGAGGGGGACGGGGTTCCTGTACGTCTCGCACAGACGACTCGCGGAGATCGATCCGGTCGTCATCGACGGACATGCCGCCCCGTGGTCATCTCGCGATGGCTACCAACTGCACTCCGATGGCCGGCGGTTTGAGGTGTGGGAGCAGTATTTCGCCGGCAAGGTCGGCCTGGGCGTGGCGGCACGTTACGCCAAGCGCGTCGGCCCGGAGGCGTCGTGGCAGCGCATCCAGGGCCTCGCCTTCGGGCTGCGGCAGCGCCTGGCCGGGCTCCCCGGAGTCACCGTCCACGACCGGGGAGCCGTTCAGGGCGGCATTGTGACGTTCGCGGTCGACGGCGTGGTGTGCGCCGACGTGAAGGCCGCTCTGCGCCGCGAGGGGATCAACACCTCGGCGCCGCGGGTGGCAACGGCGCGAATCGACATGGAAGACCGCGGGCTGCCGGGTCTCGTGCGGGCCTCGGTGCACTACTTCAACACGGACGAGGAGCTGGACACCTTGACCGCCGCGATAGCCGGACTATCGCGATAGCGGCTTGGGACTAGCCGGGGAAGGGCTGGCCGGCCTTGAACGCATCGAGCACCGCCGAAGCTTCCGGCTCGACCGGCACAACATAGGACCGTTCCTCGTTCACGATCCTCACGGGAAGGGTCGTCGCTTCGAGATCCTGGGACTTCAAGCTCAGGACTGCGCGTCCGAGCTCCACCATGACGCTCACCGTGAGCGTCTCATCTGTCGTGATCTGCTCGGCGACCGTATTGGCGAAGCTCGGCAGGTTGAGAGCGTTGCCTCGCGACGTTGCCTGATCAAACAACGCCAGGAGCACTTCTTGCTGGCGGCGGGTGCGGGCGATGTCGTTGTTGCCGACTCCCTTCCATTCGCCATTGCGTAGCTCCTGATAGCTCCGAGAGCGAGCATATGCCAGGGCCTGGGGGCCCAGCAGCAGCTGGGTTCCAGCGTCGACGTCGAGCCCGGACTTCTTGTCGCGGGCCGGGTGATCGAATGTCAGTTCCACACCGCCGAGTTCATCGACGAGCGCTGCAAAGCCGGCAAAGTCGATCTCCACGTAATTGTTGACGGCGACGCCGAGATTCTGCCTCACCGTGTCGACGAGGAGATCGGGCCCTCCGAAGACGAAGGCGGCGTTGATCCTGTTGGTTTCGTGGCCGGGAATGTCCACCTTGAGGTCCCGGGGCAGGCTGAGGATCTGAGCGCGTTCACCCGGGATGAAGTGCACCAGCATGATGACGTCGGTGCGGGAGCCGCCGAACTTGCCGAAGTTGCCTTCGAAGTCGTCAGGGAGGTTCTCGCGGCTGTCGGTGCCCACGATCAGGATGTTGCGCTGCCCGTCGGCGGGATCGAGAGTGGCGACTTCCTGGCGATCGACCTTCGAACTGGTCCACAGGAGCAGCGCAATGGCGGCAAACACCGCGGCGACACCCAGCAAGAGGCCGATCAGGATGACTTTACGGAGGCGATTGGCCCGGCGCGGCGCCGCGGGATGTGAGGTCATTTGTGGGGGAGGCTCCAGGTAGGTGCGGAACGGACGAGATTGTAATGCACCCCGCGAAGTAGGCGGTTCTATTGGTGCGTTGGTGGCCCGGTCCGAGCGCCACCAACGCTCGGCTGGCACAGTTCGTCCACGGACGCCGAAGAGCCGATCGCTGCCCAGATCGCCTACTACCGGGCACGGGGCCACCCAGTACGAGGAGCCGGGAACGGGCGTGGTGGGCGTCGTGGTTACCTCTCGTGTTGCACGGCCGGGCCCCGTCCGGCATCGTGGCGAGCCCCTCGCGCTGGTTGACGAGAACCACCTCGGATGAGCGTCTCCATCCGGGTCAGCGCGAAGTTGAAGACCATCTTCGGATAGACCTGGCACACGACCCCCGTCTGCCGCCGCGAGGCATTGGTGGATCCGAGAAGACTATGTGTGGCATATTTCCGCCGAAACCCAGTTCATTGGGGCTTTGGGCGGCCGATGCGGCCGCGTTGGGGGATGGTGGCCTGTTCGGCGATCGCGTTGGTGATGTATTCGACGTAGCGGATGATTGCGTGGTCGGAGAATGGGTCCACCTTGCCCTGCTTGAGCCCCAGCCGGAATCCGCGCCAGCGGTCCTTGGCTCGCTGCCGCGGGGTCAAGAGCCGCAACTTGCCGTACGCGTTCAGGTACATCTGCTTGCCGGTGTGGCGGTAGCGCAGCCAAGCGGGGGGTACGCGGGTGACGATATCGTTGTTGTTAACCCACCGGTAGTGGACGATGTCGGTGTTGTGCACGTATCGCTTGGTGCCGACCCGGGGGCTCCCATAGGTGTGTAGTTCCTTCGACATGGCGGGGATGTGGGACAGGTAGCACCGCCCGGCACAGATGGCGGCCATGGCCCCGCCGAGAGAATGGCCGGTGAACCACGTGGTTCGGCTGTCGTCCTGGAGAACCTCTTCGAGCTTGGGCCACAAGTCATCAACTTCACGCTTGAAGCCGCGGTGGACACGGCCGACGGTTTCGGCAAGGTCGGTGAAGGCGTTGGCATCCGCCTTGATGTCGTTCCACTCGTTGGGTTCGGTGCCCCGACAGGCGATCACGAGATCATCGTCATTCGTGAAGACGTAGGCCTGGGCACCGTCGCGCTCGATGTAGGTGGTGTTCGTGAACCCGAGACGCGGGGCAATCGCTGTTGCTTGTGGCTCGGGCAGGTACGAGATCATGGAGATCTCAGCGAGGAGCAGGGATCGGTTGAGCTGATCGAGATCCGAGATCGGTCCGTCGAGCTTCGAGTTCAGTTCGATCTCGTCTGCGGCCTTGCTCGAGATGGGGGTCTGTTCCTCAGCCACTGATCGTCCTCCTGTTCACTGCGAGTGGAGCGCCTCCCAGGATACGGATGATGTTGGAACTCGCCGCCGGATCAGGCAACCGGATCGGTCGGCTGCTTCAGACAACCGATCCGGTTGCCGCCGATCGGTGTGGGTCAGGGACAAGGCCCGTCCCGACCATACCCCGGCGAATGGCCCCGGCGACTGGCTTGAGATCCCTCTGCGGCCCGGCAAAGGGCATAAGCGACGGGTGACAGTCGGCATGTTGTACGTGCGCCCGTTCCTTCATTCCTCGTCGGTAACGCAGCCTTCTGACGCCGACTTCACCGTGAGGCTGTAGCGAAAGAGGGTTCCCTTGGTGGCCTTGAGGGGAGGGGCCTCCCAGCCGGCGCGGCGGCGGGCCAGCTTCTCCTCCGACAGGTCGACGGTGATGGTGCGGGCGACGGCGTCGATATCGATGGTGTCACCGTTCTCCACGAGGGCGATATTCCCCCCTGCCTGAGCCTCCGGCGTCAGGTGGCCGACTATGAAGCCGTGAGAGCCGCCGGAGAAGCGCCCGTCGGTGAGCAGGGCGACGTCGTTGCCGAGGCCGGCGCCCATGATGGCCGACGTTGGGGTCAGCATCTCAGGCATGCCCGGGCCTCCCTTGGGCCCGACGTAGCGGATCACGATGACGTCGCCGGGGCCGATCTCGCCACGCTCGAACGAGTGGATCATGTCCTCCTCACCGTCGTACACCTTGGCGGTGCCGGTGAAGCGGAGCCCCTCCTTGCCGGTGATCTTGGCAACGGCGCCGTCCGGGGCCAGGTTGCCCCGCATAATCGTGAGGTGACCCGTCTCCTTGATCGGTTGTGACCAGGGATGGACGACCCGCTGGCCCTCAGCGAGGGTGGGAAGGTCGGTCAGGTTCTCTGCCATCGTCTTTCCAGTGACGGTGAGACAGTCGCCGTTGAGGACACCCTGTTCGAGGAGCATCTTGAGGACGGCCGGAGTGCCGCCGACTTTGTGGAGGTCCTCCATGACGTACTGGCCACTCGGTTTGAGGTCGGCGAGGAACGGAATCCTGTCGCTGACTTCTTGGAAGTCATCGATATTCAGGGGCACGCCGACCGACCGGGCCATCGCGATCAGGTGGAGCACGGCATTGGTAGAGCCGCCGAGCACCATGGTGATCACCATGGCGTTCTCGAAAGCATCCCGGGTCATGATGTCGGCCGGCGTGATGTCCTTCTCCAGCAGGTAGCGGATGGCCGCGCCGGAGGCGAGACATTCGTCCTGCTTGGCCTGGCTGGTGGCCGGGGTCGATGAGCTGTAGGGCAGGCTCATCCCGAGCGCCTCGATGGCGGACGCCATGGTGTTGGCCGTGTACATCCCTCCGCAGGCTCCGGGCCCGGGACACGCATTGCGCACGATGTCGCTGCGCGTTTCGTCGTCGATGCGGTCGGCAACAAATTCGCCGTACGACTGGAACGCCGAGACGATGTCGATCGGTGTCCCGGCGGCGTCGACGCCCGGCTGGATCGTGCCTCCATAGATCATCAGCGACGGCCGGTTGACCCGGGCCATTGCCATGATCGAACCCGGCATGTTCTTGTCGCAGCCGGGGATCGAAATGTTGCCGTCGTACCACTGGGCCCCCATGACGGTCTCGATCGAATCGGCGATCAGATCGCGGCTCTGCAGCGAGTACCGCATCCCGGGAGTGCCCATCGACATCCCGTCCGACACGCCGATCGTGTTGAACCGCATGCCGAGCATGCCGACCTGTTCGACCCCCTCTTTGACCTTGGCGGCCAGTTGGTCGAGGTGCATGTTGCACGAGTTGCCCTCGTACCACATGGACGCAATCCCCACCTGGGCTTTGTCCATGTCGTCGGGAGTCAGTCCGGTGGCATAGAGCATCGCCTGGGATGCCCCCTGGACTGCACTTTGAGTGATTCGCCTGCTGGTCTTGTTGATTGGTTGGGCCATAGACCGATCATAGATAGCGGCGGAGTTGGAGGGTGTCGTGTGCTCCTAGGATTGTCGCCATGAAACTATCAATTGAGTACTGCGCGGCTTGAGGCTATACCGACCGTGCAGTTGGCATGGTCTCAGGCCTGCTCGGGGAATTCGAGCACAAGATCGAGGGCATCTCTCTCATTCCCAGCCGTGGCGGGGTGTTCGAGGTGATGGCCGACGACAAACTCATCTACAGCAAATTGGCAACGGGCGAGCACGCCGAATACGAAGATGCCGCCGGGCCGCTTCGTGAACTGATTGGTTGACCGAACCTGTCGCGCGGCGCGGTTAGGCTCGCCGCCGTGAAGAACGGAACCAATGCCGCCATCCTCGTGACCGATCTGCTCGCCGCCGACGGGCCGGCGGCCGCGATCGCTGAGGACTTCATCGCATCGCGGTGCTCATCGTGTGCTCGCCACGATGGCGACGACATGCGCTTCAGCGTCACCGGCTATGTATGCACTCGCTGCGGCGCCGCCGCGACAGACGCGGCGGGCTGAGCACCGTCTGCCCGAATCATGCCGGTGGGGAGCCTCACCACTTGGATGTCGTGGTACTTAGCGGCCTGTTGGCAGCTCGACGGCGTGGACACGGAGTATCAACAGAGGGCGCGTTCCCATGCGACGCGTGATGGTGGGGTTGCTGGCTCTGGGGGTAGTGGTGGGAGCTTGTCGTCGAATGCCGCGGCGATATCGCTCATTCTCTGGATGAGGCGGCTCGGGTTGTCGTGGGTAGGGCTGAAGTCTCCGGTCTGCGGGCGGAAGCGCTTTGGGCGCCGCGCTCACATGGGAATTGTGTCTCCCCGGCTTCCGAGCGCCCTTCGGGTGCGGGAAGCGGAGAGGAAGCGCTGTGCCATGACTGCCGGAACAGCCGCGATCGCGAGCGCTAACACGACGACCGGTGCTAGCTCCATTCCGTACCCGTATTCGTTACCGAGCACGACGAAGGCGTAGCCGGCGAATCCGAGGACGAATGCTGCGACTGCAACGAGCAGCCAGCCGATGGTGCGGTCGAGGGTCCTCATCGTTTCTCCTTTCAACCTGGATGGTCTTCTCAATCTGGATCGTCTTCCAATGAGGGACGGTCGACCATGGGGGATCGCCCGGATTTGTCCTCGGGGGTTCGCGTGCCCGGTCTGAGGACAAGTGAGAAGGCGGTTGTCGGGGGGCGCGGAGCCGGACAGGGATAGCCGCCGTGAGGAGATTTACCGACCCGGAAAGGGCATCCGGAGCCTAGACCTTGTCGAAGGGACTCGGCTGGGTGGTCACCGCGACCGCGGTTCCGCAGAACTGGCATGCGGTGAGGCCGGCTCCCACTTTGGCGCTGCAGCTGGTACAGGTTGCGGGCTGGGGAGTCATCTTTCCGTCCGAGACTCCGTCCGCTTCGTCGAGCGCCCGAATGCGCTCGTGGAGCTGCTCCTCGCTGAGGCCTTGCTCCTCGAGCAGCGACCACATGGCGGCCACGATCAGGATGAGGCGCTCAACACGATCTTCAATACCGAAGAGGTCATCGTTGCTCGGGCCGCTGCGGGCGCCCGCCTGAGCTGCCAGGCGCGCCGACCGTCGGCCGTGTTCGCCGAGTACGTAGCCGGCGAGGAAGGGAAGGCTCATGTGGTGTGAATCGGCTGCCTCTCCGGCTGTCTTGAGGATGGGCTAGTCCGTCAGCCACCACGGTCCGGAGCCCGTGATGTCCACCATCTCGCCGGCGACGTACGTTGCCAGCACCTCGGTAGCCCGCAGCTCATCCGGGGTGGCTGCCAGCGGGTCACGATCCACGACGGCGAGGTCGGCGGGGCTGCCCACGGCGAGGGGTGGCGGCTCGCCCAAAGCCTGAGCTGCGGCGGTGGTGTACATCTCCAGGGCTTCGGCAGCGCTGAGCGCCTCTTCCAGGACGATCCCGGCGCGGTCCCGGGCAAGTGCCATCGCCTCCCACGGATTCGGTGCTTCGACGGGAGAGTCGGAGCCGCCTACAACGATCGCGCCGACGCGCCGCATCGTGGCGAAGGCATAGGTGCGTCGCAGCCGTTCGGGTCCGACGCGGTTCTCGATCCAGTCTGTCTCGGATCCGAGAAAGGCCGGCTGCACCGAGGCGACGATGCCGAGCCGCCCAATGCGGTCGATGTCTTCCTCGGCGAGGACGGAGGCGTGTTCGAGCCGCAGCCGGTGGGGCTCGGTGCCTTCGCTCACGAGGTGCTCAAAGACGTCGAGCACCCGGGCGGCGGCGGCGTCGCCGATGGCATGGATCGCCACGGCCCGGCCTGCCGCCACAGATGTATGTGCCATGGTTATGTCGAGGTCGTTGAGCCGCATCGTTCCCGTGCTGCCCGGGCTGTCGGTGAACGGTTCGAACATCGCTGCCGTGAAGGCTCCGAAACTACCGTCGCCGAAGCGTTTGACTCCGGCCCAATCCATACGCTCTCCGGCGTCGTCGAGCTTGGCGGCCGCCTCCTCGAGAGTGGCGAGGTTGTCGGCGGTCACGAACGCATGGACCCGGATCGGGATGTCCTGTGCCGCCGCCGTGATGACCTCGACTTCGTCACCGAGGTGAGCCCAGGCCCCGGCCCCGCTGCGTACCATCGCTCCGATCGACGTTATGCCCAGCTGGGCGAGCCCCCGCAGAGATCTGGCGACGGCCTCGGGTTGGACTGAGCCGTCGTCTCCACACGCCCCTCCAACGAGATCTATCGCGGTCTCGCGCAACACGCCCGTCGGTCGTCCCGCTTCGTCGCGATCGATGATCCCGCCGTCGGGGTCTGGAGTATCCGGCCCGATTCCGGCGGCTGCGAGGGCGGCGCTGTTCACGATCGCGAGGTGGCCGTCGTAGCGGTTCACAATGACCGGCCGGTCGGCCACCGCGACGTCGAGATCCGCAGCCACGGGCAACCGTTTCTCCTCGAGGGTGGCCTCGTTGAGGTTGCCGGCCGTGATCAGCCCCGGCCGCTGCGCGGCGGCGGCGATGATCTGCTGCAGCTCGGCCATGCTGGCCGCCGCGTGCAGCGACACTCCGGAGAGAAGTGAGGTGTACGCGACCGGGTGGAGATGGGAGTCACGCATGCCCGGAAGGATGAAACACCCCGGGTAGGCATCGACGTCACACTCGACCCCTGCCGGAAGCCGGTCGAGTAGCTCGGCTTCGGTGCCCACCGCCACGATGGTGCCGCCCCGCACGAGCAGGGCGTCTCCGATTGTCCCGTCGGGCAGCAGCACCGCCCGGCCACAAATCACCTGAAAGTCGGTCATTCTCCGAGGCTAGCTAACCTGCGCGACTCGATGGCTCCCATATATGCAGCACTCGTCAGCGCGGTCCTTCTGTGGGCAGCGTTTCCGCCCCTCGACATCGGAGTTCTGGCCTTCGTGGCCCCGGCGCCGCTTCTGTGGGGCTTGCGGCGCGCCGAATCGGCGGCGAGGGCCCTCGGTGTGGGGTTTCTTTTCGGGCTGGTCTTCTTCGGCGTGCTGCTGTCGTTCATCCTTGTTCTGGGTGCGGTGGCTTGGATCCCGTTGACGGTGTGGCTGGCCTCGACCTCGGCGGCATATGGCTTGCTCGTGTGGACCTTCCGGCTGTGGCCACCGGGGCGCTGGTTTCTCGTCACCGTCGGCGGTTGGGCGATGATCGAATGGCTGCGGGCAACCTTTCCTTTCGGTGGCTTCCCCTGGGGTTCCGTTGGAGCTGCCGCCGGGGGGGTTCCCGGCGTCGTCGGTTCGGTGCAGTGGATCGGGCCGAGCGGCTGGACCGTGCTTGCCGTCGCCGTTTCCGCCGGCCTCGTGCTCGTTATCGAGGAGCGGGCGACGTGGCGGCTCCTGGTCGACCCTGCGGTGGTCGTCGTCATCCTGACAACGGCCGGCGTGCTGTTTGCACCCTCCGCAGATGGCGATCCGCTCCGGGTGGCGATAGTGCAGGGTGGGTCGCCATGCCCTCGTGTCCACTGCCAAAACGAGAAGCTGCTCATCTACCAGTCGCATCTCGAACTGACCCAGTCGATCCCCGATGGCAGTGTCGACCTGATCGTATGGCCGGAGAACTCGCTGGGTTCGCCCTTCGAACCGCACGGCAATCCCGATGTGGACGCCGTCCTCTCGGCAGAGGCGAGCCGGCTCACGGCGTACTTCGTCGTCAGCGGGACCCGGTCGGGGGGTCCCGAGCACTTCTACAACGTGAACACGGTCTACGCCCCGAATGGGAGCAGGCTGGGGGAGTATCAGAAGCGCCACCCGGTGCCGTTCGGGGAGTATGTGCCGCTGCGCGGGACGCTCGACTTCATTCCGCAGCTCGATGCTGTGCCTCGCGACATGATCCGCGGAGAGGGCCCGGTCATCTTCGAGACCCCCCGAGGGGCGCTCGGCACTGTGATCTCTTTCGAGGGTGCCTTCTCTCGAATCATGAGGTCGGAGGCCCAGATCGGGTCCCAACTGCTCGTCATCGCCACCAACGAGGCCTCGTTTGGAGCCGGGGCCGCGTCAGATCAGCTGATCGGCCTCGCCAGGGTGAATGCAGCCGCCGTCGGTCAGGACGTCGTCCATGCGGCTATCACCGGCAAGTCCACCTTCATCTCGGCATCGGGAGAGGTCGGGGAGACAACGGAACTGTTCGAAGAGATAGTGCTGGAGGGGGAGGTCCGATTCCGCAGTGCCGGACCGACCCTTTACACCCGTCTCGGAGACTGGCTGGCCATCGTTGCCATTGCGGGCGCGTTGGCGGCAGCTCTTGTACCCGGCGAGGGCCGGCCGGAGCGACGTCTCGCGGCTCAGCGCTCGTAGTCGCTGAGTGCCCTGTCGATGATGTCGATGCCGAGGTCGAGCTCTTCGGTCGACACGTTCAGCGGGGGAATGAACCGGATGATGTTGAAGTCCGGTCCGCAGCCGAGGATGAACATGCCATTGTCCTTGGCATAGGACGACACTGCGGCAAATGCTTCGGGAGCCGGCGTCCGGCCCTCACCGACGAGCTCCACGCCGATCATCAAGCCGAGGCCGCGCACATCGCCAATCGTGGAGTGGGCGTCCTTCAGCTCGTGGAATCTGTCGAAGGCGTGCTCGGACAGCTTGGGAACATGCGGCACGACGTCGTGCAGCGTCTCGACGGTGGCGGCTGCTGCTGCACAACAGATCGGGTTGCCGCCGAAAGTCGAGCCATGTGAACCGGGTGGCCACTGCTCGAGCAGCTCCTTGCTGGCACCAACGGCCGACAGCGGCAGCCCGTTGGCAATCGCCTTGCCCATCACGAGGACGTCGGGGCGAACGTTGTAGACGAGTGAGGTGAACCAATCGCCGGTGCGGCCGAATCCGGTCTGCACTTCGTCGACGATGAGCAAGATGCCGTGCTCGTCGCAGATCGCCCGCAGCGCTTCCATGAACTCCTTACCGGCCGGGTAGTAGCCGCCCTCTCCCTGGAGTGGTTCAACGAGGAACGCGGCGACCTCGCCGGGCGTGATGTCGTGCTTGAGCATCAACTCGAGCTCGCCGAGGGCCCGGGCGGTGGCATCCTCCTGGGTCATTCCCCAGCGGTAGGGGTGGGGGAATGGCGTCACGAACACAGAGCCGACGAGCGGGTGGTAGCCCTGGCGGTACTTCGCCTTTGATGTCGTGTAGCTGGCGGCTCCCATGGTGCGTCCGTGGAAGCCTCCGCGGAACACGACGATTCCCTGGCGTCCGGTGACTTTGCGGGCGAGCTTGACGGAACCTTCGACGGCCTCCGCTCCAGAGTTCCCGAAGAAGAACATGTCAATGGAGGGCGGTGTTATTTCGCGAAGCCGCTCGGCGGCGCGAGTCAACGGGTCATAGCGGAAGACACCGCCGACGTGCCAGTAGCGGTCGAGCTGCTCTTGAATCGCCGCTTTCACGTGGGGCGGCTGGTGCCCGAGCCCCGAAACGGCTATTCCGGTGGAGAAGTCGAGATACTTCTTGCCGTCGGCCGCAGTCAGCCATGAACCCTCGCCCGAGACGATTTCAATCTCGGAATCCCATGTGATCACCGGAGCGATGATGTCCTTGTAGCGGGTGACGATGTCTTGCCCCATTGACTTCTCCTTCTGCTGCGCGCAATCGGTGGTCTGTGACTCAGCCAGACCCAGGGGCCGCGAACAGGCTGCGGCGAACGATCAAAGGCGTACTGACCATTGAACCATTGTAAGGCGCCGGCACGGGGCCCCGCCCAGGAAGGGGACGGCGCGCGATGTGTCTCCCCGGAGGAGAGAAGGTCCCTGCGAGGCGCCCGCCGGAGCCCCGATGGAGGTTGAGGGGGCGGTTGTGATGCGTAATTCCCGGTTCGAGGGGTCTGCTGTCGCGGGGGAGGTGGACTGGGGGACGGGAGTCTCGTCAAACTCGCGGCTCCCCTTCCCACCCTTTGGGCGGTGCCCCTCCCCCTGAGTTTGGCGCAGCCAAACTCGTAAGGAACGCCGGAGGCGTTCCCCCCCTCCGGTGGGAGCCACAAGGGGAGGTCGCTTGATCGCCATTTTGTTCGACCGGCTCTTTAGGTGCCGGTGTATTCGGGGGGACGCTTTTCCATGTAGGCGGTTACGGCCTCCTGGAGGTCGTTTGAGGTGAGGAAGCCGGCGTTCCACACCGCCATGTAGTCGAGGGCGTCCGCCGTCGACATGTTCTGGCCGGCTCGCAGCACCTGTTTGGCTCCTTGCACGACCAGCGGCGAGTTGGCGGCAATCTCTTCGGCCATTGCCATCGTCTCCTTGCGGAGCGTGTCGAGATCCGGGTAGACGTGGCCGACCAACCCCATGGTGGCAGCCTCTTGGGCGGTGAAGTCCTTGCCGGTGTACACGAGTTCTGCCACCCGGCCCGGGTCGATGATCGTGGGCAGACGTTGCAGGGTTCCGACATCGGCAACGATGCCGATCTTCGTCTCGCGCACGGAGAACACGGCATCTGCGGTAGCCAGTCGGATGTCGCAGGCCGTGATCAGATCCACACCACCGCCTATGCAGTAGCCGTGAATCGCCGCAATCACCGGCTGCGGGCAATCGGCCAGCGAGCTGAACGTGTGCTGCATTCGCTTGATCTTGGTGTAGAGCCGGCGGCGACTGGCGACGTCCGTGACCGTTGCGCCGAACATCGGAGCGAAAGCCATGAGATCGATACCGGCCGAAAACGCCGGACCGCGTCCGGCGATCACGATCACTCTGATCGAGTCGTCCTCACCGAGCGCCTCGACTATTGCCGGGAAGTCATCCCAGAAATCCAAAGCCATCGCGTTGAGTTTGTCCGGTCGATCGAGCCATACGGTCGCCACGTGCTCATTGGTTTCAACCGAGATCACATCGGACTCAGGTATTGCGGTCATTCACTCTCCGGGTTCTCGGGACCTGTCGGCGACGAGGTCGACTTCGATTGCTGCGAGATCGGCTGGGGTGTCGATGCTGCGCCAGGAGCGGCCGTTCTCTCCCCATTTCGTCCACTCTGCAGGCTCCACGTAGCGAACGTCGACGCGAGCTAGCAAGTCGCGGATCGAAACGTTCGGGATGGTGCCCTCGATGCGCCGCAGTTCGGGCAGACATGACGTCCGATATAGAGCACATGTCACCTGGGGGTGCCCGGCGTCCAAGGGAACCACGGCATCATGCGTCGAGATCGCAAGGAGCTGTTCGAGAGTTGCCAGTCGGAGGAGCGGCTGGTCGACCGCCACCAGTAGGACCGCCGAGGCGTTGGAATTCTCGAGAGCGCCCGCCAGCCCGGCGAGGGGCCCCCTCAGCCCCGGGGCGTCGGCGATGTTCTCGTAGCCGGGCACCCGGTGCGGCCCGCCTGAAGTCACGACCTCCAATCCGGCCCGCTCGAGGGTCGCGGCCACCCATTGCACCATCGGTGCGCCGGCCACCTCCACCAGCGCCTTATCGGTGCCCATCCGGGTGCTGCTGCCACCAATGAGAATCGTGCCGATTACGTTCGGTGCCATTGGGAGAGGTTAGGGGGAGCGCGAGACCCGCCGGCACTGCGGCTCGCGTCTTGGACCAGGCGCCTTCCGAATCCGCTTCGACCCGGTCCGTCGTAATGTGGGGGAGACGGCAGTTGGAGGCGTGTGGCTGAAGACCCAAAACAGTCAGATATCGAAAGGTTGAAGCGGCAGAACGCCGTGAGCTCTGATGAGCTGATCAAGCGCGCCTGGAGCGATATCGGTCGAGCTGAGTCCGGAGAACGGAGTGCCGAGAAGGCCCCTTCGGCAAGCGGGGCGATGACATCTTCGGCGAATGTCTCATCAACCGCATCATCGGTGGAGCGAACTCTCGCCGCCGAGGAGATCGCCCGGTTGCTCCGCGAGGAAGAGCAACTTCGCGAACCGGCGACCCGGCCGACAGATCCGCCGCGGCCACGTCATGCGGCACCCAGCGATCTACCGCCGCCGCGCCCTCGACGTGCCGCGCCGCTCGAGACCACCAGCCGGCCGACCCCACCATCCAAACAATTTCCGCCGCCGCCAGTTCCCCCGCAATCGGGACAGCAGCCACCGGCGCGGGGATCGGGACGCCGCCCGACCTGGCTGGTGTTTGTTGCCATTGCTGCGGTTCTATCGATATTCGGCAGGTTCGCCGAGGACGTCTCGACGGAGACCGACGACGTACCCGTGACTTCCCCCGCCACAACCGAGCCAGTGAGCTTGGAGAGCTCCACGCTCGTGAGCGAAGACGGCCTCGAGGCCGGTACGTGTATCGTCTGGCTGCCTCCGGGGGCGAACGCCTTGGTGGCGACGGTGCCATGCGCGGAGCCGCATCAATACGAGGTTTTCGCCATCGTTGAATCGGCGGCGCCGACTGCTGCATATACCGACCCCGAAGAGGTGTACGACCTGGGGTACGGGGCCTGCTTCGACGAGTTCGTCCCGTACGTCGATGAAGACTACGCAAACTCGCCGTGGTTCATCCGTGTTATTCCGCCAACAGAGTCGGAGTGGGTGGAGCAAAACGATCGAAGCGCCACTTGCCTGCTGTACCAACCCGGCGACGATGGGCCCATCTATTCAGAGGGCACCGCTCGTGGCAGCGGTGGAGTTTCCGGCTAGGTGGGGGCGCTCAGGCCGGCCTAGTTGAGGCGGGCCGAACCGCTCCCATCTACGATGGATCCGATGACATGAGACGCGGTCCTCAGCGCTTCCTGAGCAGCCGCCACATCTGAGGGTGACACGATCACGATAAAACCGATGCCCATGTTGAAAGTGGTGAACATGTCGGCTTCGGCAATCCCGCCGATGTCGGCAACCTCGGCGAACACCGCGGGCCGGGGCCAGGAGGCCCTGTCGATCACAGCATCGACGGCACCCGGCAGCACTCGTGTCAGATTTGCCGTGATTCCACCGCCGGTGACATGAGCCATCGCAGTGACGGGCACCGCGGCGAGCAATCGCTGGATCGCCGGTGAGTACACCACGGACGGGGCCAGCAGGACTTCAGCCGCGGATCCGTCCGCCAGGGGGGCATCCAGGCCGATCCGCGTGAGCACCGCCGAGCGCAGCAGCGAAAACCCGTTGGACCGAAGGTTGGGACTCGCCAGACCGAGTACCACCTGTCCCGGTTCAACACCCGAACCATCGACCACCCGGTCCGCCTCGACCACGCCGACGACGGCGCCGGCCAGATCGAATTCGTCGGCCTCCATCACGCCTGGATGCTCAGCGGTCTCGCCGCCGAGGAGCGCGATGTCCGCCTCGCCGCACGCCTGGGCCACCGACGTGACGATGCGCTCGACCCTCTCCGGGACGAGGGCGCCGATCGCCAGGTAGTCCGTCATGGCGATCGGCCGGGCCCCGGCGGCGGCGAGGTCGTCGGCGCACATCGCCACGAGATCCCACCCCAATCCGTCGAGCCGATCGGCCCGACGAGCCACCTCGGCCTTGGTGCCGATGCCGTCGGTGGACATCATCAGCACAGGGTCTGCCAAGCCCCTGGGGACGCGGATTCCGGCGGCAAACCCGCCGAAGCTGCCGATGACATCTCGGCCCCAGGTCGCCGTCACCGGCCCGTCGATGCGATCAACTGCCTGATCTGCCGCCTCCAGATCGACGCCGGCATCCCGATACGTCGCCATCAGGATCGCTCGAGGAGGAACTTGTCGCCGGCCGTTGGAATGTTGGTGGGATAGCGGCCCGAGAGGCAGGCCGTGCAGAACCCGTCCGCCCGTACCCCGGTGGCCGCCAGGAGGGCATCCAGTTCGAGGTAGGCGAGGGAGTCGACCGCCAGGTATTGGGCGATTTCAGCGACCTCCTTACCGGCGGCCAACAGTGTGGAGCGGTCGCCGGTGTCCATGCCGTAGAAGCAGGGCCAGCGATACGGCGGTGAGAGGACTCGCAGGTGGATCTCTGTGGCCCCGGCCTCGCGTACCATCTGGACGAGCTGTTTCGTCGTGGATCCGCGCACGATTGAATCATCGACGAGCACAACTCGTTTGCCGCCAAGGACCCCAGGCATCGCGTTGAGCTTCATGCGGACGCCAAGGTCGCGCATCGACTGGCTCGGATGGATGAAGGTCCGCCCCACGTAGCGGTTCTTGACCAGGCCATCCACGTACGGCACGCCGGACCGGGCGGCGTATCCCTGCGCCCCTGGGATTCCGGATTCAGGCACCGGCACCACGATGTCGGCATCGACGTGGGCCTGATCGGCCAGGCTCACACCCATCCGCAGACGGGCACTGTGGACCTCCTCGCCGTACAGGGCCGAGTCGGGCCGGGCGAAGTAGACGAACTCGAACACGCACATCCGGGGCTCGGCGGCGGGGAACGGGAAGTGGCTGCGCACGCCGCTGGCATCGATCACCACCATCTCGCCCGGCGCCACCTCGCGCACAAAATGGGCCCCGATAATGTCGAGTGCCGCCGTCTCCGAGGCGATCACCCATCCATCATCGTTGAAGCGCCCCAGGCACAGTGGACGGAAACCTCGCGGGTCGCGCAGTCCAACAAGCGTATTGTGATCCATCACTGCCAATGTGAAGGCACCTTCGAATTCAGGGGCGGCGGCGGTGATTGCTCTAGGGAGGTCGCCGTGCGTTGCGATCTCATTGGCGATCAGCTGCGTCATCAGCTCGGAATCGGTCGACGCTGTCTGCGCGCCCAGGCGGGTGGCCAGGTCTGCCGTGTTGGTGAGGTTGCCGTTGTGGGAGAGAGCGATGGAATCATCGCCGAGGTCGCGGTAAGTCGGCTGGCTGTTGGCCCAGTTCGACGACCCGGTGGTTGAGTAGCGCGTATGGCCGATCGCCATGTCGCCGGTGAGGCTGGCCAGCTTGCCTTCGTCGAACACCTGCGCCACGAGCCCGAGATCCTTGTAGACCGTGATGGCATTACCGTCGCTGGTGGCGATGCCGGCGCTTTCCTGGCCGCGATGCTGGAGAGCGAACAGGCCGAAGTAAGTGAGACGGGCGGCCTCTTCCCCCGGCGCATACACGCCGAACACGCCGCATGCCTCTCCGATGGTTACCGGCGCCGTCGCCGACCTCTCCGCCACGGCGGGGATTGTAGGGCCGAGCGCGACGGTGGCGGAGGCCCTTGCGTTTGTTGTGCTTAAACCGGCCCTATAGGGCCGGATTAAGCACAACAAACGCGGGTCTATAGCCAGCTTGGGTCAACCACCAGCGCCATTGCCACGGACGCGGCAAGGACGGCGAGGGCGATGATGGTGCGGACCAGTTTGGGGTTGCTGGATTGGGGTGCCGTCTGGCCCCAGGCCCATCCGATGGCGAGCCCTCCAAGCATCCCCCCGAGGTGACCCTGCCAGCTGATGTTGAGGCCGCTGGCGAGGAACGGGAAGACGATCCCGATGCCAACGAGCCAGAGCAGCTGCTGGTTGGCCATCATGCGGGCGCCCCGATGCCCCGAGCGATAGGCGGCGTACACCCATACCGCCACGATGCCGAAGATGGCGCCGGACGCCCCGATCGAGACGGTGCCGGGCTCGCCCAGGTAATACGCGGCAAGCCCGCCGGTGGCGGCGGTCGCTACATAGAGCGCGGCAAAGGGTGCGCTCCCCACCTGGCGCTCGAGAGCCGGGCCCAGCAGGTAGAGGAAGTACATGTTGAATCCGATGTGGAAGATGAAGCCGAAGTCGTGCAGGAGCGCCGAACTGAAGAGTCGCCACCAGTCACCGTTGGCGATCCCGAAGTTCCACGATGCCAGGTTCTGAAAGAGCCACTCGCGGGCATCGAGGTTGACTAGGCCGGCGACAAAGACTGCGATCGTCACCCCGAGGATCACCTGATTCACGGGCGCGTTGGTGAGTCCGGCCATGGCGCCCGTGGTGCGACGAGCATCGACGACCTTGTTCCGTCCCTTGGGCCGGGCACAGTCCTGGCAACGTTGTCCTACGACGCTGTCATGGGAGCAATCGGCGCAGATCGGTTTGCCGCATTCGGAGCACGAGAGGCGTGTCGCCCGGTCGGAATGGCGATAACAAACCGGTGTCGGAGCGGGTGGCGGGCTGAGATCATCCATAGAGATGCCAAACTACCGGGTTCTGAGCGCAATAGAGGAGGGACATGGACGAGGATATTGCTGAGGCCGACTCGTCGACAACTGCAGAAGTGCACCGCGACATGGCGGTGCAACTCTTCAACATCACGTGGGGCCTCCTCGACGAATTGCACAGGACACCCGCGCAGGACCGCCAGATGGTCGGTGCCGCCCTCGGCTCGTACTACCACTGGACCGTGGTCGGTGACGAAAGGAATCGGGCCATAGCGGATTGGCAGGTTGCCCGCGTCCTCGTTGCCGTTGGGCAACCCGACCTTGCCCAGCAGTTCGCCGATCAGGCGTTGCGGCGGGCTGTTGACGACAACCTGGGCCCCTTCCTCGTCGCCTGTGGCCACGAGGTCCTGGCTCGGGTCGCCGGCACCAAGGGCGATGACGAAGCGCGCGACAACCATATGGCCCGCGCCGGGGACCTACTCAGCGTTATCGAAGACGAAGAGGAACGTGAGGTCCTGCTGGCCGACCTGGATTCGTTGCGCTGATGTTGGATGAATCGTCAGGCCCATCGCCGATATGGGACTTCCTCGGCCTGGCGGTTGAAATCACCGCTCCCGGCAAGGCGGAGGGCACGATGCTCGTCACCGAGAAGCACTTCTCGGCGGCCCCGCGGATGCACGGCGGCCTCGTCTTTGTCGTCTTTGACACTGTGATGGGAAGCGCCGTTCACTCTCTGGTCGACTCCGACATCGCAACGATCGACCTGCACCAGCGCTTCCTTCGTATGGTCGGTGAAGGCCCCCTGCGGGTGACTGCTGAGGTCTTCCACCCGGGTCGCCGCGTTATGCAGATCCGCGGCGAGGCCTACGAAAGCCGTGGGAAGCTGGCGGCAACGGCGACGGGGTCGTTCATCATCCTCGGCGAACCGCCACACCGCGGCCTGCCCCGCGCCTGAAACCCGATCTACGACATGCGGCGCGGTATGGCATCGCGCCACACCCGGGTGGCCGTCGCCAACTCCACCGAGCCGTGGTTCCCGAAATCGAGTGACGTGCCGCCGACGGTTCCGATCCGTGCCGCCGGTACATCGAGGTTCGGCATTGACCCCGGCTCGCAAAAGGCCACCAAACGGTGCGGCCCTTCGCTCCACAGCTCGCTCCACACGACTTCTCCGATCGACAGGCCGATTTCGCTCGTCATGGCGATTTCGGCGAGTGCCACGCCGAGTCCACCGCTGGAGATGTCGTGGAGCACCGGCAGCCGGTGTGCCAACTCGGTGGCCGCGGCGATAACGGCTAGCCCAAGATCAGGGTCGGTGGCGGCCGGGCGGCCGTCGAGACGGTCCAGCACGATCCGGGCGTAGGCGCTGGCGGCAAAGTCGGTCTCGTCACGGGGGCCGATGAGCCATATCTCCATTCCGGCGCCTGCTCGGTCGAGCCGAGGCGGGGAGGAAGGCATCGGGTCGGCGAAGCCCAGCATGCCGACCACAGGCGAAGGGTAGATGTCGACGCCCGCGGTCTCGTTGTAAAACGAGACGTTGCCGCCAATGACAGGGATCAGCAGTTGCTCACACGCCTCTGCCATCCCGTCGATCGTTTCGGTGAACTGCCACATGATCTCGGGCTTCTCCGGGTTGCCGAAGTTGAGATTGTCGACAACGGCGTACGGCATCGTCCCGGTCACCGCCACATTCAGCGCTGATTCCATGACGATGCGGGCAGCCCCGCGTCGCGGGTCTAGGTAGCACCGTCGCCCATTGCCATCGGTGGAAACGGCCAGAGCCTTGTTGGTGCCTTTGATCCGCAGCAGCGAGCCATCGTGGCCCGGTTCAACCACGGTGTTGAGGAAGAGCTGGTGGTCGTACTGCTGGTAGATCCATGAGCGGTCGCCGAGAGCGGGATCATCGAGGAGTGCCAGAAGTACGTCGGCGGCGTCGCCCGGTGGCGCCGTGGTGAGGCCGGCCGTCCATAGGTCGTCGAGATACTCGGGTCGGGCTACCGGCCGATCGTATTTCGGGGCATCGTCGCTGAGTGAGGCGGCCGGCAATTCGGCAACGAGCTCGCCGTGCTGACGGACCCGTAGCGTCCCGCCTTCCGTGACCGTGCCGATGACACTGGCGTTGACCTCCCACTTCTCCGCCACCGCGACAACTTTGGCGACGGCGGCGGGTTCCACGATCGCCAGCATCCGCTCCTGCGACTCCGACATGAGGATTTCTCCGGCCGTCATACCGTCTTCACGTACCGGGACCGAGTCGAGATCCACGTCCATACCCATGCCGCCGTTGGCGGCGCATTCACTGGTGGCGCATGAGATCCCGGCGGCTCCGAGATCTTGGATTCCGACCACGAGGCTCCGGTCGTACAGCTCCAGACAGGCTTCGATCAGCCGCTTCTCTTCGAACGGGTCGCCGACCTGCACCGAGGGACGTTTCGAGCCCGACTCTTCATCGAAACTGGCCGATGCCAGGATCGAGGCTCCCCCGATTCCGTCGCGTCCCGTGGCCGCGCCGAGGAGCACGGCGATGTTCCCAACACCCGATGCCGCCGACAGCACGAGTTGTTCACGGCGCAGCAGGCCGAGGGCCATCACGTTGACGAGCGGGTTCGCCGCGTATCGGTCGGCGAATTCGACTTCGCCGCCAAGCGTCGGCACTCCGACGGCGTTGCCGTACCCGGCGATGCCCGAGACCACACCTCCGAACAAGTAGCGGTTGCGGGCATCCTCGAGTTCGCCGAAGCGCAGCGGGTCCCACACAGCGATCGGCCGGGCTCCCATCGTGAAAATGTCGCGGAGGATTCCACCGACCCCGGTGGCGGCGCCCTGGTATGGCTCCACGAACGAGGGGTGGTTGTGGCTCTCGATCCGCAGCGCAGCCAGCCAGCCGTCACCAAGATCGACCACACCTGCGTTCTCACCGGGCCCGACGACGACCCAGGATGCGGTCGAGGGCAATTTTCCGAGGTGCAATCGTGACGATTTGTAGGAGCAGTGCTCGCTCCACATCACCGAGTACATCGCCAACTCGGCCGGCCGGGGCTCCCGTCCCAGGATGGCGACAACCGAGTCGTACTCGTCGTCCGTCATGCCCAGCTGGCGGTGAGCCGGCTCCTCCGCCCCGTCGCCGGTTGCCTGACTCATCGGCGGTTTGTCACGACTTCGGCGAACGTCGGCAACGACTCGAGGAGGCGAATCCCGTCGGTCGATCCGAGGACGGTTTCCACGGCTCGCTCCGGGTGGGGCATCAATCCCGCCACATTGCCGGCCGCGTTGCACACCCCGGCGATGTTGCCGACCGAACCATTGGGGTTGGCGCCATCCGACACGTTGCCGGTCGCGTCGCAGTAGCGCAAGAGGATCTGGTCGTTGGCCTCGAGGTCGCGCACCATTTCGGGGGTTGCGACGTAGTTGCCCTCATAGGAGTTCAACGGGATGCGGAGCACATCTCCCGGGGCCGCCGCCGCCGTCAGGGCGGACCGGGCGCTCTCGAGGCGCAGGTGGACCGGCCGGCAAATGAACGAAAGGTCACGATTGGCAACCATCGCTCCCGGCAGCAGCCCGGCCTCACACAGCACCTGGAATCCGTTGCAGATGCCGATCACCGGGGCGCCGCCGGCCGCCATGGCGGCGACGGGCCCCATGACGGGCGAAAACCGCGCGATGGCCCCGGTGCGCAGGTAGTCGCCGTGGGCGAACCCTCCCGGCAGGACTGCGGCATCAAAGCCGGACAGGTCCGTTTCTCTGTGGAACACAAGCTGCGGGGCCAGGCCAATCAGGCTCAAAGCGTGGCTAACGTCGTGCTCACAGTTGGTGCCCGGGAAAACGACGACGGCGACTTTCAACCGACGACCTCGATGTCGTAGTCCTCGATAACCGGATTGGCGAGAAGCTGACGGCACATCGTCTCGACCTCGTTGGTAGCGGCGGCCGCATCGGTAGTGTCGATCTCCAGGTAGATGGTG